>WNGA01003483.1_pt1 | contig 23585 bp, 19 predicted proteins | sample 5400061 | NCBI WGS metagenome assembly WNGA01 (sample SAMN13153366, study PRJNA577476) | soil metagenome | isolation source: 100 cm soil or saprolite under grassland replicate 2 | place: USA:California | collected 2016-06-15
CGGCCCGCCGGTACGCGGCATTGCATGGTTCCGAGCTGATCGAGGAGTCGATCGCTGCGCTGGCGGAGACGAGGGCGGCGATCAGCGAGCTGCCTGGGCTCGAGGTCCTCGATGAGAGCCTGCTGCAGCATCCCGGGGTGTATGACTACGACCCACTGCGGCTCGCGATCGACGTCCGCGGCGCAACCTCCAGCGGCTACGACCTCGCCAAGGTGCTTCGCGAGCAGAGCGACGCCAACCTCGAGCTGTCCGGCGAGCAGATGCTGGTCGCGGTCTTCGGGATGGCCGAGCCGGTGACGGACTCAAGCCAAAGATTGCTCCGCGGGCTCGAGGACGCGCTCGGGCGGCTTTCCAGCCGCACGACGGAGCGTCGGCGTAGCCCGCTCGGCCTTCCACCCCGTTGGGGACCGTTGTCGAAGACGCCGCGCGAAGCATTCCTCGGCGCCCAGGAAACGATCCCGATCGAGCGCGCGGTCGGCCGTGTGGCCGTCGAATCGCTTGCCGTTTACCCGCCCGGCATCCCCAACGTCTTCCCCGGCGAGCAGTTGACGGCGCAGACGCTCAGCTTCCTCAAGCGAGCCCACGACCAGGGCGCGACCATCCGCGGGATAAGCGATCCCAGCCTGCGCACGGTCTGCGTGATGGCCAAGCACTGAGTCGCATGTCCACCGGCAGCACACAGACGCATCCGACTGGCGACGGGGTCGGGGCGGCCGATCAGGTCCCGCGCCCCCCCGAGCAAGAGCCGAGCCGACCGCCCAAGGCGTCGCTATTGAACCCCAACGTCTGGTGGGTGTACCTGGTGGTTGGGGGCCTGCTCTCGGGCATCTACTTCCTCGTCCCCGTGGGGGTCGAGCACCACGTCGTCTACGACACGATCGGTTGGTCCTCGGTCCTCGGGATCCTCTACGGGATTCGCCGTAATCGCCCGGCGAACGCCCTGCCCTGGTACCTGTTCGCGCTGGGGAACTTCGGCTTCGTCTGCGGGGACATGATCCGCGCGTACTACGAGACCGTCGTCGATATCCCCGCGCCCTTCCCCGGGTTGGCGGACCTGGCGTACACGATCGCCTACCCCGCCCTGGTCGCCGGCCTGGTGCTCCTCGTTCGCAGCCGCCGGGCGAAGAACCGCGAGGACCTGATCGACGCGATGATCGTCGTGACGACCGCGGGCCTCCTCTTCTGGGCCTACCTGATCGAGCCCCAGATCCACCTCGAGGGCGTCAGCACGCTGGGGATCGGCCTCTCCGTGTCCTATCCGCTCTGGGACCTGCTCCTGCTGGCCGTTGGCATCCGCCTCGTGTTCAGCCCCGGGGCGCGCTCGCCGTCCTACTACCTCTTGATCAGCAGCATCCTGGCGCTGCTCAGCGCGGACATCTTCTACGCGCTGGGGCTGCTGAACGGCACCTACCACACGGGGGACTTCCTGGATTGGGGTTATCTCCTCTCGTATCTGGCGTGGGCGGCGGCAGCCTTGCACCCCTCGATGCGGAGCGTCTCTCAGTCCTGGCCGAGGCCCGAGCTGCACATCTCCCGCCAGCGGCTGATCTTGCTGGCCGCGGCCGCGCTCCTGGCACCCGCCGTTCGGATCCTTTCTGTTCTTGGCGGGAAGGATCTCCCGCCGCTGACGACCGTGGTCCCCACCGTGATCATCTTCGTCCTCGTGATGACGCGCATGTTCGGGCTCGTGGACATGCTTACTCGGGCGCTCGCGCGCTATCAGGAGGCGGAGCGTCGCCGGCAGCAGTCAGAGGCGCGCTTCGGCTCGCTGGTCGAGCACGCCTCCGACGTCGTCGCCGTCGTCAACGAGGACAGCGAGATCACCTTCCAGAGCCCGTCGGTGATGCGGGTGCTCGGCTACCAGCGCGGTGCGCTGGTCGGAACGCAGATCGAGGAGCTGATCCACGAGGACGACCGGGCGGCCACGCTCACGATCCTGGAGGAGGTGATCGACAGCCGCGGCCCAACCCCCACGCCCGTGCAGTTCCGCTGCCGGCATCGCGATGGGACCTGGATCGATGTCGAGACCACGTTCACGAACCTGCTCGATGACCCGACTGTGGGTGGCGTCGTCCTCAACGCCCGCGACGTCACCGAGCAGGTCGCGCTCCAGGGCCAGCTCACCCACCAGGCGTTCCACGACCCGTTGACCGATCTCGCCAACCGCGCTCTGTTCCGCGACCGCGTGGAGCACACGCTGGACCGCCGGCCCAGTCCGGAACACTCGATCGCCGTGCTCTTCCTGGACATCGACGACTTCAAGACCGTCAACGACAGCCTCGGGCATTCTGCCGGCGACAAGCTCCTCGTCGAACTGGCAGAGCGCATCCGGTCCAGCGCGCGGGCGGGCGATACCGCCGCCCGGCTCGGCGGCGACGAGTTCGCGGTCCTGCTCGAGGATCCAAAGGACGCGGAGGCAGTGGCGACGAGGATCAGCGGGGCGCTCGGCGATCCGTTCGTGATCGACGATAAGGAGGTGTTCGTCACTGTCAGCGTTGGGATCAGCATCAGCGAGTTGGCGCACGGCGGCGCCGACGAGCTCCTGCGCAATGCCGACGCCGCCATGTACGTCGCCAAGAGCCGCGGCAAGGGCCGCTCGATCGTCTTCCATCCCGCGATGCACCAGCGCGCGCTCCGGCGGCTGGACCTCGAGGCCGAGCTACGGCGAGCGATCGATCGCCAGGAGTTCCGGCTCCACTATCAGCCGCTGGTCAAGCTGGATAGCGGAGAGATCGTCGGATTCGAGGCGCTGGTCCGCTGGGTGCACCCCGAGCGTGGCCTGATTGGCCCAGCGGAGTTCATCTCCGTCGCCGAGGACACCGGTCTGATCAGGCCGATTGGCCGCTGGGTGGTTCACGAGGCCACGCGCCAGGTGTCCATGTGGCAGGCCAAGTACGGCCAACAGCGGCTCGGGATGAGCATCAACCTCTCGGCGCAGGAGCTCTCGGCAAGGGGGCTGATCGACGACATCCGGCACGCGCTCGCCGAGTCAGGCGTCGACCCGGCGACGATCGTGTTCGAGATGACCGAGGGCGTGTTGATGACGGACACGAAGGCGACCATCGCGAAGCTCGACGAGCTGAAGCGGCTCGGCGTCCGCCTCGCGGTCGACGACTTCGGCACGGGCTTCTCCTCGCTCAGCTACCTGCGCGGCTTCCCGATCGACTCGATCAAGATCGCCAAGCCCTTCCTCGATGGAATTCCGGAAGGTGAGCAGGAGACGGCACTGGTGCGGGGGATCGTGGAGCTCGGCCACAACCTCGAGCTCGAGGTGGTTGCAGAGGGCGTCGAGCGAACCGAGCAGTGGGACACGCTCAGGGACATGGGCTGCGACGTCGTCCAGGGGTACTTGCTGGCTCGGCCGCAAGGCACCGAGCGGATCGAGCAGCTCGTGGCCGACATCCGACACCGCGCGAGCGGGCCCGCCAACGGGCTCGCGGTGTTGACCCCCGCGGGCAGCGCCGACCTCGGGCCCGCAGTCGCCTGAGAGCGACGCGCTCGGGCGAGGACTCTCTAACTTTCTCCAGCGTCTACGCGGCGGTGCGCTTGCGCTTGCCCGCGAGGTCCCAGATCACGTCCGCTTCGGAGATCCCCTGACGCCGAGCTGTCTCGACGACGTCCTCCCACGGTAGCTGGGCCTCCGGGAGGTCGTCCCACCGTGCCAGATCGAGCGCTTCCAGTGCCCCTCGCAACGCGGGGCCCAGATGCTCCTCGGCGCGGAGGACCGCCCTCAGGACCTCGAGCTGCTTGTCAGTGAGCTTTACCACCCACATGGCTGCCCCTTGCTTAGGTAGGTGAGTCGGACGCCTCGCAAGCTAGAACCGCTCGCGGACGGAAGCCCGGGACCCGAAAAGCCGCTAAGAGCGGCTTGGAAAGGCGGTTTTCAGGCCGCGGCCGGAGCCTCGCCGGCCTGCTTGGCGCCTGTGGCCGGGGGCTCGCCGTGAATCCGCACCGCGACGATTCGGTTCTCGCGTACCGATTCGACCCGGATCTCATAGCCGTCGGCCACGATTCGGTCGCCGCGCTTCGGCAGGCGCCCGAGCTCGGAGAACACGTAGCCGCCGATCGAGTTGAACGCGTCCGAGGAGACCGGCAGGCGGATTCCCACGTCCTCCAGGTCCCCCAGCGAGACGTGGCCGCGCACGTACCAGTCGCCGTCCGTCAGCTTTCGCATCGACGCCGCCCGCGGATCGGTCTCGTCCTCGATCTCGCCCACCACCTCCTCGAGGATGTCCTCGACCGTGACGATGCCCACCGTGCGGCCGTACTCGTCGGAGACCACGGCGAGGGAGCTTCGCTGCCGCTGGAGCTCGGCGAGCAGGTCGTCCAGGGGCTTGGTCTCCGGGAAGATCGGCACGTCGCGGATCGCCGGCTCGATCGGGGTGTCCGGGCCGGCGTTCATGTAGAGGCGCGCCAGGCTGTTGTTGTGGACGATTCCGCGCACGCGGTCGGGGTTGTCGTCCTCGATCACGATCAGCCGCGTGTGGCCCGAGGAGACGCAGCGCTGGAGTGCGTCGGCCACGGTCTCCCCCGCGTTGACGGTCACCACCGCCGGGATCGGGGTCATCACCTCGCGGGCCTCCTGCTCGTGCAGGTGGAAGACGCCGCCCAGCATCACGGCTTCGCCCGGATCCAGGGAGCCCCCGGTCGCCGACTGATGGATGATCGCCTTCACGTCCTCCTCGGTGTGCTGGACCTCCAGCTCACCCGGGCGGACGCCGAACAGGCGGACGATCGCGTTCGAGAGCTTCGTCAGGGCCGTGGTGAACGGGCCGCTGAACGCCCGGAAGGCCGCCAGGAACCCTGCGAGGCGGCGAGCCGTCTGCTCCGCGTGGGTGATCGAGAGCAGCTTCGGGACCTGCTCGCCCACCGAGATGTGCAGGGAGTTGACGAGGACCAGGGTGATGATCACCGCGATCGTCGCCGCAACGCCGTGCGAGAGCCCACCGAACACCGGCTCGAGGAGCTCCTTGAGCGAGGGCTCCGCGATGAAGCCGATCCCGATCGAGGCCATCGTGATCCCGACCTGGCAGGCGGAGAGGTACTCGTCGATCCGATCGATCTGCCCAAGCGCCTGCTGGGCTCCGCGCGTGCCCTCCTCCGCAAGCGCCTCGAGCCGGGATCTTCGCGAGCGCACGAGCGCGAACTCCGCCGCCACGAACAGGCCGTTGACCAGCACGAGCAGGAGCAGGAAGACGAGGAGGAGAACCTTCATGGCCGGCGCACAGCGGACTCGCCCCGGTCAGGGAGCCCTATGCGCTTGGTACTTCGAGGAGGGTGGTCGTCGTCCATTGAGGACGCCCGAAAGGTACCAGGGCGCTAAGCGCCCATCGCGCGAGGGATCGCACACGCCATCAGGGATGGATTCGGGGCCCCACGTGCTCCCCGGGCGTCTTGGACCGAAACCCCTTCGGCGGCCTCGGAAGCCCGTAGTCGTCGGCGCGGTGCACGAGCTTGGCCGCCGCACGCTCGCAAACCGCCGAGATGGTGAGCGAGGGATTGACCCCGAGGCTGGTGGGGATCACCGAGGAGTCCATGCAGAAGAGGCCCTCGTAGTTGAAGACCTCGCAGCGATCGTCGACCACCCCGAGGCCTGGGTCATCGGCCATCCGGCAGCCGCCCAGGGGGTGCGAGGCGTAGACGCCCGGCGTCTCGGCGAGCCTCAGGAACTTGCCGACGCCTCGGTGCTCCGCGATCCGCTTCATCGCCTTGTCGGCCTCCTCCCTCACCCGGACGGACTGCTCGGAAGGCTCGTAGCTGAACATGCCGATCCCGACCGGCCCGGCGTTGGGTTGGACGTGTCCGCCACCCTCGGGCGGCACGCCGAAGAAGGCGCCGTCGTTCGTGTCCTCGACCATCGCCAGGATCTCGATGTGGTCGGACCAGGTGGAGATCGAGCGCTTCTTCTGCCTCCCCCACCACGAGGGCTCGCCGTCGGGCTTTCGCCCGTCGTCGTACAGGAAGTTGGTGAGCTGAGAGAGCAGGATCTCCTGGAGGGTGAAGCGGGTGCCGTCGTGCCGTAAGCCGCGCTTGCCGACCCAGTAGTCGTAGCTCATCACGGTGATCGGGCGACCCTTGTAGAACTGGTCGTAGTGCGGCAGTCCGAGCACCTCCCGGACCTTCCCGGGATTGATCTCGATCGCCGCCACGTGATCGCCGTTGACGCCGAGGTGCCTGCCGAGGTGGGATGAGATCTGCGGCAGATCCCCGTTCTGGCGGGTCCGCATCAGGATCGGCGCCGTGCCCATCGCGCCGGCCGCCAGGATCAGGACCTTGCACTCGATGTCCTCGATGGGCGGCCCCGGCGCCTGCTTGGCGTCCGGGTCCACCTCCGCGCCCCGGACGACCCAGCGGTAGGGCGCCGAGCCCGAGGGCGCGATCGAGTTCACCTGCACCAGGGGACGCACCTCCACCCCCTGACGCTCGGCGGAGGCGAGGTAGTTCGTGATCAGGGAGTTCTTGGCGCCGAAGATGCAGCCCGTGTAGCACCACTTCGCGTTCACGCATCGCTCCGGGCTGATGGCCGTCGGCACCCGGTCGCATGTGTACCCGGCCTCCCGCAGCATCGCCGCCCAGATCCCACCCGACTTGGAGACGCGGTTCCACGGGGTCGGAGCGACTCGAAGCCCGCGCTCCACGCGGGCGTAGTAGGGGTTGAGCGTCTTGCGGCTGATCGCCTTGGGCCACATGCGCCGCCGCGGGCCGTCGTCGGGTCGGGCGTCGTGGCGCTCGAAGGTCTCGTGCGGGGCGCGGAGCGAGGCGGCGAGGTAGAGGTTCGAACCGCCCCCAACGAGGTTCGCGATCACGATCTGCGCGCCCTCGCCCTGGATCAGCCCGTAGACGTTCGAGAGGTGATCCACGTCCATCGACTGCCGGAAGTCCTTGTGTCCCATGCGAAGGCCGCGCTCGAGCACGACCACGCTCGGTTCGGTGTCCGCGGCGCGATACAGCTCCGCGAGCCGCCAGGCGGCGATCGAGCCGCCGAATCCGGACCCCACGATGCAGACGTCCACCTGCTCGGCCATCAGATGACGCCCCTAGGGCAGGTATCCCTTCCGGGTTCGGCCGCGGTTGAGCCGGCGGCGATAGGAGAAGTCGCTGTAGCCGTGCGGGGCGATCCCCGGATGGCCCATGACGCGGTAGCCGGCGGCGCGGTTGCGAGTGGCGCTCCAGCGCCCGTTGGCGTTCTTGATGTTCGCCGCGGCGCAGAAGGCGGTGAAGGGGATCGCCGCCGCCGCCTCCCACACGGTGCGGGTCGGGTTCGAGAAGTCGAGGCCCTGGAGGCACACGGTCTGGCGGTGGTCGTAATCGAGATCGAGGAACTGGCCGTCCTGGGTCGCGGCAAGCGCTTCGAGCTCCGCGAGGAACGGCGCCTCCAGGGCATCGAAGCCGATCTTCGGGTTGTGGCCCAGAAGCAGCGCGTCCGTGTAGACCGCGCCGTGCTCGGGGTCCACGCCGGCGATCGCCTGCGGGTGGATGTCGTTGCCGAGCTCGGTCTTCAGGCTGGGGACCGGCTTGCCCGGGATGATGGTGTCGAAGTACGCCTGCATGGTGCCCTCGGGGGGGCCGGCGGCCGCGAGTGCGGGATCGGGACGAGCCATCCGCTCGACGACGGGCAGCGCGCCGAGCACGACGGCCCCGAGGCCAAGGCCGGTTGCGCGTCGTACGAAGTCGCGTCTCGACAGCTCGGCGGCGAGCTCGTTGCGGACCGCATCCGCGAGCGTTCTGCCGCTCTCGGTCAAGGGAAGATCACGGTACAGCCCGTCCTCGCGCCCAGTCAAACCGGTACTTGTGACGGCAGGGCGTGCGCCCCGCTAACTTCCCTGCGGTGAGCAACAGGGGCGCGATCACGGTCGTCTGCACGCTCGCCGCGGCGCTTGCGGCCGCTGCTCCCGCCGCCGCCCAGGGGCCGAGCGTGTTGGGCCCGTGGGATGGCGAGAACCCCTTCAACTGCGAGCTCCACTACCTCGGGACGGGCACCGACTACGACGGCTTTGCCGACGACGACCCCCTCTGCGTCGAGTTCGACAAGACGAACCAAAACGTCACCGACTTCGGCCTCGTGGACTTCCTCTCACAGGAGCCCGCGCGCGTTGCGGCGGCGGCGCCCCAGTGCTTCTATTTCCAGCGCGATCACTGGACGGGTTCGATCGTGCAGGGCTCCGAGCCGACCCTCTGGCACTGGGACGGGAACTACTTCTTCGACAAGGCGAAGGGAATCGGTGGCGTCAACGCGGCCAACTTCGAGATCGGCGGCGTCCCCGCCGATCCTGGCCCCTTCGCGCCGGACCCGATGAAGCCGTACATGTCGCAGGGCGGGGGCGGCGGGGCGATCGTCCTCTTGGAGTCCCACCCCGATCCGCAATGCGTGGCGATGGTCGACACCTCGAAGGAGCGCCGGCGGATCTATCGCACGGAGCCGAGGTTCCCCAACTGCGTGCCGCCGCGCGGTCAGCTCCACCGGCGCGGCGCGGCCGGGGCCCGCTTGGGGATGAGGCGCCAGCGGCTGATCGGGAAGCTGGGCAAGCCGCGCAACACGAAGCGCGGCGTCGACCGCTGGTGCGTGATCGGCAACGCCCAGCTTCGGGTCGCCTACCAGCGCCGGGGAGCCTCGAAACGGGGCTCCCGCGGGCGGGCCGCCCTGATCTGGACATCCAGCCGCGGTCACACGACCCACGACGTGGGTCCGGGTTCGCGCGCGCGCCAAGCGAAGCGCCGGCTGGATCTCGAGCCGGCTGGTCGGATTCGCGGCGTCCGAGTCTTCCAGGGGATGCGAATCCACGGTCGTGATCTGTTCGCCGGGATCCGCCGGGGGCGGGTCCGCTGGCTGGCGCTCAGCGACGCGACTCAGCTCGGCAAGCGCGCCACGCGCAGCGCCCTGCGGCGGGCCAGTTGAGCGACCAGTCCCGGGCCCCCTACCTGGAGGCGCTCGTGGAATACGCGCGCCGGAAGCCGGGCCGGTTCCACGTACCCGGGCACAAGGGGGGCGCGGGGGCGGATCGGGCCCTCCTCGAGGCGCTCGGCGAGGCTGCGTTCGAGCACGACATCCCGGCCGGGATCGAGGGCATCGACGTCGGCCCCGACTCCCCGTTCGAGCGGGCGCAGCGCCTCGCGGCCGAGGCCTGGGGCGCGCAGCGGAGCTGGTTCCTGATCAGCGGCGCCTCGCAGGGAGACCACGCCGCCTGCCTTGCGCTTCGTCACTCCGGGCGCAGCGTCGTCGCGCAGCGAAACATCCACACTGCCACGGTGGACGGGATCATCCTCGCCGGCTTGGAGCCTGCTTTCGTGGCGCCCGAGATCGATCCCGAGCTGGGAGTGGCGCACTGCCTGACCCCTGACTCCCTCGCGGCGGGGCTTGACCGTGCTCCCCACGCGGTCGCAGCGCTCACGGTCTCGCCCACCTACTTCGGGGCCGTCGCGGACGTCAGGGGTCTCGCTGAGGTCGCCCACGATCGCGGCGTGGCGCTGGTGGTCGACGAGGCATGGGGCTCCCACCTGCGCTTCTCCCCCCTACTGCCCGAGAGCGCGCTCGACTGCGGCGCGGACCTCGTCCTCTCGTCTGTCCACAAGCTGTTCGGAAGCCTCACGCAGTCGGCGATTCTGCATCTCGGCCGGGGCAGCTCCATCGACGAGGACGTCGTCGACCGTTGTGTCACGCTGACCGAGTCGACGAGCCCGAGCGCCCTCCTCACCGCCTCGCTGGACGCGGCGCGCCGCCAGGCCGCCGTCCGCGGCCCGGAGCTCCTCGCCAATACGATCGCGGGGGTCGAGCGCACTCGGAGCGCTGTCGTTGAGATTCCGGGCCTCGACGTCCTCGACGAGCGGCTCGTGGGACGGCCCGGCGTCCACGGTTGGGATCCCCTGCGCCTCGCGATCGACATCCGAGGCACCGGCAGTACCGGACCGCGGGTCGCCTCGTTGATGCGCGAGCTCGACGACATCAACCTCGAGCTCGCCTCCGAGAACGTGATCGTGGCGGTGTTCGGCATGGGGGAGGACGCCGCGGCAAGCGGGCAACGCCTGATCATCGCGCTGCGGCGCGCGGTCGAAGCCTTGGGTGCCGAGGCACAGGTTCCTCGGCGTCCGTTCACGCCGCAGCCGCCGTGGGGAAGCCTGGAGATGTCCCCACGCGACGCGTTTCTCGGTCCGCAGGAGGCGGTCCCGCTCGCCGACGCCGTGGGGCGTCTCGCCGCCGAGTCGCTCGCCGCCTACCCACCCGCGATCCCCAACGTTCTCCCGGGAGAGCGGCTGACCCCCGAGACCCTCGACTACATCCGGGAGGTGGTCGAGCACGGCGGCGCGGTGAGGGGCGCGGTCGACCGCAGCTTGCGGACGATCCGCGTGGTGGTCGAGTGAACGAGCACGCTGTCCCCGCGATCCCCTGGGGCGTCGACTCCGAGCACGGGCGACTCCTCGACGTGCTGGTCTGCCCGCCGGACAACTTCCGCTGGCTCCCGACCAGCGCGATCTCCCGCGCGACGCTGGAGGCCGGGCACACGTTCGACGACGTGCTGGCGCAGCGCCAGCACGGCGAGATGGTCGCCGCCTATGAGGAGGCCGATGTCCGAGTCCATCGCCTCGAGCCCGATCCCGCGCTGCCGTATCAGGTGTTCGCCCGCGACTCGAGCGCGATGACGCCAAACGGCGCGGTGATCACGCAGCTTCGGCAGTGGTGGCGGCGCGGGGAGTACGCCCCCGCCATCCGCTTCTACCAGCAGAACGGGATCCCGATCCGTGGCATGGTCACCGCGGCCGCTCTCGAGGGCGGGGACGTGATGATCCTGGAGCCGGGCCGCGCGGTGATCGGCGCCGGCGAGGGGCGCACACAGGAGCCCGCGGCCAGGCAGCTCGCGGGTTGGCTGACCGAGGACGGCTGGGAGGCCCGTGTGGAGCCCATCCCCGAGCGCTTCGTCCACATCGACGTCCTGGTCGGCGTGCTCGCAGAACGGCTCGCCGCGGTCTGCATCGAGGTTCTCTCGACGGGGCTCGTGGGCTGGCTTCGCGATCTCGGCTTGGAGCTGATCGAGGTGTCCTCCGACGATGCCTTTCTCCTCGGCGCGAACGCGATCTCGCTCGGGGACGAGCGCGTGCTCTCCGCCGCCGGAGCCGGAGCCCTGAACGAGGCGATGCGGGCCCACGGTCTGACCGTTTACGAGCCGGACCTCTCGATGTTCACCCTCGGTGGCGGTGGCGCGCACTGCCTCGCGCAGGCGCTTCGCCGCGAGCGGCTGGCCCCGTGAGCGGGCCCGCGATCGATGCCGGTCGCGTGAACGCCGACCTGCGCGAGCTCGATCGCCGCACGGGAGGGCCCGGCGGTGCGCAGCGCCTCTGCTGGGGCGAAGGGTGGCGGACTGCTAGGGAGCTCCTCGTCGAGCTGCTCGCCGAGCTCGATCTGGCTCCCGAGCTCGATCCGGCGGGCAACCTCTGGGCGACGCTCGACGGAGCCGCTGAGCCGGCGCTCGCCGTGGGCTCGCATCTCGACTCCGTCCCGGACGGCGGCTGGCTCGACGGCGCGCTCGGGGTGATGGGTGGGCTGGGGGTCCTGAGGGCGTGGGCCGATGCGGGTCGTGAGCCGCCCCGCTCGCTCGTGCTGGTCGACTGGGCCGACGAGGAGGGGGCACGCTTCGGCCGCAGCCTGTTCGGAAGCTCGGCGTTCGCGGGAACTCTCGAGCCCTCGGAGCTCATGCGACTCAGCGATGTGGACGGCCGCGCAATCGCCGACGTCCTGGCTGAGAACGGCGTGGACCTGAACCGCGCTCCCGAGGCGGCGAGTCGCCGCGAGCGCCTCGCCGCCTATCTCGAGCTCCACATCGAGCAGGGCCCGGTGCTGGAGGCGGAGGGCCTGCGCGCCGCCGCCGTCAGCGGCTGTACAGGTGTGGAGCGCCACCGCTTTCGGTTTCGAGGCCAGGCCTCGCACGCGGGGACCACGCCGATGGAGCGCCGGCGCGACGCCGGCCTGGCGGCTGCGGAGCTGGCGCTGCGCGTCGAGCGAATCGGTCGCGAGCACGGCGGCGTCGCCACCACGGGCGCCGTAACGCTTCGACCCGGGATCCCCACCGCCGTCCCCGGCGAGGCGGAGGTCACGGTCGATCTCCGTCTCCCCGAGGCCGGGGAGCTGGCCGCGATGCTGGCCGAGGTCCGCGAGGAAGCCGAGGCGGTGGCGACCGCCAGGGGCTGCGAGGTGGGATCGGAGGAGATCTGGAGGATCGAGCCGATCCCGTTCGACCCGGCGCTGGTGGAGGCGGCGCGCGAGGCCTGCAAAGAGGCCGCGGGCTCCGACCGGGTGCTCGCCAGCGGCGCCCTCCACGACGCGGCGGAGGTGGCGCGCGTCATGCCGGCGGCGATGGTCTTCTCACCCTCGATCGCCGGGATCAGCCACGCGAAGGAGGAGGACACGTCCGAGGCGGACCTCACGGCCGCGATCGAGGCCTTCGGCAGCCTGGCGAACCGCGTGCTTGCGAAGCTCGAGGAGTAGTGCGTCGTCAAGGACGCGGTTTGGCCTGCTGCCTTCGGGTCGAGTCGCGCTCCGTTCAGCTACGGCCTGAGCAGGAACGCGAACTGCTGATCACCACGTACGCACCTGACCAGCCAGCCGTCGGGTTGCGGATGCATGTCGCAGTCGACGCGACCCAACCTCACGTGCTGCTCCGCGGTCGTTACCAGCTGTATCTGCAGGCCGGAGCCCAGGAAGCGGTCGAAGATGAAGCGCCCCACGGCCTCGCAAGGAACGCCGCGAACCCGGGCCCTCCACTCGCCTCCGACGGGGCCGCGTGTATCTTGCGTCGCTGGCGGGCACGGGCGCAGAGCGGCGGCCTCCACCTCTGCTGCGGGCGACTTTCCCGCCTTCAATACGGGTGCCTGCCGGGGGTTGCGGCACGTGCGTCTTCCAAACCCAATCCTTCGCGCGATCGGCTCGGTCTGACCCTCGACCTCCACGTGGACGTCTAAGCACATCGGACCGTCCAGCCTGAACCCGCCGAGGAACGATGTGCGCGGCCCAACGCGCCGGTTCGCCACCGTCGCGCTTGGGGGGCAGGGCCGCAGCTCAACGCTCCTGCCGCCCACGGCTGGGCCGTGGTCCCGTCCGACCTCGACCACGGCTCGGCGTTCAGCCGGCGGCGAAACGCTCACCGTCACCGCGTGACCGGCCTCGACCACGATCGGAACCTTCACGGGTTGCAGACGCCCCGGTCGAGGTTCGACCGGTTCGTTTCCCCACTGCTTGGCACCGAGAAACATCACCGGCCCGGCGAACATGCTCACCTTGCGCGCAGAGCGCGGTATCCGACCCGGATCTCGGCTGGGGATGATCTGGCTCCTCGATTGGCAGTCGACGATCGGTGCGCTAGATGAGGAGGCCGGTGTGTTGGGGGCAGCATCGCCACCGTCGTCGCCACAGCCGACCACCGCGATCGCAATGAGCGACGCAAGGACCGCGGGCATGCGTTTCATTTCGGCCTTACTACGAGCGGAGGTGCGAGAGAGGTCCCAGGTGTCGTCCTGCTTTGGTTCGCTATGCGACGTCTGTCCAGGACAGCTCGTCGTTAGGCGCGCCCGCTTGGAGTTAGCCCAGCCGCGTCGTAGGCGACCTCCCCCGCTCGCATCGTCGCCGCCACCAGCGGGACCCCGGGGCGGTAGACGAAGTCCACGTACGAGCTCGCGTCGAGAACGATCGCGTCCGCCCGGGCGCCCGGGCTCAGGCGGCCGACGTCATCGCGCTGGAGCGCGGACGCGCCGCCGGCGGTGGCAGCGAGCACGGCCTCGTCAACGGTCATCCCCAGGTCTCGCACGGCAAGAGCGATGCAGAAGTTCATCGAGGTCGTGTTGCTGGACCCCGGGTTGGTGTTGGTGGCGATCGCGACGCGGACGCCCGCGTCAATTGCCCGCCGGGCATTCGGATACGGCTGGCGGGTGGAGAAGTCCGTCGCGGGCAGGAAGGTGGCGACGGTGTCGCCGGCGGCGAGCGCGTCGATGTCCGCGTCCTCGAGATACGTGCAGTGGTCGACCGAGGCCGCGCCCATCTCGGTCGCCAGGCGGACGCCGCCGCCCGGGCCAAGCTGGTTTCCGTGCACCCGAAGGCCGAGGCCCGCATCGCGGCCGGCCTCCAGCACCGCCCGCGACTGCTCCTCAGTGAACGCGCCGCGCTCGCAGAACACGTCGATCCAGCGCGCGTGCGGCACGCATGCGGCGAGCATCTCGCCACACACCAGATCGACGTAGTCGTCCGCCCGCCCCTCGTATTCGGCGGGCACCGCGTGGGCACCGAGGAAGGTGACGTCGTCGGTGAATTCGGCCGCGATCTCGCACAGGCGGCGCTCCGCCTCGACCTCGAGCCCATATCCGGACTTGATCTCCACATGGGTGATGCCGGCGCGCAGCCCCTCGGCTCGGCGGCGCTCGGTCGACTCGCACAACTCCCCGTCGCTCGCGCGGCGGGTCGCTCCGGTCGTCACGCGGATCCCGCCCGCCTCGTATGGCCGGCCGGCCATCCGCGCGGCGAACTCCTCCGCGCGGTCGCCGGCGAACACCAGGTGGGTGTGGCTGTCGACAAAGCCGGGGATGACGCAGCGGCCCCCCACGTCGATGAGATCGTCGGCGGCTGCCCCGGCGCGCTCGATCGCGGCGACCCGCTCGTCCTCGACCACCAGCGCGGCATCGCGGATCACGCCAAGCGGTCCCTCGCCGAGCTCGGGGTCGTTGGTGACCAACAGGCCGATGTCGTCCAGCACGAGCGTGCTCATGGCAGGAGCCCGCTCAGGTCCTGGAGCAGCCGCGGCACGTCGATACCGAGGTGTTCGCCGTCGTGGACGATCCGCCGCCCGCCCACCACGACATCGCGCACGTCGGCCGCGCTAGCGGCGAACACGAGCCCGGCGATCGGGTCCTCGCGATCGGTGCCGGCGAGCCGCACGCTCTCGATGTCGACCGCGACCAGATCGCAGAGAGCGCCCGGCTCGATCCGACCCGCCTCGGGCCAACCGAGGCATGCGTGACCGTTCGCGGTGGCCGCGCGGAACAGATCCGCGGGCGCGTGAGTGCCGCGCACGCCACTCGCCAGGCGCTCGTCGAGCTCCACCGCGCGTGCCTCCTCGAAGGGGTCGATCACCGCGTTCGAGTCGCTCCCGAGCGCGAGGCGCGAACCCGCGTCGACGAGACGGCGCGCGGGGCCGATCCCGTCCGCCAGGTCGCGTTCCGTGGTGGGGCACAGGCAGCAAGTGGCGTTCGCGTTGCCCAAGCGCGAGACATCCGAGTCCGCTAGGTGGGTGGCGTGGACCGCGGTGAAGCGCTCGCCGAGTGCGCCCGCGTCGGCCAGTACCGCGGTGGGCGTGCGGCCGTATGCCTCGAGGCACGCCTCGTTTTCGGCCGGCTGCTCGGAGACGTGGGCGTGAAGGGGAGCCTCGCGCTCGGCGGACCAGGCGGCCACGGCTGAAGCCGACTCGGGGTCCACCGCTCGCACACTGTGAATCGCCGCCCCGATCCGCACGCCCGGACCGCCCTCCAGCTCGTTCACTCGCTCCGCCCAGGCCTCGGCGTCTCCGTCGGAGAAGCGCCGCTGCGCCCCTTCGGCGTCGACCCCGATTCCCCCGTGCAGGTAGCAGGCGTCGAGGAGCGTGATTCGGATTCCCGCCTCGCGAGCCGCGGCAATCCCCGCCCTGCCGATCTCGTTGGGGTCGGCGTAGCGGGCGCCTCCACGATCATGATGGAGATAGTGGAACTCGCCGACGGTCGTGATCCCGGCGAGCGCCATCTCGCCGAAGGCGGCGAGCGCGACCTTCCCGCAATCCTCCGGAGAGAGCGCGTCCGCCAGCTCGTACATCCGCTCCCGCCAGGTCCAGAAGCTGCCCTCACCGGACTGGGTGCGCCCCCGCAGGAGACGCTGGAAGGCGTGGGAGTGGGCGTTGGCGAGTCCCGGGATCACGAGGCCTTTGAGTCGCGTGACCTCGGGAGGCGGCGAATCGGAGCCCGGCTCGAGGCTGGCGATCCGCTCGCCGTCGACCTCCACGAGCAAGCCCCTCTCGACCCCGCCATCCAGCAGAGCGCGCTCGCACCAGAAGGCCTTCACGAGCCCACGCGCGCGACGAACTCCGAGATCCGGCCCACGAACTCCTCGCGCTGATGCATCTCGAACTGCTCCCAGGTGGCGAGCGTCCTGGGATCCGCGCGGTCCACGAACAGCACGCCGTCGAGGTGATCGACCTCGTGCTGGAACGTTCCCGCCGTGAGGCCCCGTTTGACCTCGGTGTGCTCGTCGCCGTCGCGGTCCAGGTAGCGGACCCGGACGCTCACATGGCGCTCCAGCGAGCCCCGAAGGTCGGGAACGGAGAGACAGCCCTCGTTGATCTCCACCGCCTCGTCGTCGAGCGGCTCGATCACCGGATTGACCATCACGCAGAGGGGGATCGGCGGCTTGTACGGATAGCGGGGGTTGGTGCCCTCCACCTCGGCGATCGCGATCCGTACCGCCTCCCCCACCTGGTTTGCGGCCAGGCCCGCGCCATTCGCGGCCCGCTTGGTGTCGATCAGGTCGTCGATCAGCTCCTGGATCCGCAGCGTGCGAAGCTCGTCCGGCCGGAGCTCGCGGGCCCGCTCGCGCAGGATCGGATCGCCGATGGCGAGGATCTCGCGAACGCTCACGGCGCCTCGCCGCCGGCGTTCCCACCGGCGGGCATCGGGACCCGCACGCCGTGGCGCTCGGCGGCCTCGATCGCCTCCGGATAGCCGGCGTCGGCGTGGCGGAGGATGCCCAGGCCGGGATCGGCCAGCAGCACGCGGCGGAGGCGCTCGCCGCCATCCTCGGTGCCGTCTGCCACGGTCACCTGGCCGGCATGCAGCGCCTTGCCCATCCCAACGCCCCCGCCGTGGTGGAAGGAAACCCAGCTTGCCCCGCACGCCGTGTTCAGGAGCGCGTTCAGCACGGGCCAGTCCGCCACGGCGTCGGAGCCGTCGCGCATCCCCTCCGTCTCGCGCTCCGGGGAGGCGACCGAGCCGGCATCGAGGTGGTCGCGGCCGATCACGATCGGCCCCCGCAGCTCGCCGCTCGCGACCATCTCGTTGAAGCGCAGCCCCGCGAGATGGCGCTCGCCGTATCCCAGCCAGCAGATCCGCGCCGGCAGGCCCTGGAAGCTGACCTTTTCGCGCGCCAGGCGGATCCACCTGGCGATGTGATCCTGCTCGCCGAACAGGTCGAGGATCGCGTCGTCGGTGGCGTGGATGTCGGCCGGATCGCCGGAGAGCGCGACCCAGCGAAACGGGCCCTTGCCCTCGCAGAACAGCGGCCGGATGTAGGCGGGCACGAAGCCCGGATAGGCGAACGCCTCCTTGTCGCCGTGCTCGGCCGCGAGCCCGCGCAGCGCGTTGCCGTAGTCGAAGGCCTCGGCGCCGGCATTCTGGAGCTCGCGGATCGCTGCCACGTGGGCAAGGGCGCTCTCGCCGGCCCGCCTCAGGTAATCGTCCGGGTCGCGGCGGCGAAGCTCGTCGGCCTCCTCGATCGTCAGCCCCGCGGGGATGTACCCGTTGAGCGCGTCGTGTGCACTCGTCTGGTCGGTCACCGCGTCCACGTCCACTCCCCGACGAGCGATCTCGGGCAGCACCTCGGCGGCGTTGCCGAGCAGGCCGATGGAGAGGGGACGACCCTCGCGCTTGGCGTTCTCCAGCCGACGCAGCGCGTCGTCGAGGTCTCCCGCGCGCTCGTCGAGGTAGCCGGTATCGACACGCCGCTCGATCCGGTGGAGGTCGGCCTCGATGCACAGGGCACAGCCCTCGTTCATCGTGATCGCCAGCGGCTGGGCGCCGCCCATGCCGCCCAGGCCCGCGGTTACTACCAGCCGCCCTCGCAGCGAGCCGCCGAAGCGCTTGGCCGCCAGCGCGGCGAAGGTCTCGTAGGTGCCCTGGAGGATGCCCTGGGTCCCGATGTAGATCCAGGACCCGGCGGTCATCTGCCCGTACATCATCAACCCGGCCGCGTCGAGCTTGCGGAAGTGCTCCCACGTGGCCCACTGCGGGACGAGGTTGGAGTTGGCGATCAAAACGCGCGGCGCCTGCGGGTGGGTCTCGAACACGCCCACGGGCTTGCCGGACTGAACCAGCAGCGTCTCGTCGCCCTCCAGGCGCTCAAGCTCGGCGACGATCGCCCGGAACGCGGCGTGGTTGCGCGCAGCCTTGCCGATTCCGCCGTACACCACCAGCTCCTCCGGCTTCTCGGCCACGTCCGGGTGGACGTTGTTCTGCAGCATCCGCAGCGCGGCCTCCTGGTGCCAGCCGCGGCAGCGAAGCTCCGAGCGCGAGCCGGCGCTCACGCGAGCTCCCCAACCGACTCCTCGACGGCGCTCAGCAGCGCGCCGGAGGAGACGAGCCGCTCGGCCGCGGTGAGCTCTGGCGACAGCCAGCGGTCCTCCCCCGCGCCCGGGACCTCATCCCTGACGCTCGCGAGGGCGGCGCCAGTTCCCGCTGCGGGCTCGAGAGGCGCGCGCAGGTCCAGACCGCGCGCAGCGACCGCGAGCTCCACCGCCAGGATCCGCGCCAGGTTGGAGATCGACACCCGGAGCTTCCGCGCCGCCCCCCAGCCCATGGACACGTGGTCCTCCTGCATCGCGCTCGTCGGCAGCGAGTCAACGCTCGCCGGCGCCGCCAGCCGCCGGTTCTCGGCCACCATCGCCGCCTGCGTGTACTGCGCGAGCATCAGGCCCGAGTGGACGCCGGGGTCCGCGGCCAGGAAGGGCGGCAGCCCGTGCGAGCGGCTCGCGTCCAGCAGCCGGTCGGTCCGCCGCTCGGCGATCGCGCCGACCTCCGCGCACGCGATTGCGAGGAAGTCGCACGCGAACGCGATCGGCGCCGCGTGAAAGTTCCCGCACGACTCCACCCTGCCGTCGGGGAGGACCATCGGATTGTCGATCGCCGAGACCAGCTCGGCCTGGGCCGCGCGCTCGGCCGCAACCAGCGTGTCGCGGGCGGCGCCGTTTACCTGCGGCGCACAGCGCAGGGAGTACGCGTCCTGGACTCGCGGGTCGTTCTCACGATGGCTGGCGACGATCGGCGAGCCGTCCAGGAGGCGCCGGAGGTTGGCAGCGCTCGCCGCCTGTCCCGCCTGGGGGCGAAGCTCGATCAGGTCACGGGCGAAGGCTCGATCCGTGCCCAACAGCGCTTCCACGGACATCGCGGCCGTCACGTCGGCCACCCGCAGGAGCCGCTCGAGGTCCTCGATCGCGAGCGCCAGCATGCCGAGCACGCCGTCGGTGCCGTTGATCAGGGCCAGGCCCTCCTTCGCGGTCAGGGTGAGCGGGGGGATGCCCGCATCGGACAGCGCCCCGGCCGTCGAGACGCGCTCGCCCTCGCGGTCGACGACCTCGCCCTCCCCGATCAGCGCCAGTCCGCAGTGGGCCAGCGGCGCGAGGTCGCCGCTTGCCCCGAGGGAGCCGTGCTCCGGTACCACGGGCGTCAGCCCCGCGTTCAGGAACGCGAGGATGGTCTCCGCCACCTCGGGCCGGGCGCCCGAGTAGCCCATCGCCAGGCTGCGCGCCCGCAGAAGCATCATCGCCCGGACGACCTCGCGCTCCACCGGCGGGCCCATGCCGGCCGCGTGCGAGCGGATCAGCGCTCGCTGGAGCTCGGCTCGGCGCTCGACCGGGATCGGAGTGGTCGCCAGGGAGCCGAACCCGGTGGAGACTCCGTACACCGGCTCCTCGGAGGCGGCGAGCCGCTCCACGATGGCCGCGCTCGTGGCCATCGCCTCGCGAGCCTCTGAACTCAGGAGGACCTCGGCGTCCTGGCGCGCGACCGCGATCACGTCGCGACGCTCGAGTCCCTTGCCGGAAACTTCAACCATGGCCGGTCGCTGAGTTTCGCACGCAACCCCCGCCCAGCCACCGTCTAGGCTTTCCACTGTGCTTCTGCGCCGCTTTCTCATGGAGGAGACGGGCTGCGCCTCGTATGTCTTCGGCTGCCTGACCAAGGCCGAGCTCGGGGTCGTGGATCCCCACGCCGAGCTCGTGGACGAGTACGTTGCCGTGGCCGCGGCCAAGGGTGCGCGGATCACCCAGGTGTTCGACACCCACGTCCACGCGGACCACGTGAGCGGCGCCCAGGAGCTCGCCGAGCGCACCGGCGCAGCGCTGCGCATGCCCGAGGGCTCGCCCGTCGAGTTCGGGTTCGAGCCGCTTCGCGACGGTGAGACCGTCGAGCTCGGAAGAACCAGGGTCGAGGTCATCGACTCCCCGGGACACACCTGGGCGCACTCCTGCCTCCTGGTCACCGACACGTCCCGCGGAGAGGAGCCCTGGGTCGTGTTCACCGGCGACACGCTGCTCGTCGGAACGGTCGGGCGCCCCGACCTCCATGGCGAGGAGCGCGAGCTTGCCGCGGCCCTCCATCGCACGCTCCGCGAGCGCCTTCTCACGCTGCCCGACTGGATCGAGGTCATGCCGGGCCACGTCAGCGGCTCCGCCTGCGGCGCCGGGATCAGCTCCAACCCGAGCTCCACGATCGGGTTCGAGCGGCGGCGCGACACGCTGCTTTCCGAGGACGACCCGGACCGCTTCGCGGACCTCCTCCTGGGGGCGCAAGAGGCCGCGCCGCCCGTCTTCCAGGAGATCTACGAGCGCAACCGTCACGCGGTCGGCGCCGCCGCGAACTGAGCGGCTACGCGGGCGGTCCCGGCTGCGGCCCCGGGGTCACCGGTGGCGGCGCCGCCGACGCGGCCCGTTGCGAGAGCATGATCGACACGATCAAGATCCACAGCAGCGCGCCAGGACCGGCGATGAAGAAGGCCGGTGTGAGCCAGAGCACCCCGAACACGATCGCCGTCCATCCGAGCCACTTCGGAAAGGCGAGGGTGCGCACGATGGCAATCCCGGCAGCCAGCAGCAGCACCAGGCTCCCCGCGCCGAGCGGGATGAAGAAATCCTCGTTGAGCGCGTTGAGCGCCTGGACTGCGCTCGGATCGAGCTTGTCGGCGGTGTCGGAGAGCGTGAGCGCGAAGGACGAAAACGCGGCTCCGCCTACAGCGACCAGGATCCCTCCGGCGAATGCCGTAGCCGAGAGCACGCCTGGCTCCGCCTCGTAGCGTCGAAGCTCTCCGCGGAGGATGCCGACGAAGAACAGGAAGGCGACCACGGCCGCCCCGCCAAGTCCCGCCGAAACAGCAACTGAAGTGTCATTCGAGGTGTAGAACGACACCGCCTCCTGGGCGCTCGCGTCGGCATCGGGCGTTTCACCGGTGACGATGAACGAGGCGATGAGCAGGGCGACGAAGAGGGCGCCCGTGAGCGGGGCAAGGCGCTTCCAGTCCATGGGTACTCCTTTCGTTACGCGGCCGGGACGGGCGCATGCTAGATCCGCCGCCGGTCGGCTTTGGGTGAGGCGATCTGCCGCACGCAGGCGTAACGAATGCGTGTCCTCCGAGACGAGTCGATCAGCAAAGCCGTGGAGCTGGGCCATAGTCTCGCGCGGCAATCAGTCCACCAGAAGGAGCGGACCTTGAACGACTCGGACGTCCTCAACCCCAAGCAGGCCGAGCTCTGCGAGCGCAACCAGACGGACTATTCGGATCTGAGCGCGCTGTTCATCAACTGCACGTTGAAGCGAAGCCCCGAGCTCTCTCACACGCAGGGGCTCATGGACATCTCGATGGAGATCATGCGGCGCAACGGCGTCGCGGTGGACTGCATTCGCGCGATCGACCGCGACATCGCCACGGGTGTCTGGCCGGACATGACCGAACACGGTTGGGAGAAGGACGAGTGGCCGGCCATCTTCGAGCAGGTGATGGCGTCAGACATCCTCGTTATCGGCACGGCGATCTGGCTGGGCGAGAAGTCATCCGTCTGCACTCAGATCATCGAGCGCCTCTACGGGAACTCGCACCTACTGAACGACGCAGGGCAATACGCCTATTACGGCCGCGTCGGTGGCTGTCTCGTCACGGGCAACGAGGACGGAGTGAAGCACTGCGCGCTGGAGGTCCTGTACTCCCTTCAACACCTCGGCTACACGATCCCCCCGCAAGCCGACGCCGGGTGGATCGGCGAGGCGGGGCCCGGCCCGTCATACCTCGACGAGGGCTCGGGCGGCCCGGAGAACGACTTCACAAACCGCAACACGACGTTCATGACCTGGAACCTGCTGCACGCCGCCCGCATGCTCAAGGACGCCGGCGGCATTCCGGCCTACGGCAACCAGCGGACCGACTGGGATGCGGGGGAGCGGTTCGACTTCCCCAACCCCGAGCACCGCTCGGCACCGGCCGCCGGCTAGCGAGAGCTCGTCGCTAGGCTGCGGCCGGTGAGCGAATACGACCGGCTCGCCGAGCTGCCGATCGCCGTCGAGTCCTACGAGCTCTCGGGCCACGATCGGCAGTACGGCGATTTCACCCGTCCTTCGACGATCGTCCACATGCACGGCGAGGGCGAGGAGGGGATGGGCGAGGACGTGGTCTACGACGTCCTCGACCACATCGCCCACCGCGACGCCGGCCCCGTGCACGACCTGAGCGGGCCGAGCACGCTCGGCGAGCTGTGCGAGCTGCTCGGCGAGCTGGACCTGTTTCCCGGCGCCCCGCCGGAGCGGGAGCCCTCCCGCCTCTACCGGCGCTGGGCCTATGAGAGCGCCGCGCTCGACCTCGCCCTGAGCCAGGCCGGCAAGCCGCTGTGGGAGGTCGTGGACCGAGAGCCGCGGCCGGTCAACTTCGTCTGCTCAACACGCCTGACCACGTTCGGCCAGGAGCCCCGCCGCTCCACCACCGATCCCGTGCGCAACAGGCTCGCGAAGTACCCTACGCTGCGGTTCAAGCTGGATCCGGAGAACGACTGGACGCCGGAGCTGATCGCCGAGCTGGCCGAACTCGCCCTCGTCGACGTGCTCGATCTGAAGGGGCATTACCGCGGAACCCCGGTCGACGTGGAGACGGACCCGGAGCTCTACCGCGCCGTCGCCGAGGCGTTTCCCGACGCCTATCTGGAGGATCCCGACATAAACGACGAGACGCACCCGGTGCTCGAGCCGCACATGGATCGCGTCACCTGGGATGCCCCGCTTCACTCGCTCGCCGACATCCAGGCGCTGGACTACGAGCCGCGGGCGATCAACTCGAAGCCATCGCGATTCGGCTCGCTACGGGAGCTGTTGTCGATCTACGAGCACTGCGCCGAGCGCGGGATCGCCGTCTACGGCGGCGGCCAGGGGGAGCTGGGGATCGGCCGCATGCAGATCCAGTACCTGGCGTCCCTCTTCCATCCGGACACGCCCAACGACACCGCCCCCTCCGGATACAACGACCCGAGCATCCCGGATGGGCTCGCCACGAGCCCGCTCGACCCCGCGCCGTCGGACACCGGCTTTCGCTGGGGCGAGTAGAACCGGTAGCGTCGGCGCCGACGTCATCGACGACGAGGAGAACGCATGGCAGAGCAGTCATTCGCCGCAGCCCTGAACGAGCAGATCGCCAACGAGTTCGGCGCCCAGCAGCAGTACATCGGCGCCGCCGTCTACTACGACTCGGAGACGCTTCCCCGCCTGGCCGCCTTCTTCTACCGCCAGGCGAGCGAGGAGCGAACCCACGCGATGATGATGATCCAGTACCTGCTCGACGTCGA
>WNGA01012523.1_pt1 | contig 23570 bp, 22 predicted proteins | sample 5400061 | NCBI WGS metagenome assembly WNGA01 (sample SAMN13153366, study PRJNA577476) | soil metagenome | isolation source: 100 cm soil or saprolite under grassland replicate 2 | place: USA:California | collected 2016-06-15
GATCGATAGTCGCGGCAAAAGACTGGACCCCTCCCCCCGACGCATTGGTCTCAAAAGCGGACCAGCAAAAAAAGCCCTAGGAAATGTCGGAGTTTTTCGTCAGGCGGCCCATCGTCGCGATCGTCATCGCCATCTTGATGACGCTGATTGGCGGCGTCTGCATGCTGGCATTGCCAATCGCGCAATATCCGCAGATCGCGCCGCCGGAAATTCAAGTGCAGACGCACTACACCGGCGCGGACGCGCTAACAGTCGAGCAATCGGTCGCGGCTCCGATCGAGCAGCAGATGAGCGGCGTCGACAACATGAACTACATGTACTCGATTAACTCGAACAGTGGCGACATCCGACTGATCGTGAATTTCGACATCGCCACGGATCCGAACATTGATCACGTGCTGACGCAGCTGCGCGTGTCGCAAGCGCAGTCGCAATTGCCCGCCGACGTTAACAACTACGGCGTGACCGTTAAAAAATCGACAACGGCGCCGCTGATGTTGATTGCGTTGTATTCGCCGAAAGGAAGCTACGACGGAGTTTTTCTGGCCAACTACGGCTACATCAATCTGTTCGATCAACTGACCCGCGTTCCTGGGATTGGCAATGTGCAGATATTCGGCGCGGGCCAGTATGCAATGCGGCTTTGGGTGAAGCCCGACCAGCTCGCGAAGCTCGGCATCACCGTTCCCGACATTATTACCGCGGTGCAAAAGCAGAACACGGTGAACCCAGCCGGTCAGGTCGGCGGCGAACCGATTCCCAGTGGACAGAAATTCACCTACACGGTACGGGCACAGGGCCGATTGCAAACGCCGGAGGAATTCGGCGAGATCGTCGTCAGGGCAAATGCGGACGGTTCATTCGTTAGGGTGAAAGACATCGCGCGCATTGATCTCGGCGCGCAGACTTACAACATAAAAGGTCGTCTCAACGGGCAGGCATCTGCAATTATCGCCTGTTACCAGCTGCCGGGCACCAATGCGGTCAAAGCGGCGGAAGGCGTTCGCAAATTGATGGCCGAAGCGAAGCAACGTTTTCCTGCCGACATGGATTACGCCGTCTCGCTCGATCAAACGCTTTCGGTGACTGAAGGATTGCACGACATCATTAAAACGCTCTTCGAGGCGCTCGCGCTGGTCGTCCTGGTCGTATTCATTTTTTTACAAGGGTGGCGCGCTACCCTCATTCCATTGTGCGCGGTTCCGGTATCGTTGATCGGAACGTTTGTGTTGTTCCCTTTATTCGGATTCTCGATCAATACGCTCTCACTTTTCGGTCTTGTGCTCGCAATCGGTCTCGTGGTCGATGACGCAATCGTCGTTGTCGAAGCAGTCGAGCGTCACATTGAAGAAGGAATGTCGCCACGGGAGGCGACGCTGCAGGCGATGCGCGAAGTGTCGGGCCCGGTGATCGGCATCGCGCTTGTGCTTTCCGCCGTCTTCATTCCGACGGCGTTTCTTCCCGGGATTACCGGACGTTTGTATCAACAATTCGCCCTGACGATAGCGATCTCTGTCATCTTATCCGCGTTCAACGCGCTTTCGCTCAGTCCGGCACTGTCATCGTTATTGCTGCGGCCGCGAAAGAAAACGCGCGGCCCTCTCGGCTGGTTTTACGATCGGTTCAATCGCCTGTTCGGCAGCGCGACCCATGTTTACGTAAATTGGTCGCGCGTGGCCATTCGAAAAGCCGTGCTCAGTTTCGCATTGCTGGCCGTGTTCGCAGTAGGTGCGGGCCTGTTTGGATCGCGATTGCCGAGTGGATTCCTACCGGAAGAAGATCAAGGCTACGTTTTTCTCGCACTTCAGTTACCCGACGCATCGTCACTCGAACGTACCGATCAGGCTGCGCGCAAGATCGAAGACATTCTCAGCAAAATTCCCGGCGTTCAGTACACCACCAGCGTCGTCGGATTCAGTTTGCTCAGTCTCGTGCAAAACACTTACAGCGCGTTCTTCTTCGTCACGTTCAAGCCGTGGAGCGAACGGACCAGGCCGGAAGAAAAATACACGGCTATCAAAGCCAATATTAACAAACAACTCGCCGGTCTCACCGAGGGTCTCGCCTTCGCTTTTCCGCCGCCGGCGATTCCGGGCGTGGGCACGTCCGGCGGGTTCCAATTCATATTGGAAGATCGCTCCGGCAAAGACGTCGCCTTCCTCGCGCAAAATCTGAAGACGTTTCTCGACGCGGCGCGAAAACGGCCGGAGCTAGGCACGCTCATTCCGACGTTTCTGCCAAATGTCCCTCAGGTATTCGTGGACGTTGACCGGGACAAAGTGCTCAAGCAGGGAATCGATCTCGGTCAGGTTTATCAGACGCTCCAAACGTTCATGGGCGGATTTTTCGTGAATTACTTCAACCGGTTCGGCCGAACGTGGCAGGTTTACATCGAAGCCGAAGGCGAATACCGCACGGACGCGAAGAACGTCGGCCAGTTTTTCGTCCGCAACGCAAACAACGAGGCGGTGCCACTTGATGCGATCTCGACCATCAAAAACATCGCCGGTCCAGAATTCACACTGCGCTACAACGAATATCGCTCGGCGCAAATCAACGGTTCCGCTGCGCCGGGCTACAGCTCCAACCAGGCAATGGCGGCGCTTGAGGATGTCTTCCGCCAAACCATGCCTAACGACATGGGCTACGATTACCTCGGCATTTCCTATCAGGAAAAGAAAGCGCAACAAGGCGTCTCGCCGACGGTGGTGTTCGGAATGTCGCTCATATTTGTTTTCCTCATTCTCGCCGCGCTCTACGAAAGCTGGTCGCTGCCGTTCAGCGTCTTGTTAGGCACACCCGTCGCGGTGCTCGGCGCGTTCGCGACACTTTGGCTGCGCGGAATGGAAAATAATATCTATGCCCAGATCGGTCTGATCATGCTGATCGGATTGGCGGCGAAGAATGCCATTCTAATCGTCGAATTCGCTAAGGCCGAATACGAAAAGGGCAAACCGCTGCTCGACGCGACGCTGGAAGGCGCGCGTTTGCGTTTACGTCCGATCCTGATGACTTCCTTTGCATTTATTTTCGGAATGCTGCCGTTGTGGTTCGCTAGCGGATCCGGAGCTGTCGCTCGGCGCATACTCGGTTCGACCGTGATCGGCGGGATGATCGCAGCCTCGGCAATCGCGATCTTCCTGATTCCGGTCACGTTCTACGTCATCGAACGAATCGCCACCGGACGAAAAGAGAAACCGCAAGCGAAAGTCACTGCGCCGCCGTCGGTGCCTGAGCCCGCGATCAAAGTTTAGGCATTCGCAATTTGTAGCCACCGGCCTGTGGCCGGTTCAGCCAACGTTGCCCTCCACATCAGCCAGACGGCCCACAGGGCCGTGGCTACAGTAGCCTTAACCTCCTACTCGACCTGCTGGTATTCCGGCCGCCGCATTTGAGAAACAGGCGCTGAAAATTTGTGGCCTTATTTCTTCAACGAACGGACGTAGGCCACCAACGCTTTGACGTCGGCATCGGACAGCTTGTCTTTATAAGCTTTCATCTTGCCCTTGCCATTCTTAATGACGTTCGCCGCCTCGGCGTCACTGAAGCCTTGTTCTTTGGTGTAATCTTTCACACCAAGCTTTTTTCCCATCGTGGTGTTGCCGCTGCCGTCTTTGCCGTGGCACGAGGCGCAGTGTTGACCCCATAGCGCTGCGGGATCTACCCCGAACGTCGCGCCAGAAGAAGCGATGATAATAGCTCCGCTTACGGAGATGATTAGTTTCATCAGACTTTGGTTCCTTCCCGAGTCAGCTTCGAAGAGTACGCGAACGCCGAATGTCTCCACAAGACAATCTTCGCTGTTCGCTACCGCACGAGCAGATCGAGTGTGCGCGCATCCAGACCGGCATCGCGAGGATGTTTCCGAGTCAGATCGAGAAAAGTGAATCCGTTCTGAAATCCGCTGAGGACAGCGGACGCTACAACGGGCAGACCTTCTTACCAATGTGGAAGGCATCGCGACTTCCTCTCCTTTGTTCGGGAGAGGATTGAGGTGAGGGTGATCAATTTACCAAAAGCAGCTTACAAAAATGATTCGACTCCTCACCCTCCCCTTCTCCTCGATCGAGGAGGAGAAGTGACCCAATCGACCACTCGTCGCTGGCATCTGTTCGGCGTTCAGCGTTCGTCATGCGTCCCTCGCTACCGCTTGAAGCGCAACCGACGCGGTTGTCTTACAGATTTTTCTTTGTCCAGGCGTCGATGCGGGCCAGCTTTTTCGATGGCCATCCGGTCTTCGTGATGTTTGGGAAGACATAGAACGCGCCATGTGGAACGCGACACGAGAAACCCTTGATCTTGTTCAGGCCGGCAACCATCACATCGCGCCGTTTTTGGAATTTCGCGCGCATATCGTCCACCACGTCCTGCGAACCGCGCAGTGCTTCGATGCCGGCGACTTGTGTGAAACTGGCTGTGCACGAATTCGAATTTGTCATTAATCGCGAGATGCCGGTTGCCAGATCGGGGCGCATAACGCCGTAGCCCATTCGCCAACCAGTCATCGCGTACGTTTTAGAAAAGCCGTCGAGCAAAATCGTGCGCTCCTTCATGCCGTCGATCGACATGATGGAATGGTGCTCGCCCTCAAAGATGAGCTGGCTATAGATCTCATCGCTCAGGACCATGATGTTGCGATCGCCGATTGCGCGCGCGATCGCGTCGATGTCCTCCTTGGTCAGCACACCGCCTGTCGGGTTCTGCGGCGAATTCAGAATAAGGAGCTTTGTGCTATCGTTGATTAGACTGGCGAGCTCATCGACGTCGAGCCGGAAATCCAATTCCTCGCGCAACCGGATAGGAACCGCTTTCGCACCGACGTAATTGATCATCGACTCGTAAATCGGGAAGCCGGGATTCGGGTAAATGATTTCATCTCCGTCTTCAGCGAGAGCCAGAATCGAAAAAAAGATGATCGGCTTGCCGCCAGGAACGACGACCACTTCGTCGGGCGTCACGTTTACCCGGCGCGTCTCACTCACGTGTCGTGCGATGACCTCGCGCAATTCCATCATGCCGGCTGAAGGCCCGTAGTGTGTGAAGCCTTTCCGTAGAGCGTCGCATCCTGCGTCGATGATGTTGCTTGGTGTATCGAAATCGGGTTCGCCGATTTCCAGATGAATAATGTCGCGGCCCAGCGCTTCGAGCGCTTTCGCTTTTACCAGCACTTCGAACGCGGTCTCCGTGCCGAGTCGCTCCATGCGTTTGGCGAGGCGGAGTTGATGTGTCTTATGCATGATGTGAGATCGGCACTATACCGCACCGGTACAAGTTGTCTTCTGCAACAAGCGACATGTGTCTTGTGTAGAGGGCGCTGTCACAAGCGCGAATTGCCGTTCGGTTCGTTTCTCCACTGAGACAGCGGACGCTACAGTCCCAATTTGCGGCTGACACAGCCGCCTCTACAGTCTTGGTGCTGTGAAGCGCTGGTGGCCGGTTGTCATTATAGTTCTCGTTCTTATTTTGGTCGGCGCGGGTGCCGCGGTGTACGTTGATTGGACTTGGAAACGAAAGCTCTCGCCGCGCGGTGGGCGTCCGTTTCTGACTCGGGTCGAATTGCCCGTGCCCTCCTTCCAGCAAGGAGACGACAAATGGCGCGACGATCCGTTAGGCGGCGTCGCCGAAAATGGGACACTCGGCGGCGAAGGCTGCGCCGTGGCGGCGGCAGCGATGGTGTTCAAGTTTTACGGGGTCGACGTCGATCCGCAGCAGTTGAACTGGTTTCTAACTGCGACGGGCGGATTCACGGACCAGGGCTGGCTTTACTGGGACCGAGCAGCGTGGTTCGCGCCGAATCGAGTCCGGCACGTGTACGAGGACTTGCCTTCGTATCAATTGATCGATTCGAACATCGCTCACGGAAATCCCGTGATCATCCGCGTGCGTTTGGCGAGCGGCATCACGCATTTCGTTGTGATCGCAGGGAAAGACGGCTTCGATTATCTCGTGCGCGATCCCGGCGCCGGATCTGCGAAAGGGTTTTACCCGTTACGCGAACTCGGCAGCGATATCGAGGCGCTGCGATTTTACCAGCCGATCAGCAATGCAAATCCTCGGCTGTCGGCGAAGGGATGAGGATTGATAGTTTTAATTGAGTTCCGCTCTCACTCAATCTCAGCAGCCCAAACGGTTCCGGTGTACTTGCCTGTGCGATATCTGACTTTGACCCGGTCGTTCTCGCGCAATTTCTCCCATTTTGCTGGGTCGGCCGGGACTTGGAATGTGCGGCCGTCGTCGAGCATTCGCACTTTCACGATCCACTGTTCGTGCTTTAACGCACGCGGATCGCGACTCGTGCCACGCGCCTCTGCCTTCATCACGTATCCATCGACTGCAATCTCATCACCAGCCATGGGACGAAGCTGCTCATCCGGATTAGGCGTTGATTCCGTGTTCGGCGTTTCTGCAGTTGGCAGTGCGGCGTCGATATGCTCTTTCGATAGCACCACTGCTTCGCCACTCTTCTTGTCGCAACTGGTGAAGGAAATTATCAAAACCGCTGCAACGACATGCGGTGGTACACTCTTTCGTAACATTTCCGTGACTTGATTGCTTCTTGTTAGTCCCAATTTGGCGCGTAGCATGGACATGCTCTCATACGCCGACGAGGAGGGTGAATTATGGGTGTGATGTTGCAAGCGTTTTATTGGGATTGTCCGCAGATGGAAAATCGCGAACACCAATGGTGGAGCTTTATCAAATCGAAATTGCCGGCGATCGCACAAGCCGGTTTCACCGCGTTGTGGCTTCCGCCTGCAAACAAGGCAGCCAGCTGGAAATCGATGGGCTACGACCCTTACGATTATTACGATCTCGGCGAGTTTGATCAGAAAGGCGGCGTGCCGACGTGGTTCGGTTCCAAGGCCGACCTGCTCGATCTCATCGAATCTGCGCACGCGCTGGGCCTGCAAGTGTACGCCGATCTCGTGTTCAATCACAACAGCGGCGCTGACGCCCAGGAATCAAGTCCGATCGACGGGAAGTTGCGCTGGACAAGGTTCACGCCGAAGAGCGGCAAGTTTCCGCGTGATTGGAAATGTTTTCATCCCAGTCAATACGAGACGTGGGACGGCGTCACGTTCGGCGACATGCCCGATCTCTGTCATCGCACACCGTTCGTTTATACCGAGCTCATCAATTATGCGCGCTGGTTATTGGAAGAAATCGGCTTCGATGGGTTCCGCTACGACATGGTCAAAGGGTACGGCGGCTGGATGGTCCGCTCGATTCAAGAACTCCGCGCACTGCGCGGCAGCACCAGCTTCAAGCCGTATGCAGTCGGTGAATGCTGGGACAGCGATCGCACAATTGGTGACTGGCTCGATGAAGCCAACGCGTGGTCGGACAATCCGGTAGGCGCATTTGATTTCCCGCTGCGCTGGCGATTACGCGACCTATGCGACAGCTATGGATTCAGTCTGCGAACTCTGGTCGAACGCGGAGTTTTGATGTGGGGTCGCCCCGAACAGGCTGTCACTTTCGTCGAGAACCACGACGTCGTGCGGGACACTCCAATCATCAACGACAAGTTGCTAGCATACGCGTTTATCCTCACTCATGAAGGTTATCCATGCGTCTTTTGGCAGGATTACTTCAACTGGAACCTGGCGCAGCCGGATAATCAGAGCGGCATCGATGCGCTTGTGAAAATTCACGAACAAAACGCCGCCGGCGCGACGCAAATCCTGTTCATGGATGACGATCTCTACATCATGCAGCGCTCAGGTACCGGCGATCAAAGCGGACTGGTGCTTGTTCTGAATAACCGCGGCACATGGAATGGCACGTGGGTTCAGACGCGATGGAATAACACGCGTCTCGTTCCAGCAGCGTGGCACGGCCGCGATGATCTCAGCACGCCGGAGGAGAAATGGACTAACGAGTCAGGCTGGGTTGATCTCTGGGCCGCGCCGCGCGGTTGCGTGGTTTACGTGCCGGAGTAGAGAACTTTTGCTGCTCAGTTCGTTTCCGTTAAAAGTTCGTTTCGGCGAGGACGCCAAAACCAAGTCGCCGCGGCGACCGCTCCCAAACTGTAACTTCGCCGAAGTTTCGACGCAGTGATAAACGAGTACGCAGTTCATGGAAAAAGGCTCTGCTTGCGCTAAATTATGTCGGTGTTCGTGAATGCATTTCGCGACCGAATTCTGGTTGAGCCGGTTGTGCTTTCAGCGCGCGCTCGGAGGCACTTACCTCATCGCGTTTCTGATCGCGGCTAATCAGTTCATCCCTCTGCTTGGCGCATGCGGGCTCCAACCACTGCGGCTTTTCGTGCGCCACGTTCCGTTTCGCCGCGCACCAAGTTTGTTTTACATCAACTGTTCGGACCAGTTCATCACTGCAACGATTTGGTGTGGCGTTGGGTTATCGATTTTTACCATCAGCGGTTTCTCGGAATCGTTCGGACTCGGCGTGTCGATGCTCACCTGGGCGTTGCTCTGGATCATCTATCTCTCACTCGTGAATGTGGGCCAGACGTTTTACGGATTCGGGTGGGAAACAATGCTGGCCGAAACGGGTTTCCTGGCAATTTTCCTGGGCTCATCAGACACGCGGCCGCCGGTCATCGTGATGTGGCTGATCGTGTGGGTGCTTTTCCGCACGATGTTCGGTGCCGGGATGATCAAAGTGCGCGCCGACCCGTGCTGGCGCGATCTCACCTGCCTTTTTTATCATTACGAAACGCAGCCGCTGCCGAACCCGCTGAGCTGGTATCTGCATCATGCGCCGCGCTGGTTCCACAAAGCCGGCGTGTTATTCAATCACTTCACTGAGCTGATCGTGCCATGGTTCTACTTCGCGCCCGCGCCCCTGTGCTACTGGGCCGGCGCAATTACCATCGTGTTTCAAATCACCCTGATCCTCAGCGGCAATCTTTCATGGCTCAACTACATCACGATCGTGCTTTGCATTCCGTGTTTCGACGACCGATTCTTCTCGCGCTTGCTCTCGATCCCCCACTCTGTGCCCGATCACCTGAGCTTGCCGCACACAATCGCGGTCGGCTTCGTTACGGCGATTGTGCTTGCGCTCAGTTGGCGTCCGGCGCGGAATTTGTTCTCGGGTCGACAACTCATGAACGCCAGTTTCGAGCCGTTGCACCTGGTCAACACCTACGGCGCGTTCGGTGCCGTGACGCGCGAGCGGCTCGAGGTCGTGATTAAAGGGACTGACGCAGAATTTGCTGACGCTTCAGCGGAATGGCGCGAATACGAGTTCAAGGGAAAACCCGGCGATGTGAGCCGTCCGCCGTGCATCGTCTCGCCGTATCATTGGAAGCTCGACTGGCAAATGTGGTTCGCCGCCATGTCGCCTCCTGACTTGCACCCGTGGCTCTTCACGCTTGTCCAGCGACTGCTCGAAGACGAAAAGCGAATTGTTCGGCTGTTGGCCCACAACCCATTCCCGGACGCGCCGCCAAAATTTATTCGCGCAGATTGGTATCGCTACCGTTTCACGAATCCAGGTGAGCGCGGCTGGTGGACGCGCACGTTTGTGGCCGAATACCTGCCTGCAGTCACGCTCCCTCGCACGCCCGACGCTGTTCGCGAACACTAAGCTGCAACGTGATGCAGCGTCTGGATCGCCGCCCTGCTACGTGGTTGCTGTTCCGGAGTAACCGCCAAATTTCTCGATCGTAATTAGAGATTTAATTCGATCACGACTGCTGAATGGTCCGAGGCCCCTTCCTTGGAAGCTGTTATCTCGGGATATGTCTCCCAGAGAGTTGGACGTTTTGCGCGGCTGCCCCACAATCCTTTTCTAAAAACACGTCCCCCAATGTAAAAAGACCGCAAGCTCTTCGAGATAAAGATATAGTCGAATCGGTTCCGCAAGACGCAGGAGTCGAATGTTCCGGGACGGTTGCCGAGATCAAACCCCGGCAAAGAATAGCAGTCGATCAATGGGCTCTTATTCTTGAAGAGCGTTGCGAGGTTCGGCGCCTGACTGCCAGCGACGGCTGGCCCTTCATTTAGATCTCCCAAAACGACAACGTGGGCTCCTCCCTTAACGAGTTCATTAACGATCTTACGAACGGCTTTTGCCTGTCGTTTGCGTTTGGCCCCGCCGCCTCCCGACTGAGACTTAAAGTGATTCACGAGCACATGAATCACCGCGCCCTTCGGTGTTCGTACTTCGTATTCCGCGCAGTCGCGGCTGAAAACGATGCCTTTGCTGTCAGTCCTATCGACGTTTGAGCGGATCGACTCGATCTCGAAGCGGTTGCGCGTCATGATCGCGACGTCGATACCGCGGTCGTCATTCCCATCGACAAGCATCACATGCCGGTACAGTCCACCGAGCAAATCACGGTTGAACCGGAGTAGCGCAGGTCTGTCCTCGACCTCGACCAATCCCAATACGTGGGCGCCCATATCCTTGATCACCCGGGCTGTCATACGCGTGGCCGTTTCATCGACTGCCTCTTTGGCCAGCTCAACCCACCCGATCCAATCACCGCGTCCCTCGGCTACGATCTCCACATTTTGGCGCTTATCGCTCGGCTCGCGGTCAAACGTACCGCGATTTTTTCTAAGCCATGCCCACTGAGGATCTATTGTCTTGTTGCGGCGAATTGCCTTTGTTTTTTTGTCGACTGTATAGATCTCAAGCGTAACGAGAAGATCGCGGATTCGTGTTTTGTCAGTTGCGCTGTAGCTAGCTTTTTGAAGTAGCGCGCTGACTTCCTCGTACGCTTTCAGCACTGGCTCGCCAGTATTCCAGTCAGGCAAGTCAAAAACTTTCGGCCGTGCGAAAAGATTCTCAACATTGAACGACGCGATTCTGATCATAGAGATGGCACCTCCTGCGACAGTTTGAACGTGTTCCAATGTTCATACCTGCATTGAGTGCCATTGGGCAAGCTCGGTTGATCTTGGATTTTCTCACGATTCGCGCGGGAGCCGTTATGTCCGGGTGCAATCAATTCCAGCGCGGATCGGGCACACCGCCTTTTAGGTGGAACCGGGCAACCTCCATCTGGCCGCGAATTCCTGGAATCAGCATGAGCAGCCCTGTATCTGCATCCTCAAAATAGAAGAACAACACAATACGGCCGTCCGCCTGAGCGTTGCCATGCACGAACCGGTGTTCTCGCAAATATGACACAAGCGTGTTTTCGACCTCCACGTGACGCCCCATGGCTTTGGAGACAACGATGTTCAGCACCGCCACCAGATGCGGCATCTGTTCCGGTTCCGACTGTCGCACAAACGCCATGTCGCCCGCGAATTCCTCTAGAAAATAATTGACGGCCAGTTCGTAATCTGTCGGATGCAGCATCCGGTCACGCAGCGCACCGAGGTGATGCGGGAAATTTTGCGAGGCGGAATTCATGTGAGCTCACGGCACCAGGAAGATTTTTCCTGTGTATGGATCTCTCACCGCGGATCCTGGTGCAAAGGCGCTGACATCGATGTAGTTTCCCTCGGGTAAATAAGGACTTGTGACCATGCCCTTATGACTTGGTACCGGAATTCCATACGGCAAATCTCCTTTTGCTTTTTCTGGAGGGACAGCTGCAGCCGGCAACACTCTGACAGTGGGAGTGCCCTTTTCTTCTTTAACGAGGTTTGTTGGCTGTTCGAGTGGGGTCGGAGACGCATCGGTAGCAGTTGAGATTCGCGAACTCGGGCGACGCGCGGCCCGTTTCGTCTTCTTCTCGGTTGGATTGGGCGTGGGGCGAGGCTGAAAAGCCTTCGAAACGGACTGGCCGACTTTTTTGAAAAAGTCACCAACCGGATCCGCATTTACGCATGGTCCGCTCAAAAAGAATAGCGCGCTCACTGACAAGCAAATCCAGCGCGAACGAATAAAACGGTTGATTAGGCTATCAGCGTTCAATGTGAAGGCGAGATTTTCCGTCAGGATCGGGGTCTAAAGAAGGAAAAATTTCTTTGCACGAAAACTTTTGGCATCTTTATCAAAATGGATAATGCAACCGCAGCAACTGCGGTGCATCGCCAACCAACACGGCAAAGATTTCGGTGTAATTGTCCTCAGGAATGTTGACCGGCGTCGCGATCCCAAGCGCCTTGAGCAGGTCCGGGATCGTGTTGCCATGTCCGACGCCGAGGGCGTTGCCGTTCAATGCACGTAATTTCTCGACGAGTGCGCCAATGTCATTTGCCGGCACCACTGTGGGACTGACGTACGCCGCTCTCGCTGTCGGTGCAGCAGTTTCCTGCGTGCGCTTGAATTCGGTAACGAACACGGACGTGATCTGTAAATCCTTCAGGATATGCGCCAACGCATCCGCGCGTTTTTGTCCCTGGACAGATAAATCAGGATCTTTACCGCCAGTGCTCGCCTTCTCTGCGTGACGAACAATGAAGACAACCGGTGCAGCGCTGGCGTAGGTTACCAGCAACAGGGGAATCGAAAGAATCAAAGCAAATTGTTTCATTCTGAAAAAGCCGGCCGCAGAAAATCTATTGATAGCAGCTGACGGAAAGTAATCGCGTCAATCAGGTGATTGGCCTCACATTTTGCACATTTCTTCCTCGCCAGTTCGCACTCACCTCTCCTGATTCGACTCTTAATGAAGCGCAAGCCATCAATTTTCTTTCTATGCACTCGTCACTTGTGACTCCTGCCAGTTTGGCTACATCGACAACCGTTTGAAGACAACTTCGCCAACACCTGACGCAATTCTGCAAACCGCGTTCGGCTTCTGGAATTCAAAGGTCCTGCTGACTGCGGTCACGTTCGATCTCTTCAGCACACTCGGTCAGCGCCGGCTCACGGGCCCGGAGATTGGCAAGGAACTTGACCTGCATCCTCGCGGCGTCGCAGATTTTCTCGATGCGCTGGTGGCAATGAAATTCCTCGAACGTGACGGCGACGGCGCCGACGCGAAATATTTCAATACGCCCGCCACCCGCTCTGTATCTCGACCGCAACCAGCCCACGCTACATCGGCGGAATCCCGGAGATGCTCAATGCGCGGCTGTTCAAGTACTGGAATGATTTGCCGGAAGCGCTGCGCACGGGGAAACCGCAAAACGAAACCAAACACGGCGGCAAAAACATATTCGATGAACTGTATGCGGACCCTGAAAAGCTCGAGTGCTTCCTCGACGGGATGACCGACCTGTCACGCATCAACTTCGAAGCGCTCGCCGACAAATTCGATTTCTCGCGCTATCGAAGCCTGTGCGATGTCGGCGGTGCAACTGGATTGCTCTGCATCGAGGTCGCCAAAAAACATCCACATATCGAGTGCATCACTTTTGACCTCGCGCCGGTCGAGCCTGTAGCGAAAAAGCACATCACCGCGGCCGGGTTAACTGACAGGATCCGCACAGCGACGGGCGATTTCTTTCAGGACCCACTGCCGAAAGCCGACGTGATCACGATGGGAATGATCCCGCACGACTGGAACCTGGAGAAAAAGATGAAGCTTATCCGCGCGGCCTACGACGCGCTTCCGACGGGCGGCGCATTTATTGCAGTCGAAGCGCTGATCGACAACGCACGTCGCGAGAATATTTTTGGTCTGCTTATGTCGCTAAACATGCTGATCGAATTCGGCGACGCGTTCGATTATTCGGCCGCCGATTTCGAAAAATGGTGCCGCGAAGTCGGCTTCAAACGCTTCGAAGTCATCCATCTTGCCGGCCCGTCGAGCGCCGCGATCGCGTACAAGTAGGTAGGGCGAGCAGTCCTCTGCACGCCGAACGGGCGGCGCCCACAGGAGTGGTCGCCCTACCTGCAATTCCTGCATTGCGAGTTCTCCGGTTCCCCGTTTCGCTGTTTCCTGCTTTCCTGATTGCTGTCATCTCTGCGTCCAATCACAAGCGAGAAATTAGTCTAGGTTTTTGTCCAGATTCACGCTCATCTTTGACCAACCAAACCTTCGTTGTGATTTGCGTTGAGACCTTGCCGCCGTCCTAGTTCGTCAAATATGATCGGCACATGTTGCGAACCATCACTTTATTTCTCGCGTTAACTGCGACCGCTTTTGGACAAAATTCCGCGAAGGACGAAGCGCAGGTCTGGGAATTGGAAAAGGCGTACTGGGAATACGTAAAAGCCAGCGACCTGGACAAGTATCGCGCGCTTTGGCACGAGAATTTTGTTGGCTGGCCATTTGTCAGTTCCGCGCCCGTACGAAAGAATCGCATCACCGACTGGATTACCTCGAACACGTCCAAAGGAATCAAGCTCCAGTCGTACTCGATCGAACAGCTTGCCATTCAGGTAACCAGCGATATCGCGATGGATTATTATCGGATTAAGGCGACGTGGGCGGATAGCGCAGGCGCCAAAGTCAGGACCGACCGAATGCGGATCACGCACACGTGGACTCGAACGCACGGCACGTGGCAAATCATCGGTGGCATGTCCTCGCCCCTGAATGCTACTGGTCAGTAGAAAACAGATCTCATTCATCCCAATGAAAAAAGGCCAGGCCGAAAAAACGACCTGGCCTTTTGGGCGAGATAGCCCAACAAATTGCCGCGCAGCGGATCTATTTTCCGCCTTTCGGCGTAGGAGGGACGACAACCTCCTTGTGTTGCGCACAAGCCCCAAGTCCCAACGCCGTGACCAAAACGGCCATCACCACGATCATTTTCAAAAATTTCAATCCAAATCGCCTCCTTTCGCAGCAAGTTGCTCCGGTCTGTTTAGGCAGGGAACCCAGGGGAAGCAATGCTTTTCTTAAGTTTTTTGAGCCCCGTGGCCGACGGCTTTATTTCGAGTAGCCGGTTGTCCCTGCGCTTGTGGTGACAGTCTCTTTCCTTTGAGCGCAAGCACCAAAGCTCAAAGCAGTGGCCAAAACGGCCACGATCATGATCGCCTTTAGAAGTTGTTTCAATCTATCTCGCCTCCTTTCGTTGCAAGCTGCACTGCCCGTGTAGGATCACACGGACAACAACGTATTTGTCAAGGGCGGTTCCGACTTTGTCCTCGTGTTTGGTGCCATGAATGTAGACGTAGCGATCGCGGGTATTCGCATTGTGCTCGTCCAGTCCGTCGAGCCACAAAATACGCGACGTGATCAGATCCTCCGTCGGAGGCGGCGCTTCGTCGGGATGAAGCGGAATGCGCCCCACAAAAACGGTTCCGTGCGGCATATCGCTTCCGATCTTCTCCGCCACGCGAAAACGGCCGGTCGGCGTTTTGAAGCTCCCCTCGTCCGTCCCGATGCCGAATCGCGACGTGGACACGGGGTACGTGCGGATCGGCTGTTCGTTTTCTTTGACGATGAGTTGCTGGTCTCGAATTGAAACGTGAATGCTCTTCATTCGAATTTTTCTGCTAGCGACAAATTTCTGTTACGGCGTTACAATCGACATGCTCATGGGAGGTTATCACATCGCCGTCGTGGGCGCGACCGGCGCCGCCGGCACTGAATTGTTGCGGGTACTGGAACGGAGAAATTTTCCGGTAGCAAGTCTGCGCCCGATTGGTTCGGCGCGTTCAGTCGGGAAATGCGTTCAATTCTGCGATGACTCGATCCCGGTAGAAAAACTCGATGCCGGATCGTTCGAGAAAATCGACATCGCTTTCTTCAGCGCGGGCGGCGACGTTTCCCGAAACTACGTCCCAATCGCGTGCCAGGCAGATGCCATTGCGATCGACAAGTCTTCGGCATTCCGAATGGATCCGCATGTGCCGCTGGTCATTCCTGAGATCAACGCAGAGGACGTGAGACTGCATCGCGGAGTCATCGCGAATCCAAATTGCACAACAACCGTGATGCTTATGGCACTCTACCCTTTGCATAAGATTTTCCGCGTGCATCGGGTTTTCGCTGCAACGTATCAGGCGGTCTCAGGAAGCGGCACTAGAGGCGTTGAAGAGTTGACCCGCCAAACAAAAGCTTGGGCGGAAGAAAACTGTAGCCGTCGCCCTGTGGGCGACGCAAAAGAAGTGGTCTTCGATCAACCGGGGTCATCCGCCTTCGCCGAGGCTACGGCGGACAGGCCGCCGCCAGCTACAGTTTTTCCGCACCCGATCGCCTTCAACTTGCTGCCACATGTCGATTCTTTCCTGGAAAGCGGTTACACCAAGGAAGAAGTAAAGATGCAGGATGAAACGCGCAAGATCATGCATCTGCCGGAACTGCGCGTTTCAGCGACGTGCGTGCGCGTGCCAATCTACCGCGCGCATTCAGTGGCCGTCACGGCTGAGTTCGAACGGCCCGTTTCGGTAGAACAAGCGCGCGAAGTTCTGTCGAAGGCACCGGGATTGGAACTCGTGGATGAACCGCATGTCCATCATTATCCCATGCCGCTCAATGTGGCTGGAAAAGATAATTGTCAGGTTGGCCGCGTGCGTCTGGATTGCGCGCTGGAAAACGGGCTGTCGTTTTGGGTTTCAGGCGACCAACTACTCAAAGGCGCGGCGTTGAACGCCGTTCAGATCGCGGAATTGCTGTAGAAGCATGGGGCGATCAAGATTTGTAGGGCGTTTCTGTGAAACGCCGAACCATTAGGGCAAATCTAATTGGCGTCTGACACAGGCGCGCTACAAACTGTATTTTTATGGCCCGACCGCCACGCATTTCCGTGATGCTACCTTGGGAATGCAAGGTGATTTATTTTATTACAATCTGCATCACGCCTCGCTGTAACGCGCTTGCGAATGAGGCAGCTTGGCGAACGGTCTGCGAAGCAGTGAACCGGTTGGACAAGTAGAACACGTATAGCATCATGACCACGCCTGATCACATTCACTTGCTTACTGCGCCGCTTGATCGCGAGCTGAGTGTTGCTGCTTTTCTAAAATGGTTCAAGCGCTGGTTTAACGAATCGCATGGTGCGCGTGAAAAATGGAGATGGCAACCGGGCGGCTTTGACCGTCTTCTTCGAACGTCTGAATCAATCCACGAAAAATGGAATTACATTCGAGAGAATCCGGTTCGAGCTGGTCTGGTCGCGTACTGGAAACAGTGGCCGTACCAAAGAGGTTTTGCCGATGATGAGTAGATCATCGATTGGCGTCTGATACAGACGCCCTACAAGAAGCAGCGTTAGACAAAAAGCGGCTCCGGAGTTTTCGGTTCCGGAGCCGCTGGTGTTATTGCGCCAGAATTATTATGGCCGCGGCGGAGGGGTTGGTTTTTGTGCTTTTTCTTTGGCGCCTTCCGGTTGTCCCTGTGCCTGGCCGGCTGGGGCAGGCGGACCACCGGGCTGCCGCGGCTGCGGCTGCTGCGGCTGCTGGCGCTGTTGTGACGGAGGCGGCTGACCATAAGCGCCCTGTGTTCTTTCTCTTTGGCCGCGCGTCTCACCCGTGGCTCCGCCACCAGGTGGCGGCGTGACCGGTTGACGGAATCCAGATGGCGGACCTCCGCGAGGTTGCCCGGGTTCAGCTGCGCCAGTAGGCGGCGGCGTGCCGAACCGCTGACGTGGAAGCCCTTGCTCGTGACCCTGCGGCGGTATCTGTCCCGCCCCACCCTGCGGCGGACTTGGCTGCTCCCCTGGGCGTCGCGCTGGCTGGCGACCATGTTCGGGCTGCGGCGGCGATTGGAAAGTCGGTGGCGGTGTGGCTCTCGCTGCGGCGGTCGGCCCACCCGCTGCACCAGGCTCTGGAGATCGCTCGCCTGGTTTGCCCCTGCCTCTGCCGGGTTCAAAAGGCGAGGGCGATAGACCTTCGCGCGGTCCCGATGGCGGAGCTGTCACGCCGGGACGAGCTCGTCCGCCGGGTCTACCGCCTTCAAAGGGCGAGGGCGAAACGGGTCCTACGCCTTCGCCGGGCATTGCCGTTGCTCCGGGTCGTGGCCGCGCGCCGGGTCTGCCTTTCTTCCCACGCTCAAACGGTGACGGCGAAACGCCTGATGGTGGCGCCTGTGTTGCCCCCGGAGCCACGCGGCCGGCTCTGCCGCGCGGACCAGGCGTAACTGCCGGTCCGCGATCTGCGCCCGCTGGACTTGTCCCTGGGGCCGGCGCCGGACTGCCTTCCTCGCGCGCGGCAGCTCGAGTTGGCGGCGGGACATTCTTTGGATTTTCGGCTTTGATTTTTTGTTCCAGTTCCGCCTTGTTAGGCACGCCCTTCCAGCCGCGCTCGATCTTTGGCTGTGCAACCTTCGCCTTCACCGCTGGCGGTTTCGCGGTAGGCGGTGCTTTCGCGAGCTTCTGGGGAGCGGCGATCAGGAGTTTGTTCCCCTGCACCTTGGTGAGCGTTCCCGACTTAACTGCGGTGGCTAGATTGGTCGGCGCCTGCCGCTCGATCGCCAGCCGCTGAATCGGACGGCTCGAGTATCTATTCACTACAGTGTAATCCGGGCCGTAGTTATAGACGATATTGTTCTGAACGTAAATGTTGGTCACGTTCACGGTGTTCGTAATGTAGGTGATGTTCTGAACCGGCGGAATGATCCGGTCGCGCAGAACCGGCTCGCCGATGAACCGCACGTCGCAGAAGTTGTAATATTCCGGACCGATATCGAACGCCACATCCACGTTCACGCCGATGGGCTGTCCTTCATAAACGACGCCCGGTCCGCGCGGGGGCAAAGGCGCCCAGCCGATGTAATCGCCACCAGTCCGCCACGAGACCCAGGCCGGTCCCCAATCCAGGTCTTCTCCCGGAAACCACACCCAGCCGTAGTCCGCGAGAGTAGCCCAACGCCCGTAGTGATACGCGGCCCAGCCGAAATCCTCGTAGCTGATCCAAGTCCACCCGTAATCCGTGTATGCCCAGTAGCCATCCGAGTATGGACGCCAGTTCGGATCCCTCACCACGACCTCCGGCTGCCAGCCGTAACCGTAGCCTTCGACCTCGATCCAGTTCCCACCGGAAAGATTGTCGTAAATGAAATCGATCGATACGTCCGCTCCCCGTGCCTGCGGAAGAGACACAACAATCGCCAGCATGCTTAATGCAAAGAGAATTTTTTTCATATTCGTTAGTAATGTTTACGAGGCGTTCGACTTTTCCGCCCCGCGATTTATTCAACTTCTGATTCGAAAAGCGCATCGGCCCCGCGCGTGTTCGAACGCGCTCATGCGCAGAAACATCCAAGCACCAGTGAACACGAGTGTTCGGCCATGACGAATGACGAATGACGAATGACGAAAGAATTATGACCAATTGCCGTTTCTGGCTCTCAACTCTCAACCATCAACTATCAGCTGTTTCAGAACCACGGATTTGAAACTCGCTAACTTCCCACGTGAGCTCGCCGCTACCCTCGCGGCTTTGCTTTCTACGTCGCGGATCCCATCAGCTCCGTTCACGGATACCACGAATAGGGCAAAAGCGCGATGCGATGAGGCGATGAGACACACGGCTTCCTGCGTTCGTAATGGAACGAAGGGCCTCGATCGCTTAATGTCGGTACGATGAGGTTGGAGCGAGAAGACATCCTGGCGCGGCTGCGAGCTGGGTTACCGGCTTTGAAGCGGCAGTTCCCGCTGCATGGGCTAAACCTCTTTGGATCCGTGGTGCGCGGCGAAGCCTTGGCGGAAAGTGACATCGATGTCGTAGCCGACGTCGAACCCTCGATTGGTCTGGACTTCATCACACTTGCGGACAAACTCGAGGAGTTGACCGGACACGAGATCGATCTGGTGTCCCGGCGGGCAATTAAACCGCTATTGTGGAAGCAAATTGAACCCGAACTAATTGATGTCTAAACGCGAGCCGAGCGTTCTACTCGACGACATCCACACCTCGATCGAAAAGATACAGCGTTACACCGCTGGATTGACGCGCTTTGAATCAGTTTGAGTTTTCGACCGTTTTCGTCAATCTTCGGTGGTCATGACGTTTACGATCGAGGTCGAGCAGGAGAAAGACGGCCGGTGGATCGCGGAAATTCCTCAAATACCGGGAGCGATGGTGTATGGGCGCACCCGAGAAGAAGCCGTGTCTCGCGTCGAAGCGCTGGCATTGCGGGTTCTAGCCGAGCGGATCGAGCATGGCGAAATATCTCCGGTCATTGAAAAAGTCTTTTCAGTTGCAGCAGCATGAGCCAATGGGCCTCCGCCAAGGCTCGCAAAGTGTTAGCCGCGTTGCTGCGAATCGGCTGGACGATTAAGCGAAAATCTCGCGGGTCTCACCGGATTCTTTCGCGTTCCGGCTGGCCGGATGTAGTCTTTGCATTTCACGATCGCGAAGAGATCGGACCGAGAATGCTCGCTCGTATTGCGAAACGAACTGGATTAACACCGGACGATCTCTAGGAATCATTTGTCGAACCGTTCGCCGTTCGATGTTGGACCTTCTCTGGTACAAACAAAAGCGTGCTGCCAGTTTGCAGGTAGGGCGGCTCACGCGAATACGACAGGGTTGGGGAGCGCACGCGGCTCGCGTGCTGGTTCCGGCGTTTTCGCCGAAACAATCTTCTATTTCACCACGAAGAACCACGAAGCTCACCGAGATATTTTGAATCAGGAAAACAGGAACCCAGGAAATGGGACTTCCGAGATAGAAGGGTAAAGCTGCGAGCCTGCAGCGACCGAGTCGGACGAGGAGCGAGTTTCAATCGAGGAAATGGGACTTCCGAGATAGAAGGTAAAGCTGCGAGGGTAGCAGCGAGCGAGTCGGGCGACGAGCGAGTTTCAAATCAGGAAATCGAGCAAAAGGCTTCCTGCGTTCCTGCTTTCCTTATTAAGAACTTAGGTTTCGCCGGGCGCAATCGTGCCGGCGACGGAACCAGCTTGACGCCGAGTTACGAAGGACAGATAAGGGAGCTGTGGGCAAAAGAAAAATGATACGCCTATTTCTGATTGGAATGCTGAGCGGCGTAATGATCACGGCCGCGGTCACGTATGTGTTCGCACTTCCAGCCAACAATTATCACTGGCAAATGGAGATCTGGCAACGCGGCGGCGCGGCCTGGACCTTTGACAAGCATGGCCATCACGGTTGGAAGTGGATGATTGAACCGACCCCGGATACTCCGCTTCAAAAGCCCGTTATCGCACCGCCATCTGCGGTGAAGGTTAAGAGCGAGCAGCTGTAGACCAGGCGAAATTCTCTCCTGTAGCGGCAGCCGTGTCGGCTGCGAGAACTAGCGTCGAAATTCAGGCGATACGCCTGCCACTAAAAGAAGCAAAAGGGGGCGCCGGTTTTTTCCAGATAGCGGGCGCGTGTTGTTCCCAATAAAAACCAGAAGACGAGCAACGTGTTTGCCACATGAATCAGCGCGTTAACCAGCAGATGGCCGCCTGCAACAATACCGAAGAGTTGGCTGTCGATCATATGTGCGATCCAAGTCAGTGGATGCCAGTTTCCCGAGTGAAAAGTGGTGAACGCCGCGGGATCACCGATCCCGGCTACAGGCAAAACAAAAGCGCTCTGCCGGGATTTTCCATTCAGGCCGCTTTGAGTTGAAGGTTTATCGAATTACGACCGGTTCAATGACACGCGCTTTGCCTCAGCGACGATACACTTCACTTCGATGTGCAATTGCGAGGACCAGCACAGTCAGCTTGGGATCATTCACTTGATAGACAATCCGGTAATCGCTAATCCGAATTCGATATAGATCAGGCTCGCCCGCGAGTTTCTTACATCCAGAAGGTCGCGCATCTTGCTCGAGCTGATCGATCGCAGCGCGCAATCGGCTGTACAGCTTTGCATCTCGCAGGCTGCCGAGAAATTTCTCGGCTCGCCGGCTAAGGAAGACCGAATTGCGCATCCAACCTGGCTTTTACCTGCTCCCACGGCAGTGGTTCTTCCGATTCCGCCAAGGCATCGCGCGCCGCTTTCAAATCGGCTGCATTTTCCAATGCTTCAAGGTCAGTTAAATCTTCTATCAGAGACACTACTCGCTTAGCGCGGGAATCGGAGAGTGTTTCCAGTTTCGCAATTGCGTCAGCCAATTCAACCTTGCTCACGCTCGAAGGATGACAGACCAAAGCGCAATTTCAAGCTCTTCCAATGTGGGAGCGGCCTGAGCGCCGCGATCATCGGGACACTAAGGTCCCTCCCACCTTTCGCAGAAACAAAAAGCGCCCAGCCGGGATTTCTGGTAGCGGCGATTGACCCCAACCCCGAAAGCATTCGGGGTTCGGGTGAACTGCCCCTACCTCCATGAATAGCTTATGCCTTGTATTTCTTTGCAGCCTTCTCTTGCACAACCAGAGGACCAGTCACCTGCTGAAGTCCCTCCAGCGTTATGGTCGGATTTTCGCCAATGCCCAAAAACGATGTGGCATCAAGAATCTCGATGCCGACCAGCTTTTCACCTGTACCAATGTTAAGTGCGACTTCGTCCGACAACCGGATGGAACGGCACTCGTATTGGCCATCAAGCAAGCGAATATAGAGAGCATCGATTTCGGGGTCGTAGCTGATTTTCATTGCGCCTCCGGCTCAAAAGTAAAAGGTATAAACAGTAATGACAACGATTTCATCGTCCTCCTCTTTAATCACGGGTGCGACTTGTTTGATGGAATAATGTTTGCGTTGCCATCTGCGCTTAAACGCAAAATTATAGCGGCAGATTTCACGTCCTCGTGTGGTCGGTTGCCGTGAACCTTTTCCAACAGCCTTTTTTACTTCGGCTTCTGTCGCGCCCCGCTCCCTCGCCTGCTCTTGAGCGTGTTTCTAAAGACGAACCGGTTTCACGGGAAAACCTCAAGAGTCTAATGGCCATCCTCCTGCCATGCGAGAGTCAATAACAAAAGATCGTTTCGGCGAGGGCGCCGAAACCAGCACGCGAGGGCGCGCGCGCTCCCCAGAAACGGGGTGATGCCGGATCCAACACCAATTGAATGGAAACCGGGATCATCGATCCCGGCTACAGTACAAACAAAAGCGCCCCGCCTAGGCGGGGCGCTTTAAACTGATAGAGTTTTCCGAAAGTTTAGTATATCAACGTACCGGCAGGATCACCAGGCGTGACAGTTCCCGTTGCCTCGCCAGTTTTTTGGCCAATGGCGTTTTGAAATTTCACCTCATTTCCTGCGCCGCCCCAGCCAGCGAGGGTTGCCTGCCCTTCTTTGAAAACGGCGCCGTCGCCGCCTTTATGCATCACGATGAATCCCTTTGTACCGTAAGGAACGGACCCACCCACTATTGCGGTGTCATAGACGTAGTTTCTGCTGGTGCAGAAAATCGTGTTCGAAGTATCTACGTCTTTAAGCTTGTGAACTTTCAACGCCGCTGGCCCGCTGACAAACGTTACCACCTCTGGAGGGCCAAGGGCCACGGTGGTCGTGAGGTTGGCACTAGGCGCGCTGAAAAGCTTGCCAATATCGCCGCCTTTTAGATAACCTGGGCTGACTACCGTGTTCACGTAAGCCTCCAAAGTTCCAAGTGCCGGGAGGTAATCGCCAGGATACACTAACGTGGAGTCGCCTGTGGCTGCGCCGTCATTTGCCATTGAGAATTGAGCCAAATACAGTTGGCGTGCGTTGTTCATGGTGCCGGTCATCTGGGCCTTGGCCAGCGCCGAGGTTAACGCGGGCACTGCCAGTGCCGCCAGGATTGCGATGATCGCAATCACGACCAGCAGCTCAATCAGTGTGAATGCTGAGGAGGATTTGTTAATTTTGATTTTCATGTGGGTTTTCTTTGTTTTCTGCAGGTTCTGAGGGCCTTTTGGTATCTCAGAGGGGTTTGTTCTGGGGTTCTTTGTTGGTTTGGGTTGAGGTTTTCCGCCTTCGCACGAG
>WNGA01009508.1_pt1 | contig 23564 bp, 18 predicted proteins | sample 5400061 | NCBI WGS metagenome assembly WNGA01 (sample SAMN13153366, study PRJNA577476) | soil metagenome | isolation source: 100 cm soil or saprolite under grassland replicate 2 | place: USA:California | collected 2016-06-15
CGTCCTCGCTGCGGCTGGAAGTTCGGTAAGGAAGAGCGAGGCTCTTCCTGTTCCAAGAAGGAACAGGGATTTCAAAGAGCAAGATGAGATCCTCAAGAAAAAGCGTATATTCCGTGTCCAGCTTTATGGGTCCACTTCAGCTCTATCAAGATGAATACGATGCATTACAGTTCTTTCCAAGTGGCTGGGATTATTGGGGAGGAGGAACCCCTGTAATAATTGATGGCTACTTATCCAGTGATGAATATCAATCGCAATTGCAAAAGATGAAAACCGAACGATTGGCATAGTCCTTTCGTCTTCAAGTCGGATATGGGAGCCTAGTCGCTATGATAGGCGTTGATCATCATTTCGGCCACTATTATGACGGAATGACGCCGGAATTTTGGGACTACTGAGGCTAGTTAGTGACGCGCACACGCCTTTTACATCGGCGAGGACAGAGGGCTGATCCTCAAGAAACTGGCCAGCGGAACGGAGGAGATGATTCAATACGATTCTGAGGGGCGCTGTCTGCGCAAGGTTGTATAGTCGGCGGGTGGCGAGCGACACGCTCTGTCCCCTATTTTTCTGTCGGTGCCCATGAGCGTCCGAAATGATGATCAACGCCAGTCGAAGCCGTTGTCGAAGAGTCTGGCCAGTCTCCACGCAAAAACCTAGCCAGGTCGGTTGCGAGTTGATTTCCGGAAAACTGAATTGCAACCACTATTGCCAGCGGCATAATTCGGGTTAAGCGGCTGATTGCAAGGCAAGACAGTACACTTGGTACACGAATTCCTATGATACGATCAGCCGTGTGGGCGGCTCTCTTGAGAGCGCTGGGACGGTGGGGCGTTACGCTTGCGACGGAATTGCGCCGGAGGACAATCAAACTCCCGCTTGAACGCGCGGTTGAATGCCGCTTCTGAGCCATAGCCTACCGCCGCAGCGACTTCCGCCACGCTGTCCTCGGACGACTGAAGGATCTCCGCCCCCAGCTTCAGCCGCCATTGGGCCAGGTAGGCCATCGGGGATTCTCCTAGAAAATGGCGGAATCGCTCAGCAAGCCGCGTACGCGATAGACCGACGCGCCTTGCCAGGTTTGAGACGGTCCATGGATGCGGCGGCAAGGGCGGGCGCACAGGTCATCGGCTGCGACATTTCCACTAACTGGCTCGAGAAAGCCAGAGGCCGCGCGGCCGCCGAGGGACTTGAGATAACCTTTGAAGAGGGGGATGCCGAATCGCTGCCTTATGCAGACGCTCAGTTTGACGTAGTGACTAGTTTGTTCGGAGCGATGTTCGCGCCTCGTCCCAACCTCGTGGCGGCCGAACTCACCCGCGTTTGCCGGCCAGGCGGTATGATTGCCATGGCGAATTGGACACCCGGCGGGTTCGTCGGGCAAATGTTTATTACGATTTCAAAGCATCTCGCTCCCTCCGGCATGCCTGCTCCCGCGCTATGGGGAGATGAAGCCACTGTACGCGATCGTCTACATGAAGGAATTGCCGATCTGAAGTTTGCGCTTCGCATCAACCACTTTGACTATCCATTCTCACCGGATGCTGTGGTGGATTTCTACCGTACCAACTACGGTCCAATGTCGCGCGCGTTCACATCTCTCGACGTGAACGGGCAGGAGAAACTGCGGAGTGAACTCGTTCGCCTATGGTCCGCACATAACTATTCCGATCGCTATACCACCAAAGTCGATGCCGAATACCTTGAGGTTATTGCGACTCGCGGCCCGAGCATTCTGGACCCGCCCGTTACCAGCGATACTCACAGAATAGGAAGCCCAATGAGCCGTCGCGCAAAATTACTGGCTGATCGCATTGAAGAAGGCGCCGCCGCCCTGGCTGCCTTTGCTGAAGGAATCTCGGAAGCGGAATGGCGTGCGCCGGTGTCGGGTAGTGACGGCCGTTCAATCGGCGTTATCGTGAGCCACGTCGCCAGCGTCTATCCGATTGAGATTGATCTCGCGCGAACAATCGCCAGCGGCAAGGCCGTTACGGACGTCACGTGGGAGGTTGTCGCCGAATTGAACGCCAAGCACGCCCAGGACCAGGCGGGTGTAACGAAGGCCGCCGCGCTCGAACTCTTGCGCCGTAACAGTCGTGAGGCGGCCGCCGCGGTACGCGCGTTCACGGATGACGAGTTGGACCGGGCGGCTCCCTTCTCGCTGAGCTTCGGCGCGCCTGTCACCGCGCAGTTCGTCATTGAGGACCATGCGCTACGGCATAGTTGGCATCACTTGGCGCGCATCCGCACGGCCCTTGGCCGGTGACCTTTGCAGCCCTATCGGGATATAATGAGGCGTCAGAAAGGAGCTCCGTTATGTCAACATTGACTGCTGAAAGCATCCTAAGGCTGATCGAACAGTTGCCGCCAACCGAACGTATCCGGCTGAATCAGTTACTGGCGGGAAAACAAGCCGAATTCGCTAAAGCCAAACCGCAGCTCGATAGGCTTGCGCCTTGCGAACCGATGAAGGACAGGACGCGCGAAATGAAATGGATCGAGGAACACAAACACGAATACGTCGGGCAGTGGGTGGCGCTGGATGGCGATCGCTTGATAGTGGCCAGTCCTATCCGCGCGGAAATCAGCGCCGCCATCAAAGCCGATGGCGCCAAGCTACCGCTCATTCACCGCATAACCTCGCCTGACGAGCCGCTGCCGATTGGTATTTGAAGACTATGCGGAACCTAAAACTTGGCGTCATTGATTACGACAATCTGCTCTATCTCAGCGCTTACAGCGCTTTACTCTTGGGTGTTCAGGTTTGATGGCGATTTGCAGTCTTCTTTAGCCGCGTAGCGGCGCCTGATTTTAGCCGTGGGTTTCAACCCACGGTAGAGGACGAGAACAAATCCCGTCGCGTCAGCGACGATTGAACTATCCGCACCGCCCCGGTTCAACCGTCGCTGACGCGACGCGAGCAAATCACCTCTCATCCGTGGGTTGAAACCCACGGCTAAAATCAGGCGCCGCTGACGCGGCGGACGAATCTTAGCCGGTCCTACAAGAGGTTGACGAGTATCTGACCCTGAACACTTATCTGGAAACCGCTGTAAGAATCATAAAAAGTATGGCGCCTCGTGTCATCGCTCATTCGTCCTCATAGTCAACGCTCAACCCATCCACTCCGCGCTGCCGCAGCGCCAGTTCGTGGATCAGGCGATCCGCCTCGTGATATTGGGCGAACTGCCGCTCCTCCGCGCGGAAAGCCTGGCTATGCGACAATCGGCGGCCGTTGACGGTCATGCTCCCGTGTTTTTTGTGCAGCAATTCGTGGTACATCACAAAGTCCAGCGCGAAGGCGGGAACTTCGGGATCGTCCAGAGTGATCGAGATCATTACGGTGTCGCGGCCGGGCTGATAATGGCCGAACTTGCGAGCCGTGAGCGTGCGGTTCCAGGTGAGAGTGGGCTTCGGCATTATTCCGCCGAAGTAAGCGGCGTTGACTCGCGCGAAAATTTCGTTCAGATCGTGCGCGCGCCCTCGCGACGGCGGCGGGGGCGGCGCGGCGAAGGATTCAAGCTCGAAGAGCGATTCATTGAAATCTTCCGAAGTGGCGAATTCGCGGTACGGTTGTTCGACGGCGGGAGTGGGCCGCCCCAGCGAACTTTGCAGCAACGATTGCCAAACTCGCCGATCCGCGTTCTGAAAGCCGATGTGAGCCTTGAGCAAAGTGGAGTTTTGATAATCACGCCGTCGCCAGAGATGATTCAGGCTGACCAGGTGAAGCGACAATGGCTTTTCAGGAGGCGCGGGATGTTGGCGGGCGATCTCGCGCGCTCGTTCGAGCGCTTCCAGATGCGCGGCCAATTGGTCTTCGTCGGTGAGAAACTTCAACCAACAGTAGAAGCGCCGCGACGGGGATTCCAGCACGGCAGGCGTCTGCCCATGTCGCGCGCAAATCTTTTCGATGGATTCCGCCTGCACAGCCATCTCCAAGATCAACCGCCCGCGCGTCGCCGGTTCGGTCAACAACGAATTCAACTGACCCCAGAGTCGGTCGGCGAAATACTCGCCCGTCTTGACGACGTTCTTGATCCTGAAACCGGTCTTCGCCGCCGCAGGCTCGCCGGCCTCGCGCATCGGCAGGTTGTCGAGATCGAGGTCTCGCAAAAACACGTAAGCCCGGCGCGAAGGCGCGGGCAATCGCTCAATCTCCGCGCCGTGCCGCCGGCAGATCGCTTCGACGTCGCCCACGATCTTTTTCACCTGTTGTTTGAACGGCTCGACCTCGTCCGGCGTCAACCCGGCCTGCAACTGCGACCGGACGTGGTTAAAGAATCTGACTAGTCCGTCGACCCTCATTGGTTCTTGTCATTTGTTATTTGTCGTTCGACATCCGCCATTTGTCGCTTGTGGCTTTACCGCAAGTGACCAATGACGAAGGACAAATTATTTGTCCTGCCATACCGGCACGCGCCCGGCCGTCCACGGCGCGCCAACCGTCTCCAACGTCTTGTCCAGCTTCGTCAGATCGACTTCGGTGATGGTCTTCAGTTTGGCCAGCGTGGCTTTGAATTCTTCCGCCGCGATGCCGTACTGCTCCTGCTGCGATTGGGTCGGGCGGAGCGCGGAGAGGCGGATGCGCTGAACGATGGCGTTGACTCGCTGGTTAATCGAAGGCGGCGGGATGTCGCTCAACTCGCGGCCTCCGCGCAGCGACTGCAACACTTCATCGACCTTGTCATCGAGCGCGTTGACTTCATTCAACAACGTCTGATTCGATCCCGGCGCTTCCAGCGCGGCCCGCTTCATCAAGCCGATCCGCGTCTTAGTCGTGTTGGCCGCGTCGAGCGCGCCGGTCACCGCGCGCTGCAACTTGATCACCTTGCGCTGGAATTCGGCAAGTATGTTGCGGTCTTGCGGAGTCATCTTCTCTGCGCCTTCGGCGACCACGTTGAACGTTTGCGAACCGGGGAGCGGAGTGATCACACCGCCGACCCGCTTCGCCATCGTCACGGAGTATTTGCCGGGCATCGCCAGCTCACCTTGCGGACCTTGAGCGCCGAAGCCGCCTAACGCGGCCAGGTCAAGCCCTTCCATTCCCGGCGGAAGCTGCGGCGCGGACTGCACGACGGGCGGCGCGTATCGGAAATCCCAGGTCACACGCTGTAGGCCGAACGTCGCGGGCGCGCTCAAGCGTCGCACGACTTTGCCCTCGGCGTCGCTGATCGTGAAGAGCATCGCGGGCGGCTCCTCTTCCGCCTCGGCGAGCAGTTCTTGGCGCGTAGGATATTTGATGGGCTCATTCTTCCGCGCCGCCTCGCGCTCGGCTTGCTGGCGCTGCTGCCGTTTGGTGCGGATCGGGTCTTTCAAGTAATAGGTGATCGTGACGCCATAGGGCGGATTGGGGGCGGTGAAGAACGACGCTCCCTGGCTTCCCGAAAAATTGACGATCGACCGCACATACATCAAAGCGTCTTTCACGGGGAAGAGGTTCGATTCCTGGGCCAGCGTCTCGGCGCTCGCGCCGCGCAGCGGCGAGTAATCGTCGAGCACGTAGAAGCCGCGCCCGAACGTCGCCAACACCAGATCGTTCTCGCGCCGGTGAACCGCGATGTCGCGCACGGCGATGGTCGGCAATCCGCCCCTCAGTTGAATCCATTTCTCGCCGCCGTCCGCCGTGAAGAACAGTCCGAACTCCGTTCCGACGAAGAGCAGGTTCGGGTTGACGTGGTCTTCTGCGATGGCGTAAAGCGACCCACGTTCAGGCAGGTTGCCCGTGATCATCGTCCACGTCTTGCCGGCGTCGACGCTCTTCGCCGCGTAGGGTTTGAAATCGCCGTTCTGGTGATTGTTGAAGAGCGCGTAGACCGTGTTGACGTCGTGCCGCGAAGCGAGCACGCGTTGGACGTAGCTGTTTTCGGGAATCTCCAGGACTTTTTCGATCTTGCGCCAGGTCTTGCCGCCGTCTTCGGTCACCTGGATCAATCCGTCGTCCGTGCCGACGTAGATCAACCCTTCCTTCTTCGGCGATTCCGAAAGCGTGGAGGCATTGCCGTAGAGCGCCGTGGATTGATGTTTGGCGACCGCGTCCGGCCCCCAGATTTTACCCATCACCGGCAGCGCGTTGCGATCCAGCCCGCGCGACAGGTCGCCGCTGACCGCCCGCCAATCGTCGCCGCGATTGTCGCTGCGGAAGAGCTTATGACCGGCGAAATAGAGCCGCTTGCTGTTGTGCGGGCTGATGATGAACGGCGAGTCCCAGTTGTAGCGCTGTGACTCTTCGGCCTTGCCGGGGATCGGCGCGATTCCGACGCGTTCGCCCGAGCGTTTGTCGAAGCGCGCCAGACCGCCGTTCTGACTCTCGGCGTAGACGGTGTTCGGGTCTTCGGTATCGACGCGCGAGACGAAGCCGTCGCCGCCGTTGGTCTGGAACCAGTCGGCGTTGACTACGCCAGACTGGCTGCGCGTTTTGGCCGGGCCGCCTACCGAGTTGTTATCCTGCGTGCCGCCGTAGACGAAATACCACGGCGATTGCTGATCGATGTCCACGTCGTAAAACTGCGTGATGGGCAGGTTCGCTTTGAAGTTCCAGTTCGCGCCGCGATCGTGGCTTTCATACAAGCCGCCGTCGCAGCCGACCAGGTAATAGTTCGTGTTGTTCGGATCGATCCAGATGGCGTGGTTGTCTACGTGTTTCAGCCGCTCGCCCAGCGGGCGCTGCGTCCTGCCGCCGTCGTCCGAAACCTGGAGGACGACGTTAGGGATGTAGACGCGGTCAACGTTTTTCGGATCGCAGACGATCTGGCCGTAATACATCCCCTGCGCGATGTTCGGACTCATACGCTCCCAGGTCGCTCCCTTGTCGTTCGAGCGAAAGACGCCGCTTCCCTGCCCTGCGGCCTCGACCGTGGCGTAGACGACGTTGTTATCGGCCGGCGAGACGGCCAATCCGATGCGCCCCAACTCTCCCGCGGGCAAGGCGCCAGCAGCGGCGCGCAGCCGCGTCCACGTCGCGCCGCCGTCGGTGGACTTATGAATCGCGCTTTCAGGGCCACCGTTGATCAGTGTGTAGAAGTGGCGGCGGCGCTGCCAGCTCGCCGCGTAAACGATGTCGGGGTTCGACGGATCGAGCGCGACATCGGTGACGCCGGTGTTCTCGCTGAAGCTCAAGACGGCCTTCCAAGTCTTGCCGCCGTCGGTGGTCTTGTAAAGGCCGCGATCGCCGCCCGACGACCAGAGCGGCCCTTGCGCGGCGACGTAGACGACTTTGCTATCGCGCGGGTCGATCGCTATGCGGCCAATGTGTTCGGATTTTTCCAGGCCGACCTTGCGGAAACTGCGTCCGCCGTCTTCGGACTTGTAGACTCCGTCGCCATAGCCGACGCTGCGCTGGCTGTTGCGCTCGCCCGTTCCTACCCAAACCACCGACGTGTCTTTAGGATCGAGCGCGATCGCGCCAATCGAATAAGAGCCGTAATTGTCGAAGACCGGCGTCCAGGTGGTTCCGGCGTTGACCGTCTTCCAGACGCCGCCCGAAGCGACGGCGATGAAATATTTGGCGCGGTCATTAGGGTCGACGGCGAAGGCGATCACGCGCCCGGAAGTGATCGCCGGGCCGATGGGACGGAAGCGCAATCCCGCGAAGGTCGGCGTAGACATCGGATCGGAGGGCCGTTCCTGCGGTCCACCTTCGGGGCGTTGTTCGCCTCCCTGACCTCCTGGTTGTCCGCCGCCTCTACGACCCTGGGCGTTGGCGGAAAAGAGCGCGAGCGCGAACAAAGACGACACGATCAGGAAAAATCGCAATGCTTTCACGGTAGTGATCTCCTTTCATTTCACCGGATTGGGGGGGGTCAGATACTGCGCCAGAAAGCGCCAAATCTCCGCCCTCGAGTCCTTCGCCAGCTTTGTGTCGATGCGGTTGAAGGCGTGGCCGCCCGGCGCGTTTTCATAAATCTTGTACTCGAACTTCTTGCCCGCCGCCTTCAACGCCTGGATCAGGTGCTCGACTTCGAGCACGTTCACGTCTTCGTCGTTTGTGTTGGTGTGGATGAGCAGAGGCGTCTGCAGCTTCTCGGCATTCCAGGCGGGCGAGCGGCGTTTGTATTCGTTGACGTTTTGTTCGGCGGTCTTGCCCAGGTGATACGGCGCGGAATAGAGATCGCGATAGCTCTGGCTCTTATAACCCATCCGCGCGATCAGGTCGCTGACAGGCACTCCGGCGTAAGCCACTTTGTAATCCTCCGGATGGTCGAAGACGTTCATGAGCGTGATCATCCCGCCGTGACTCCAGCCGATGATGCCGACTCGCTGCGGATCGATGGTCGGATGGTTCTCGACCATCCACCGCTTGCCGGCCAGTACGTCGTCGTTCTCCAAGCCGCCATAATCGATCAACTGCCAAAAGCCGCGCCCATAGCCCGTACTGCCGCGATAATCAGGCGCGATCACGGCGTAGCCTTGCTCGACAAGCTCGCGGACGATGTGCAGCGAGCCGCTGTTGAAATCGCCATGTACGCCGCCGTGAACGAAGACGATCAGCGGAAGCTTGCCGGCCGAGAGATTCCGCTTCGGCAGAAACGTGTAGGCGCGGACGATCACCGGATTGCCCGCGCCCTGCCCGGTCGGGTTCGGGATCACCCGCGGCGGCGGGCCGGTGTAGCTGACCTTGTCCACCACGGCGATGTCGTCCATGCGCCGAAACCACATCAGGTCATCAATGTCTTTGGCGAGCGTCTGCTCCAGGAAGTTCAACCGCTCTTCGAGCGCGCGGATGCGCTGCTGCGCCGGGTCTTCCTGCGGTCGCGCCTCGCGCTCCTGGGCGAAAACATTCAGAGCCAGAACCAGCAAGGCCGGCGCGAGAGCCAGCTTCAGGCGGAAATTCATAAAACCTGTTCTCCTCCGAAAAGGTAGGGCAACCTGCCAGTTTGCCTAGTTTTCCAGAAAGACCGCGCCGAAGGAATCAGGGCAAATTTCCTGGGAGCGCAGGCATCCTTGCCTGCGTGGTTTCCGGCAATGACCGACTGGTCGGAGCAAGCAGGCAAGGATGCCTGCGCTCCCAGGTAGTTTGCCCTACCCTTGCGCCGCGATTTTCGTTCTTTCGGGGCGTCGCAATGCGACATGGATGCTCCTCTCTAGGCGTCATTCATTGCGACCTGAACGACTCTTTACGAAATTCGGCTGGAATTATCGCAAACAAATACGCCGGATCACGGTTGAGGTTACCAATAGTCGAAAAAACCGCCAAGCCTTGCCCGCCCCTCGCCCAAACCTTGCAATGCCGCGCGACGGGCATTAGATTAACCCGCCACAAACGAAGTCCAGCGTCTTAATTCGATTTCCAATCCATCGGGAGGAATTATGCGCCGAAGCGTTCCGATCCTCACGTTCTGCATCGCGCTGAGCCTGATTGCCGCAGCCCAGCAAAAAACTCAACCGTGGCCGCCCGTCGCGACTTTTTCCATCCTCGGTTTCGATCCGGACACCGGCGAGGTCGGCGGGGCAGTGCAATCGCGCGTCTTCTCGGTCGGTAACGGAGTGCTGTGGGCCGAGGCTGATGTGGGAGCGGTGGCTACGCAGGCGATTGTGGACGTCAGCTATGGCCCGCAGGCGTTGGCGCTGCTCAAGAAGGGCGTCTCGCCGAAAGAGATCATCAAACAGATTTGGGAATCCGATCCCGACCCGCGTCCGCAAGACTGGACCAAACAGGGCCGTCAATTCGCCGTCATCAACGCCAAAGGCGAAGCCGCCGCTTTCACCGGCCCGAAAGCTACCGCCTGGGCAGGACACAAGCTTGGCAAATACTGCGCTGCGCAGGGCAACATCCTGGCGAGCGAAGAGGTAGTGAACAAAATGATCGAGGGCTTCGAGACGACCAAAGGGCATCTGTCACTGCGATTGCTCGCGGCGCTCGAAGCCGGACAAGCGGCGGGCGGCGACAAACGCGGCATGCAATCGGCGGCTATGCTCATCGTCAAAAAAGACGGCGGCGTCTGGCTGCGCAACGACACAGTGTTGAGATTGCAAGTGGACGACAACCCGGAGCCGATCAAGGAATTGCGCCGGCTGGTCGAAAAGGCGGCGGAACAACGGAGCCGCATCCGCCGCTGAATCAAAGCGCACAGCTTGGTAACATAGATATTGCCACAGAGACACCGCAGACACAGAGTGGAAGAGAAAGAGAGATGAAGGGAAAGAAAGATAGAGAGAAAAATGCCGCCGCGGTCCCTCCGTCTCTCAGTTCCTCCCTCTCCGACTCTGTGGCTGCGGTGGCTCTGTGACTTTAACCTTCGCTCTCAAATCAAACAATGAACTGGACACAGGTTTACGATCCCTTGAACTCCTGGCCGCTTTCGACGCTCGTCGCGGCCATTCCCATCGCCGTTCTGTTTTACCTGCTGGCCGTGCGCGGGACCAAGCCGCATTGGGCCGCGATGATCAGCGCGATCACGGCGACGCTGCTGGCGAGCGCCGTCTTTACAATGCCGCTCGAGATGTCGGCGATGAGCTTCGCGTTCGGCGCGGCGTTCGGGTTGAAGATCGCATGGATCGTCATCGCTGCGGTCTTTCTCTACGACATCTCGGTCTTCACGGGCCAGTTCGAGATTATGAAGAACTCGGTCGCGGCGATTTCTCAAGACCGCCGGTTGCAGGCGCTGCTCGTGGCCTTCGCGTTCGGCGCCTTCGTCGAGGGCTGCGCGGGCTTCGGCGCGCCGGTGGCGATTTCGGGCGCGTTTATGATCGGACTCGGCTTCGATCCGTTCTATGCGGCTGTGTTGAATTTGATCGCGAACACCGCGCCCGTCGCCTGGGGGTCAATCGGGACGCCGATTCATACGCTGGCGGCGGTCACCGGCTTGAACGAGTCGGATCTGTCGGCGATGGCCGGGCGCATACTTCCCTTCACCAGCATCATCGTCCCGATCTGGCTGGTCAGGGTGATGGCGCCGTGGCGCGCGACGCTGGAAGTAATGCCAGCGATCCTGGTCTGCGGCGTGTCGTTCGCCATCACACAGTTCGTCTGGTCGAATTACGTCGACAGCAACCTGGTTGACATCGCCTCGGCCGCCGCCTGCATCGCCTCGATGCTCGTCTTCCTGCGGTTCTGGCAGCCGAAGAACGTCTGGAGGTTCGCAAAGGACGAAGCGGCGACGACGCATAATAACAACTACACACGGGCGCAGATCGCAAAGGCCTGGGCGCCATTCGTGATCCTGACCGTCTTCGTCCTGCTGTGGGGACTGCCCTCGATCAAGAACACGCTCAACCGCGCGACCACGCCCTCGTTCGCCGTCACGCTGCCCGACGGCAAGCCGCGCCCGGGACCTCCGGGCTGGGACGTGCCGATGCTGCACAACCGGGTCTACCGCGACAAACCGGTGGTCGCTGATCGCACGCCCGAAGCCGCGCGATACGATTTCAACTGGCTGACGATGACCGGCACGGCCGCGTTTCTGGCCGCGATTGTTTCGGGGCTGCTGCTGGGCTTGAGTCCGGCGCGCCTGCTTAAAATCTTCGGCGAGACGTTGAAGCGAATGCGGTTCGCGGCGCTCGCGATCGTCTGCATGCTCGGACTCGGATTCGTCACGCGGTATTCGGGAATGGACGCGGTGCTCGGGCTGGCCTTCACACGCACAGGCTGGCTCTTCCCTTTCTTCGGAACCTTTCTCGGCTGGCTGGGCGTGGCGCTCACCGGCAGCGACACTTCATCGAACGCGCTCTTCGGCAGCCTGCAGCGCATCACGGCGCAGCAGTTGAACATTGACCCGGTCCTGATGGCCGCGGCCAACAGCGCGGGCGGCGTGATGGGCAAGATGGTCGACGCGCAATCAATCGTCGTGGCCACGGCGGCCACGAATCAGGTCGGCAGCGAAGGCAAGATTCTGCGCGCCCTAGTCCGGCACAGCATCGCGCTCGCGGCGATTGTGGGGTTGATCGTGATGCTCTTCGCTTACATCTTCAAATCGGCGGTGCCGCATGGGCTGAACTTCGTGAAATGAGCAAGAGTGGGACAGACTTTAGTCTGTCCGTCGCCAATGAGCGCGCCTCTTTTGGAATGACGAGATGAGAAATGCGGAACACGCGGAAATTTCCGCGTATTCCGCGTTTTGTCGTTACGGAATCTGAATTTGATCAATGTTGGCCAGGTCTTGGCCGGTAGATTGAAAGATGATTGTGTTCCCCCCGCCAGGGGCCAGGTTCACGTTCACTGTTAACACAGCCCAGGTCGTCCACGAACCTGTCGGGTTAAAGGTGATGCTTCGGGACACTCCGTTGACGGTCAACTGACCAGTGCGCGAACTGGTCACGCCCAACGCGTAGCGTATTCGCAAGGTTGTGGCGCCGCTCGCCCCGCCGTCAACGTTATTGAACTGCAGGAAGCCGCCATTTGCCGAGAAGTTGATGTAACCCGTGCCGGTGAATCCGCCGTTGGTAGATTCAAAAACAGCGCCGCCGCCGAACTGCGCCGATTCCGCCTGGTATGTTGTAGAACCCGGCTGCTGACCACCGGCCAATACAATGTTCGGCGTCGGCGGAGCGATCATGCCATTGCCCAAAAAGAAGCTCGGATGCGGCGGCTGGTTATAGGCGGTGTTCTGCCAGGCGATGCCCTCGCGGTACTGCCGGTCGTGCATCAGCGTGTAGATGCGCGTCGTGGTCGGGATGGTGGTCGTGTAGATGCGCAGCGCCGCGTTGCCCGTTTCGCGCCAGATAACCTCCTCGCGCCAGTCGCCGAGGATGTCGGCGCTCAAACACGGCGTGGCCTTCGTGCCGTTGTTCGAGGAGATTCCGGAGTCGGAGAGCAGCGTCGTCGTGTTTCCCGCGAGCCAGTTCCATTTGCTGATCGTGGTTCCGTCGAGCAACTCACGTAGCAGATCGCCGTCCCACCAGACTCCGAAATTGATCGAAGGCTTGGTCGCCGAAATCTGCACGCCGCGCGGCCCCAGCGTGGCGTTTGGCGTGGACGACTGCGCTGTGTACATGCCGCCGGTGTTGCCGGAAGCCCACATCTCGTAGCCGCGATAACGCGGATCGACGTCGAGCGCCAGGCCGCGGCCGATGTCGCCCGATCCTTGTATGCCGAAGATCAGCGCCCCGGTCCGCGCGTCGCGGAACTCGGCGGCGTTCGCGCCATAATTGGCGGGGTCCATATCTGTCATATGAAGCGCGTCGCCATGACCCAGGCCCGTCGAGAAAAGCCCGGTCCCGTTGTCATCAATCGCGCAGGCGCCATACATAATCTCGTCTCTTCCATCACCGTCCACGTCGCCGATGCTGAGCTGGTGATTGCCCTGACCGCGCCAGGCGGCGTATGGATTGGACGTGCCGGTGTCGCCTGTGTCGAAGGTCCAGATTCTGGTGAACGCGCCGTTGCGCCAGTTCCAGGCCGCGAGCACGGTGCGAGTGTAATAACCTCGGGCCATAACGAGGCTGGGCCGCTGTCCGTCGAGATAAGCGACGCCCGCCAGGAAGCGGTCCACGCGATTGCCGTAACTGTCGCCCCAATTGCTGACAGTCCCGCGCGGGACGACGTAGCTAGCGGTGGCCATAGCCGCGCCGGTCTGTCCATTGAAGACGGTCAGAAATTCAGGCCCGGCGAGGACGTAGCCAGAGGTGTTGCGAAAATCGGCGTTCGGGTTTCCAATTACTGTGCCCACGCCGTCAACGGTCCCGTCGGCCGTCTTGCAGGCGACCTCGGCCTTCCCGTCGCTGTCAAGATCGTAGACTTGAAACTGCGTGTAGTGAGCGCCGGCGCGAATGTTGCGACCGAGGTCGATGCGCCACAGCCGCGTCCCACTGAGCTTGTAAGCGTCGAGGTAGACGTTGCCCGTGTAGCCGGACTGCGAATTGTCCTTCGAGTTCGAGGGGTCCCATTTGACGATGATCTCGTACTCGCCGTCGCCGTCGAGATCGCCGACGCTACAGTCGTTCGGGCTGTAAGTGTAATTCTCGCCCGCCGGCGTCACGCCCGAAGGCGGAACCTGCAAGGGAACGCGCAGGTATTGCCGGACTGGGGCGTTGGCAGTCAGCGTGAAAGACGCGCTCGGCGATCGCTCGAGGCCGGAGATGATCGGACGCACGGAGTAAGCGTTCGTTCTAGTCAGGTCCGCGCCGCTGTCAACGAAGTAGGTCGCGCCATTGATGGGCGATGCGTTGAGAAGAACGGGCGCTCCTCCGCCGGTCGAGCGGTAGAGATTGAAGGCGATGTCCGGCGGATCGGTCCCCAACACGCGCCAGCTTACGAAAACCTCCGTCGTCGTCGAGCGGACTGCCACGACGCCGCGACCGAGATTCTCCATCAGAGAAGGCCCGGTAGACGACTGCCACATGCGAGCCGCCGGCGCCATATAGGAGGCCACTACGCAAAGGTACAAAATGCTCAGGATGGATGCAATTTTTCTGTGTTTCATTTTACAACCCTCAAAGAAGGTTCCAATCTCAGCCTTGCAGCGCTTTGGGCGGCGATTCAGAGGCGGCTTCGATTGGAGATGGATGGGATGGAGAGGACGCGCTCCCTTGGGCGAACCGCTGTCCAGCTTACGTAATCTTGCAAACTACCAAGCGATCACTTTACAACGTCAGTCGCAGTGACCCTTGCGTCGCGTCGAACGCGGGCGCCGCGCTGAGGCGCCTTGTCCGAAACGCGTATGCGATCACTGTTAAATTTTCAAGGTTTGGTTGGGGATTGACTCGACGCGAAGGTAGTAATTCATCGTGATCGGAACAAGCTGAAAATTCCTCCGCGCGCCTCATTCCACGATGCGGAACGATGGCCTTGTTATTACATCGATTTGACGCAATGAGCGACTGGCTGAATGTGGCCTGGTATTTCGTATTGCGGAACGCGGTTAGGCGTCAGCCGGAGGTTAGACGATTGGTACGGTACAGGGAGCGGTAGCGACCTGTGCGACCACTGGGATGTACAGCTTACGAGGCCCCACAGGTCGCTACCGCTCCCTGTACCGTACCGACCTTTATGGCTTCCTCAGTCGCGGATCGAGTTGGCGCGCGCGATTGAAAGCTTGCCGCGCTTCGGCCTGCCTGCCTTTTTTTCTCAGCGCAAGCCCGAGTTGGTAATGAGCCGGGGCGTATTCCGGATCGAGGCCTATCGCCTTCTCGAACATCTCGATCGCGCCGTCGACGTCGCCTTCTTTCAGCCTCTGAATTCCGGTGTTCGTCGCGAAGGTTGCGGCCTGGTTGTTCGATTTCAGCTTCTGCAACCGCGCGCCTTCGGCGAATTCGATCCGCGCCCCCGCGATATCGCCTTTCGCGCGGAGCGCATTGCCGAGCGTGTTGCGGATTTCGGGGTTCTTCGGCGCGAGTTTGATGGCCTCGCGGAACTCGGCGATTGCGGCGTCGGTCTCGCCTTTCTGCTGTAAGACGGTTCCGAGCGTGTAATGCGCCTCGGCGAAATTCGGGTTGACCGCGATCGCCCGCCGGAACGCCGTCACGGCCTCATCGAGTTTACCCTGCTGCCAGTAAATCACCCCCAGCGTGTAATGCGCCTCCTGCAAGGCGGGTTGCAGCGCAATGCTGCGTTTGAGGGCTTCGGTCGCCGAGGTGAAATCGTCTTTGTATTTGAGCGCCAACCCGAGGTTGTAATGCGCCTCGGCGTCGCTCGGATCGAGCGCGATCAACTTGCGATAAGTCTCGATCGCGGCGGCGTAATCGGCCTTCTGCATCAGGGCGAGGCCGAAGTTGTGAAGCGCGATCTTGTTATCAGGTTCGAGTTTGAGAATTGCGTTGAGTTCGGCGACCGCGGCGTCGGCCTCGCGCTTCTGGATCAGCGCGAGCGCCAGATCGTTGCGAGCTTGAAAGAGGTTCGGGTTGAGTTTGACCGCCGCGCGCAGGGCCTCAACCGCCCTGTCGAAATCTTCGTCGGCCAGATAAGCATTGCCGAGCGCGGCCTGAACGTCGGCGAGCTTCGGATTCAATTTCGCCGCCTCCTCCAGTTCGTCAATCGCCACACGCATTTGGCCTGTCTTCTGCAGCGACAGGCCGAGGTAGTAATGCGATTCGACGTGATCCGGTTTGAGTTTGATCGCCTCGCGCAGCGGCGCGATGGCGGCGTCGTATTGTTGTCGCAGCCATCGAGTCACTCCCAGGCGAAATTGAGCTTCATGAAAACCCGGATCGAGCTTCACCGCATACTCGAATTCGGCGACGGCGCCGTCGAGAAGGCCCTTCTGCCCGAGCGCGAATCCGAAGGCGCTGCGGAACGCGGCTGAATCGGGCTGATGATCGACCGCCGCGCGGAGCTCGACGATCGCGGCGTCGAGTTCGCCTTTTTGCTGCAAGGCCAGGCCGAGATTGGCGCGGGCTTCGGCGAAATCTGGGCGCAATCGAGCCGCTTCGCGGAACGAATTGATCGCGGCCTCGATCTGCCCTTGCCCTCCGAGCGCGAGTCCGAGCGCGTTGTGCGCCTCGGCGAAGTCTGGCTTCAGCCGCAGGGCCGAACGGAGTGAAGCGACGGCGCGAACCGAATCGCCCCTCCGCAACAGCGCGACGCCCTGCGCGTAGAACTGCTCGGCGTTTTTCGGGGCCTGGCGAGTGGCCGCGCGCTGCGCCAGAGCGACGCCGTTCAACAAGGCCAGCGCAAAAACGAAAGCAGCCGTCTGAACGAAGAAAGAGGGGCCCGAACGCCACCCTGAAGTTGTTATGCTCATAGGAGAATCACATGTTATGTTTTGTAATGTGTCCGAGCAATGGCGCCGGACAAAAGGAGACGTCCCTATGCCACAATTCAAAGACGCAATGATCGCCAAAACCCACCGCATGACGGCTGACATCACTGGCAGCGCCGGGAAACAAGCGATCATCATCAATCTCGACGGAAAATATTTCGATAGCCTGCACGAATGGTTTGGCGCTTGGTATCACAAGATGGGCAATACTGGCCCGATTGAAGGCCAAGAGAAAATCGGCTCTACGCCGGATGAGGCGTTGGATTGGTGGGTGCGGTCGCAGGGTTTTCAGGTTGTGGAGGATAAATGACCGACACCAACCAACCCGCCAAAAAGCCGACCGACATAGCCACATCCCGGCCGGCTCTTTTACATCTTGGCGGCGCTTTCGCCGGGCCGTTCCGCGGCGAGCAGCCATACATTTTGCAGTAGATATTTCCCGCCGCGAGTTGCGCGGGTTGTGCGCTTCCCTGCGCGCCGCGTCAAGAGATGTCCATTACTTCGCCACGACCTCACATATCTCCGACCATCGTGTTGTGTATCGCGGCGAGCGCTTCGCGAACCGCGTGCGCCACGGCCCTTCGGTGTGGAAGAGTCCGCATCTCACTGTGTCGTGGCCATATTTGCCATTCAGGCGATCGACGGCCGCCATCAGCCGCCGCTGACGCTCATACCACTCGTCTTCCCACAGGCGTTTCGCAACCAGGTCGGCCAGTTCCAAGCCGCCTAGTGTGACGCCGGCGCGACGATAGTCGTATTCAGGCCTATATATTCGCGCCAGGCCGCTGAAGGCCAGCTCTCGCAATTCCCAAGTGTTGTCAGACTTCGGCGCGACGTTGAGCGTCACGGAGTTTGAATACTGAGGCCCGGGCTTGAACCGATCGGTTTCGATGAAGACCGTGACGGCGCCGGCTGCTAGCTTCTGACGGCGCAATTTCTCGGCGGCGCGCGCCGTGTAGAAGGCGATGGCCGCGCGCAGCTCGTCGAGGCTCGCGGTCGCGGCGCCGAACGAGCGCGAGACGGTGATCAGTTTCTTGTTCGGTGGAGTGATTTCGAGTGGGATGCAGGGGATTCCCCGTAACTCCGTCACCGTGCGGAGGCCGACGACGGTCATTCGCTCGCGAACCCAATCATCCGGAGCGTCACGTAGATCGAGCGCCGTTTCAATCCCGCGCCGTCGAAGCATCTCAGTGTACCGAGGCCCGACGCCCCACACCTCATCGACAGGCAGACGCGCAAGCGCCAGGTCCTTGTAGGTCGAGCGCACAAGCGAGAGTACGCCCGCAGCCTTCTCTGACCGCTTCGCGTGGTAATTGGCCACTTTCGCCAAAGTCTTTGTTTCCGCCATGCCGACCGAAACAGGGATGCCCGTATGCTTCAATACCCTGCCCCGGATCTCCCGCCCGAGATCGGCGAATGAGCCTTTAGCGCCGACGTACACTCGCAAGAACGCCTCGTCGATCGAATAGGTCTCCAGCTCATCCGTAAAATCCGACAGGCAGCCCATCACGCGCGCCGACATGTCGCCATACAACTCATAATTGCTCGACCGCACAATTACGCCGTGCCGCTTGATCAGGTCCCGTATCTGGAAGGCCGGCGCTCCCATCGCGATCCCCAGGGCTTTCGCTTCGCTCGTGCGGGCGATGATATTTCCGTCGTTGTTCGACAAAACGACGACCGGGCGGCCGACGAGCGTCGGGTCGAAGACGCGCTCGCAGGAGCAATAGAAGGAGTTGCAATCCACAAGGGCAATCATCGCAGTGTTGTGATGGCGAACGTCACGCGCCCCCAAATCTCAAAATCCGTGTCCTCTGTGACCTCGATCGGCTCATAGGCTTCGTTTGCCGGGTAGAGCCACTGCCGCCCGTCAATCAGGCGAAATCGCTTCACGACGAACTCGTCGTTGAGCCGCGCCACGACGATCGAGCCGTCCTTCACCTGGTCGGCGCGGTCAATCACGATCATGTCGCCGTCGTATATGCCGGCGCCGACCATCGAATCCCCGGCCACTCTCATAAAGAATGTGGCCTTCGGACGCTTCACGAGGTATTTGGCAATGTCTAAACTGTTTTCGAGATAGTCTTCGGCGGGTGAGGGGAATCCCGCCGGAACGCAGGCAAGGGAGAAGGGTAATTCGAGCGCGTCGCCTGTGGACGAGGGACGCGCCGCATATGACACCACGGGTAGGGCCATCGCCGACGTCCTTTCTGTCCCGGCCGCAGCCGGGGCGACGCGGCGAGACAAGTTTGCAAAAAACTCCTTAACAGTGCTAAGATGTTTCTATAAACTACAACTACTTAACTCTGTCAAGTAGTTTTCGGTTCAAGTGTAATTTTCTTCAAGGAGATGCGGGCAATGTCTTCTGATGATTTTATTACGCAGGCGGAGGCTGCGCGCCTGCGGGGTGTGTCGCGCGCGGCGATCAGCGATCTTATCAAACGCGGGAAACTGAAAGTCTTTCGTAAATTCGGGCTGCCCTTATTGTCGCGACGAGCGGTATTGAGCTATCAGCCGGAAGCGGGCGGCAGGCCGGTCAAGAAGAAGGTTTGAATTTAAGCCTGGTTTAGATACGGAGGGCCGGTCAGCGTTGCCTTCGCCGACCGGCTTCCTAGGAGCCTTTTGGGGGATCCTTTCGGCTCCCCGGTTCCGCAGCATCTTCAGCAAGAAGATTTTCCACTGCGAGTTGGGAGGATTGTGCGCTGAGCCTGATGGGGTGTCAAGATATAGCTTTCGGTCGCGCTCCCGAACGAGCGCGAGACCGTCAAAAGCTTTCTCGACGGCGGTAGCCATATAGGAAAAGCCGGTCAGCGTTGATCCGCTGACCGGCTCTCGATCTTTTGGGGACCCTTTCGGTTCCCCGGTTCCGCAGCGTCCTCAGCCATTGGATATACCACTGCGAGTTGGAGAGATTATATGCTAAGGAAGGCCGGCTGGGAATCCCCTCCCCAGCCGGCTTTCCTTTTCGCGCAACTCCGCATCCACCGAATCGCGTCTGGAGATTGAAACCTCCACTCCGACAGGCGTAGCATCGCACCGTCTTTGCGTATTTCCTGATGATGTCGAGTTTGACTTCCGACCAGTAACCGATCTCATCAGCTTTGACCCATGCGGGCGACACCTCACCCTGGTAACGCTCGAATGCGCTCCACGAATCGCGGTACGTCCTGAGCGTCTTTGGCGTCACACCGTCAATGTACTGCTTCTCTTTCAGGAATTGCTCGAATAGATTGGACAAGTTAGTCACTCAAATCACCTTCACGGTTATAGCAGGATTTCCGCAAAGTGTTGAGTTTGAAAGGAAAGATGGGCTTGCCGCGACTCGAACGCGGGACCTACTGCTTAGGAGGCAGTCGCTCTATCCACCTGAGCTACAAGCCCTGATAACGCTGACCATAATTATCACGCCCCGGCGCCTCGCGCAAGCTCAATGCGTTTTAGTCGATTTTCCACGTCTTTCGATATTTCACGCGTTCCGCGTTTTCAGAAGCGATTCAAGGGCCGGTCTCAGATTCGGATACTTGAAATGGTAGCCGGTCTCCAGGGCGACTTGCGGGACGACGCGCTGGCTGGCCGTCACGACTTCGGCCATCTCTCCCATCAGAGCGCGGAGCGCGAATTGGGGGACGGGAAAGAAAGCCGGGCGGTTCAACACGGCGGCCAGTTCCCGGGTGAACTCCTCGTTGGTCACTATGCCGGGAGCGGCTCCATTGATCGGGCCGTCCACAGCCGGCGACATCAGCGCGTGCAGAAAAATCCCCACGACGTCCTCTATGTGAATCCACGGGAACCATTGCCGCCCACCGCCCAAACGCCCGCCGAGCCCGAGTTTGAAGGGCAATAACATTTTTTCGAGAGCGCCGCCTGACGGGCTGAGCGCGACGCCCGTTCGCACGAAAGCGACTCTGGCGCCCAGTTCGCGCGCGCGCGCGGCCTCGGTCTCCCAATCGAGACAGACTTCGCTCAAAAAGTCGGAGCCGGGGGTTGAGCTTTCATTCAGGATTTCATCCCCGCGATCGCCGTAAAAGCCAACCGCCGAGGCTGATACAAGGACTTTCGGCGGGCGTGGCGTCGCTCGCATTCCGGCGACCAGGCTGCGCGAGCCTTTCACGCGCGAATCTCGGATACGCCGCTTCTGTTCATCAGTCCACCTTGCTGCGGCCACAGGCTCCCCGGCCAAATGGATGACAGCCTCGACGCCCTCCCAGCCTGCGGCCGGCGGAGGTTCGGCCACAGGCTCCCAGCGAAACGCAATGACTCCGGCCAAATCTGTCGCCGCCGCCGGGCGCCTGGATAGGACCACAACCTGATGTCCTTCGTTAATTAGCGATCGGCAAACGCGACGGCCTATTAGCCCTGTCGCTCCTGTTATCAGAATCTTCATATTGGAAATCAATTCAGCGGATACGGCGACAAACTCAAGTAAAGCTCAAGTATAAAAAGCTAGGATGCGCCTGTAAACGTTCAGGTCCACTGTTCCCCACTAAAACATGGAGATAGTTCGTATATGAGTTTCAGAGAAAATGGGGGGACAGCCGTCATATACCTGACCGGGGCTGTCGGCGAGCCTTTGCAAAGGCGCAATAAGGGTTTAAACTTTGGCAAGCAAATCTCCCCTCAAAACACGCCTGACGGTACCTGGACTATTGGTGACAATGGGCTAAACCGCAGTGGATTAAACCGCCCTGCCCGCCAAGCTCGATATAAGTCCATACGCCAATTCCTGCATCGAAACCAACGCCATCCCCCAGATCATACCTCTTGGAAGGAGATAGCCATGGCCAATGATAATTACATCGACGGCCGCCACGAGGATTTAATCAATGGCGAGGAAGAGCCAAGCGACGCCGCAGTATCGATCCAGTCCCACGGCGTGGCGATCGTGTTCAAAGAACCCGATTTGACAATACTTCAGGTGAGCGCAAATACCAGGCCGCATTTCGGCTTCGCGCCGGAAGAATTGCTCGGCAGGCCGCTGTCGCTATTGCTCGGCGAGAGAGAATTCGAACGCCTGCGCGAGGAGTTCCTATCAAAAGACCTCAACACCGAGCCGCATTATCTCCCAGCGGCTCGAATTGGCAAGGGCGACAAACTCTTCGAGCTTGCGCTTCACCGGCGCGGCGGGCTGTTGATCATGGAGTGTGAGCCGGAACCCGACTACGAGAATACGCGGCTAGATCTTCCATCATCGCTCAACAGCGCGATCGCGCGGATGCGGCGCGCCGGGAGCGTGGGCGAGGCTTGCCAGACTGCTGTTGACGAAGCGAGGCGGTTCACCGGCTTCGACCGCGTGATGGTCTTCAAGTTCAAAGGAGACGGTTCCGGCGCCGTGATCGCCGAATCGCTCGGCGGAGATTTTAAATCGTGCCTGGGATTGCATTACCCCGCCTCCAACATAACGCAACAGGCGCAAACGATCTATCGGAGCGGGCGGTTGCTGATGAAAGTTGACATGAATGATCGAGCGGTCTCCATGGTCCCGCCGGTCAATCCAGTGGCCGGCGCGCAGCTCGACATGAGTTGCGCCGTAACGCGCGACCTGTCGCCGGCCTATAGCGCGCGCCTGAGGATGACAGGCGTGACGGCTCTGATGTTCATTTCAATCACCAAAAACGACCGCCTGTGGGGACTGCTCATGTTCTACAACCACACGGGTCCGAAATACGCGTCTCATGACGCGCGGATGTCTTGTGAACTCCTGTCGCATTACCTCTCGCTGCAAATAGCGGCGAAGGAGGCGGCGGAGAACCACAAATACGTGGCGCGCGTCACCAGGCTCAACGCCGAACTCGAGCGCAGCAACATCGAACTCGATTCGTTCGCTTGCTTCGCGTCACACGACCTGAAGGAGCCGCTACGCGGCATTCACAGATATTCAGACTTCCTGATAGAAGATTACGCCGACAAACTGGATGAAGCCGGCTTGGAGAAGCTGCAAACGCTCGTCAAGTTGTCGCAGCGAATGGAGACTCTGGTCGATTCTCTGCTTCATTTCTCACGCGTCGGGCGAGCCGACCTGGCCATGCATGAAGTCGATCTCGACGACGTCGTCAGCGAAACGCTGGAGATGATCGCGCCGCGGTTGCAAGAAAGCTGCGCCGAGATTCGTCGCCCGCAGCGGTTGCCGATAGTTCGAGCCGACCACGCGCGCGTAGGCGAAATCTTCCACAACTTGATCGTCAACGCGATCAAATACAACGACAAGCCTCTGAAGTGGATCGAGATCGGATGGGAAGAGGGAGGGGAGAATAGGGAGTGGGGGGTGGGGAGTGGGGAGTGGGGACAGGGAGATGAGGGAGCAAGGGGACAGGGAGAAGGGGAAAAAGGCAGAACCTTGTCTCCTTCTCTCACTCTCCACCACTCCCCACTCCCCACCCCCTACCACCCTGTCTTTTACGTCCGCGATAACGGTATAGGGATTTCGGAGGGACATTACGAGACGATCTTCGGCATCTTCAGGCGGTTGCACGAGCGCGAGGAATTCGGCGGCGGAGTTGGAGTTGGCTTGACCATCGTCAAGAAGATAGTCGAGCGCCATAATGGGCGCATCTGGGTCGAATCGCGCGTTGGCGTCGGGACTACGGTTTATTTCACTCTCGGTTGAGCGGGAAAGAGTGAGACAGGCTAAAGTCTGTCCCACTCTTGATTGTTCCGATTTAGCCGTTATCACCGCGCGACTTCGGGCGCCACGGCGGTTCCTGGCCGCCTCTGGCCGGGCCGCCAGGATTTTTTGGGGCGCCGCCATGCCGGGGAGGCGCCGCCGGCTCCTCAGCCGTCGTTTCCGGCTTATTATCTTCCGTTCCATAAAATGATGACAAATATGCCATCATCTTATCGCGACCGATTTTGTTGATTTGCCGGTCGCAGTTTCGCTCTTTGATTGACGCGGCGACTTGGTTTCGGCCTTTGCCGCGTTCTAAAGTCTGCCCCGGA
>WNGA01004014.1_pt1 | contig 23555 bp, 22 predicted proteins | sample 5400061 | NCBI WGS metagenome assembly WNGA01 (sample SAMN13153366, study PRJNA577476) | soil metagenome | isolation source: 100 cm soil or saprolite under grassland replicate 2 | place: USA:California | collected 2016-06-15
GACGAACGACGCCGTGCGCTTACCGCCTGGCTCGGCTTCTACAATCGACGACGACCACACCGCAGCCTCGGCCGCCAAGCCCCGCTCGAGCGCTTACAAACGCTCAACCGGAACAACGTCCTCGGGTCCTACACCTAGGACGTAGCCGCCGTCGGCCGTCTGCTGCAGGGAGACGCCGTAGGAGTAGCTGCCGGGCGGCAGACCGAAACAGCCGACCGCCTTCTGCCATTGCGGATTGCCGAAAGCGTCGAGCTTGACGAGCCAGTTCACGCCTCGGCAGCTGTCGGACGCGGATGCATTCGGCCGGCTCGAGAGTGCAAGAGCGACCGAGCCGCCATCGGAGGTGGCCGCCACCGTCTCGGGAGTCAGGTCGCACTTGGCTCCGTCGACGACGCTGGCGTAGTTCTTGACGTAGGTACTGAAAGTCGATGGAGGAGGCGGCGGTGGCGGAGGCGGCGGCTTTTTCTTGGCGGTCGCCGGTGTCACGAGAATCGACGCGATCACAGCCGCCGAGAGAACAAGCCCCGACACGAACGACAAGCCGCGCATCTTCACCTGCCCGCCTCCCTTCCATGACACGAGCGCGCCGATCGCCGCGAGCGTAAGGAGAAAACCTTGCGCTGGTCTTAACGATCGGCCACACAATCCTTAAGCCGTCCGGGCGGGCGCAGCCGACCTAGCCGCTGCCGACGCGGGTCTTTTGCGAGACGCTCCTGCACCTGTTCGAGGCGACGTCGCCCGAGGCGCTCCGCGAAGCCGCGCACGTTGCCGCGCTCCCCTACGATCGGATCGTCGAGGCGGACGAAGGATTGGACGAGACGCGAGCCGCTCAGCGAGCAGGGCGCGGGCGCTCGTCGTGATTCATCGGCGGTCGCGCGTACGTGTCGAAAAGCCCCGTCTCGTACGCGAGCACGATTGCTTGGACGCGGTCACGGAGGTCGAGCTTCTGAAGGATGTGCGTGATGTGTGTCTTGACGGTCGTGTCGCTGATGTAGAGCTCTCGGCCGATCTCGGCGTTCGAGAGGCCGCGGGCGATCAAGCGAAACACGTCCAGCTCGCGCTCCGTCAGTTCGTCGAGCTGTCGTTGAGGCGCGGGGTGTGGAATGCGCGCGAACTGCTTGATCACACGTTTCGTTATCGCGGGTGAGAGGAGCGCATCTCCGCCGGCGACGATGCGGATTGCCGCGAGGAGCTGTTCGGGCGGGTCGTCCTTGAGCACGAAGCCGCTGGCGCCGGCGCGGAGTGCCTCGTAGACGTATTCGTCGAGGTCGAACGTCGTCAGGACCAGAATCCGTGTGGCGTCATCGGCGGCGAGGATCCGCCGGGTTGCCTGGAGCCCGTCGAGCTCGGGCATGCGGATGTCCATGAGCACGACGGTGGGCCGAAAGCGGGCGGCCTTGTCGACCGCCTCGAGCCCGTTGCTCGCCTCGGCCACGACTTCGATGTCCTGTTCGCGAGAGAGCAGCATGCGAAAGCCGGCGCGGACCATCGATTGGTCGTCGGCGACGAGCACACGGATCGTCATGGGCGGTCGCCGCTGAGCGGGAGGCGTGTGCTGAGTATGAAGCCGCCTCCAGTTGCTGTTCCTGTGGTCATCTCACCACCGTAGATCCTGACGCGTTCGCGCATTCCGACGAGCCCGTGACCGAGGCCGTCGCTCGTCGAGCTGCCCTCACCGTTGTCGCGTACCTCGACCTGTAGCTCGTCGAGCCGGTAGCGGACGGTCACATCCACGTTGGTCGCGCGCGCGTGTTTGAGTGCGTTGGTCAGGCCTTCTTGCACGATCCGATAGGCGGAGAGGTCGATCGCTCGTGGGAGCGAGTTGAGGGCGTCGAGGCCGGGTTGGGGTGTGAGTTCGGCTTCGTCCCCGTCGCGGCGCATGGCCCCCAGGAGACGGCGCATCTCGGCAAGCGCCGTGCGGCCGGCCCGCTCGACGCCGCTGAGCGCATCACGGTCCTCGGCCAGCGCGTCGGGGAGCTTGTGCCTCACGGCGCCCACCTGGAGCACCATCACGCTGACGGCGTGCGCGACGATGTCGTGGAGCTCGCGCGCGATCCGCGCACGCTCCTCTGCCACTGCGACGCGGGCGGCCGCCTCGCGCTCCCGCTCTGCCCGGGCTGCGCGTTCTTCTGCCGCTTCGGCCTGCGCGGCACGCTCGCGCACAGCGAAACCTGCGAGCCAGCTGATCGCGAACTCCATGGGGACGAAGACGAGCTCGGCGGCGGAGTGTCCAGGGATTTCGTAGACCACCACCACCGCACCGCCGACAACGACCGCCAAGCCGATGGCCGCCTGCACGTCGTTGCGCAGATGCCCGAGCAAAAACGCGACTGCCATTCCGACGATGAAGAGGCTGTGCGCGAACGGGAGCACCCACCAGTTGATGAACGAAATCCCAGCCGCCAGCAGCCAGTACGCCGTTGGAGCGGCGAAGGGAAAGCGTCGACGCGCAAAGATCGGAAGCACCAAGATCGCGATCGCAGGTAGGGCGAGCCACAACGTAGGCGCGTCCGGCGAATCGCGTCCGACCACCACTTCGAGCATGGCTTCGATCGCCAAAAGCGCGATCAGCTCTTCGAACCAGTACTTACGCGCGACGTACCTGATCCGGCTCACGCGCTGAACGTACTGCACGCCGCCGCCAGCTGCCTCCTACCTGAGTACGACTCTGAGTCGTCGGCCGGTACGAGCCCGGATCCAGCCTGCCGACGACGCCGCCGCGCCGCCCAGCTCCTAGCGTCGGGGCATCGACTCGATGAGGAAAGGAGCAGTCATGGAAGCCCCGACGACCCGAGCCTTTTCCCCCGCGCGAATCGTCGCCCTTGGTCTCATCGGGCTGGCGGTGCTCGGCCTCGCGTATCTGCATTTCGCGACAGGCAAGGACTCGGTCTCGGTCCCGTCCGGGGCACGCGCCGGACAGTTGAAGCTCCACTCGTGTCACTATGGGACTGAGGACGGCAGCTACCGCGCCGACTGCGGCACGCTCATCGTGCCGGAGAACCGGCACAGCGCGCGCTCGCGCCTGATCGCGCTCCCGGTCACACGGATTCGCGCGCGCTCGGCGAACCCCGGCCTGCCGATCTTCCGCCTGCAAGGTGGTCCCGGCGTGACGAACATGGAGTTCGCAGAAGCGAGCCGGTTCGCAGACAAGCACGACGTCGTGCTCGTCGGCTACCGCGGTGTCGACGGCTCGACGAAGCTCGATTGTCCCGAAGTGAGATCGGCACGCGAAAGCGCGCGCGAGTTCCTGAGCGAGCAGTCGTTCCGCGCCGACGCAGCGGCATTCAAGGCGTGCGCGAATCGCCTCCAGAATGACGGAGTCGACCTCGCGGGCTACACGCTTCCTGAACGTGTCGACGACCTCGACGCCGCCCGGCGCGCGCTCGCCTACGAGCGCGTCAACCTCGTGAGCGAGAGCGCCGGTACGCGCACGGCGATGATCTACGCCTGGCGCTACCCCAAGCGCATCCACCGCTCGGTGATGATCGCCGTCAACCCGCCCGGTAACTTCCTCTGGGACGCCAGAACGACGGGCGAGCAGATCCGCCGCTACTCCGCGCTCTGTGTGGATGATGCTTCGTGCCGGAGCCGCACACCGGACCTCGCGGCCTCGCTCCACTTGGCGTACGAGGACATCCCCAGCCACTGGTGGTTCCTGCCGATCAAGAAGGGCAACGTCAAGGTCGGCGCGTTTTTCGGCCTGATGAACGCGACCCTGGGCGGGGGCGGGCCCCTCAACGGGCCGATGACGATCGACACCCTGCTCTCCGCGGAACAGGGCGACGGAAGTGGTGCCTGGCTCCTGTCGGTCATGGGACAGCTGCTCTTTCCGCGCATTCAGGTCTGGGGTGATGTCGCCGCAGTGGCCAGGAGCGACGCCGCCTATGCGCGGCGGTTCTTCGCGTCCCACGCCGACCGCGGCTCGATCATCGGCAGCCCCGGCACCGGGCTGATCTGGGCCGGGGGCCAGCTGCTCGACGCGTGGCCCGCAAGTCCGGACGAGAACGAGTACACGCATGTACGCGACTCGAAAGTCGAGACGCTGTTGATCGGCGGCAACCTCGACTTCGCAACGCCGCCGCAGAAGGCGACGCGCGAACTGCTCCCGCATCTTGCGAACGGACACCAGGTCGTCCTCAGCGACCTCGGCCACACTGACGACTTCTGGGTCTACGAGCCCGCGGCGAGCAATCGTCTTGTCAACACGTTCTTCGACAGCGGTCGTGTCGACACCTCCCTCTACACGCCGAATCGGGTCGACTTCTCACCAAGCGTGGGCCACGGCGCGATTGCGGAGATCGTCCTGGGCGTAATGCTCGGGTTGGCTGCGTTGACCGTGCTTTCGCTGGTGTGGATGGCGCTTCGCCTGCGTTGGCACAAGCCGTTCGGGCGGAAGGCGAGCGGCGCCTTGCGCTCTCTCTATCTTCTTCTGCTTGGGCTCGGGGGCTGGTTCCTGGGAGTGCTCGTCGTGCTAACGGCGCTGCCGACTGTATCCATCACCAACGAGCTGCTGGTGGGATTGTCGGTCGGCCTGCCGATCGCGCTGGGCACCTACTGTGCCTGGGCGAACCGCGACTGGTCCCCGAGGACCAAGATCACCGGGTTCGCCGCTGCGACAGGTGGCGCGCTCGTCGGCGCGTGGCTGGGAGTCAACGTGACGTCCGCGGCATACGGACTGTTCGCACCGCTACTCGCGATCGTCGGAGCGACCGTGGGCGCAAACCTGACCCTCCTCGCACTCGATATCGCATGGGATCGGCAGGCTCGCGATCGCCTCGCCGCCGCGCCCAAAGAGACGCTGGAGGCGCAAGCGTCGGCGAGTTGATGTAACGCCGCTCCGCGCAGAACCGCATCGTCAAGTCCTGCGGACTTGCTTCCAGGTCCGCAGGACTTGGCGTCTTCATGAGGTGCCCGCTCCTACCTGAGTAGGAGCCGAAATCGTCGGCTGGTTCGAGGTCGAATCCGGCTTCGCGACGACGTACTCGGCGCGACCGCGTCTTAGCGTCACGGCATGCGCTCGAAACGACACGGAGGAGCCATGACCACTGGATCACTACAAACTCGGGAGCTCGCCGTACGCGAAAGCGACGGCGTCCGCGTCGTGTTGCGCTGGCATCCGCACGACGACGCAGTAACGGTTTCAGTCGACGATGCACGCGTCGGCGATTGCTTCCAACTCGCGATCGCGCCTGACCGCGCTCTCGATGCCTTCTACCACCCCTTCGCCTACCGGCCTGGGGAGCCAACGACCACATCGAAGGAGGAACGACAATGTTTCGCACCAAGCATCGCAATCGGCGAAGCGAAGCGTCCGGGGCTCCGGTAGGCGCCCCGACCGACTCATCGATGAACGCACACAACCTCGCGGCCCGCATGGGTCGCTGGAGCGCCGGTCACTGGAAGTCGGCGACTTTCGGCTGGCTCGGGCTCATGGTCGCCGCCTTCGCCGTTGGCGGCGTAGTCGGCACGAAGAACGTCGATCCGAACACCGCTGGGCCCGGCGAGTCGGGCCGCATGGACAGGATCCTGGATGCCGGGTTCAAGTTGCCGGCGAACGAGAGCGTCCTGATCCAGAACCGCTCCGTTCGAGCCGGCGAACCCGCCTTCGACGCCGCGGTCGAAGACGTCGTCGCGCGCGTTTCGAAGATGACGGTCGTTCAGAACCTCCGCTCGCCGCTCGATCCCGCGCATGCGGGTCAGATCGCGAAGGACGGGCATGCCGCGCTCGTCGAGTTCGAGATCCGAGGCGACAAGGACGAGGCCGGCGACAAGATCGACCCGGTCCTCAATGGCGTCGCCGACGCGCAACGCGCCCATCCGGACTTCTTCATCGGAGAGTTCGGCGATGCGAGCGCGATGAAAGCGGCCGACACCGTCTTCGCTGACGACCTCGAGAGCGCGGGTGTGTTCTCCATCCCGCTCACGCTGATCATCCTCGTGGTCGCGTTCGGAGCGCTCGTGGCTGCAGGCATCCCGCTGCTGCTCGGGCTCACGGCGGTGTTCACGACGTTCGGGCTGGTCGCGCTGCCCAGCCACCTCATGCCGGTCGCGAACGAGGCGTTCGCGGTCGTGCTGCTGGTCGGGCTCGCGGTCGGCGTCGACTATTCGATGTTCTACCTCCGCCGCGAACGAGAGGAGCGGGCCGCCGGCCGCAGCAGGCAGGCCGCGCTCGAGGCCGCCGCGGCGACCTCCGGACGGTCGGTGCTCGTCTCCGGCCTGACGGTGATGGTGGCGATGGCCGGCCTCTTCCTCACCGGCGACGCGACATTCGCGTCGTTCGGGTACGCGACGATGATCGTCGTCGCCGTCGCCGTGCTCGGCTCGTTGACCGTGCTTCCGGCGCTGCTCTCGAAGCTCGGTGACCGGGTCGACCGGCTGCACGTGCCGCTCGTCGGCCGGTTCCGCCGTGACGACGGCGAGGGGCGCATCTGGGGAGCGATCGTCGACCGCGTCCTGCGCCGGCCGCTGCTCTCCGCGGTCGTCGCGGGCGGGCTGTTGCTGGCGCTCGCCGCCCCGGCGCTGCAGCTGCGGATCGCGACGCCGGGACCGGAGGCCGCCTTCCCGAAGTCGCTCGACGTCGTGAAGACGTACGACCGCATGCAGCAGGTGTTCCCAGGCACCGCGCTCCCGGCGAACGTCGTCGTCCAGGCGCCGAACGTGAACGCACCCGCGGCACGTGAGGCGATCGACCGCCTCGAACGGCGGGCGCTCGCCAGCGGCCAGATGCACGAGCCGATCACGGTCGAAGTGAACAAGGACGCGACGGTCGCGAACATCACCGTTCCGATCGCAGGAAAGGGGACCGACCCGGCGTCGAACACCGCCCTCACCCAGCTCCGCGACGAGATCGTGCCGGAGACTGTCGGCGCGCTCCCGAACGCGGAGGCCGGCGTCACGGGGCAGACGGCCGAATGGAAGGACCAGGGCGACCAGATGAAGTCGACGCTGCCGCTCGTCGTCGCGTTCGTCCTCCTGTTCGCGTTCGGTCTCATGCTCGTCGCGTTCCGCTCGATCGTGGTCGCGATCAAGGCGATCGTGCTCAACCTGCTCTCGGTCGCGGCCGCCTACGGCGTCCTCGTGCTCGTCTTCCAGCACGGCGTCGGTAACGGACTGCTCGGCTTCGGCGGAACTTCCGGGATTTCCCCCGTCGTGCCGCTGCTGCTGTTCGTGATCCTGTTCGGCCTCTCGATGGACTACCACGTCTTCATCGTCAGCCGGATCCGGGAAACGTTCGATCGCGGCGCGAACATGGACGACGCGATCGCGCACGGGATCAAGTCGACCGCCGGCGTCGTCACGAGCGCAGCTGTCGTGATGATCGGCGTGTTCTCGATCTTCGGGACGCTCTCGCTGTTGATGTTCAAGCAGTTCGGCGTCGGACTCGCGGCGGCGATCCTGATCGACGCCACGCTCGTTCGGGCCGTGCTCCTGCCCGCGACGATGAAGCTGCTGGGCGACCGGAACTGGTACCTCCCCGGCTGGCTCGAGTGGCTCCCGCGCGTCGAGACCGAGGAGCCGTCGAGCACCCCGGAGGCGACCCCGGCCGCTCCCGCTTCGGCGTAGTCCCCTGCGCGGATCCCGGCCCGCCGATCGACGCGGCCGGGATCCGCGCCAAACGGAACGCCGCGGGCCTTCAGCCCGGGAGAGCCTCTGACTCGCACCCCCGCCGGAAGGTTCTCGCGGGCGGCGGCCTCGTAGGATCGTCGGTACCACTCGCTGCAAACCGAGGAGGTGACCCCGATGGCGAAGGCGTTCGCGCTGGTCGCGGCCATCACGATCGCGCTGATGAGTTCAACCGGCGCCACTCCCGCCCGACGCTACAAAGAGGTCCGAGCATCGCCGGTGAGAGAGATCCGCGTCCTGTCGCTCGAGTTGGTTGGCCAGTTTCAGAACTCGGCGCCCGGCGTAACACCGGCTACGCATATTCACTACGGCTACCTCTCGTACATCCGCGGCCTCTCCGTTTTTGGGCCTGCGCCGGAGAACGAGACAACAGCGCTCTTCACGTTCTTCGCAACCGCGGCGACTCCGCGAGTAATCCCGAACGGGCCACTGCGCATCATCACGCGCGTCGGGAAGCTCACGATCTACCGCGATCCCGCCACGAACGGAGATTTCGGTAAGCCCGACACATTCCGCGACGGGACGCCGTTGCTTGTCGCCGACTTCAGGCAGGAAGTTGTCAACAACACCGTGACCAACGCATTCACGACCTTCCACCAAAACACGATCATCTCGACGAGATCGTTTACCGCTGGTGGCGGCAAGGTCCGGCTCGGCCATGTTGGAGAGAAGTTCAAGACCTATTTCAGCGGCCAAGGAAACATGCCGGGGCCGCCGTCCGGTTACTTCAGTGGCTATGCAATTAGCGGGTGAGGTGGGGCGGCCGCTGAGGAGCAGCCGCCCACGCGCTCACTGGCTGACGACGTACTGGTAGCAACCGCTCTGCAGCACCACAGCCGATGTCACCGCGTCGATCACGCGGAAGTGGATGTCGAACTGCGCGCCAACGGGGAGGGCGGCCAGGTCCCGGAAGAGATCGGCCCTGCCGGTTCCTCTTTCGTCCGTCGTGATCGCTTCGGGAACGAGTCCTTGGCCCAGTGTCAGCCAATTCGTTCCGGTGCACATGTCGTCGACGTTCGAATCGACCGCTCGCTGGAGGAAATAGCCGTGGTTCGGGGCCAGGTCCCGCACCCATACATCCAGGTAGACGATCTTGTCGGCGTCTTTCGGTTGCCGGAACTTGACCAACCCGAAACCATCCGGTCCGCCCGCAACCGCCCGCAGGATCACTTCGTCGTTGAAGTTGGGCGCCGCCGGGCCCCACGGCTGGCCGACCCCGTCGGCTTGTGCAGCCGCCGCTGTGACGAAGGTCAGCGCGACGAGCAAGAACACCAGCCTCATGCAACGCATCTGCTTCCTCCTTTATCGAGACTCCGGTGTCGAGCGTGACCGCGCACGGTTACGGGCCGGTTACGGTCCGCACGTGGAGTTCAGGATCCTCGGACCGCTCGAAGTGACCCATCAGGGCGGGGCCGTACACGTGGGCGGCGCCAAGGAACGGGCGCTCCTCGTCATTCTCCTTCTGAACGCGAACGAGGCAGTCTCGGTCGACCGGCTGATCGACGAGCTGTGGGGCGTTCGCCCTCCCGTGACGGCGAGAAAATCGGTGCAGGTCCGCGTCGCCGGACTGCGGCGTACCCTCGGTGAGGGTGTCTTGCTCACGAGCGCTGGGGGCGGCTACCTCATCCGGATCGCCGCCGACCAGCTCGATCTCCATCGCTTCGAGCGCCTGGTGTCCGAGGGAAGGGATGCGCTCGCGGACGATCCTGCGGCCGCGAAGGACAAACTGGATGAGGCAGTCGCGATCTGGCGCGGGCCTGCGCTCGCGGACTTTGCCTACCAGTCGTTTGCGCAACCCGCGATTGCTCGCCTCGAGGAGCTACGCCTCTCGGCGCTCGAGCTGCAGATCGAGGCGGAGCTCGCTCTCGGGCGGCACGCACGGGTCGTCGGGCGACTGCAGGAGCTCGCCGCGATGTACCCGCTCCGAGAAAAGCTTCGCGCACTGCTCATGCTCGCGCTCTATCGGGACGGGCGGCAGGCTGACGCGCTCGATACCTACCGGGGCGCGCGGGAGCAGCTCGTGCACGAGCTCGGGATCGAGCCCGGCCCGGCACTCCAACAGCTTCATCGTGCAATCCTCGAGCAGCAGCCGTCGCTCAACCTCACGACTCCGGACCGCTCGATCCTGGTCGCGCCCCAGAACCCCCTGCGCCTCGACGGGCTGCTCTCGCTCGCGGAGCCGTTGGCGAAGCGTCCGGCGCGAGAAGTGATCGTCGCGCAGTTGACTGCAACCGGCGACGACGTCGTCCGAGCCGCATCGGTGCTGAACGAGCGCCGACAGGGGCTGCTCGCCCGGGGTGTCGCAGCCCGGACGGTCGCGTTCACGTCCTCCCAACCCGGGGACGACCTCGTCCGCCTCGCCCTCGAACAGGATGTCGACCTGCTCCTCATCGACGGCGCTCCTGACCCCCGGGGCAATCCGGACCTCGAGGTCGTACTGGCGCGCGCACCGTGCGACGTCGCCGTGTACGTCGGACGGGAACATCCGCCTCGCGACGGTCCAGTGCTCGTGCTCTTCGGCGGCGCTGGGCACGACTGGACGGCGGTCGAGCTCGCCGCCTGGATCGCAGCGGCGAAACGCAACCCGCTCTGGCTCGCCGGACCCGCGGTGGGCCGTGGACGCGATGCGAGCCGCGCGGTCGCAAGCGCATCGCTTGCCGTTCAGCGCGTGTTCGGCATCGCCGCCGAGCCGATGCTGCTCGCTCCCGAGGAAGCGCGCATCCTCGCCGCGGCGGCGGAGGCGGCCGTTGTCGTCGCCGGGTTGCCGGAGCGCTGGAGCCGTGACGGCCTCGGGGAGATCCGCACCGCCCTCGCTGCCAAGGCCCGCCCGCCTGCGCTTCTCGTGCGGCGCGGCCTCCGTCCGGGCGGGTTGGCGCCCCGGGAGAGCGTCACGCACTTCACCTGGACGCTCGCGCCGGCGCTCTAGTAGGTCACGCGCTCCCGACGTACGCTTGCGACGTGCCGGTCGTAACCGACACGAGCATCGGGACCGAGCTCGCCGGCTACCGGATCGAGGCTCTGCTCGGACGCGGGGGGATGAGCGTCGTCTACCGCGCTGATCACGCGCGGCTGAAGCGCAAGGTGGCGCTCAAACTGCTCTCCCCGGAGCTGGCGCAGGACGATCAGTTCCGAGAGCGTTTCCTCCGCGAGTCGCAGCTCGCTGCTTCGCTCGATCACCCGAATGTCGTGCCGATCTACGACGCGGGCGAGGTGGAGGGACTCCTGTACATCGCGATGCGGTACGTGCCTGGTACCGACCTGAAAGCCCTGCTGCGAAATGAGGGCGCGCTCGAGCCCGAGCGAGCGCTTGCGCTCGTCGCCCAGGTGGGAAGTGCGCTGGATGCGGCGCACGAGCGCGGCCTCGTCCACCGCGACGTGAAGCCGTCGAACGTCCTCCTCGCCGGTCGTCCAGGACGCGAGCACTGCTACCTCGCCGATTTCGGGCTGAGCACGAGTGCCTCCGACCGCAGCGCCGTCACAGATCCGCAACAGATCGTCGGGACGATCGACTACGTCGCGCCGGAGCAGATCCGCGGCGGTGAGGTCGACGGCCGCGCGGACGTGTATTCGCTGGCCTGTCTGCTCTACGAATCGTTGACGGGCGACGTTCCGTTTCGGCGTGTCAGCGGCGTTGCGGTGATCTACGCGCATCTCGAGGAAACGCCTCCGAAGGCCAGCGAGCGCGGTCTGGCGCTGAGGCCGGAGCTCGACGCAGTGCTCGCGCGCGGAATGGCGAAGGCGCCCGAGGAGCGGTGGGAGACCTGCGGTGCGCTGATCGAGGCAGCACGCTCCGCAGTCGGCGGCGTGGCGGTGCCCGTCCGCATTCGCGCACGTCGAAGGAGCGCGGTTGCGGCTCTCGCTGTCGCGGCCGCGGCTGCCGCGATCGCCGCCGTGGTCTTCAGCGGCGGTGCACCCGCGATCGCCCGCGCCGACACGCTCGTCCGGATTGACACCGGTGGCAATCGCGCCGCGGGCGCCGTGGCGCTGGACGCCCAACCGACAGCGGTGACGGTGTGCGGCGGAAGCGTCTGGGTAACGAGGGCCGGCGGCACGGTGTCGGAGATCGATCCGAAGACGCTGGCTGTCCACACAGTGCAGGTGCAAGGGAGGCCGACCGACGTCGCCAACGTCGGCGACCTCGCGGCGGTGGTCTCAGGACCGCCTGAACGGGTGACGATGATCGACGCCGGGTTTGGCCAGATCAGCGACTCGTTCGTGATCTCCGGCGCGCAAGCATCGGCGACGGCGGTGGCGTTCGGGAGGGATGTCTGGGTCGCCAATCCGACGGCCCGCGCACTCGACCGCCTCGAGCCCCCTTACACGGGCGTCGCCGGGACAGTTCGGCTGCCGGGAGTGCCTCGACTCGTAGCTGCCGGCGAGCGCGCAGTCTGGGTCGTCGGCGGCAAGACGCTCTGGAAAGTCGACGCCGGCGCCCAGCGAGTTGTCGCACGCCACCGCCTATCGTTCTCCCCGCGCGGCGTCGATGCCGGGAACGGCGGCGTCTGGCTGGTCGACCCCGGCGGCAACGCAGTCGTTCGCGTCGATCCGGCGACGGTACGCGCCGTCAAGCGGATCCCGGTCGGGCACGCACCCACGGCAGTAGCCGTCGGGAGTGGGGCGGTCTGGGTTGCGAACCGTGCCGACGGAACCGTCTCGAAGATCGATCCGAGCCGAAACGCCGTCGTCAAGACGATCCGCGCCGGCTCGGAGCCCGTTGATCTCGTCGCCGGGCTCGGCGCGGTCTGGGTGGTCAGGCGAACGCACTGAGTCGAGCAGCTCTGGTGGCAAGAGCGAACGAGAAGCTGACCGATGGAAGTGCTCGTCAGTCGGGCGACACGGCTATCGAGGGCGGCGTTCTCGACTGAGGCTCCATAAAGGGCCTCGAGCTTGAGCCGCCGGCGGGCTACCAGCGAAGCCGCCGAGACAACGAACGCTTGCCTTATGGTCAGGAGGCTGAACGCTCGTGCGGGGGTGCGCCCCAGTCGAACGATCCCTCCCGGATGAACCGCACCAGCTCGATCTCGTTCTTGGTGAAGTCTGGCGGGCCATCTGTGTTCTCGATCTGCGACCGCAGGTGTTCCTTGACGGCCGATGCTGTGAAATCCCGCAGCAAGTGCCTTATGCCCTTCATCTACTCCTCCTTTGCTGTCGTGGCTACCCGGCCGCTGCGGCGGGCGTCCAGCTGAAGCGGCGGAGTGCCACCACGAGGCCGATACCGGCCCAGAGGGCGAGGACGCCGATGTCGGTCCAGACGATGCCGGCGCCGGTCGCGGCGGGATCGTAAGCATGGTGAAGGCCGTCGGCGAGGTGTTGGACGGGGAAGACCTCGGCTATGTGGCGGAGCCAGCCGGGCAGGTTGACGTTGGGGATGAAGACGCCGGAGATGAAGTAGAGAGGCAGCATGATCGCCTGCACCATGGGCTGGGCTGCGTCGGCCGAATGAATCGCGGTCGATAGGCCGTAGCCGAGGACGCAAAAGGCGGCGGCGCCGACGACGGCGGTGAGCGCAACGCCGGGGATCGTCCTCGTCGGTAAGTGAACGCCGTAGGCGAACCGGCCGACCGCCAGCAACACGGCCATCGTCACGAGCGAGATGCCGATCGCAGTCAGCGTCCGTCCGGCGATCAGTACCCAGGCCGGAACGGGCGCGAGCGGCGGCGCTTGAGAACGCCCGACTCGCGCAGTGTCGTGATCGAGATCACGAGGTTGACGAACGATGCCGCGATTACGGCCAGTGCGGAGAGACCTGGCACGTAGTACGTGGAGGCTTTGACGCCGTTGGGGCCGAGGGTGTTGTTGCCGAAGACGCTGACGAAGATGATGAGGAAGAGCAGCGGCAGGATCAGGGTGAAGAACCGGCTCTGCTTGTTACGCAGGAACGCGCGCAGGTCATAGCGCGCCTGGTGGAGGACGAGCGCGAGCGGGCCCCGCCACGCCGCCGTCGCCTTGCCGGCGGCGGAGTGGGGCGTTTCCGTGCTTCGGCGCGCTGCAAACCGCGACCGGAAGTGGCGGTAGAGCCAGCGCAGGAGGAGGAACACGTCAGCCCTTCTCGGCGGCGTTGTCGGTCAGCTCGAGATAGACGTCTTCGAGCGTCGGCCGGCGAACGTCGAGGTCGGGCAAGTCGAAGCCGCGCGCAAGCGCCCACTCGCCCAGTGCGCGGACGTGAATGAGCGGCGTCTCGGTGGCAAGCGTGAGCCGCTGCCCGTCCTCGTTGACGGCGAGCGCGCGCAGCTCCGGCGGGAGATCGCCGGGGTGGGCCAGATCCGGCAGCGTGAATCGGATGGTGGCGGCCATGTGGTCGCGTCCGCCGAGCGTGGCCGGCGTGCCGTGGCGACAATGCGGCCTGCAGCGATGACGGCGATGCGATCTGCGAGCTGTTCCGCCTCGTCCATGTAGTGCGTTGTCAGGAACACCGTCTTCCCGAGCGAGCGCAGACCCTCGATCACGCTCCATGCCGTCCGACGTGCCGAGGGGTCAAAGCCTGTGGTCGGTTCGTCGAGGAAGATCAGCTCCGGATCGCCGATCAGAGCGAGAGCAACGTCGAGACGGCGTCGTTGGCCGCCCGAGAGCTGCTCGCCGAGCGTGTCCGCCTTCTCCTTCGGGCCGACGAGCGCGATCGTCTCTGCGATCTCGCGCGGCTCGGCGTAGTAGCCGGCGTAAAGCTGAAGACACTCACGAACGGTCAGGCCCGGCTCCGGCTGCGACTCCTGCAGCACGGCGCCGACCCGGTTCCGCCAGGCGCCGTCACCGTGGGCAGGATCGACGCCGAGGACGCTGACCGTGCCCTCGCTGCGCGCCCGGAATCCCTCCAGAATCTCCACCGTCGTCGTCTTACCGGCGCCGTTGGGGCCGAGGAACGCAAAGATCTCGCCCCGGTACACCTCGAGATCGACCCCGACCACGGCATCCAACCGGCCATAGCGCTTCCTCAGCCCTCGTACCGCGACGACCGGCTCATTCGTCGAATGGCTCGCCCGCGTGTCGCAGGCCGCCGCGACCGCCATGGTCACGGTCTCCCCACACGGCGCCCGCGCCAAGACACGCTCAAGCGCCTCGTAGACTGCGCGCAGGTGTTTTGGTCGGCGTTGAGGCCGGTGCGGTTGGTTGCGCGTAGGCCTCGGCGAAACCTTGCCGCCAACTCGGGTAGCGCAGCGTCCAGCCGAGCTCGCGCTTGGCCTTCGCGTTCGTGGCGCCGCGGGACTCGGTTCCAATCATGACGCCGGCTTCGCCCGCGAACAGTCGCGCGAGCCGGCGGGGGAAGTGGCGCGGCGGCTTGGCCCCGAGTGCGTTCGCGAGCACTGGCAGCCACTCGCGCACTGGGGCGGGCTCGTCATCGACGATGTTTGAGCTCATTCGCATGCCCGGTCGTTGAACACCGGTTCCCAGACACGATGGCGTCCAGGGGCGCGGCCAGGCATCGGCGCGAGCATGAAAGCTTGATCCCAGCTAGCCGCCATCGCAGTTTGAGGCTGGCACTGATGGCAGGGCGCGCCACGGAGGTCATGGTGTTAGCAAATCGCCGCTAATCTGGGCCGCTTGCGCGGCGTCGCCGCCGTCTCGCGGCCGCAGCACGACGAGCGCAGCGGCGGCGCGCTGATCCAACTCGTGCCGACGAGCGCTCCCGACGACCACGCGACCGAGGACCTGGTCGGCGAAAGCCGCGGGCAAGCCCCGGTGCTGAAGTACGAGACCGGCGCCGAGGTCGCCGTCACCGGCAACACCGCCGTCAACATCGACGTCTCCGACCGGCTCGGCGCCTCGCTGCTGCCGTTCATCGCGATCGTCGTCTGTTTGTGCCTGGCGCGACCCTCGGTCATCGGGGGCGCCCGCTCCGCCTCCCGCGTGGTGACGGCCGCGGCCCTGATCATGTTCAGCGTCTTCGCGAGCTTCGTCATCACCGACGATGCGATCGTCAAGCCGATCGCCTTCTCGCTCGCCTTCGGCGTGCTCGTTGATGCGTTCCTCATCCGCATGACACTGGTCCCTGCGGTGCTCGCCGTGGTCGGATGCGGTGCCTGGTGGCTGCCGGGTTGGCTCGACCGACTGCTGCCCAACCTCGACATCGAGGGCGCCTGCCGCGGCAAGTGGAGTACGCCGAGACACCGGGTGACGAGCGGACACCCGCCGGCAATGGATGCCGAGGCGGCCTAGGCCATCACGGCCGCTTGACCCGGTAGTCGATGAACGTCGCGTACTGCGACTGCCGCACGCCGAGGTGCTCGAGGTCCAAGGAGTTCGAGAACCCGTCGAAGAGCCGCTTCCCCGCCTCCAGGACAACCGGCGCGATGATGATGGTCAGCTCGTCGACGAGCCCCTCCTCGAGTTCCTGTCGGATGACGTCGCCTCCGCCCATGACATGGACGTCCTTGCCTCCCGCTGCTTGCACAGCTTGCTCGAGGGCCTCTTCCACTCCGGACACGAACGTGAAGGCACCGTTCTCTGGCTCTTCCTCCGGCCGATGCGTGACGATGAAGAACGGCAGTCCCCACGGGTTCTCGTCGCCCCAGCGCCCGGCCGCCTCGTACGTCCCCCGTCCGCCGACAACCGCGCCGACCCTCGCGATCGTCTCCGCCAGCCAGGCGGCGTCCTGGCCCGTCGGCTCGCCCCTCGCTTCAGCGTCGTACGCCCACGGCCCGCCGAACACCCAGTAGTGCAGCCGCTCGCCACCCTCCCCGAGCCCCTTGCCCGGGCCATCGTCCGGGCCCGTTATGTACCCGTCGACCGACGTCGTGATCCCTGCGAGAACTTTGGCATCGGAGGTCACCTCTCTTCGTGGAAGCATTCTCTGCAGGGGAGACCCTCGGCGCGGCAAAAAACTCATCGCGCGGTGACGACGGCGAGCGCGATGACCCACTGATCGTTCGCGGGCCGCACAGACACAAGTAATAAGGAGAAGCCGAAGCAGGCAGAGCGTGGCGCGCTGCGTCGCCGAGCTCGACTACGACGGGCTCACGAAATGGACCGCCGCTCGCCTGCTCCGCGGACGCTCGTGCCGCGGCCGAGACCGTCTGACGGCCGCCAAACCTGTGGTTTTCCTACGGGTCTCCCTCGTCGCGCCTGGCCGCGGTCCGCGCGAACCTTGGCGAACTGACAACGTAGGAGGGCCTGAGGACCCAGACGATGACGTATTCCGTTCCCGACATGAGCAGACAGCCGAAGCTGGGCCGCTCCCGCGAGCGCTTCGACGTCGTCGTGATCGGCGCCGGGCAGGCCGGGCTGGCGCTCGGCTGCTTCCTCGCTCGCGCCGGCCGGCGCTTCGCAGACGGCAGCGAACTCGACGTCGACGCCGTCGTCTGGGCGACCGGCTACCGCGCCGACTACTCGTGGCTCACGCTGCCCGCACTCGACGAGGACGCGTCCGCCACCGGCGCGGTGTCACCGAGATCCCCGGCCTCTACCTGCTCGGCCTGTCCTGGCAGCACACGCGCGGCTCAGCACTTCTGGGCTGGGTCAAGGACGACGCCGAGTTCATCGCCGACCAGCTTGCTGCTTTCGCGGACGCCGCGACGGCCGGCGTAGGCGACGACAAGGCAAACGAAACAGTTGGCGCGCCGCAGTCGGCGCCGCTGGCGGAAGGAGTCTGAGACCCATGCAGAAGCACAACCACCAAGGTCACGTCGCGACCAGCGACCACTTCCCGACGGACACCGCCGGACTTGTCGAGGCCGTCGGCTCGCAGGTGGTCGACCTCAGTGATGGCGACGAAGTCGAGCTGCGCATTGCGCCCGTCACGAAACGCATCGGCGATGCGACGGTGCGAATGCTGGCGTACAACGGCTCGATTCCCGGCCCGACGCTGCGCGTCCGCGAGGGCTCCGAGCTCGTCGTCAACGTCGTCAATGAGGCCGATCTCGACGCGACCGTGCACTGGCATGGACTCCGGCTCGACAACCGCTATGACGGAACGCACGAGACGCAGGCGCCGATCCCGGTCGGGGGAACGTTCACGTACCGGATCGAGTTCCCTGATCCCGGCGTCTACTGGTACCACCCGCACATCCGCGAGGACTACGGCCAAGAGATGGGCCTGTACGGGAACATCCTCGTCGTCCCGACCGACCCGGACTACTGGCCGCCGGCGCATCGCGAGCTCGTGCTGACACTCGACGACGTCCTGATCGAGGACGGCAAGATCGCACCGTTCGGTCGCGAGGAGACCACATATGCCGCGATGGGCCGCTTCGGCAACGTCATGCTCGTCGGCGGGGAGACCGATCCTTCGCTCGGCGCCCAGCGCGGCGAGATCGTTCGCTTCTACCTGACCAGCACCGCCAACACGCGCGTGTTCAACGTCGCGCTGCCGGGCGCACGGGTGAAGCTCGTCGGCGGCGACAGCGGCCGCTACGAACGCGAGCAATTCGTCGACTCGGTGATCCTCGCGCCGTCCGAGCGAGTGGTGATCGACGTGCTCTTCGAGCAGCCGGGGCAACTGACGCTCGAGCACCGAACTCCGGAGCGGACCTACTCGTTGGCGACGATCGACGTCAGCGAGGAAGTGGCCACGCCGTCGCTGGCGGCCGAGTTCGGCTCACTGCGTCACAACGCCGAGTGGGTGGGGGAGCGCGAGCGGCTCGCTCCGTACTTCGACGCGCCGCCGGATAAGACGCTGGCCTTCGTCGCCGAGATGGACATCGCTGCGCCCGAAGGGCCGGTCGTCTACGCCTGCCCGATGCATCCCGAGGTCGTCAGCGATGAACCCGGCCGCTGCCCCAAGTGCGGGATGAAGCTGCTCGCGACTGCAACGCCGGCGAGTTTCGTCTGCCCGATGCACCCCGACGTGGTCAGCGACCAGGCCGGCCATTGCCCGAAGTGCGGCATGAAGCTGCTGCCGGCTTCGCTCGTCGCGCAGACGTCGGAGACGGGTACGCACGCCCACCACGGCCACGGCCGCGGGCACGGCGACAAGGCCGCACAGGGCGAGCACGTGCAGCACGGTCACGGACACGAGCACGCCCATCACGGGCACGAGCCCCACGGCGAGGCAGGTGGCATCGAATGGGAAGACGACATGGTCGATGTCAACCGGATGACGACGCCGGCGAACATGCACTGGAACCTGATCGATCGCGACACAGGCGCCGTCAACCACGCGATCGACTGGCGCTTCCGCGTCGGCGATCAGGTCAAGCTGCGGTTGGTCAACGAGATGGACTCCGACCACCCGATGCACCACCCGTTCCACATCCACGGGGCGGGGCGCTTCGTCGTTCTCGCCCGCGATGGTCAGCACGAGGAGAACCTGGTTTGGAAGGACACGGTGCTCGTGCGAACCGGCGAAACGGTGGACATCCTCCTCGACGTAACCAACCCCGGCCAGTGGATGGCGCACTGCCACATCGCCGAGCATCACGAGAGCGGGATGATGTTCAGCTTCAACGTCGCTCCGGCAGACGCCGACTGAAGTCACTTTCGGTGATTTGAGGAGGGAGCGACGCGACGCTGAAGACGAAGTGACGGCAGTCCAGAGTCCGTGCGGGCCGTTTTCCGCTCCAGTCAGCAGTTCAGGGATGAGCGCGGCCTCGCCCCCAGAGATATTCCTGCTACCTGCCATTACACGGGCGATCTCGTTTGGCATCCTGTTTGAGGAATGGCTCTGCGCTGTCTGCTGGTAGACGACTCCACAGAATTCCTCGAAGCTGCCTCGAAGCTCCTCGAGGGTCAGAGACTCGCCGTCGTCGGTGTGGCGTCCACGTCGGCCGAAGCTCTGGCGCGCGTTCGGGAGCTCGAGCCTGATGTGACGATCGTCGATATCGATCTGAATGGCGAGAGCGGCTTCGACCTGGCCTGGCAGCTCGCCGCGACCTCCGACGGGGCGACGACTCCCACCATCCTTACCTCGACGCGCAGTGAGTCGGACCTCGCCGAGCTCGTGGCAGTGACTCCCGTGCTCGGGTTCATCTCCAAGAGCGAGCTATCGGCAGATGCCATACGCGACTTCCTCGCTGACCGCAGCCACGGTCTCGGCTGCAGGCACGAGGCGCTCGTCTACTCGTCGACGGACGAGCTCGCTGCAGGGGCACTGCCGTTCATGCGGCAGGGCCTGACGTGTGGTGACCACCTGCTCATGGTCATGAGAGAAGCGGGCCGGATCGTTCTCCAACAGGAGCTCGGGGAAGACTCGGCCCACATCGAGTTCGCGGACGCCAACGCGTGGTATCGGAGCCCTAAATACGCATTCGAGCGTTACACGCGCTACGTCGACGACCGCCTCGAGCGCGGCGCTCCCCGCGTACGCGTCGTCGCCGAGGTCATCTGGCCCCAGAGCTCGGCAACGGTCGACATCGCCGGATGGAAGCGCTATGAAGCTGGGATCAGCGCTGCGATGGCTTCTGTCCCGGTGTCGTTCATTTGTGCCTACAACACCGAGGAGCTGCCGGCGGGAATCGTCACGGATGCTCAGCGGACGCATCCTGTCTTGCGGACAGCCGAGGGCGCCCGACCGAGCGCGCAGTATTTGCAGCCGGCCGCGTTCGTCCGCGCCCTGGAGCGCGACGCGCCCGAGTTCGTGCCAGGCCGCTAGCTGGCCTGCAGTGTCCCTTCGTCGATCGAGGTCAGCAACCGCTACAGCTTCTCGTCGGTCCTGCCGGCTGCGTAAGACGTCCATCCGTTCGGGCTTTTCTCGCGTCCGGGCGGCTGCGCCGATGACTTCGGTGGGCCGGCACAGTCTGATGGATGACGCAGCGCACCGACCACTCCGTGAAGGAGAAACCATGAGGAAGATCACCGCAGGCCTGTTCATCTCGCTCGACGGCGTCGTGGAGGCGCCCGATCAGTGGCACTTCCCGTACTTCAACGAGGAGATGGGCGCCGCCGTCGACGCGACTCTCGGCGCCGCCGACACCGTCCTCTTCGGCCGCAAGACCTACGACAGCTTCGCCGGGGCGTGGCCGGAGCGCGAGGCAGCCGGCGGTGAGGACGCCGGCCTGGCCAAGGCGCTCGGTGACGTCCGCAAGATCGTCTTGTCGAAGCAGAAGCTCGAGTTCACCTGGCGGAACTCGGAACAGCTCGAGGGTGACCTCGTCGAGGCCGTGACCGCCCTGAAGAACGAGCCGGGCCGCAACATCGCGCTGAGCGGCTCGGTCTCGGTCGTTCGCCAGCTGCTGGCCGCCGGTCTTCTCGACGAGCTGCACCTGTTGGTGCACCCGATCGCCGTTCGCAAGGGCATGCGGCTGTTCGACGAGGGCGAGACCGCGATCCCGTTGAGGCTGATCTCGTCCGAGACCTTCAGGACCGGCGTCCTGAACCTCGTCTACGGGCAGGCCGAGTCGACCGGCGACGCCACCTACGAGGACGCCAAGCTCTACCTGGGCCAGCGAGAACAGTAGGGCCGCCGACTGCCGGCGCCGTCCACCCGGTGCGCCGGCACACCTTCGCCACGAAGACATGAGAGGGCCCCTTTAATCAGCTGAAAGATTAATCGGCAGTTACTCGAAGGCAGCGCGCCTTCGTTCGTTCGATCTTCGTTTGGAACCCTTGCGCTTCGGGCATGTTTGATCTATCCTCCGACGCGGCAACAACCACCGAAACGATGCTGACCACACTCAATACCCGAATGTTCCTTGCCGAAGCGGCGTCAGTCGCGTCGCTCGTGCCGTGCTGGCACAGCTTCGATGAGTTGCGCCAGCCCGGTTACGTCCTAGCCCTCGCTGGGAGGTATGCGCGCTAGATCCCTAGCCGCATCGCAAGCCAGACGAGGGCGACCCACCGGGTCGCCTTTTTCGTATCTGAAGGCGATCATCAACGTCGGAACCAAAGGTGATGCTCAGCTTGAACAAGCTCTAGATCGAATCGAGGCCCCGCCTGAGAGAGAAAGACCCTCGGTGTTGCGTGCTGGAAATACGCGCTGGCAATAAGCGTTGGCTTTAGCCTGCTCTTTTCAAAAAACAGCACATGAGGTTCGGGCTCCAAAGCTCCTCCACGTAGGACGTCGACCGCCGCGAATGTGCACGACCGGCAGTCGGTGATCCAGGGTCGAAGGGTAGGCGAGTGGCATAGAAAACATCGTTCGGCTTCGGGCGGACGAGACAGAGGACGCGACCATGCCCAGTGGGTGGCGCTCGCCTACTGCGTCGATCTCCCGCCACTCGGGGGATGGACGGAGAGGCGCGGCTTCTGCCGGGCGGCCCTCCCTGGTCATCACCGGCAGCTGGAAAGGAAAGGGCATGGGCACCGAGGTTCTCGAGCGGCGCTTCGCCGCGATCGGAGCTCGGCTCAACATCGTCGGCCCGCCGGCCGGCGCTCCGCGCATCGACGTCGGCTCGGACGCGCGTGGCGAGTTCTTCGACGTCCGCTTCGCCGGCACCGGCCGCATGGTCGAACTGGAGGTAGTGGACGTCAACCGCACCGACCGGCATCTGCTCCTGCTCGTGCGGGACGGCGAGGAGAAGAGCAAGTTCCTGTGCGGCCACGACGAGCGGCACTGGTTCGTCGCGGCCGTCCCCGAGGACGCACGGGGCGTTACGGGCGTCGCGGCCGCGAAGGCTGCGCTGCAGCCGGCGCTTGTCCGGACAGCGGTTGGTCGCGCACGGCCGAAGGATCCGTTCCGTCGTCGCAACGCGGCCTACGTCCGCCAGGGCGAGTGGTTCTTCGTCCCTGCGCTCGAGCTCGACGCACCCTCCGCGTTCGTCCTTCGCAACGAGCCGCTTTCGCGTGGGCGCGGCAAGGCGCACGTGATCGAGTTCGCGTATCGACGCGGCCGCGAGGTCGTGTGGGTGAACCGTCGTCATCCGGGCGGGATCAGCGACGCCGGCTATCGCCGACTTACCGAGAAGGAGCGGCGTAGCGGCGGCTGGACGCGGTTCGTCCGCGACCCGGAGCTGTTCGCAAAGGGCGCGATCCGCCATCCCGATCACGCGACGGTCGTGCTGCACGGCTGGCACCGGGTCGTGATGAACACCGAGCAGGGCGCGCGTGCGATGCGGCACGTCGCGTTCCTCGACTGACCGGCGGGCGCTGTCGGCGGCGGGCGCCCGTTCGTTCCGGGATCGTCTAACCGGCAGGACGCCACGCTCTGAACGTGGAGATCGAGGTTCGACCCCTTGTCCCGGATCTGACGTACGGGCGAGTAGCTCAAGAGGGAGAGCGCTTGTCTTACAAACAAGAGGCTGCTGGTTCGAGCCCAGCCTCGCCCACCTCGCGTCCCTGATCGTCGTCGGCTCCCGGCCGGCGGAGCCGGCCTCCGCCCACGACTCGCCACGCTGACCGCGCTCCGCACGCTCAGCGCGGCGTCAGGAACGCGAGGCGCAAGAAGATAAGGAGGGGCTCGTGGGGGAGCCCGCCTCTCTGATTCGGAGGAGGCCGCCGGTTCGACTCCGGCTCCGCCCATCTCGCGTGACCGTAGCTCAGCGCGGTAGAGCGCCCGCCTGAAACGCGGGGCGTCGCAGGTTCGATCCCTGCCGGTCACATCACGGCTCCGTAGCTCAACTGGAAGAGCTCCCGCCTCTTAAGCGGAGGGTTGCAGGTTCGACGCCCCTTGACAGGGGCCACTCGCGGAAGGACTGCCACCGGCGCGGTATCCCGTCTCGAAAACGGGTGGGCTCTCGGGCCTTGGGGGTTCGACTCCCTCTCCTTCCGCTCGCGGAGGCATAGCCGAGCTGGCAAGGCAGCGCGTTGCTACCGCGTAGACGGTGCGAGCCGTTCGCAGGTTCGACTCCTGCTGCCTCCGCCTTTCGTTCCGGCGTGGTCGAGTCGGTAAGACGCGCGACTGTTAATCGCGAGAGCGCAGGTTCGAATCCTGCCGCCGGAGCTTTATGCCCCCGTGGTCGAAACGGCGCTGACGCCGGGCCCTCAACCCGGAAGCTGCGGGTTCGAATCCCGCCGGGGGTACTGATCGAACGCTCATCTGGCTGTAGGGGAGTTGGCCACCCCACCGGCTTCGGGCGCCGGAGATCGCAGGTTCGACTCCTGCCAGCCAGACTTGCGCGGTAGAGGAG
>WNGA01003495.1_pt1 | contig 23550 bp, 19 predicted proteins | sample 5400061 | NCBI WGS metagenome assembly WNGA01 (sample SAMN13153366, study PRJNA577476) | soil metagenome | isolation source: 100 cm soil or saprolite under grassland replicate 2 | place: USA:California | collected 2016-06-15
GGTGGTCGGCGCCAAGGCGCGCCTCGTAGATCGCCAGGGCACGTTCGTACAGGGCGCGGGCGGCGTCGAGGTCGCCCTGGGCGTGCAAGACGACCGCGACACCGTGGACGCTCTGAGCAATTTCAAGCTGATCCGAGCCCAGGCGGGCCTCGCGGTTGGCCAGGGCACGCTCGAGCAGGGTGCGAGCTTGCTGGTAGTCGGCCCGCCGCCACAGGTACAAGCCAACATCAGTGAGCAGCCAGGTGGCTCGCTCCAGGTCGATACCCAGCGCCTCGGCGTGGCCGACCGCCGCCAGCACATGGGAGAGCAGTTGGGCGTAGGCAGGCCAGGCGTCCGGGTCGGTGTGGGCGTTGGGGGAGGCGGCCTGGAGCAGGCGCAGCGCCACCGCGACCAGCTCGCGGCGGCGTTCGAGGCCGAGGCGGTCGCGGACGACCTGCTGGACCAGCCGGTGGACCGCGACCGCCTCGGGGCTGGCCTTGAGCAGCCCGAAGCGGCGCAACCCCCCGACGGCCTCGTCCAGCGCCACGGCATCCTCGGCCAGGACGGCCAGCCCGGCGGGGACCTCGGCGAGGCCGCCGAGCCGCTCCAGCAGCGAGCGGGGGACGTCGTCGGGGGCCAGGAAGGCGCACAGCTCCAGCAGCGCGGTCGCGCCCGGGACCGCGCCGAGCTGGTCCAGGGAGAGCTGCCAGGTGGTGGCGACCGTGTCGGCCGGGTCGCGGTCGCGGGGCGCCCCCCTGCGCAGGAGCTTGCCGGGGGGCATGCTCCAGGCGCGCCTGGTAGGCGCCCAGCGAGACCTGCGTTTCGCGGGCGTAGGCGCCGGCCTGCTCCAGCGCCAGCGGCAGGAACCCCAGCAGTTGAGCGACCTGCTCGGCGGCGGCCGCCTCGCTGCTGCCGGAGCGGGCCAGCAGGAACGCCACCGCCTCCTGGGGGCTGAAGACCTCCAGCTCGGCCAGGGTGGCGTGGTGCTCCCAGCGGGCGTCGCGGGAGGTGACCAGGACCTGGCCGTGGACCACCTGGGGCAGCAGGTCCGCCAGCCGGCCCAGCGGCGCCCGCAGCCCGCTGGGACCGTCGGGCGCGGCGGCGTTGTCGAAGACCAGCAGGCAGCGGTCGTGGTCGGCCAGCCAGCGCCTGACCGCGGCCACGGTCAGCTGCTGGTCTGGCTGGCTGGCCTCGGCCAGGCCCAGCGCGGCGCCGAGTTCGGCCAGGTCGCCGACCAGGGTGGCGGGCTGCTCGGCGCGGACCCACCAGACGGTGTCGAACTCTGCGCGGTGCCGGTAGGCGTACTCCACCGCCAGGGTGGTCTTGCCGACCCCGCCGGCGCCTTGGAGGACCTGGGTGACCGCCGCCGCCCCGCCTGGCTCGAGCGCCGCGGCCAGGGCGGCCAGCTCTTGCTGGCGGCCGGTGAAGGTGGGGTTGCGCTGGAAGGGCAGGTTCCACACCGGCGGCAGCGCGGTCGGAAACCGCGGCCGCTCAACCGCTGGGGCTGGTGCGCGGGGGAAGCGCGGCGGGGTGGTCGGGCGGCCGGGGCCGCGCAGCGCTGCGGCGACGTCGTGGCGCAGCCGGGCGCGGGCGGTGGCCTCGTCGGTGCCGACCAGGTCGATCCAGACCCGGTCGGCCAGCAGCCCCGCGGGCTCGCAGTCCTCGACCCGCACCGGCAGCAGCCGCCGCGCCTTGCCGCTGGGGTCGGCCTTGAAGCCGGGTCGCCACTCCGCCTCGGCCATCTCCGAGCGCAGGTAGGCCGGGGAGAGCACCAGGATGGTGTGGTGGGTCGTCTGGACGGCCTGGTCCATGGCGTGGACGAACGCGGTCCCGGCGGGCATGTCCCAGGCTTGCAGCACGGTGGTATAGCCGGCGGCCTCGAGCTCCCAGGCCAGCCACTCGGCCCAGGCCCGGTCGGCCTGGGTGTAGCTGACGAAGAAGTCGCGTTGCTGGTCTGGCTTGTCCACCCGGCACGCCCCGCACGTCCAGGCTGAGCTGACCGGGTTGTCCTACCACGACGCCGTCGCAGCGACCAGCGGCAGCCCGCCCCCGGCACGCGTCGACCTGCGCCCAGGCGGTTGGTTCAGCGTCCGGGAAGTAAACGCTTGAGCACGCGAGAATGTACATATCACCCTAGAACGGATGCTCCAGCTATACCGTATAAACGGTTACTGCTGCGTGTCCAGTGTCGCCGCCCACCGCCCGGTCCCGCGGGCGCTCCTCGGTGGTGAGGCGGCGGCGCCCAGGGGGTCATGCGGATGCGCTGGATGCAGCTTCTTCCGAATGACAGCGACAGAGCAGGACCCTATGACAAGCGATTGGGGCTGAGGTCGCCCTTTCCGTCTTGGGCAGCTCGGGTTGTTGAGCGTTGACCTTCGCCGTGTTGGGGCCGAAACTTGCTCATAACCTTCTCACCGTTGCCCGGTGCGATCACGACTGGGGTGCCCATGCCGTTGACACTACCCGAACCATCCACGACTCAACTTGTGCACGCACCCCTGGAACAGGTCGTCTGCCAGGTTCGCCACGACCGCAACCTGGCCGTCGCAGACGCCACCCGCGCGCTTGCCGTTCGCGAAGCGCTTGGTGATGGCTATCCGCACATGGAGGAGCAGGCACAACAGCAACTCAGCTTCCTAGCTGGTCCCGCCGGCTTCGCACCGCTTCCTGGCGGGACTGAACAGCGAGGCTGGCGGTTCCGCTCGGCTAACGGCGCATGGACCGTCGCACTGCTGCCGGATTTCTTCGCGCTCGAATGTACTGGGTACACATCGTGGACAGAGTTCCGTACTCGACTCACCGATCTCACCCTCGCCGTTCACGAGCACCTACACCCGACCCTTGAGCTTCGGCTTGGGCTGCGCTACATCGATCGGATCACTCGCCCGGTTGTGTCCACCCCTACCGCTTGGACAGGACTCATCCACGACAACCTGATCGGGCCGGCGCTGCATCCAGACTTTCGTAGTGCCCTCTCTGGCGTGCAAGGCGTCCTACAGATGACGGCGGAGGACGGGGGAGAGGTCCTGCTTCGGCACGGCACTCAGCCAGACGACAGTGGGAACTGGCCGTACCTGCTTGATACTGACTGCTATCGTGCCAGCAGTCGCCGGTTCGCCCCAGACACTCTTCTTGCTGACGCGGGACATCTGCACAGACTAGCCTTGCAGGTGTTTCAGGCGTCGATAACCCCCCGGCTGTTCGAGTTGTTGGCTGGCCGGGAGGAGCAAACGTAATGGTCCAGGTCGCACCTGTCGAACGGACCAGCCTGCTCGCTGCCGCAGAACCCTTTACGCTGGACCAGGCGGACACCACCCCGCTGCTTCACTGGGTCGCACCAGCGGCCATTGTCGTGCTCAACGCATGTACCTCAGCAACCTCGTCGGTTCCAGCGCCTTCCCTGGAAAGTGCCCTACTGGTGATCGCTGAGCACATGCCAATCACCTACGCCAGCGTTGCCGAAGCCACGGATCTGCTGCCGTTTTGCACCATTGCCGCGCGCCCCCGCACGACGAACGCCTTGGATCCTTGGGTTAGAGCACCGGCCGCAGCGTCGAGTACCAGCCAGCAGGCGGCTCGTAGGGCACTCGCAGCCGTCCGTAACCTATGCGACTGGCTCGAGGTGCCTGAGGATCAGGTCGCCCAGATGGCCGGCTTCTCCCGCCGTTCGCTGCCAAACTGGCGTGCCGGAGGAGGCGTGTACCCGAAGACCGTCCGACGCTTGTTCGAGCTGCACGCACTTGTTCATGGTCTTGTCGACCGACTCGGCCGGACGGGTGCAAACGCTTGGCTCGCACAGCGCTCGGCCGCGAGTGGAGCCAGCATGACCCGCCGGGAGCTGCTCGCCACCGGGCCTGACGGGGTTCGCGCCGTTCTCGACGAAGCGCAGCCGCTGCTGTTTGCTGCGGTGAACCGGCGCGTTGGTGCAGCGGAGTTCGAGGAAGCTACGACCGACAGCGCCTTTACCGCCGCTCCCCATCGGAGGGCGTTCACAGAGCCCCGACCACCACGCCGGCCTCGCCAAGATGATCATTGACGGAGGCCTGGCATCCGATAGCAGCGACGAGCCTCTCACCATTGATGACGGCTTGCCCGCAAGTCGCGGCGAGTGGCCGAGTGGGCTTCTCGACGCTCTGCGGCCGTTCGCGCAAGGCCACGTCGTTGCCGACCCCCCGCTGCTCTACTACGCAGATCCCTCCCGCCCGATCTGGGCGCGCACCGCCGCCTACACCGCCGAGGCTGCCGGCCCGGAGATCATCGAGGCGGGGGAGCAGGCAACCCCTCGGTACGGGCTCATCACCAGCCAGACCTGCGATATCAGCGAGGAAGATGCGGAGCGCCCAATTCGCCCGTGGGTGCAGGTTGCACCCGTCTACTACCGGACCGACCTGAACTCGGGCGAGCAGACGCTACTTCGCAACAGGAAGGGCCCCCGCCACTTGTTGCACTTGCCGGCCCTTCCTGGCGGGTTCTGGGTCGCGGACCTACGAATCGAGGTTCCTGTCGAGAAAGGCTGGCTAGCTACATGTGAGCCCATTGACGGGTTCGGCGATGAGACAAGGCAGCGTGCCGTTGGAGAACGCATCGCCCTGTTGCGCTCCCGCCCGGCCTTTGCAGGCCGCTTCGTGGATGGCGTGCAGCGGCCGCTTGTCGCTGCACTCAAGAACCTGCGGGATACCGACCGCGCGCTCTACGACCGGATGGACATGCAGGTTGATGAGGTGTGCGTTGAACTCGACAGCCTGCTCGACCCATCGCAGGCCCGGGTCACGCTTCTCTGCGAGGCCCATCCCGACCCTGACATTCAGGAGTGGTGGGAGCGGTGGTGGGATGCGGTTGTCCCAGCCGCGAACGACGCCGGGATCAACCTGCATGCCTTCGCAGTCCGCCTGCTCAGCGAGACGACCATTGCTGACTACCGCCGCATGACCGCCATCCCGCTTACACGACTCAGCCCATATTGAACGGCATCACCAGTTCTCCCGGGCGGGTTGTTGGCCGCCGCGGGTCGACGGACTGGGCAACAACCGTACCATACCGCGCAAAGCCGCCGGAAACCGGCCGCCGGCGCGCGTGGGAGGACGCTGGCACGCTGCCCGCTGGCCGCCAACGGGCGGTGCGCTGGACGTTCGGCTCAAGGAACGTAAACGCTTGAGCAAGCAAGTGTCGCCTCACTCGAACTCCCCACAGCGTGGCCGACGGATGGAGTGGAACACTCAAGTTCAACGCCAGCCTCATCAGTTCAGCGAGAACGGGCCGCTCATTCGTGCCGGGCCGGCCGTCTGCAGCCGTTCCAGCAGGGCCAGCTCGCGGCGCAGCAGGAAGCAGGCGGCGCGCAGGCGCTCGGCCGCCGAGCCGGCGGCCAGCAGCCGCTGCTTGTCGGCCAGGTCGACCTGCAGGCCGGCGGCGACCAGGTAGGAGGCTTCCAGCGGCTCCTCGGGGACCTCGATCTGCTCGTTCTGCTCGCCCGCCAGGCGCAGCAGCAGCGTCACGTAGCGGGCGAAGAGCCAGCGCGCCCGCACCGCCTCGTCGGCCGCGTCCTGGCCGGCCTCCTCCGGGAGGCCGGCGACCTCGGCCACGATGTAGGGCGCCGGCTGGGTGACGCCGGTGACCTCGAAGCGGCTCACCCCCTGGCCGAGCACGTCGATGCGCCCGTCCGGGTACGGCCTCACGTTGCGCACCTCGGCGAGGCAGCCGATCGGCTGGTAGGAGTCGTGCCCGCCGATCTCGGCACCCTCGGCGACGGCGACCACCCCGAAGCGCCGGTCGCCTCCGAGGACGCGGGCGAACATCTGCCTGTAGCGCTCCTCGAAGATGTGGAGCGGCAGCGGCATGCCCGGGTACAGGACGGTGGGCAGCGGGAAGAGCGGGAGCTCCACGATGACCTCGCGGGTTGCCGGTGACCCGCCCATGGTAGGCCGACACCCGCGCCGCGCGGCGCGCAACGTCGCTTCGTCGGGTGCCTCGGGAGGGGTAGGGTGGAGCGGCCACCGTCAGCTTGGCGGAGGGAGCCCCTGGCGCCGCGCCTCGCGGCGCCAGCACCGTGCCGACCCGCTGGAGCCTGCCCTGCTACCCGTGATCGACCTGCGCGGCTCGGACCGCGACCCGGCCGCGCTGCTGCCCCGCGCCTCGGTGCAGGTCGTGGCCGAGGCCAGGAGCAGCGTCCGCGCCCTGGTCGAGGACGTGGCCGCGCGCGGCGACCAGGCGGTCGCCGAGGCCGCCCGGCGCTTCGACGGCGTCGACGCGCCGCCGGCCACCTGGCGCGCCACCCCCGCCGAGCTGGCCGCGGCTCGGCGCGGCCTCGACCCCGAGCTGCGGGCCGCCCTCGAGGACGCGGCCGAGCGGGTGCGCGCCTTCCACGAGGCGCAGCGGCCGGCCCCGGTGCGCCTCGACGCCCGCCCCGGCGTGCGCCTGCTGCAGCGCTTCGAGCCGCTCGCCCGTGCCGGCGTGTACGTCCCAGGCGGCCGCGGCGCCTACCCGTCCAGCGTGGTCATGAACGTGGTCCCGGCCCAGGCGGCCGGTGTCGGCGAGGTCGCCCTCGCCACCCCGCCGGGTCCCGGCGGCCGCGGCCACCCGGCCGTGCTCGCCGCCGCCGCCCTGCTCGGCGTCGAGGAGGTCTGGCTGCTCGGCGGCGCCCAGGCGGTGGCCGCGCTGGCCCTCGGCACCGCCACCGTCCCGGCCGTGGACTCGGTCACCGGGCCCGGCAACCTGTACGTCTCGCTGGCCAAGCAGGAGGTCGCCCACCGCGTGCGCTGCGACGGCTTCGCCGGCCCCACCGAGGTCTGCGTGCTCGCCGACGCTCGAGCCGACCCGCGCCACGTCGCCTGCGACCTGGTGGCCCAGGCCGAGCACGACCCGCTGGCGGCGTGCCTGCTGGTGACCGACGACCCCGCGCTGTGGCGCGCGGTCGAGCCGCTGCTGGCCGAGGAGGTGGCCGCCGCCGAGCACCGTGACCGGGTCGAGAAGGCCCTTGCCGGCCAGTCGGCGGTGGTGCTGTGCGACGACCGCGCCGCGATGCTGCGGGTCGCGGCGGCCTACGCGCCCGAGCACCTGGAGCTGCTGGTGGCGGGAGCTCGCGACCTGGCGGGGCAGGTGCGGGCGGCCGGGGCGGTGTTCGTGGGGGAGTGGACCCCGGTCGCCCTCGGCGACTACGCCGCCGGCACCAACCACGTGCTGCCGACCTCCGGCACGGCCCGCTTCGCCGGCGGCCTGTCCACCCTCGACTTCCTGCGCCCGGTGCAGGTGGCGGAGTTCGGCCGCGACGCCCTGGCCGCGGCGGCGCCGACGGTGGCCGCGCTGGCGCGCGCCGAGAACCTGCCGGCCCACGGCCGCGCCGTGCAGGTGCGGCTCGACGGCGCCGCGCCGCCCGCCGCCCCGGCCCGCCACGGCGCCGCGCGGGTGCGGGTGCGCGACGACCTGGCCGGGCTCATCCCGTACGGCGCGCCCCAGCTCGACGTGCCGGTGCGGCTGAACACCAACGAGACGCCCTACCCGGTGCCCCAGGCGGTGCTCGACGACCTGGCCGAGGCCGTCCGCGGCCTGGAGCTGCACCGCTACCCCGACCGGGAGGCCACGGCGCTGCGGACGGCCCTGGCCGAGCGCGCCGGCCACCCGGTCGAGGGCAGCTGGGCCGCCAACGGCTCCAACGAGCTGCTGCAGCAGCTCCTGATGGCCTACGCCGGCCCGGGCCGCTCGGCGCTGGTGGTGGAGCCGAGCTACGCCATGCACGGGCTGATCGCCCGCGCCACCGGCACCCGCCTGCAGGCCGTGACCCACCCTCGGGAGCAGCCGGTCGCGCCCGAGGCGGCCGCCGCGCTGGTCGCCGAGGCGCACGCCGACCTCACCTTCTGGTGCTCGCCCAACAACCCCACCGGCGAGGCGGCGACCCCGGAGCTGCTCGCCGCGGTCTGCGAGGCCGCGCCCGGCCTGGTGGTGGTCGACGAGGCCTATGGCGAGTTCGGCGCCGCGCACGCCGCCAGCCTGCTCGGCCGCTTCCCCAACCTGGTGGTCACGCGCACCTTCTCCAAGGCGTTCCGCATGGCCGGGCTGCGCCTCGGCTACCTGCTGGCCGACCCGGCCGTGGTCGAGGGGCTGCGGCTGGTGCGCCTTCCCTACCACCTGTCCGCGCTCACCCAGGCGGTCGGGCTGCGCGCCCTGGCCCGCGCGCCCGAGCTGACCGACCACATCGCCGCGATCCGGCGCGAGCGGGAGCGGCTGGGCGCCGCCCTCGCCGGCCTGCCCGGCGTGCGGGTGCTGCCGAGCGACGCGAACTTCCTCTGCTTCTCGCCGCCGCGCCCGCCCCGGCAGGTCTGGGCCGGGCTGCTCGACCGCGGCGTGCTGGTGCGCGACGTCTCCGGCTACCCGACGCTGGACCGCTACCTGCGCGTCACCGTCGGCACGCCGGCCGAGGACGACGCCTTCCTGGAAGCCCTGGCGGAGGTGGTGGGCTAGCATGCCGAGCCCGGCACCCCCACCCGAGGAGGCGGCGATGCGCCCAGCATCCGGCGGCGGGCCGCGCCGCGCCCGGGTCGAGCGCCGCACCGCGGAGGTGGCGGTCACCGTCGAGCTGGACCTGGACGGCAGCGGACAGGCTTCCAGCGACACCGGCGTGCCCTTCCTCGACCACATGCTCGCCCAGCTCGGCAAGCACGCCCGCTTCGACCTCGCCGTCCAGGCCAAGGGCGACCTCGAGGTCGACGCCCACCACACCGTCGAGGACGCCGGCATCGCCATCGGCCAGGCGCTCGCCGAGGCCCTCGGCGACAAGGGCGGGGTGCGCCGCTTCGGCGACGCCACCGTGCCCCTGGACGAGGCCCGCGCCCGCGCCGCCGTCGACCTGTCCGGCCGTCCCTACCTCGTCTGGGACGTGGCGGTGACGGCGAGCCCCGGCGAGCTCGGCGCGTTCGACCCGCGGCAGGCCCGCCACCTGCTGGAGGCCATGGCCGCCAACGCGCGCTGCACCATCCACGTGGTGCTGGAAGCCGGCGAGCTGCCCCACCACGTGCTCGAGGCCTGCTTCAAGGCCCTGGCCCGCGCCCTCGGCGACGCCTGCGCGCCCGACCCGCGCGCCGGCAGCGGTTCCACCAAGGGGAGGCTCGCATGAGGCCACCGGTCGCCCTGCTCGACTACGGCGTCGGCAACCTGCACTCCGCCGCCAAGGCGCTGGACCGGGCCGGCGCCGACGTGCGGGTGGTGCCGACCGTCGCCGATGCCGGCGGCGCGGCCGCGCTGGTCGTGCCGGGGGTCGGCGCCTACGGGGCCTGCCTGGACGGGCTCGGCCGCGCCGGCGGGCCGGAGGCGGTGGCCGGCTGGCTCGCCGGCGGCCGGCCGCTGCTCGGCATCTGCGTCGGCATGCAGCTCGCCTTCGAGGGCAGCGAGGAGGGGCCGGTCTCAGGCGGCGTCGCGGCCGTGGCCGGCACCGTGCGCCGCCTTGACGGGCCCGTCAAGGTGCCGCACATCGGCTGGGACGAGGTCAGCCCGCGCCCCGACAGCGCGCTGTTCGCCGGCCTGCCGGCCGGCACCCGCTTCTACTTCGTGCACTCCTACGCGCCCCCGGCCGACGGCGCCGCGGTCGCGGCGGTCTGCGACTACGGCGGGCGCTTCGCCGCCGCGGTCGAGCGCGGCAACCTGTTCGGCACCCAGTTCCACCCCGAGAAGTCGGGCGCGGCCGGGCTCGCGCTGCTGGCCAACTTCGTGGACCAGGCACGGGCCGCATGAGCCGGAGCGCGCGGTGACGCTCGACCTGCTGCCCGCCGTCGACCTGCTCGGCGGCCAGGCGACCCGGCTCGCCCAGGGCGCCGCCGGCACCGAGACCGACTACGGCGACCCGGTGGAGGCCGCCCTCGCCTTCGTCGCCGAGGGCGCGAGCTGGCTCCACGTGGTCGACCTCGACGCCGCCTTCGGGCGCGGCCCGCTCAACCGCGAACAGGTCGCGCGTATCGTCGAGGCGGCCGCACCGGTCCGGGTGGAGGCCTCGGGCGGCGTGCGCGAGGCCGGCGACCTGCACGCCCTGCTCGACCTCGGCGCCGCCCGGGTGGTGGTCGGGACCGCCGCGCTCGAGTCCCCCGAGTGGGTCGCCGAGGCCTGCGCCCGCCACGGCGACGCCGTCGCCGTCGGGCTCGACGCCCGCGGCCGCACCCTGCAGGCGCGCGGCTGGACCAGGGAGGGCGGCGACCTGTTCGAGACGCTGCGCGAGCTGGAGGCGGCCGGCTGCCGCCGCTTCGTCCACACCGAGGTGTCGCGCGACGGCATGCTCAGCGGCCCCGCGACCGCGAGCCTCGCCGCGCTGCTCGCCGCGACCGGGCGCCCGGTGGTCGCCTCCGGGGGCGTGGCTGCCCTCGACGACCTCCGCGCCCTGGCCGCACTCGAACGCGACGGCCTCGAGGGCGTGATCGTCGGCCGCGCCCTCTACGAGCGGCGCTTCACCGTGGCCGAGGCCCTCGCCGTGCTCGCCGAGGCGGCGCCGTGACGCTCGCCCGGCGGGTCGTCCCGTGCCTGGACGTGACCGCCGGGCGGGTGGTCAAGGGCGTCTCCTTCGTCGACCTGGTCGACGCCGGCGACCCGGCCGAGCTGGCCGCCGTCTACGACCTGCAGGGCGCCGACGAGCTGGTCTTCCTCGACATCACCGCCACCGTCGAGGCGCGCGCCACCCTGTTCGACGCCGTCGCCCGCACCGCCGAGCAGGTGTTCATCCCGCTCACCGTCGGCGGCGGGGTGCGCACCCCCGAAGACGTCCGCGCCCTGCTGCGCGCCGGCGCCGACAAGGTCTCGGTCAACAGTGCCGCGGTGCGCGACCCGGAGCTGCTCTCCGCCGGGGCCGGCACCTACGGGGTGCAGTGCATGGTGCTGGCGATCGACGCGCGGCGCCGTCCCGACGGCGGCGGCTGGGAGGTGGTGATCGACGGCGGCCGCACCCCGACGGGCAAGGACGCGCTCGCCTGGGCCGAGGAGGGCGCCAGGCGCGGCGCGGGCGAGCTGCTGGTGACCAGCATGGACACCGACGGCCACCGGACCGGCTACGACCTCGACCTGGTGGCCGCCATGGTCAAGGCGGTCGACCTGCCGGTGATCGCCAGCGGCGGCGCCGGCGACGTCGGCCACTTCGTGGCCGCTTGCCAGGCGGGCGCCGACGCGGTGCTCGCCGCCAGCGTCTTCCACTTCGGCCAGCTCAGCGTCTCCGACGTCAAGCAGGGCCTGGCCGCCGCCGGCCTGCCCGTGCGACGCTAGCCCGCCTCTCCGGTCGGCACGCTCAGGCCGACGGTGGCGCCGGTCTGGTTGAGGTTGCGGATCTCGCGCAGCGCCACCGAGAGCATCGCGATGTCGAGCGTCTCGGCCTCCTTCAGGTCCGACAGCATGTCGAAGCAGCGGGCCACCGACGAGCGGTTCTCGTCCATCCACCCGTCGATCAGGGTCTCGGCGTCCTCCACCCGCGAGTCCGGCCGCAGCACCTGGCAGGTGAGGTCGCGCTGCTCGGAGTAGAGGTCGTCGCGCAACGCGCCCCGTGCCAGCGCCTCCCAGCGGCTCTGCGACGACAGCCGGGCGATCTGGTCGCGCAGCCAGTGCAGGTCGAGGCGGGCGCCGAGGGCGAACCAGACCGCCGCCACCGCCTCGACCGGCGAGTCGGTCGAGCTGGCCACCTCGATCACGTTCAGCCCGGAGAACAGCGCGTCCATGCTCGCCACCCGGGTGGCCAGCTCCTCGGGGACGCCCTTGCGCACGTAGCGCTCGGCGGTCGCGGTCAGGGCGTCGACGTCGGCCTTGGCCAGCAGGCCGGGCAGCTCGCGGGCGAGGATCGCGACGCCGGGGGCGAAGTGCTCCACGGTCTCGGCGATGTCGAGCGGCTGGCGCCGGTTGCGCAGGAACCACAGCGAAGCCCGCCGCAGCAGCCGCTTGGCCTCGATCATCAGGGCGTTCTGCACGTTGGTGGAGACCCGGTTGTCGAGCTGGCTCAGCTCCTTCCAGAGCCGGCGCATGTCGAACACCTCGCGCGCCGCCGTGTAGGCGCGGGCCACGTCGGGCGCTGCCGCGCCGGCCTCCTCGTGCAGCCGGTGCGCGAACGTCGCCCCCACCCGGTTGACCATGCTGTTGGCGATGTAGGTGGCGATGACCTCGCGGCGCAGCGGGTGCCGCCGGACCTGCTCGGGGAAGCGCTCGCGCAGTGTCGCCGGCAGGTAGCGCTCCAGGTCGTTGGCCAGGTATTCCTCGTCGAGCACGTCGGAGGCGACCAGCTCGTCCTTCATGGTGACCTTGCTGTAGGCGAGCAGCACGGCCAGCTCCGGGCGGGTCAGGCCGCGCGCCTGGGCGTGCCGCTCGGCCAGGGTCTCGCGGTCGGGCAGGAACTCGAGCTTGCGGTCCAGCCTGCCGGCCCGCTCCAGGCTGCGCATCATCCGCGCCTGCTCGTCCAGCAGGACGTCGCGCTGTGCCTCCATCAGGCTGATCGCCTGCACCTGGCGGTAGTTGTCCTGCAGCACCGCCTCGGCCACCTCATCGGTCATCTCCGCCAGCAGCTCGTTGCGCTGCTTGCGGGTCAGGTCCCCGTCGGCCATCACGGAGTTGAGCAGGATCTTGATGTTGACCTCGTGGTCGGAGCAGTCGACCCCGGCGGAGTTGTCGATCGAGTCGGTGTTGGTGCGCCCCCCGCCCAGCGCGAACTCGATCCGGGCGAGCTGGGTGAAGCCCAGGTTGCCTCCCTCGCCGACCACCTTGCAGCGCAGCTCGTTGGCGTCGACGCGGACGCTGTCGTTGGAGCGGTCGCCGACGTCGGCGTGGCTCTCCGAGGAGCTCTTGACGTAGGTGCCGATGCCGCCGTTCCAGAGCAGGTCGACCGGTGCCGCCAGGATCGCGTGGACGAGCTCGGTGGGGGTCAGGGCCTCGGCCTCGATGCCGAGCGCCAGGCGTACCTCCGCGGACAGCTTGATCGACTTGGCGCTGCGCGGCCAGATGCCGCCGCCGGCCGACAGCAGGTCGCGGTCGTAGTCGTCCCAGGTCGAGCGCGGCAGGTTGAACAGGCGCTCGCGCTCGGCGAAGCCCGCCTCCGGGTCGGGGTCCGGGTCGACGAACACGTGCAGGTGGTTGAAGGCGGCGACCAGCTTGATGTGGCGCGACAGCAGCATGCCGTTGCCGAACACGTCGCCGGCCATGTCGCCGATGCCCACCACCGTGAAGTCGGTCGTCTGGGTGTTCACGCCCAGCTCGCGGAAGTGCCGCTTGACCGACTCCCAGGCGCCGCGGGCGGTGATGCCCATCTTCTTGTGGTCGTAGCCGGCCGAGCCGCCCGAGGCGAACGCGTCGTCCATCCAGAAGCCGTACTCGGCCGCGATCGAGTTGGCGACGTCGGAGAACGTGGCCGTGCCCTTGTCCGCCGCGACCACCAGGTAGGGGTCGTCGTCGTCGTAGCGGACCACCCGCGGCGGCGGCACCACCCTGCCGTCGGCGCGGTTGTCGGTGAGGTCGAGCATGCCCCGGATCAGGGTCGAATAGCAGGCGACGACCTCTTCCTGCAGCGCTTGGCGCCCGGACGGCGGCCGCTTGACCACGAAGCCGCCCTTGGCCCCGACCGGCACGATCACCGCGTTCTTGACCATCTGCGCCTTCATCAGGCCGAGGATCTCGGTGCGGAAGTCCTCGCGCCGGTCCGACCAGCGGATGCCGCCCCTGGCGACCTTGCCGCCGCGCAGGTGCACGCCCTCGGTCCGCGGCGAGTACACGAACACCTCGAACATCGGCCGGGGCCGTGGCAGCACCGGGATCTGCGACGAGTCCAGCTTGAACGACAGGTACGGCCGGCGCCGCCCGTCGTCGTCGGTGCGGAAGTAGTTGGTGCGCAAGGTCGCCTCGATCAGGGTCAGGAAGCCGCGCAGGATGCGGTCCTCGTCGAGGTTGGCCACCGAGTCGACCGCCGCCGAGATCTCCTGGCTGGCCAGCTCCGCGGCCGCCGCGCGGCCGTCCTCCGCCGGCACGTCCGCGCCGTCGGGATCGAAGCGTATCCGGAACAGCTCCACCAGCTGGCGGGCGATCGCCGGGTTGCCGGCCAGCGCCCCCTCCATGTACTCCTGGCTGAAGGTCATGCGCGTCTGGCGCAGGTACTTGCAGTAGGCGCGCAGCACGGCGATCTCGTGCCAGGCCAGCCCCGCCGCCAGCACCAGCCGGTTGAAGCCGTCGCTCTCGGCCTGGCCGCGCAGGCTGGCGGCGAACGCCTCCTGGAACAGGTCGCGCACCGCGGGCAGGTCGATCTCGCGGTCGCCGGCCAGCAGGCTGAAGTCGTGGATCCACACCGGCGGCGAGCCGGCGGGCCGCACCTCGTAGGGGCGCTCCTCGACCACCTCGACGCCCATGTCCTCGAGCATGGGCACGGCGCTGGACAGCGGCAGGGGGTGCTCGGCCCAGAACAGCTTGAAGCGCAGCTGCCCCGGTTGCGCCTCCAGCGGCTGGTACAGGCTCATGCCGAGCCCGCCCGCCTCCGCCAGGCCCTCCATGCGCTGGATGTCGTAGACCGCGCTGCGGGCGGAGAAGTCCTCCCGGTAGGCGGCCGGGAAGGCCTCGGCATAGCGGTTGGTGAGCCGGTTGCCGACCTCCTCGCCGTGCTGCTCCAGCAGCAGCCCGTGCAGCTCGTCGCGCCAGGAGCGGCTCGCCTCCACCAGCCGGCGCTCGATCTCGCGGACGTCGAACTCCGGCAGCCCGCCGGGCGGGATGCGGACGACGAAGTGCAGCCGGGCCAGCACCGACTCGGACAGCTGCACGGCGAAGTCGTCCAGCGTGGCGCCGGGGAAGGCGCCCTGCAGCACCCCCTCGATGCGCCGCCGCACCTCGGTGTTGTAGCGGTCGCGCGGCACGTAGATGAGGCACGACAGGAAGCGGCCGTAGGTGTCCGGCCACAGGAACAGGCGCACGCGTCGGCGCTCCTCCAGCCGGAGGATGCCCATGGCAACGTCGAACAGGCTCTCGTCGGAGATCTGGAACAGGTCGTCCCTGGGGAAGCTGTCGATGATGTTGAGCAGCGCCTTCTCGTCGTGGCCGCCCGGGACCAGGCTGGCCCGCTCCAGCACGCTGGCCACCTTGCGCCGCAGGACCGGGATCTCGCGCGGGCTGCGGTTGTAGGCCACCGAGGTGTAGAGCCCCAGGAAGCGCCACTCGCCGGTCACCTCGCCGGCCTCGTCGAACCGCTTGACGCCGATGTAGTCGAGGTAGGACGGGCGGTGCACGGTGGCGCGGGAGTTCGCCTTCGTCAGGGTGAGGGGGTGCCGCGCCCGCGCCAGCCGGCGCACCTCGGACGGCAGCTTGGCGAAGCTGTAGGAGACCGGCCGGTCGCCCTGGTCGCGCAGGATCCCGAGCCCGGTGCCGGGCACCGAGCGCAGCGCGTCCTCGCCGTCCTCGTTGATCAGGTCGTACTCGCGGTAGCCGAGGAAGGTGAAGTTGTCGTCGCGGACCCACTCCAGCAGGGCCCTCGCCTCGGCCAGCTCGACCTCGTCGATGCTCGGCGGGCGCCCCTCGTACTCCGCCAGGATCTCCCCGACCTGCTCGCCCATCGGCGCCCAGTCCTCGACCGCCGCACGGACGTCGCCGAGCACCCGCTCCAGCCCCTCGGTGAGCGCGTCGAGCACGTCGGGCTCGGTCTGCCGGTCGATCTCCATGTGGATGAAGGACTCGCGCAGGGCGTCGTCGGCCTGCGCCCCCTCCTGCAGCACCTCGACGAGCTCGCCCTGCTCGTTGCGGCGCACCTGGACGACCGGGTGGATCGGCAGGTGGATGGTGAAGCCGCGGCGGTTGAGCTCCATCGCCACCGAGTCCACCAGGAACGGCATGTCGTCGGTGACGACCTCGACGATGGTGTGCACCGAGCGCCAGCCGTGCTCCTCGAAGCGGGGGCTGAAGACGCGCACCTTGGCGCTGCCCGGCGGACGGCGGCGGCCGAAGCTCCAGTGGGCGAGCATCGCCCCGTAGAGGTCGGAGATCTCACGATCGACCAGGTCCTCCGGCGAGACGCGACCGTAATAGCGGCGCGCCAGCGCCTCGACCTGGGGGGCGTCCTCCGCCGGCACCTTGTCGCGGATCATCGCTGCGATACGGTCGAGGATCTCCGCCTTCGCCTGTTCGGGCTTCGTCGCCATGGGAGCTCTCCTCGCTCGCGGTCGCCGACCCGCCCGGCGGGACGACGGTTCGCCTCTGGCTGGTACTAGGGTAGTAGATCGTCCTGTGCCCGCTGACGGTGAAAAAACTGACGCTCCACGCTAGCCAGCCATGGGAGCGCCGCGGTGGGGCGCCTCGCACGGGATATGGCGCTGTGCGAACCTCGTGCCCCTCGTGAACTTTCGGTGTCATGCGCTCCGTAGTCCCAGGCGGCCTGCGGACCGGGACGTCAGGAGCGGGCATGCAGGAGATCGAGGTCGACCCGGTCGCGCTGCGGGAGGCGGGCGGCGCCATCGGGGCGGTCGCCGTGCGCGTCGACGCCGCCCGTCACGGCCTGGCGAGCCTCGGCGAGACCGCCGCGGCCGCCGGCGACGGACCAGCCGCCGCCAGCTTCGAGCGCCTGCGGGCGGCCCTGTCCGCCCGCGTCGACCAGGCGGGCCTGCTCCTTTCCCTGCTCGGCCACCGGGTCGAGGGCGCCGCCGACGGCTACCAGGCCACCGACCAGGCCGCCCTGCCACCCCTGCCCGCCAGGGGCGGAGCCTCTTGATCCCGGCCGACCCGGTCGCGGACCCGGTCGCCGTCCCTGCCGGCGACCCGGCCGCGCTGCGCGCCGCCGCCAGCACGCTGTCCGCCTCGGCCGAGACGCTGGACGGCGCCGCCACGACGGTCGAGCGCGCGGTGGCCACGGCCGTCCCGAGCGCCTGGGCGGGCACGGCCGCGCGCTCGTGCGCCTCCGCCGAGGAGCGCGCGGTGGCCGACTGCCGCGCCCTGGTCCGCGCCGTGCGCGAGGCCGCCGCCGCCGTCGCCCAGCTCGCCGCCGAGCTGTCCGAGGCCATCGACGACGCCCGCCGGGCGGCCGGCCAGGCCGCCGACGTGTCCGCCGCGATCCTGCGCGCCGACCGCACGGCCGCGGCTGCAGGCCCGTCCGAGCTTCCGGCCCTCCGGCGTCACGCCCACCAGCTCGCCACCGAGGCAACCCGCGCCCGCCTCCACGGCGAGGCGGCCACCGAACGCGCCCGCCTCGCCAACCTCGCCGCCGCCGCCGCGTTCGACCAGATCACGGCGAGCCTTCCCCAAGCCGCCACCCTCGCCGCCGACTGCACGACGGAGACCCGGACCGCGCTGGACCGCCAGCTCGCCACCTTCCCGGAATCCGTCTTCAGCCTCGGCATGCTCCTCACCACCGGCGGCGCGGTGATCGACGCAGCCAGGAAGAAGGACAAGGGAAAGGGCGGGGGTCGGGCTGGTGGAACCGCTGGCGGTGGTGGCGGTCCCAGTACGGGCAAGCCGCCGCAGGATCGAGACCAGCGCCAGCGGATCATGCCCGGAGCGATCTGGACCAAGGAGGAGGCCGCGAGGAAGGCACGGGAGATGGGTTTCGTAAACACTCCGTACCGGCCGGAGAATGAGCCTGTCTACAAGAAGGGAAGGCGCTACATCTCCCGCGACCGCACAGGCCACCATGGTGAGGCATGGAAGATGGGCTATGACCCTTGGGGGCTATCGCGGCCGGAGACACGTCTCGGTACCTACAACAAGGACCTCACGCAGAGAGTGCGGGACTGATGGATTGGTGGCGGATCAGCAAGTACGACCCCGCCCTCCGCGACGAGAGCAACGTCTACCGGCGGGACGAGTGGACGAGCGCCGCGGACATCGGCCGCACGCACGACGGCAAGACGCTGGACGCAGAAACGTATCGAGCTGTAGAGACCGCCCATGTCGAAGCGGTGCGAGCGTTCATTGACGACGCCGGCGTGGCAGCCCTCACCGTGACCAGCTTCCAGGGCCCGTCAGAGCGGGATTACGAATACCTGGAGACGCTCAGCGTTCCAGACAGTCCAGAGCTTGCACGGCAGATGCAGCAGATCCACGAGGGCGCCGAGCTCTCTGGGCCGGAACTCGACAATGTGCTTCGCCTGCTCCTACGGAAGGTGTTCTGGTGCAGGCTCGTCCACGGGGAACGATTCATCGTCGATGTTCTCGAGTATCTGTACGTGTGCATCGGCACCGTTGCGCCGTCTGAGCGTGCCATCGCGCGGACTCGCGCGCTTGGACTGTTCGTCGAGGAGACCAGAGATCCGAGCACGTGACGCGGCATGCCTCTGGCGCGGCCGCGAGTAGTACCTTGTTGCGCTGATCCGCCTGGGCCCGGGGGTCGCTGGCCTCTGGGCGGTCCCCGTTCGAGGAGCCTCCGTGGCCAAGCCCGTGTTGCAGGACATCATCTCCGGCCTGCGGTTCGACGCTCAGCAGCTCGTCTGCGCGGTGATCCAGGACCACGCCGACGGCACCGTGCTGATGGTGGCGTGGATGGACGCCGAGGCCGTCCGGCGCACGCTGACCACCGGGAGGACCTGGTTCTGGAGCCGTTCCAGGCGGGAGCACTGGCGCAAGGGCGACACCTCGGGGAACATCCAGCTCGTGCGGTCGGTCGCGGTCGACTGCGACGGCGACGCCCTGCTGGTGCGCGTGGAGCAGGTCGGCGTCGCGTGCCACACCGGCGCACGGAGCTGCTTCCACACGCCGCTGCCGACCAGCGGGACGCAGCAGGCGCCGGCGGGGTCCACGGAGCGGCGGCGGTGATCTCCCATGCCCTGACGGCCGGGCTGCGGCCGTCGCTGGCGGAGTTCACCGAGCTGGCCGGGCGCTACACCGTCGTGCCGGTCTGGCGCGAGCTGCTCGGCGACCTGGAGACGCCGGTCGGCGCGTTCCGCAAGCTCGGCGGCGGCCACGGCTCGGTCCTGCTGGAGAGCGTCGAGCACGGCGAGCGCTGGGGGCGCTGGTCGTTCATCGGCACCGACCCGTTCGCCACCTTCCGCGCCCGCGCCGGCCGCGTCACCTGGAGCGGCACGCCGCCGCCCGGCCTGCCGGACGGGCCGCCGCTGGCGGTGCTCCGCGCGGCCCTGCAGCACCTGCGCTCGCCGTCCCTGCCCGGCCTGCCGCCACGGATCGCCGGCGCCGTCGGCTATCTCGGCTACGACCTCGTCCGCGAGCTCGAGCGCCTGCCGGACACCACCGAGGACGACCTCGGCCTGCCCGACGCGGTGCTGGTGTTCCCGCGCTCGGTGGTGGTCTTCGACCACCTCGGGCAGAAGCTCGTGCTGGTCACCAACGTGGTCGTCGACCAGGCCGACGACCTGGGCACGGCCTACGCCGACGGCGCCCGGCGGCTCGACGAGCTGGCCGAGCGGCTCTCGGTGGCTGCTCCGGCGCCGGTCAGGCCGCTGCCGGCGGCGGGCCCGCCCGCGCCGGCCGCCAGCGACCTCGACCCCGGCCGCTACCAGGAGATGGTCCGCACCGCCAAGGAGCACATCCGCGACGGCGACATCTTCCAGGTGGTGCCGTCGCAGCGCTTCTCGCTGCGGACCGCGGCCGACCCCTTCGACGTCTACCGGGTCCTGCGCGTGGTCAACCCCTCGCCCTACATGTACTTCCTGCGCCTGCCCGAGGTCACCCTCTCCGGCTCCTCACCGGAGGTGCTGGTCACCGTGCAGGATGGCACCGCCACGATGCGCCCGATCGCCGGCACGCGCCCACGCGGCGCCGACCCGGCCGCCGACGCCGCCCTCGAGGCGGAGCTGCGCGCCGACGAGAAGGAGCGGGCCGAGCACGTCATGCTCGTCGACCTGACCCGCAACGACCTCGGCCGGGTCTGCCGGCCCGGCACCGTCAAGGTCGGCGACTTCATGCGGGTGGAGCGCTACTCCCACGTCATGCACCTGGTCTCCGACGTGGCCGGGGAGCTGTCCGAGGGGGTCAGCGCGTTCGACGTGTTCGCCGCCGCCTTCCCCGCCGGGACCGTGTCGGGCTCGCCCAAGGTGCGTGCGATGGAGATCATCGACGAGCTGGAGCGGCACCGGCGCGGCCCCTACGCCGGCTGCGTCGGTTACTTCGACTTCTCCGGCAACCTCGACACCTGCATCACCATCCGCACCTGCGTGTTCGTCGGCGACCAGGTCCATTGCCAGGCCGGCGCCGGGGTGGTGGCCGACTCCGTGCCCGAGCTGGAGGAGCGCGAGACCGAGGCGAAGGCGCGCGTGCTGCTCAGCGCCATCGCCGCCGCGGAGGCCCTCGGCCGCCGTGGCTAGCGGCCGCGCCTCGCTGCGCGCCGGCGTGCCGGCGGCCCTGGCCGGGGCGCTGCTGGCACTCACCGGCGCCGGCCGGCCGTGGGCGCGGGTGTCGAGCGCGGTCGAGCTGCCCGGCCTCGGCCGCGGTGCCTTCGGCGGCGCCAGCCTCAGCGGCAACGACCTCGCCCCGCTGTCCGGCCTCGCCCTGCTCGCCCTGGTGCTGGTCCTCGGCATCGCGGCGACGCGCGGCCGCGGCCGGGTGGTGGTCGGGCTCGCGCTCGCCGCCCTCGGGTTGGGACTGATCGCCGCGACCGTGGTGGCCGCGGGCCGGGCCGGCGACCAGGCCGCCGAGCGCGCCCGCCGCGGCCAGCTCGAAGGGGTCGCGGCCGGGTCCGTCGAGGTGGCCACGCCGCGCGTCGGCCCGTTGCTGGTCGTGACGGGCGGGCTGCTGGTCGCCGCGGCGGGCGCCGAGGCGGTCCGCCGCGGCCGGGACTGGCCGGCGCTCGGCGCCGCCTTCCGCGCCCCGCCCGACCGGCCCGCGGTCGCCGAACGCGACGGAGAGCCCCCCTGGGAGGGAGACTAGGCGGGACCTGGAGCTTTACCGGGCTCGAACATCCCCGTGCGGGAGCCCCGAACCTGCGACGAGCAGGATCTCCGCGGGCCATGCAGCGGGCCAGGCTGGTGGCTTTAGGAGGTGGGCCGACGTTTCAACCAAAAGGCACCGTCCTGATCGTCGAGGACGAGCAGTCGATCGCCGACCTCGTCCGCCTCTACCTGGAGCGCGAGGGCTTCACGGTGGAGTGGCGCAGCGACGGCCGCTCCGGGCTGGCGGCGGTGGAGGCCACCCGGCCGAGGCTGGTCGTGCTGGACCTGATGCTGCCGGCCCTGGACGGCTTCGAGGTCCTCAAGGCGCTGCGCGGTGGCGGCGGGCGCCTGCCGGTGATCGTGGTCACCGCGCGCGAGGAGGAGGCCGACCGCGTGCTCGGCCTGGAGCTCGGCGCCGACGACTACGTCACCAAGCCGTTCTCCCCGCGGGAGCTGGTCGCCCGCGTCAAGGCGGTGCTGCGGCGCAGCGAGACCGAGCCCGCCGAGGGGCCGGAGCCGCCCATGCACCTCGGCGACCTCACCGTCGACGGCGCCCGCCACGAGGTCACCTTCGAGGGCCGGCCGGTGCAGCTCACCGCGCGCGAGTTCGAGCTGCTCGCCTACCTGGTCCGTAACCGCGGGCTGGTGCTCAGCCGCGACCAGATCCTCGAACGGGTCTGGGGCTACTCCTTCCCGGCCGACACCCGCACGGTCGACGTCCATATCCGGCAGGTCCGGGCCAAGCTGGGCGAGCGAGCGCCGATCGTGACCGTCCGGGGCGTCGGCTACAAGGCCGACGACCGGCGATGAGCGAGACGGCGCGCCCGCACGCCGGCGGCCCGGCGGGCTCGCTGCGCGGTCGCCTCGTCCGCCTGCTGGTCGTGGTGGTGGCCGGGGTCGCCCTGCTGATGGGGATCATCACCCTGTCGCTGGTGCGGCTGCTGCCCGCCCGCGGGCTCGAACAGAACCTGGCCGACCAGGCCGACGCGGTCGCCACCGCCGACATCGGCTTCCGGCCCTGCATCGGCGCGACCGCCCTGCGCTCGGTCGGCACGGAGCTGTACCTGGTCAGCGCGGACGGCAGAGCACGCCGGCCGCCCTGCGACACGGCCCGGACGGTGCGCCGCGGCGCGCTCGCCCCGGCACCCGAGGTCGACCTGGCCGCCATGGTGGCGCAGGGCGTGGCCACCTCCGGCGTGAGCGGCGGGGTCGCCTACGCCTACAGGCCGGTCCCGGCTCCGGGGGTGCGCCGCGCCGCCGCCGTGCTGCTCGCCCACCGCACCGGCGCGCCGAGCGCCGGCCTGCTCGGCCTGGTCGGCCGGCGGCTGGCGCTCGCGGGGCTGCTCGCGGTGGTCGCGGCGGCCGGGGTCGCCTGGCTGGTGGCCGACCGGCTGACCGCGCCGCTCGGACGGCTGGTCGCCGCCGCCCGCAGCATCGGCACCGGCGACCTCGGCACCAGGGTCGCGGTCGAGGGCGACGACGAGGTGGCCGAGGTCGCCGACGCGTTCAACGACATGGCGCTCGCGCTCGAGCACGAGCAGGCCGAGCAGCGTGCCTTCCTCGCCAGCGTCGGGCACGAGCTGAAGACCCCGCTCACCACCGTGCAGGGCTACACCGAGGCGCTGCTCGACGGCACCGTCGACAGCCCCGAGGAGCGGCGCAACAGCCTCGAGCGCATCCACGGCGAGACCCTGCGGCTCGCCCGGCTGGTGCAGGACCTGCTCGACCTCGCCCGGCTCGGCCGCGGGCAGTTCGCCGTCGCCCTGGTCGACGCGGACGTCCGCGCGGTGCTGCGGGAGGCGGCCGCCGCCGCCGGCGAGCGCGCCACCGCCCGCGGCGTAACCGTCCAGCAGCACCTCGAAGGGGCGCTGGCCGCGCACGTCGACCCTGGCCGGCTGCGGCAGGTACTCGACAACCTGCTCGACAACGCCACCAGGTCGAGCCCGCCCGGCCGGGCGGTGATGGTGGCCGCCCGCGCCCTGCCCGACGGCTCGGTGGAGGCGGCCGTGGTCGACCAAGGTCCCGGGATCGCCGAGGAGGACCTGCCGCGTGCCTTCGAGCGCGGCTACCTGTGGTCGCGCTACCGGCACACCCGCACCGTCGGCTCCGGCCTGGGCCTGGCCATCGTCAAGGCCCTGTGCGACGCCATGGGTGTCGCCATCCGCGCGGAGCGGGCCGCCGGCGGCGGCACCGCCTTCCGGCTGCTCCTGCCGCCCCGCCGCGGCATGGCGACCTGGAGTAGCGGCCGGGTCGGCCTCCCGGCCGCCGGCAACCGCCCCGGCGCCCCACGGGACCGAGGCGCCCTGCGGTAACGGCGGCTGCCCGGCCGCGGTCCCGTGTGTGGTCTCACATCCGATAATCTATTCGCATACCAGACACCGACCGCGGCGCCGCACCCTGGCGGCCCCCTGCACCGGAGCGATCCGCGACAGCCAGCAGCGGCCCGGCGGCGGCCGGCACCACAGACCGGCCGCTCGACACGGCCGCGCGGCTTCGCCTCGGGTGGCAGCGCCACCGGGCCGCTCCGCGATTGCTGGCGGTGGCCGGTGCCCCGGACCGGGACGGTCCACACGATCGCGTCGCACGGGTTAGCGGCGGGCGGGCGACCACTAGAATGCTCCGCGTGCCGACCTCACCAGCCAGCCCGTTCCTCGTCCGCGCCGTGGCCGACGCGCGCGCGGCCAGCGAGGGCCGCGCCGCCGGCCTGCCGCTGGCGGAGCTGCGCGCCCGCGCGGCCGCGCTGCCACCGGCCAGGCCGTTCCGGGACGCCCTGACCGGCGCGGACACCGCCGTG
>WNGA01005729.1_pt1 | contig 23544 bp, 25 predicted proteins | sample 5400061 | NCBI WGS metagenome assembly WNGA01 (sample SAMN13153366, study PRJNA577476) | soil metagenome | isolation source: 100 cm soil or saprolite under grassland replicate 2 | place: USA:California | collected 2016-06-15
CTTCCGCGACCGAACATTCGTCGCGTTGAATGTGACCGATTCGCAGCAGGACGCGTTGAACATTTTTCGCAAATACGATCGCACCGCGCTCCCAGTGGTCGATTCCAGCGGCGTGCTCGTCGGCATCGTAACTATCGACGACATGCTCGATGTCGCTGAAGCGGAAGCTACTGAGGACATCCAAAAATTTGGCGGCATGGAAGCGCTGGAAGAGCCGTATATGCGAATTCCGCTCTGGCGAATGATCCGCAAGCGCGCCGGCTGGCTTGTGATTTTGTTCCTGGGCGAGATGTTGACCGCGACGGCCATGGCAAGTTTTCAGGATGAAATCGCCAGGGCCGTGGTGCTGGCATTGTTTTTGCCGCTAATCATTTCCAGTGGCGGCAATTCCGGCTCGCAGGCATCGACTCTGATCGTCCGCGCGATGGCGCTGGGACAGGTGACGCTGCGTGACTGGTGGCGCGTGGCGTTCCGTGAGATTCGGGCCGGTTTGTCCTTAGGCTTGATCCTGGGCACGATCGGAACATTGCGCGTAGCGCTATGGTCAATCGTTGGGGAGAAATATTTTCATCGTGAGTTGTACGGTCCGCATTGGCCGCTAGTCGCAATAACAGTCGGTCTCGCGCTCGTGGGCGTGGTGCTTTGGGGCTCGCTCTCAGGGTCAATGCTGCCGTTTGCTTTACGACGCGTCGGCGCCGATCCCGCGACGTCTTCCGCTCCCTTCGTCGCCACTCTTGTCGATGTTACCGGACTTATTATTTATTTCAGCATCGCGTTGGTAATCATGCGCGGCGCAATGCTCTAACTGTTGCCGTAATCGCCGATCGCAGTCTTGGCTCCGGCGAGAAATAGGCTGGCCGGGGTCAGCGACGCGGGCTACAACTGAGACGAGTTATGTTGTCGATCCAAAAAATCCTCGGACGCGACCAAAAGTTTTACGATTTGCTGGAGGCAAGCGCTCAGCAGGCGGACGCGAGCGTGCATCATTTGATCGCGCTGCTGGAGCGGCTCGAGCAAAAAGAGTCGCCGCAGAGTCTGGAGGAATTCGTGCGCAGCCGGCGTAAAGACAAACAAATCACGCAGGAGCTGACCGAGCAGCTTTGCAAAACCTTCATCACTCCTTTGGAACGGGAAGACATCCAAGCGCTGGCGGCGGCACTCTATAAAATACCAAAGACAGTTGAAAAGATCGGTGAGCGCGTTTTGATCTGCCCGGAGGAATTGCAGGGCCGGAGTTTTCGCAAACAGGTGGAACTTCTCGAGCAAGCCGCGGAGACGGTCCTGGCCATGGTGAAACAATTGCGCAAAGGCACCGACGCGGCGACAGCGCGCGAAATGAATGCCAAGCTTCAGTCGATCGAAGGCGACGCCGACAAACTCGAGCTCGATCTGCTGCGCGATCTTTACCAGGGCGATTACAAAACGAAACAGGTTATTTTTCTGCGCGACCTGTTCGAGCTGATCGAAAAGGTGATCGACCGCTGCCGGGACGCGGGAAATATCGTCCTCGAAGTGGCGCTCAAGTATTCGTAGCCGACTGCGGCTGATGCTTACCTTTCTTTCCGTCGTTCTCGCGGCGATCATTTTTGAATACAGCAACGGCTTTCACGACGCCGCGAATGCGATCGCCACCGTGGTGTCGACCAAAGTCCTTACGCCGCGTCAGGCGATTGCAATGGCCGCATTCTTCAATCTCACCGGCGCGCTCCTCGGCGGCGCCGTTGCATCGACCATTGGCCAAGGGCTGGTGGACACAAACGTGGTCACGATGTCCACGGTGCTTTGCGCGGTCATCGCTGCGTTCGCCTGGAACATCACGACCTGGTGGTTCGGTTTGCCCTCGAGTTCGAGTCACGCGCTCATCGGCGGACTTTGCGGGGCGGCGGTGGCCACGGCCGGCGGCAGTTGGTCGGTCATAAAATGGAACGCGGGTGTGTGGCCAAAAGTAGTTGTGCCCATGATCATCTCCCCATTCGCAGGCTTTATTTTCGGCGCGCTCCTGATGTTTTTGCTTTTTGTCGCGTTGCATCGCTTTACGCCACATTTTGTGCAATCGCTTTTTGGCAAACTGCAAATCTTCAGCGCGGCTTGGATGGCGCATAGCCACGGTAGCAATGACGCCCAGAAAACCATGGGCATCATCGCGCTCGCTCTTTTTACCGGCACAAAAGGGGGAAGCTTCAATCATCTGCCCGGCTGGTTGGGTTTTCTTAGAACTCCGACCTTCGCTTTGCCCGCCTGGGTCATAGGTCTCTGCGCCGCGACCATGGCGGTGGGTACCGCCGCGGGTGGTTGGCGCATCATCCGCACACTCGGTCACCGCATGGTGAAATTGCAGCCCGTGCATGGATTCGCGGCAGAGACGAGCGCCGCGCTCATCATTCAGGCAGCCAGTTATTACGGCATTCCGCTCTCCACCACGCATGTAATCTCCACTTCGATCATGGGCGTAGGCGCGGTGAAACGTTTCAGCGGTATGAAATGGGTGGTCGTTGAGCGGATTATTTGGGCATGGCTTTTCACTCTGCCCGCCAGCGGCCTGATTGGCTACGCGCTCGCGCGTGCGGTAGCGGCGCTTTGATTTTTCGTCTCTCGAATTACAAATAATTCCGGACCATTCGATCGGTACAAACTCAAAGACTCCCGAGATACGGTGTGCCTTTGCGAATTTTTCGATGTCTGCGACGACTTCATGAGGTGGGTATCCAAGCGCCGGAAACTCTCTTGCCATTTCATATTTGCCCCAATTGATCTTTGTGCCTGGCGGCAAACTTCGCAGCCGTCGCTTCAGGCTCTTTTCACGTTGTCCAATTCATAACTCTTAATTGCGACCAACTCACCTCGCGTGTCATCCTGAGCGGAAGCGAAGGATCTCCCAAAACTCAAGCGGCACGCTAAGGAACCTGTGTGATCAACCAGCTTATGGAAGATCCCTCGTCGTCTCCGCTGACTCGGGATGACAGAATAGCTATTTCTTGATCGCAACCCACTCGTTGCGTGCGCGCGAATCGGCCACAGCCTGGACGACGCGCATGTAGCGAACGCCTTCTTCGAAATTCGGCCGCGGCCGGATACGGCCTTTCGATTTCACCGCGGCGAGAAAATCCTCTTCTACACGCCATTCGCCTTCCAGTTCCGGGGAAAGATCGACCGCGTGCAGGGCGCGATCGCCGAGTTTGCCCGCCTGCACAACGTCGGAGCCAAAATCGTAAGTGAGAGTGCCGACGCTGCCGTAAATTTCCAGTCGATCGCCCGGCCCCATGGCATCGACACCGCTGAATTCGAGCACGCCTTGCGCGCCATTGTCGAACGCGCAAAGGACAGTCAACAAATCGGGAATGATCACCTCATAGCCCTGACGCAGCGGGTGCACCATTTTGCCGCGTGCGAAAACGCCGTTGATGTCTCCGAGCCAGCGTTGTAACACTTCGACGTAAATCCCCAGCGTAAGCACGTTCAGTCCGCTGATCTCGATCCTTTGCCGCCAATGCGGCGGCGCGTTCGGATCCAGATAATTGCTGGTAAAGCTTTGCAGACGCACGTGATGCGGACTGCCGATGTAATTTTCGGCCAGGATCTTTTTCACCAGCAAATCAGCGCGCATCCCCATGGGGGGCGGACAAAGCATCGTTACCAGCTCGGGATATCGCTTCGATGTTGCCAGCATTTCCTCGGCTTCGGCCAGGTCCATCGACATCCGTGCCTGGCAAAAAACGTGTTTGCCCGCTTCAAGCGCCGAGATCGTTACCGCCGAATGCATGTAGGGCGGCGTGCCGATCCAAATAATATCGAGGTCGGGCAAGGCGAGTAGATCGGCCCAGTTCTGCATCGGCGTCGCCGACGGACAATTTTCGCGGCAAAAATTTTCCGAACTTTCGTACGTTGAATTAGAGACAGCCACTATCTCGACTTCAGGATGTTTTATTAACGCCGGCAAATGACGGGCGCGAACGATGCTGCCCGCTCCCACAATTCCGATCCGCAGTTTCTGATTATTTTTTGTCGCCATGTATCAAATGCGCTGTCAATCTTGCGAAACCGGTGGCCTCTTGCGCGAGATAAATTTGACCGCGTCACGGGCCGCCCGTTCAATCCGGCAACGAACGGCAGGGACGGACTGCCGAGTCGTCCGAGGTGGAACGTTGTGACGTGCCCAGACGGTAACGCGTAGCCCCGGCGCCTGAGCCTCCTCACAAGAATCGTTCTCCATTCGTGTTTATTGGTGTCTATTCGAGGTTAACATTCACTTGACCGACGCGCCCGTGCGCGGCAGCTTACGCGCCTCTTTTGGAGTTACATCATGTCAAAGATATGCAGCATTACAGGATCAAGAGCGTCGCGCGGCAGCGTCATTCATCGCCGTGGTCTGGCCAAGAAAAAGGGGGGAGTCGGCCGCCACATCACGAAGAATGTGCCGCGCGTTTTTGCGCCCAATTTGCATGAGCACCGCATTTGGGTGCCCGAGCTGAAGAAGTTTGTGCGTATTCGCGTGACCGCGCGGGGTCTGAAGACGATCAACAAAAATGGCGCGTATCGCGCTTTGAAAAAAGCCGGCGTTATTTAGCTCTGAACGAAAGCTGCCTGATTTTCGATCTAACGGTCGTCGATGGACTTCACCCTTCTCAAATCGAAAATCCATCGCGCTACCGTGACGGGCGCGAGTTTGGATTACGAAGGTAGTCTGACGATTTCATCTGATCTGGCTGAATTGGTTGGGCTGCTCGAGTACGAAAAAATCCTCGTCGGAAATCTGAACAACGGCGAACGTTTTGAAACCTACGCGATTTACGGGGAGCCGCAGCGCGGAATTATCGAACTGAACGGCGCCACGGCCCACCTGGGAAAAATTGGCGATCGCCTCACCATTATGGGCTTTGGCCGTCTCGCGCTAGGGGAGGCTGCGATTCATCGGCCACGGATTCTTGTATTGGACGAAAAGAACGAAATCGTCCGCTACGAGGAAGGCGATTCGATGCCATCGTTCAAGGTCGTAAGCGGGGAGTAGAGCGGCGAGGGGCTCACCAAGGCGAGCGCCAGATTTTCGTCTGTGGCTGGGACAGCCGCTACTTCAGCAGATTTCGCTTTTCCTCGGGGAATGTCCAGCGAGCCATCGTTGAACTCGATCACGTAGCCTTCGTTAATCAACCAGCGAAGGTCGGAAGCAAAGGCGAGTTTGCGCGAGTCCGCTCCTTCGCTCGCAATATCAGTAATCAATTTTCCAAAAAGTTCTTTGCGATTAATCCCCGCCACTGCTGCCAGGGCTCCAAGGATCGCATTCACCGACGAAGATACTTCAGCTTGCGCGTGGACAAAGGGTCGCACCCGGATTGGCGAGACGAATAACATGCCGCGGCGATGCCGGAAGACATTGAGGCCAGCTTCTCGAAATCGACCGGCCAATTCCTGCATTATGTTCGATGGCGATCGGGCCTCGCACGCCCAGGCATCTTCAATCGCACGATTGAGCACGCGATCGGGCAAACGCCGGCTTAAAACTCCGCCGATGATCACTTCCTCTAGGTTGTGCAAGAGGTCGGGCAAATAATTTGAACGAAAATGCCGTTCTGCCTCGGTTGCCGAGGAGAATGTCGAGGGCGTTTCTTCGCGCGACGTTGTATATGTCGTCACTGTTCGCGCTTCTTCCTTCCATCGCTCGATCAATGCCGGGTCGTTCACGATTTCGATTTGCCGCTGGTAATCGGCAAAGCTCATTCGACGGCTAAAGCGCTGTTCATAAAGGCTGCGAAGTTGCGGCTGATAATTGTGGTGATTGGTCGGGCCAAGCAGCGTCCCGCTCAATCGACATCGTGCGACATTAGAGAAATTTCCCTTGATCGGATCGGATTGCGTGATGTCGATTTTATAGAAATCCTCATGGGCGAATCGAAACGCGTTCCGCTCAAGAAATTCCTGATCAAGAGATACGGATCCATTCTCACCCATTTGGTAAAGCAGCGATTCCGCCTTTGCCGTCAAACGAACCTCGTAGCGTTCCGGTTTTTCCAGAAACAGGCGCGCGAGCGCAAAAAGCGAATAGGCAACTGAGCCCGACTTAATCTGTGCCACTACATTCTCGAACGCCGGCGAGTACGGCAGAAAACGAATCGTAATTTCCAGCGGCGATCCTGTGACCTGAGCATGCCGATCTTGTGAAAGGCGATCTTTGGCTTCGTGAGGACGATACTCACGCCCGCCCGTCTTCTTCCGCAATCCGCCTTGCTTCTCTTTATCGGCCGCGGATGTTCGCCGCGGCGAATCCGTCCGTCGCCGAATTGGATGCTCGCCACGGCGAATCCGTCCGTCGGCGGATTGGATGTTGGCTGGTCGGCGTTTTCCGCCGCCATCTCGTTTATCGCGCGGAGAATGACCGCGAGGTCCCCTTCCCTCCTCCTCCCCCGTGTAATGCTCGTAGTTCCTCGCCTCAGCGGGTTCTCTCACCCACGCAGGCAGCAACTTCAAATCGAGAAAATCAGCAGGCTCGACAGTGGAAGAGGACATCGCTTCCATCTACTCGAACAATAAAAGAAGTAAACCCGAAGGTGTGACGGCGGCTGGACGCAGCCGCAACGGTTCAGAGCTGCGCGTGAGGACATACGCCTCTACAATTCCCGAAATTGATTGACAAGCTCTCTAATTCATTTACTTGCCATGCTGTGCCCGGATGGTGCCGGCAATTGCCGGACTTTTCCACACGCGATCAACACCAATAGAACAAATTTTATGGCGGAAAAATCAATCGAAGAAAAGGTTAAGGACATCATCGTCGAGCAACTTGGCGTCAACCCGGAGCAAGTCACGCCGCAAGCCTCTTTCATTGAGGATTTGGGCGCTGACTCGCTGGATATTGTCGAACTGGTGATGGCGTTTGAAGAGGAATTTTCCGTCGAAGTCCCGGACGAAGACGCCGAAAAGCTGCAAACGGTCGGCGACGTCATTAAATACATCGAAGAAAAATCTTCCAAACAGTAGTCGGCGCGGCATTCCGCCGCGGCAGATTTCGCAGTACGAAAAAACACGGCTCTGGCCGTGTTTTTTGCTTATGGGTTGCGAAGAAGGGGAAGAGGCTCAGACTAATCTCCGATGAGCTTCTCGCTTTTTGAAAGACCCCTTTTTCAAGTAGGAGGCCATTACGTCACGTTTCTGGGACTGATTGCGTTTGTCGGTCTTTTTGCGGCTGGGCTCATCATCGCCCGGATGTTGCAAAGCCAATTCGTCCGCCGCTTTTTCAGCCGCTTCAAGATCGACACCAACTTCATCGCGATCGTCACGACGATTTTAAGCCTGGCTGCGCTCGTCTTTTTTACGGTCAGCGCGATCAATGCAGCAGGCATTCCGCTGGCTTGGACTGCGCCTTTGCCGGCCGTTTCGCTAAGTCTCCTTCAGATTTTTCTGCTTGTTGCCCTTCTGGTGGCGGTTTTTTGGATCTCATCCAGAACGAAACGCTTTCTTTTCAATCGGTTTCTCGTCAATAGCGGACTGGATCGTGCCCTCCAGTACGCGATTGCCCAAATCATTAGCAACGTCGTGCTGGTAGTTGGCGTTTTGATTGTCCTGGAAAATACCGGCATTCATCTGGGCGCACTGGCTGTTTTTGCAGGCGCGGTCGGCGTGGGTGTCGGGTTCGGCCTGCAAAACATCGCCAGCAATTTCATCAGCGGTCTGGTGATTCTGGCGGAACGACCAATCACAATCGGAGATCGCGTCGAGGTAGCGGGGATTACCGGTCAGGTGCAGCAAATTCGCGCCCGCAGCACAGTGATTCGGACGAACGACAACATCACCATGATCGTGCCAAACACGAAATTCATCGATTCGCCGGTAACCAACTGGACTTATGGAGACCCGCGGGTGCGATTCCGCATCCCGGTCGGAGTCGCTTACGGCAGCGATATCGGGAAAGTGCGCGAGGCTCTGCTCGCCGCCGGACGTGAAAATCCGAACACCTTAAAGGATCCGGCGCCGAGCGTTTTTCTCGGGAAATTCGGCGACAACTCGATCGATTTTGAGCTGGTGGTCTGGAGTAGTGAGATGAGCGCTCGGCCCAGCCGCTACCGCAGCGATCTTAATTTTGCAATCGAACAGAAGTTCCGTGAGGCAGGAATCGAGATTGCGTTTCCCCAGCGCGATCTTCATATCCGCAGCGGCGTCCTCAAAGTGGAAGGCGCGGGGCTTGGAACCACGAAACAGCCCGTGACATAAGGCGAGAACTTGCCCGTTCCGGTTCCTGGGAGCGCCGAACTCGTCTTTGTTGAGTGATTCTGCTTTGAAGCTTGAATAGTCGCTAAATCGCATCTCAGAGCTCTAATCCACTCGCTTCTGCCAACTCGGAAAATATTTGCGGACTTTGGAGCTGTGTAGTTACCGGTCGTGTCGACTGCTCGATTTTGCGGGCGGCACCCTCGCCGCTACAGCTTGAGAAACTCGGAGTTCCGGTTGATTGGGTAGCTTCTCCTTGTCGGTAGGTCAGGTTTTTGTTCCATGCCAGTTGCCAACACTATTCGATTACCTCAAGGCATCGCCAGAACCGTTACCCGCGCGGAATTGCAGAACTGCAGCGTATGGAAACGGGCATTTCGGAATAAGTGCAAGGATCATCGTTACTACGAGATCGTCGACGAGACGTTGGAGAGCGATTTCGAGCATCATTATCTGGTGCTCGAGGATGATTCCGGCAATGTGCGGGCAATCCAGCCGGTGTTCTTTGTCCGGCAGAATCTTGTCGAAGGCGTGCTGGGTAAAATTCGTTCCGTCGTCGATGTGGTTCGCAAAATTTTCCCGCGCTTTCTAACCGTCCGCGTCTTGATGGTTGGCTGCGCAGCCGGTACGGGTGATTTAGGCGCGTGCAATGAGAAGGACGAATCGTGGGTAGCGCAAGCGTTGCAGGCGAGTCTCCGGACTTATGCCCGGCCAAACAAAGCTTCCTTGGTCGTTTTGAAGGATTTTCCAGCAAACTACCGCTCGGCACTCGAAACGTTTCCGTCGAATGGTTATGCGCGGATTCCGAGTATGCCGATGACGCGGCTGGCGCTTCATTACGAGAATTGGGACGAATACTTTCGCACGCTCAGCAAGGCGACTCGGAAAGATTTGCGCAGAAAATTCCGGAAAGCCGAACGCGCGCCCAAGATCGAGGCCGAAATCGTCAACGATATCACACGTCACGTCGATGAAATTTACCCGCTGTATCTTCAGGTGCATGAGCGCTCGCCGCTGAAGTTCGAGACCCTAACGAAAGATTATTTTCGCGCCGTCAGCCAGCGGATGCCGGAGCGAACGCGTTTCTTCATCTGGCGGCAGAGCGGCAAAATCGTGGCATTCAGCTTTTGCCTGGTCTGCGACGATGCAATTTACGATGAATGCATCGGGCTTGATTACCGTGTCGCGCTCGATCTGCACCTCTATTTCTATACTCTGCGCGACATCATCTCATGGGCGCTGCAACAAGGATTGAAGTACTACTACAGCAATCCGTTAAATTATGAACCCAAGCTGCATCTGGATTGCGAATTGGTACCGCTCGATCTTTATGTGCGGCACACGAGCACTCTACTCAATCCGATAGTTCATCGCGCCATCAAATATCTCGGCCCAACGCGCCACGAATCGGTGTTACAGCGATTTCCAAACGCCGATCAGCTCTGAGTGCTCCGCCGCACGGTCGTAGGTCGCTTCATTGTCATTCCGACCGAAGTGGAGGAATCTCTTACCGTTGCATTTCGCTTTCCCGGTTCATTTGCGAGCAATAAGAGATGTCTCGACCCATTCGACTCCGCTCGGGGCGAGACTTTAGCCTGACATGACAAACGACACGAGAAATAGACCAATGCAGAATCGACCCCGCGGTTTCGGCAATCCATGGCTGCAACTGGCGTTGAGCGTGCTGTGTGTTTTCGTATCTGAGCTTCTTTTGAAACGTGGCGCGGCAGATGTTGCGGAGCCTCACAGCGAATTTTCTTGGACCGGGATCAACGGCCTGGCTTCACCGCTCGTGTGGTGGGCGATCCTTCTCATCATCGCCAGCTTCGTCAGCTGGCTTTATGTGCTTAGATATATTCCACTCGCCATCGCTTTTCCTCTATCGCGGGTGGTCGATATCCTGGTGCCGCTCGGTTGCTGGATTTTTCTCGGCGAGCTTATCTCGACTCTTCGCTGGTGCGGTATTGCGCTTGTCGTTATCGGTCTGGCACTTGTCGCCAAACCGGTCGCGCAGATAGAGGAACGCCTGTGAGTTTCCTCGCATTCAGTTTCATCGTTGCTTCTCTGCTGAGCTTTGTGGTGGCTCAGTTCATCTTGAAAAGAGCGATGGAGTCCACGACGACGAGCGGCTTTCGTAATCTGCGGTTTGTCTCTCTTGTTTCAGGCGGCATTGCTCTGATGACGATCTCGTTTTTTCTAACACTCGGATTGTTGCAGCGATTTGACCTTAGTTATCTTTATCCATTCCAGGGTTTGAGCGTGATCTTCATCACGCTGATGGCGGCCATCATCCTGAAAGAAAAGCTAAACTTGCGACTGACACTCGGTGCGTTGCTGATCAGCGCCGGGATCGTGCTGGTTTCGCTCAGCTAACGACGCCTCCTGATGGAGCGGAGAACTCCTGCGAGGCGGAAGGGCGGTATTATACCGCCGCTCCAGAAAAACGACGCCTCCTGATGGAGGGGAACTCCTGCGAGGCCGGGCTCGCGGAGCTCGCCCCTCCAAAAAATTCACGCACCGGCCAGCAGCGACCAGAGTTTTCCCAGAGTTGCTAAATTGATCGCGCGAATCTGCTCGGCAGCCGGTAACTGAATTTTCGGGTGATCGAATTCCGCCGCGAAGCGCTGTTTGAAACGCGCGTAATTCGGCGATGAGTAGGCGCCACAAATATCGCCGCCGACGATCAGGGACGATTCCCGCAATTTCCCCAGGGCCCATTGAAGATCGGTAATCGGGAAGCGGCCACTCTCCCAGTTCGTGACCGCCTCTTCCACATTGAGACAATCCAGGTCGATTGTCACATAAGTATCCGTTCCACCGAGGTTTTTCAAAAAATGCTCGAAGTGCTCGCGCCAATTGTCACGGAGGATGGCCCCCTGACGCTGTCGGTCTTTCATCGGACGGTCGTCTGCCCAAGGATGGACTTCCAGAGTGCCTGCACGTTCGGCGTGACGGTTGCCGAAGATTTTGTGCGGCCACCAGCATTCAAAATTCCCGCACCCCCAAACGCTCACTTGGCGCACGTGGGGAAGCTCCAGTGCGCGATTGACCCAACCGCCGCATCCCCATTTCGGCGGGCGCACGTCCCAATCCGGATGATTGTCGAACGAAACGAGAACGATCGGCCGGGCAACGCAGCGCAACCGGAGCGCCGTCAAATAATGAAAATCGCCCGAGCCGTAAAGCAGAAAGGGCCACGCGAGGTGTGTTTCGTGGTCGTGGTAAAACTCGACGACCAAGCGCGGCGGCGCAGAGAAGCGTAATTGTGGTCCCCAATTGCGCACGTCGACAACCGGCAGGCCCAAGGGCCCGTCTGGCCACGCATCATCCATGTTGAGATGCAGACCGCTGGAAGAAAAGTGCATAGTCCGAAATTATTTACCGTGGGTTACGCGGATTTAAGCCGAAATCCAGGTTTCCGGCTTTTCTGTTCCGATCCGGGTCATCCGCGATATCGCGGTTCGGTTTCTGATTTCTGATAAGAGAAGAGATTTCTCGACTCCGCTCGAAATGACAGATGCGGCTGATCAAAGATTACTTGCGCGTTTGCGGAAAGAATTGAGCGTCGCTTGCCTTGGCGAAGCGCAAGTTTTCCTCGGCATCTTTGTAATTGGAGTCAAGGCGCAACGCTTCACTGAATTGAACAATGGCCTGTGATATCTGCCCCTGCCTGAGGTACACCCTACCCAAACTGTTGTAAGCGGTCGCCAACTTCGGGTTCGAGCGAACCGCCGCGAGATAGTGCGTTTTGGCCTCATCGAGGTTGCCTTTTGCAAAAAGCGCATCGGCAAGAAGAAGCCGAGCATCCACGTGATCCGGTTTGAGTCGTACAACCTGTCGAAACTCATCGATGGCGTCCTCATTTTTGCCTTCTGAGGCTAGATAAGCTGCATAATTGTAATGTGCGTCCGGAAAGTCCGGCTTCAGACGCGCGGCTGCTTTGTAGTGAGGCCCTGCTTCATCTCTGCGGCCGAGGCGCTCGAGCAAATTAGCGTAGCCGAGATGAAATTCGCCGTTATCTGGTTGCAGTCGCAATGCTGCCTCCATGTGCGGCGCCGCCGCATCAAATTTGGATTGGTTCATCAACACAAGAGCAAGGTTCATATGCGATTTCACATCCGCGGCGTTGAATCCGAGTGCGAGCTTATATTGTTCTTCTGCCTGCTCCGATTGGCCCTCTTTTTGCAGCGCCAGGCCATAATCAAAATGCTGTTTTGCTCCGGCCGGGACGTCCGCTACGAGCCATGCGCGCCGTTGAACTTCCGGGACCCTGAGATGCGTCTGCCAAAACCAGAGCGCGCTTAACGGCAACACAAATACTGCCGCCCATTTTAAGCCATGCAGGGCCCAGCTTGGGAAAAGACCGCCCAGCGATACATCCGCTGTCCCGCCAGCAAGCCCGAGCGATTGTCGCGTGGAGCGCTCCCGCACTTTCCAGATAAATCCGTCGTAATAAAAATGGAGCAGGGTGGAAGCGGTGACTACGCCGGTGAGGATGCGTTTGACGATGTCTATTCCGAGATGCGCATTGAAATAAGAGAGCGAGCCATAGGCGAAAACCAAGCCGACATAGAGCCCCATCAGCGAGCCGCTGCGTCGAAACACAAAGCGCATGAAGCCGCCGATGTTGCTGTCTTTTTCCACGCGGTTGCGGTTGTAAATCCAGACCAGCGAGAGGTATTGCACGTCGTGGAAAACTTCGAACAGCGCAATGCCGACTAGAATGTTCGCGACGAGATTATTGCAGTACCACCAAAACGCTATGCTTGTGATCAGCAAAGCCACTTTCACGGGGTTGTGCCGTTTCCCTATGATCCACATTCGCCCAAAATGCAGGACAAAAAGGATCGAAACTGCAATGGCCGCGAAAAGAATCAACTGCTGGCCGTGGTGTACCAGCGATGGCGGGATAAACGGCCCGCCACACATGTAGTACGTATCGAGCGTATCGCTCAGGCGATATGGCGAAAGCGCCACCGCGGTGGCAAACCAGATTACGCAGGTCGCGAAATCAAGCCGGCGCGTGAGCGCATCGAACGTTCCCGTTTTCGCGTCATAGATGCGACAGAACCCATAGGTCTGCATTAATCCGTGCCAGACGCCCCAGAAAAAAACGACAAGCAAGATTCCTTTCAGGTCCCACCAAAAGAAGGCTGTACAGACCGTGAGGAGAAACAGCGGCGCCAGGATAAAGCGCCATTTGAAGCGATCGAACAAGGCGCGGTCGCCATAGGCACGGATCATCCCCGGCAAGTGGTGTCCCATTGCGCCGAACGCCGCGACAAAGAGATAAATATCTTGCGGGCTCCAGCGCGCCTGGGCGAGAGCAAAAACCGGCACCAGCAAAAGCGGCGTGCCGACGTAGAGAATCAGGTCCCGCCATGAATCGAGTATCCATAACTTGGGCCTGGGCCCACTCACCGATGAAGGCGGGACAGTTTGTGGACGTGAAAACGCGGTGACGTGCTGCATGAATTCGTGAGCTAAGTTTTCCCTAATCCGCTGTGAAAATCAATCTTTGGCTGCAAGGCAAAGCGCCACCGGGATTGTCGATCTATGCGCGCGCTTTCCAAATTGCGCGCGAAGTTAAGATGATAGCGTGCAAGAGACACAAGTCGAAAAACTAGAAGAGCGCGAACAAGAACGCGATTTCCTTTGTGTTGTCAGCGACGCATTCCGTGTTTTCGCGCGGCGTTCCTCCATGATGCTCGGCAGCGCCTGGGCATTTGCTGGAGCTGTGCTTGTCATTTGTATCTGGATCCTCACAGGCCCCACTTTTCATTTTTCCGACACTTGGCAACTGATCATCAATACCGCTACAACGGTTATCACATTCCTGATGGTATTTCTGATTCAGAACACACAAAATCGTGACGCCAAAGCAATGCACCTTAAACTTGATGAGATGATCCGCGCACTCAAAGGCGCACGAAATCAGCTTGTCGATCTTGAAGATCTCTCTGACGAGGAGTTGAAGAAACTCGAAGAGCAATTTCAACGATTACGAAAAAAAGCAGAACACGACGGAACACACACCCGCAAAAGTCGAGCCGGCTGAGTCGCGGTGAAAAGAGAGGCTTCAATTAATCGCGCTTCTGCGCCTGGCCGGTGCGCAAAAAAAATTTGCCGCTTGGACAGAGTTGGAAAACCTCGCACCGGCTGCAATCCGGCTTGCGCGCATAACAGCGGCGGCGGCCGTGCCAGATGAGCCAGTGACTCCAGTCTGTCCAACGCTCGCGCGGCACGAGCTTGATCAAATCGCGCTCGATCTTTTCCGCGTCTTTCTGTTTCGTTAGGCCGAGGCGTTGCGACAGGCGCGCCACGTGCGTGTCCACCACGATCCCTTCATTTTTATTAAACGCGTTGCCTAGCACAACATTAGCCGTCTTGCGGCCAACGCCTGGCAGCGCGCGCAATTTTTCCATCGTGTCGGGAACTTTACCGTTGTGTTCCTCCGCGATCGCGCGCATGGCAGCACGAATGCTTTTCGTCTTGTTGCGATAAAATCCCGTCGACTTAATTGCGTTTTCGAACTCAGTCTGCGGCGCGTTCGCATAGCCTTTCGCCGTCCGATATTTCTTGAACAGCGCTGGGGTAACCATGTTGACGCGCTTATCGGTGCATTGTGCCGAGAGGATCGTCGCCACGAGCAATTCAAGCGGATTACGAAAATCCAGCTCGCAATGCGCGCCGGGATAAACTTTCGGCCAAACTTTGATCAGTTGCGCGACGCGTTCCCGAGCTTTCATCTGAGTATATTCTCAGGCGCCCCTATGGATTTAAAGCAACGAATTATCGTCCCATGTTTCGCCGAATGGTGATCGGAGATGCGCTCGAGTTTGCATCAACAGCCAACGATCGCACCGGCTGGTCACGTTCAGTCCCGCACTGCGTAATCGGCCAGTTTCTGTTCCAAATGCGGTGGAACGTGCGCAACGATCAAGGCGTCATCGCCTTCGTATCTCAATTCAAGCACGTGACCAACTCGATGAATCTCGGCGATCAAGGCGGTTTCATTCGATGGAATGCGAAAACGGGAGCGCAACCGCCATGCACTGAGCGCGTTTTCCAGAGCTTGCACCAGCGTGTTAACGCATTCTCCGGTTCGCGCGGAAATTGCGACGCTCCCGGGAAAGCGCTTCACGTAAGACTCGGCCAGTTCGCGATTCGGTAAATTGTCGATCTTGTTGAACACAATTAGAGTTTGCTTGCCGAAAGCGTCAAGCTCTTTGACGACCGCATCGACCGCTTCCATCTGCTCATCCACACGTGCGTGGCTAAGATCGACAATATGAATGAGCAGATCGGCTTCACTAACTTCTTCGAGTGTCGCCTTGAACGATTCGATCAATGTGTGGGGAAGTTTCCGCAAAAACCCGACTGTATCGGTAAGCAGGACCCGCTGTTTGTTCGGCAAAACGAAACTGCGCGTGGTGGGATCGAGCGTCGCAAAAAGTTTGTTTTCAGTCACGACGTCGGCGCCGGTGAGCAGGTTCAGCAGAGTCGATTTGCCCGCGTTTGTGTAGCCGACAACTGCGGCGACGGGCCATTGATGCCGTTTTCTGCCTTGTCGCTGCACCGCGCGCGTTTTGCGCACCGCTTCCAGCTCTCGTTCGAGCCGGGCGATCCGCTCTTGCACGCGGCGGCGATCGACTTCTAATTGCGTTTCACCAGGGCCACGCGTGCCAATACCCCCAGTCTGGCGTGACAAGTGATTCCACATCCGGGTGAGACGCGGCAAAAGATATTGCAACTGGGCCAATTCGATTTGCAGGCGGCCTTCGCGGCTGCGCGCGCGCTGCGCAAAAATGTCGAGGATCAACTGGGTTCGATCGAGAACTTTGCGCGCGAACAAATTCTCCAGGTTTCGACCTTGCGCAGGTGAAAGTTCATCGTCAAAAATGACCGAAGTCACCTGCTGATCCTGGCACGAGACTTTGATCGATTCGGCTTTGCCGCGGCCGATATAGTACGGAGCAGTCGGTTTCTGCAACTTTTGCGTGATCGTATCAATGACCTCCGCACCGGCGGAATTCGCCAGCTCTCGCAATTCGTCGAGCGAATCCTGCAAATCCCACTTCGAGACGCCTTCCTTTTCGAGGCCGATCAGGAGCGCGCGTTCCTGTATTTTCTGCGGACGCGTTTCAATCATCCCTGTGCGCGAACCCCCGAAACTTTTCGGGGCTCCGAATGCTTTCGGAGCAGAATCCTTGCTTCGTTGTGACTAAGAAGCGACAAGTTCAGCGGTTGAAAATTAGTTTGTGGCCGAAACCAGGTCAACTGTCTTTTGGCGTAACGGCGAGTCGCTTGTTGGATCGCAGCAATACACTGCAAGCTCGACATCCTGCCATCGAGCAGTTCGTGGATCTCGTGTAAACCGATCATCTGTGCTGCAGTGGAACTCATCTTCCCAGCGGCACGCACTTCTTCGATCACGCCATTTTCGAACATCCCTTCCACTCGACGATTGATTCGGGCGTAAAGCTCTTCCCGGTCGCGAAACACGAACACACCTGTAGCCGGGATCGGTGATCCCGGCCCACCGCGATCAGCGTCGGCGACTGCGGGGCCGGGATCACCGATCCCGGCTACAGTCCACTGCTTGCGCTGTGCAGAAGCGGGCTTGCCAGTGAGTAGACAAATCTCCAGTGCGCGCACGAGACGGCGGCGATTATTCATATCGATCCTGCGCGCGGTTTCGGGATCCAGATTGGCAAGTTGCGAGCGCAACGCATCCATGCTCAACGTATTCAATTTCGCGCGCAGCTTCGGATCGACTTGTGGCAAAACTGCCAATCCATGTGTGAGTGCCTTGATGTAAAGCCCGCTTCCACCAACAATGATCGCGGGTTTTCCGCGTGAATGAATTTCATCGATGGCGCGCGACGCGGCGCGACAAAATTTTTCTGCATTCATGTCTTCGTGGAGCGGCGTTGTCCCAATCAAATGATGCGGGACCTTCGCGAGTGTTGCCACGTCGGGCTTCGCAGTGAGAAGATCGAGCCCGCGATAAATTTGAAACGCGTCCGCGCTGACAATTTCGGCGCCTATTTCATGCGCGACATTGGCAGCCAGCTCGGACTTGCCGGCGGCGGTCGGCCCGACAATAAAGAACGCTCGCGACATATGACCCATAAGACCTATAGGACATATAAAAAATCGGGAGACGTGCGCTTGGAAGCGGCGTCTCCCGATTGGATTTCAGGCACCCGTTAGCGTGGCTGATGTTCGCCGGATTTTGCGCCGCTTACGACCAGCCTGCGGCCGAGAAATTCCTTGTCGTGCAACTCCTGCACCGCGCGTTTCGCTTCCTCAATGGTTTGCATCTGCACAAAAGCGAACCCCTTCGAGCGCTGGTTGTGCCGGTAACTTACGACCTCCGCGTTTTGGACGTGCCCCACGCCGTTGAACAATTCGAAGAGATCGCTCTCGGTCGCGTCGAAGGACAGGTTGCCGACATAAAGCCGCGGTGACGTCACTTCGACCAGCTCAGGTCTGCGTGAAGGACGCGAAGGCTCTGTGCCGTTCCGCGCCGCCGTTGCTATTTTCGTTGCGCCTTTGCCGTTTCCAAAAAATGCCATTACCCGCTGCCAGAATGTCTGCTTTTGAGCTTTGGCTTCGCCGCGCTGAGGGCGCGAGCGGCCGTTGCCCCTGCGTCGGGAACCGCTTCCTTGAGCCGGAAATGCATTTGTCTCGAATCACAAGCCAGCGCGCTCATCCAACGAAGCAGCCATGATGTAAAAGTCCGCATCACAGTTTCAAAAAATCTGAATCGTCGCAGAAAACGGAGGCTGGGAAGATCGAAGAAGATTCCCGACATCTCGCTCTGATTATGGCTGTGTCGGACGCGATTGCAAGCGAAACGATCGGGAATGACGAAGCACTCGCCTTCAATGCACTACGGCGCGGCAAGCGAATGACGGACGACGAAGAAATCGACGTCACGATCGTTCGTCATTTGGTCATTCGTCATTCCTTCGAGCTTTGTCATTCGGGTTTCGTCATTCTTCTCATTCGATCCCGCAATGAGTAGGCGCGCGATTTCAGATACTCTCGCGGACGCTCGCCCTGAATCGGTCGGAGAAAGTATCGCAATTCGCGCCGGCTCAGCTTCGGCTCGTATCCAAACTCCGGCATGAGATCGCGGCAATGCCATTCTACCCAGCCGATTTCGTCCTCCGAAAGTTCGCCCTGCCAGCGCGTTGCCGGTTCCGGACTGACCTGCGAAAAATTAATTCGCGCTGCCGAGTTGCCACCCCAGAACTGGCCCACTTTTGTAGGCGTCAGGACCGTTTCTGGATCAAAGGCTACGTCCAGGTAAGCGCAGACCTGCTGCATCGAGTTGGCTGGTTCACAAACCAATTGCTCATACGGTACGACGAGGCCCGGCGTCTCGCCGGCGCGCACGCGCTTGGCCAGTTTGGCCGCTACACGCCAGTGAGCGATCACGTAATAAGTGGAGAACCGTCTCGTCTTTCTCGTTTTCTCGAGCGCAATTTGCGCCGCGAGAATAGCGCGCGGGTCGCGGATCGTGACGAGGATTTTTGCATGCGGAAAGCGGGCGAGAATCGCGGAAATGTGATTGCGATTGGCCGGCGTTTTTTCCACCCAGCGTTGAATCGTATCAAGCGGGCGCTCGAGGATCGCGGCGTATGCTTTCACCATCAGGACCAGCAAGTCTTCCGTGGCGTTCGCGGGATCGAATGCCGTGCGCTCAAATGTTTCGAGAAATTTCTCTCGCGGGAAGGTAGGGTAATTGCGCTTGCCCCATTTGCATGGGCCGCCAAACAGCACGTTGGAAAGCGATTGCTTGGTCAGGTAATCGAACTGCGCGCGGCGGCCGCGCGGCGCATATTTCGTGAGAACGGTGGGGAAATACGCGGTCTCTTCCGGCAGCACGAGAAGCTCGGGATGATTGTCGAGCAATGCGACTAAAAGCGTCGTCCCAGATTTGGCCTGGCCTGCAACGAAACAGGCGCGTTCATCCAACGGTAAATCCGAAATCATCGTTTTCGAAGATAAAGTAGCACATGCGTCCCGCTTGTGATTGTTCGCAAAAAACGCAAGCCAGAGGCTTACGCTACTTTTGCGTGCACAGAAACCAATCGATGAAACGCGGCAATCCCTCACTCAACCGAGTTGTTGGATTGTAACCAAGTAATTTTCTCGCTTTCGAAATGTCTGCGCAAGTCAGCGGCATATCACCCGGTTGCTCCGGCAGCCGGTTGATCTTTGCCTTTTTGCCAAGCGCATTCTCGATTGCCGCGATCAAGTCCTTGAGCTGAATGGTTTCACTCTCGCCGAGGTTAAAGATGTCGAAGGGAAGACCGTCGTAGTTCAGCGCGGCCAGCGTGCCTTGAATCACGTCGTCGATGTAAGTGTAATCGCGTCGCGTTGTGCCATCGCCGAACTGATCGACCGGCTGGCCGGCGTAAATGCGTCGAGTGAACTGATGGATCGCCAGATCGGGCCGTTGCCGCGGACCGTAAACAGTGAAATAGCGCAACGCGATCACACGCATTTGATAAAGATGCGAGTAAGTCGAGCAGAGGAATTCACCCGCAATTTTCGTCGCGGCGTAAGGGCTAAGGGTCTGAGTGAGGTGTTGATCTTCGGAAAACGGAACTGTTTTCGAAATTCCGTAAATGGATGAGCTCGACGCGAAGATCAATCGTTCCCGTTGACGTTCGTGTCGTAATAAAGTTGCGGATGTTGAATCGAAGGACGAACGCCCGCGCGTGCGGCCAGATGCGCGATGGCTTCAAACTTTTCGGCATGAAACAAATTCCGCACCGAGGCGCTGTCCCTAAGGTCGACATGGTGAACAGCCACGTCTTTTGCGATGCCGGCAACGTTTGCGCGCTTGATTTGCGGATCGTAAAAATCGTTGAAGTCATCGAGGATGGCGACTTCGTGCCCGGCGGCGAGTAAGTTTTCGGCAAGGTGCGAGCCAATGAAACCAGCGCCGCCGGTGACCAGAATTCTCATTAACCACGAATAAACACCAATAGATAAAATGACGAAGCTCAAATGACGCGACGTGGATCCGACGCGGCTTGTTCGACATTTGTCATTTCGTCATTGCTGGGGACGTGGGCATTCGTGCTTCGACGTTTTCATGCTTGGCCTCTCTGAATCGCGCGCGCACTCACGCGAAATTCCTGTAATGGCTCAACAGATACATCCAATTTAGAGCAAGGGCCGTTATCAGGATCATGCGCGCGTATTTCTTTTCCTTTTGGCGAAACGCAACCCGCAAACGCGGGGCGTGCGTCACAAGCGCGAAGAAGGCATAAACATCAAATGCCGTCACACCACACAGCAACGCGAACACAAGTGGGTTCCATTTCCAGGCGGCGAGAAAATGCCAATGGAAAAATTGAATCGCGGAACGCGTCATGCCGCATGTGACGCAGGGCAGACCGGTGAGCTCATGAAACACGCAACGCGGCCACGGCAAACCGAGCGCAAACCAGCCCGCCGCTACGCCGAGCGATCCCAGCGAAACACTCAGCCAAAGCAACTCGTGATCAGTTTCATTCGGACCGACCCGGCGACATGAAACTTGCATCAGCAAGTTTAATGTTGCGACGTACTCCAGGCACCGAGCGCGCCGAACATCATTGCAATCAGCAGAACGCCGCCACAGCAAACGATCACCGGCAACACAACGGCGAGAACGGCGCGACCGGTATCGGTCTCGTGGGCGCGGGCTAATCCGATGCAGTAAAGGACGATTTTCCAAATTCCAGCGATGAGTCCACCACAAAACGGAATGACTAGGAGCGGGCTGGCCGATCCCTCAGCGAAGCAAACTACGCGGAAAGTAGTTTCAAATGTTTGTTTCGCGCCGCCCACGATCATCAGGCACACGTGAAGAATTGCTGAGGCGATAAACGTTCCGATGACGACAAAAACCGGCGCCAGAATCAAGATTACAATCCAACCGAGCCCGCCGAGAAGATGCGCGAAGGCGCCGTGTCTGTCCCCTAACGACGCAAACGATCGAAGGACGAAATTATAAATCACGGCAAAAACGACGCCGAAAGTTCCGCCGATGGCCGCGTAGAGAAGCGGCTCGCCCAGACCGCCCTCACGTTTCATTGCGGTGAATGCGGCGACCGGCCTGCTCAAGACCATCTGTAAGGTTTCAATAAACGCGCTGAACAGTCCTTTCGTCTGGCGCTCGTCCCACGGCAGCCCGCTGCGCGGCGCGGGAGTTTCTGGCACCGAGGTCGCGCCAATCTGTGGAGGCGGCTCGCCGGACGCCGTTGCGCCAAACTCTGGAAATTGCGACAGCGGTTGCCAACTCGCCATTCCTTCGCGCCAGCCAATATCGCTCGAAACGAATCGGCCGGTGCGCAGCCCCTCACGAACTTCTTCTTCAGGAAATGCGCCCAGACTCGTTGCGCCCCGGTTAACATGAATCATTGCCATAATCCGGCCGTTTTAGTCAGGCGCGGCGCTTCGCGCAAGTTAAATGGTTACAAGCGTCACAAAGTTACAGGAGCTACAGAGGCAATCCGTTGTGACGATGTAACCCTTCTAACCTTCTGCTCAGTCAAATCGGTTCGTTTTCTCCGGCACATCCAGCGCTCGCCAGAAATACCAGGCGGCCACCGAACGGTAAGGACGCCATTTCTCGCCGAGTTTCATCAGCTGCTTCGGAGTGGGCAGTTTTCGTTTGCCAAAAGTTTTGGCGAAGCCTTTGCGAACTCCGTAGTCATCTACGGGCCAGACATCGGGCCGGCCGAGATCGAAGAGGAGAAGCATCTCGACTGTCCAGCGGCCGATGCCGCGCACAGTGGTGAGCCGCGCGATGATCTCTTCATCGCTCATCCCAATGAGTGCGCGCGTGGACGGCACCGTGCCGTCGAGTGTTTTCGCTGCGAGATCCTTTAACGCGGCAGTCTTGCTCCGCGACAGACCGGCAGCACGAAGCGTTCCGTCTCGCGTCGCGAGAAGTTTTTCGGGATCGAGCCATTTTCCTTTGGGATAGAGAGCGCGAACGCGACCGAAGATAGTGGCGGCCGCTTTGCCGCTTAGTTGCTGATAAGCGATCGATTCAGCCAGCGCGTGAAATGGACGGATGCGCACTGCTGGCTTGATATTGTAACGGAGCGATCGCGCAATCAGCGCCGCTAACCGGGGATCGGTCGCGGCAAGATGTTGATGTGCGTGTTCGTGATTCACAGGCCCTCAATTAAAATGAGGAAACACGAATCGCCAAGCGTGTAAACGACCTTCTGTCATTCGGGCTTCGTCATTTGGTATTCGTCATTCCGAACCTTCTCATTCGTGTTTTGCGATTCTCTTCATCGCGCTTGCCGAGCGGAATCTTTTCGATCTTGTGATTCGCATGGAAACGCACTTGACCTGGTATGGCCAATCGGCATTTAAGCTCACTACCGCCACTGGCAAGCTATTGCTGATCGATCCATGGCTAACAAATCCAGTTTTCGCGCGCGGCAAAGAGGAGCTCGCCTCGCTCGACCATGTCGATCTTATTTTGCTTACGCACGGGCATTCCGATCACGTCGGCAATGCAGTCGAGATTGGGAAGCGCACGGGCGCAAAGCTGGTTTCGAACTTCGATCTCAACGCGGCGATGATTTCGGCGCTCGGTTACCCGGAAGCGCAGGCCGGCGACGAGACGACTGGACATCTCGGCGGCGAACTTTCGTTGCTCGATGGCGAAGTAACGGTGCGATTCGTCCCGGCGTGGCACGGCTCGTCGATTCAAAAGGACGACAATGCGCCCCCGGTATATGCGGGCAATCCGACCGGATTGATCATCGCGTTGCGCGGCGGCCCGACCATCTATCACACAGGCGACACCGATTTGTTTTCCGACATGGCGCTGGTGTCGCGATTTAACAAGATCGATATCATGCTCGTTTGCATTGGCGACCATTTTACGATGGGACCCGCGCGTGCGGCCGAAGCAGTAAAGCTGGTCGCCCCGCGGACGGCGATTCCAATGCACTACGGGACATTTCCAGTGCTGACCGGCACGCCTAAAGCGTTCGGGCGCGAGCTGAAAGAGCGCAAGGTAAAGGCCAAATTGCGAGTCATGACGATCGGTGAGACGATTGCGCTGGGAGACCAGGTTAATCGTTAAAAAAGCTACAACGCTAGAAATGGGCCGCGCGACAAATTCCAAACGCGTTTTAACCGACTTTCAAGTCGTTTAATTCACACGACCGCAAACCACAATGAGATCGAATACTACGCAAACAATGCCAATTGGGGAAAATGGGACAAGTTTGGCAGGGCGACTTATACCGCAAGCTCTGACCGATGCGGCGGTGACATTCGTCGATTCCTTAAAGCTCAGTTCGGTCTCCG
>WNGA01003498.1_pt1 | contig 23542 bp, 19 predicted proteins | sample 5400061 | NCBI WGS metagenome assembly WNGA01 (sample SAMN13153366, study PRJNA577476) | soil metagenome | isolation source: 100 cm soil or saprolite under grassland replicate 2 | place: USA:California | collected 2016-06-15
CAGGTCACGTTCGTCCGGTTGGCGTGCCCGTGGTGATCACGACTCGAGCCGACAGGTCCCTGCAAGGGCACGAGGCCGGTGGGTTGGTGGGTCAGACCCTCACCGTGATCACCACGGGGACATCATCACAGTGGGCTGGCAGCGGCAGCGCGCCTGAATGGAGGTCTTCTCATCGGCCGAGATGACATAGTCGCCCTCGCCCAGGGGCGCACCGGCGAAGCCGCGCTGGTACAGGTCCAGCACGACCCCGGCCTTGGCGGCAAACTCGGGGTCGCGGGGGAAGATCCACGAGCGGTGCTGCCATGGTTTGATCGGGTCGTCGTCAAGCCAGCGCCACAGCGTCGTGGTCGAGATCTGGCCGACCAGGCCGCTGGCCAACAACTCGTCGCGCAGCTCGGCAAGGCTCCAGCGCGACAGCGGGACCCCACGGGTTCGGGGCAGCTCACAGGCGACCGCCTTGGCGTAGGCGACCACCACTGGTGAAAACACGCGCGGCCGGCCGGACCGCTTGCGGTCGGCCAGGCCGTCGACGCCTTCTTGGCAGAACCGCTTGCGCCACTTGCCTGCGGTGTTCGGCGCGATCGCAAGCTTGCGGGCGATCGCCTGGTTGGCCCAGCCCGCACTGGCCAGCAGCACGATCCTGGCCCCGGTCACCTGCCGCTGCTGGGCGGTGGGCCGGCGCACCAGCGCCTTGAAGAACTTCCGCTGCGACGCGGTCAACGTGACCACAAACGGGCTGCGCCTGCCGCCTCGTGCCACGATCCCTCCCTTCACACCCCAGCCCCGGCTGGCTGGCGCCCGGGAGCCTATGCGACGCGGGCACGCCCCGAGCGGATCCGGCAAGATGGCGCGATGCCACCCGCGATCCCCGAGTCCACCAAGACCTCACTTGGCCAGCGGCTCCGCCAACGCCAGCGGGAGCGCTGGCCCGGCCTGGCCAGCGTCGATGTCCGCTTCCGGGGCCGGTTCGCCTACATCGACGGCGAGTTGCCGGACGGCGAACTGCTCCCGCTGTGCCGGCTGCGCTACAACGGCTCGGCCAGCCTGTGGGGCTTTGGCATCTACCTGGCCAGCCGGGACGGCTACGAGGACTCCGTGCTGCCCACCGGCCTGCCGATCGGCACCCCCGAGGAGGCACTGGACCGCGCCTGCGGGCTGTACCTCGCCGACCCCAGCGCCTGGCAGGAGCACCTCCCACCAGCCAGCCCCTGACCACGCACGAACTTCCATACGCGAGTACTAAGCGGGGCGGGAGTCGTAGGTGCGGAAGGCGGGCAGGGCCAACGTGACGGCGACCACGGCGACCACGCACAGCACTCCGCCGGAGACCACCGAGGCGCGCACCCCGAAGGCGCTGGCGACCGCGCCCGCCTCCACGTTGCCGAGCGACGGCCCTGTCGAGTAGCTCAGCATCTCGATGCTGGCCAGCCGGCCGCGCAGCGCATCTGGGACAGTCTGGTTCCACATGGTGGTGCGGAACATGCCGCTGACCATGTCCGCCCCGCCAGCCGCGGCCAGCAGCGCGAGGGCGGGCCACAGCGAGCCGACGAACCCGAAGGCGGTGATGGCCACGCCCCAGGCCGCGGCGGCGAGCGCGATGGCCAGCCCGTGCCGGCGCACCCTGGCGATCCAGCCGCTGGCCGCGCTGACCAGCAGGGCGCCGGCCGAGGGCGCCGCGTACAGCAGGCCGAGGGTGCCGGCGCCGCCGAAGCGGTCGGCGATGGCCGGGAACAGCGCCATCGGCATGCCGAACACCATCGCCACGACGTCGACCACATAGGTGCCGAGCAGGTCCGGCCTGCTCCACGCGTAGCGCAGCCCTTCCGCGACGCTGCGCAGGCTCGGACGCTCCGCCTCGGGCGGCGGCGGGACCGTCCGCACCAGGCGCAGCGCCAGCAGCGACACCACGAAGCTGGCGACGTCGACCAGGTAGGCGACGGGCAGCCCGGCTGCCGCGACCAGCAGGCCGCCCAGGGCCGGTCCGGCGAGCATGCCGGCGTTGCCCCGCAGGGAGTTGAGCGCCGCGGCCGCGGGCAGCTCCTCGCGGGCGACCAGCCGCGGCACCAGCGCCTCGAGCGAGGGGCGCTGGAGGCCGTCCAGCCCGGCCATGACCGCCGCCGCCGCGTACAGCACGCCGACCCGCGGGTGGGGCAGGAACGCATTCACGGCCAGGCCGGCGGAGGCCAGGGCGAGACCCGCCTCAGTCGCCCGCACCAGCCGCCGGCGGTCGCGCGCATCGGCGAGCGCCCCGCCGACCAGTGCCGTCAGCAGCAGCGGGACCAGCTCGGCGAGGCCGAGCAGGCCGACAGCCAGCGGCGAGTGGGTGAGGCTGAAGAGCTGGAAGGGGATGGCGACGTAGGTGATCATCGAGCCCGCGAACGACACCATCTGTCCCAGGTAGAGCAGGCGGAAGTCGCGGTGCCGCAGCGGCCTCGAGTCGACCACGAGCGCACGCAGCCACCGTCCCCGCGGCATCGGCTCGTCCACGGGACGCCATGATCCCGGCAGGACCGGCCCCCGGTCCACCGATTTGCCGGCGGCGGCCCCGGTCCCGACGCCGCCGTCAGCGCGCCGGGGCGACGAAGCCGCGGAAGCGGTTGGTGATGGGCAGCCGGCGGTCCTTGCCGAAGGAGCGGCCGGTGATCTTCGGGCCGGGCGCCGCCTGGCGGCGCTTGTACTCGGCGCCGTCCACCATGCGCACCACCCGCTCCACCGTGTCCCGGTCGAAGCCCTCGGCGACGATCTCCTCCGCGCTGGCGTCGTTCTCGATGTAGCGCTCCAGGATCGGGTCCAGCACCTCGTAGGGCGGCAGCGAGTCGGTGTCCAGCTGGCCCGGCCGCAGCTCGGCGGAGGGCGGCTTGTCCAGCACCGACTGCGGGATCACCACTCCCAGCTCGTTGCGCCACCGCGCCAGGGCGTACACCAGCGTCTTCGGCACGTCGCGGATGACCGAGAAGCCGCCGGCCATGTCCCCGTACAGCGTGCAGTAGCCCACCGCCAGCTCCGACTTGTTGCCGGTGGCCAGCACCAGGTGGCCGAACTTGTTCGACAGGCTCATCAGCAGCGTGCCGCGCACGCGCGCCTGCACGTTCTCCTCGGCCAGCCCGGGCTCGGTGCCGGCGAAGGGCTCCTTCAACGCGGCCAGGAACCCGTCGACCGGCTCGTGGATCGGCAGCGTGAGCAGCTCGATGCCGAGGTTGGTGGCGAGCGCGCGGGCGTCGGCGACGCTCCCCTCCGTGGAGTACTCCGACGGCATGGCAACGCCGGTCACGCGGTGACGGCCGAGGGCGTCGGCGGCGATGGTGGCGACCAGGCTCGAGTCGATGCCACCGGAGAGCCCGATCAGCACCCGCTCGAAGCCGTTCTTGGTCGCGTAGTCGCGGGTCGACAACACCAGCGCCCGGTAGACCTCCTCCTCGGCCGTCAGGGGGCGGTTCAGGCGTGGCCTGATCCGAGGACCGGGGTCGGGCAGCTCCTCCGTGACGCGGACGCGGCGCACCTCGAAGCCCGGATGCGGGTCGGCCGCGGGAGTGCGGCGCGGCCGGTCGGCCAGGCGCGCCGCGGCGCCCTCCTCGATGGTCAGATCGACCAGCAACAGGTCCTCCTCGAAAGCCGCCGCCCGCGCCAGGACGCGGCCCTGCGCGTCGAGGTAGGTGCTCTCGCCCTCGAACACCAGCTCGTCCTGGCCACCGATCTGGTTGACCCAGAGCAGGTGCGCGCCGTGGTCGGCGGCCCGCGTCGCCAGCATGGGCCCGAGTCGCTCGCTCTTGCCGAGCCGGTAGGGCGAGCCGTTCAGGCAGACCACCACCTCGGCGCCAGCCGACGCCGCGGTCGCCATCGGGCCCCACGGGAACCACAGGTCCTCGCAGATGGTGATCGCCACCTGGACGGTGCCGAAGGAGGCGAGCAGCACCTGGTGGCCGGGCACGAAGTAGCGCTCCTCGTCGAAGACGCTGTAGTTGGGGAGCAGCACTTTGTGGTAGACGGCCAGCAGCCGGCCCTGGTGGCAGAGGGCGGCGGCGTTGGCCGGCCCGGCGTGGGTCGGGTCGACGAAGCCGACCACCGCGGCGGCCTGGCCGGTGACCATGCGAGCGACACGCTCGGCCCCGTCCCGGCTGGCCGCCAGGAAGCCCGGCTTGAAGACGAGGTCCTCCGGCGGGTAGCCGGTGACCGCCAGCTCGGGAAAGACGACCAGGTGAGCGCCCGCGTCCGACGCCTCGCGGTAGGCGCTGAGGATGCGCTCGACGTTGCCGTCGACGTCACCGACGACCGGGTCGATCTGGGCCCCGGCCAGCCGCAGTCGCTCCATGCGCGGCACCCCCTCCCAACTCTCACAATAGCAAGGGCGTCCAGACGCTGACGGAGGTTTCTGAACTGGTAACCACGCAGGTAGCATGGCCCTCCGATCCCGACCTGGAGCCCGAGGGAACATGGACAAGCAGCGCGAGTACGTCCTGCGGATGGTGGAGGAGCGCGACATCCGCTTTATCCGGCTGTGGTTCACGGACGTGCTGGGGTTCCTCAAGTCGTTCGCCATCACGCCGGCCGAGCTCGAGGACGCATTCGAGCAGGGCATGACCTTCGACGGCTCCGCCATCGAGGGCTATGCCAGGGTCCAGGAGGCCGACATGGTCGCCCGGCCGGACCCGAGCACCTTCCAGGTCCTGCCCGGCCAGCCCGACTCCGGCGGCGTCGCCAGGATGTTCTGCGACGTGCTGACCACCGAGGGCGAACCCTTCGACGGCGACCCCCGCTGGGTGCTGCGCCGCAACCTGGAGGGGGCGGCTAAGGGCGGTTTCACCGTCTACGTCCAGCCAGAGATGGAATTCTTCCTGTTCCCGAGCGCCACCAGCGTGCGGCCGCTGGACTCTGGCTCGTTCTTCGACCAGACCGCGCTGGACCTGTCGCAGGACTTCCGCCAGGTCGCGATCGCCATGCTTGAGCGCATGGGCATCTCGGTGATGCAGTCCCACCACGAGATCGCCCCCAGCCAGCACGAGATCGACCTGCGCGAGGCGGACGCGCTCGCCATGGCCGACCACGTCATGACCTGCCGGCTGGTGGTCAAGGAGGCGGCGCTCGAGCGCGGCCTGCACGCGACCTTCATGCCCAAGCCGTCGCAGCGCGTTGAGGGCTCGGGCATGGACACCCACCTCGCCCTGTACGAGGGCGACCGCAACGCCTTCCACGACCCCGGGCAGGAGGCCAACCTGTCCAAGACCGCCCGCTCCTTCATCGCGGGCGTGCTGGTGCACGCCCGCGAGTACACCGCCGTCACCAACCAGTGGATCAACTCGTACAAGCGGCTCGTCCCCGGCTTCGACGCGCCCACCCACATCTGCTGGGCGCAGCGAAACCGCTCGGCCATGGTGCGGGTCGGCGGCTACCGCTCCGACCGGGTCGACGTCGAGGTGCGCCTGCCCGACCCTGCCGCCAACCCCTACCTGGCCTTCGCCGTGCTGCTGGCCGCCGGCATGAAGGGCGTCGAGGAGGATTACGAGCTGCCGCCGGAGGCGGGTGACAACATCGACGAGATGACCGAGGCGGAGCGGCGCGCCGCCGGCATCCAGCCGCTCCCGGTCGACCTGCACGAGGCCCTGGTCGCCATGGAGGCCTCCGAGCTGGTGGCCGAGGCCCTGGGCGAGCACGTGTTCGAGTACTTCCTGCGCAACAAGCGCCGCGACTGGGAGGCGTACCAGAGCTACGTCTCGCCCTTCGAGCGCAAGCGCTACCTGCCGCTGCTGTAGCTCGGCATGAGCACCCTCTCCACCTCGGGCCTGGCGCGGCTGGGGTTCGAGGAGCCTGAGGCGGTCGTCGAGGACCTGCGGGTGCTCGGGGCATGGCCGGCCGGAGCGACCGCGGGGTCCTCGCGCCTGCTCCACGAGCTGGGCGCCTGCGCCAACCCGGACCTCGCGACCAGGGCATGCGCGGCGATCGTGGCCGCGCGCGCCGACCGCGACGCCTTCGCGGCCGCGCTGCGCCGCCACGTCGGCCTTCGGCGCCGCCTGATCGCCCTGGTCGCGGCCAGCCGCTCGCTGGGCCGCTGGCTGGCCGCTCACCCGGAGGAGGCCGACCGCCTTGCCGACGGTCGCGTGTTCGCCAGGGCGCGGCCCCGCGAGGCGCTGGTCGACGAGGCGCTGGCGCTGGTCCGCCGCGAGCGGCAAGGGCGCGGGTGGGACGCGCTGCGCCGGTTCAAGCGGCGCGAGCTGCTGCGCATCGCCGTGCGGGACCTGGCCGGCGGGGTGCCGGTGGACACCGTCGGAGCGGAGCTGGCGAGCCTGGCGGACGCTTGCCTGGAGGCCGCGCTGGAGCTGGCCGCCGACGCGGTGGGCGCGGGGCCCGGCGCCGACGGCGTGCCGCCGCTGCGGCTGGCCGTGCTCGGCATGGGCAAGCTCGGCGGCTCGGAGCTGAACTACGTCTCCGACATCGACGTGCTCCTCTGCCACGAGCCGGCCTTGGGCACCGATCTCGAGCACGCCACCCGGCTGGCGGCGGCGATCGGCCGCGCGCTGCTCGCGGGGCTCGGCGCCGTCAACCCGGAGGGACCCGGCTACCGCGTGGACGTCAACCTGCGGCCGGAGGGTCGCAACGGGCCGCTGTCGCGGACGCTGGCCAGCTACGTCGCCTATTGGGACCGTTGGGCGCAGCCGTGGGAGATGCAGGCGCTGATCAAGGCGCGGCCGGCGGCGGGGGACCGGGACCTGGCCGCGCGCTTCTGCGCCGAGGCGGCGCGGCGCGTGTACCCCGAGCGGCTCGACCCCGAGGCGATCGCCGCCATCCGCCACATGAAGGCGCGCGTGGAGTCGTCCCGCCCTGCCCGCGCCGGCGGCGACCGTCAGGTCAAGCTCGGCCCCGGCGGCCTGCGCGACATCGAGTTCGCCGTGCAGCTGCTGCAGCTCGTGCACGGGCGGCAGGACCACGAGCTGCGCTCGGGGACCACCCTGGTCGCGCTGGAGCGGTTGAGCGCCGTCGGCTTCGTGGGCCGCGCCGACACTGCCCAGCTCGCCGAGGCCTACCGGTTCCTGCGCAACGTGGAGCACCGCCTGCAGCTCGCCGACGAGCGCCGCACGCACACGATCCCGACGGGGGAGGCCGAGCGCCACTGGCTGGCGCGCACCATGGGCTACCGCGACGGCCCGGAGGCGAGCGCCCTCGAGCGCTTCGAGGCTGACCGCGGCCGCCACGCCGTCGCCGTGCGTGGCCTCCACGAGAAGCTGTTCTACCGGCCGCTGCTGGAGGTGTTCGGCGCGCTCCCGTCCGACCTGAGCCCGCGGCCGGCGGCCGAGCGGCTCGCCGCGCTGGGCTTCGCCAGCCCCGACCGTGCCCTGGCGCACCTGCACGCCCTCACCGGCGGACTGCGCCGGCGGGCGACCCTGCTGCGCGCGATGCTGCCGGTGATGCTCGGCTGGCTCGCCGAGACGCCCGACCCCGACGGTGGCCTGGCCGCGCTGCGGCTGGTGGCCGAGCGGCTGGGACACCGCGACGCCTTCTTCGGCACGGTGCGCGACAACCCGGCCGTGGCGGAGCTGCTGTGCAGCGTGCTCGGCACCTCCCGGCTGCTCGGCGACCTTCTCGCGCGCCACCCCGAGCTGCTCACCGCGATGGCGCACGAGGGTGGCCCCGCCGCCTCCCGCGACCCCGCTGAGCTGCTCGAAGAGGCGCTCGCGCTGGTGGGCCGGCACGAGCGGGCGGAGTCGGCCTGGGACGCGCTGCGGCGCTTCCGGCGCCGCGAGCTGGTGCGGGTGGCCGTCCGCGACGTCGCCGGCGGCGTGCCGGTCGAGCTGGTGAGCGCGGAGCTCACCGGGGTCGCCGAGGCCTGCCTGGAGGCTGGGCTGCGGGTGGCGGCACGCACAGTCACCGCCGGGCTGGCCGGCGCCGGACCCGCCGCTGAGCCACCGGTTCGGCTGGCCGTGGTCGGCATGGGCAAGCTCGGCGGCGGGGAGCTCAACTACGTCTCCGACCTGGACGTGGTGGTCTGCCACGAGGCGCGTTCCGGAACGTCCCCGGAGCTCGCGGGCCGGGCGGCCTCGGCGATAGTGCGGGAGCTCGTCGGCGGGCTCGGCGCGCTGACGCGAGAGGGCACCGGCTTCAAGATCGACCTGGGCCTGCGGCCAGAGGGTCGCAACGGGCCGCTGTCGCGGACGCTGGCCAGCTATAAGGCCTACTGGGACCGCTGGGCGGAGCCGTGGGAGCTGCAGGCGCTGATCAAGGCGCGGCCGGCGGCGGGGGACCGGGGCCTGGCCGAGCGGTTCCGCGCCGAGGCGGCGGCGCGCGTCTACCGGCAGGAGGTCGGGCCCGCGACGGTGGCGGCGGTGCGCAGGATGAAGGCACGGGTCGAGTCCGAGCGCCTGCCCGCGGGGGCCGATCCCAGGCTGCACCTCAAGCTCGGGCCCGGCGGGCTCGCGGACGTGGAGTGGACCGTGCAGCTCGGACAGCTCCGGCTGGGTGGCCGAAATCCGCAGGTCCGCGTGCCTGGCACGCTGGCGGCGCTGGACGCCCTGGTCAAGGCCGGCGGGCTCGAGCCGGCGGAGGGGGTGTGGCTCGGCGACGCGTATCGGCTGTGCATGCGGCTGCGCAACATCGGCTACCTGGTCGCCGGGCGGCGCGCCGACTCGCTGCCGACCGACCCGCGGGCGCTGGAGCGACTGGCCGAGGCGATGGGGGAGCCCGCACCGGGCCGCCAGCGCCTGCTGGAGGCCTACCGCCGCGCCACCCGTCGCGCCCGCCGCGTTGTCATGGCGCGCTTCTGGGGGGACGGGCCTTGAGGCTGGAGCGCCGAGGGCCGTCTTCCCTCTGCCCACCCGCACGCCGACCCGATACCCTTTCTTTGATCGCCCGGCCGGCACCCGCCGGCGGCGGGTCAGCCTCTCTGGTCCTGCAGTCAAGTGGTGGGAGCTTCAAGGTCACATGGAACGACCGATCGTCGTCGCCGACCGGATCGCCACGGCCAGCGCCGTGGTCGCGCTGGAGTCCAGCGTGCTCGCCCAGGGTCTGCCGGCGCCGGCCAACCTTGAGTCGGCACAGGCGCAGTCCATCGCGGTCAGCAAGTCCGGCGCTGAGCCGGCCGTGGTCGGGGTGATCGCCGGCCGCATCGTGGTCGGGGCCGACCCCGAGCAGGTGCGCGGCCTCGCCTCCGGCCGCGCCACGTGGAAGGTCACGGTGCGCGACCTGCCCTACGTCGTCACCCGCAGGCTGGACGGCGCGACCACGGTGTCGGCCACGGCGTTCGCCGCCGAGCGGGTGGGCATCGACGTGATGGCGACCGGTGGGATCGGCGGGATCCATTTCGGCACCGCGGACGTCTCCGCCGACCTGCCGCAGCTCGCCCGCTCCAAGCTTGTGGTGGTCTGCTCCGGCTCCAAGCACGTCGCCGACGCCGCCGCCACGATGGAGTGGCTGGAGACCTGGGGCGTGCTGGTGGTGGGCTACCGGACCGACCGCCTGCCGGCCTTCCTGGCGCGTGGCCGCCTGCCGTTGGAGCACGTGGTCTCCAGCGTCCAGCAGGCGGTCGATCTGGTCCGGGTGCGGCGTGCGCTGGATTCGCCGGGCGCCCTGGTGCTGGTGCAGAACCCGCCGGCCGCGGCCGCCATGGACCCCGACGAGCTGGCCGAGCTGGCCGCGGAGGGCGCCGCCGCCGGGCGCAACGCCGGGGTCGTCGGCAAGGCGCGCACGCCGTTCGAGCTCGACTGGCTGCACCGCCGCACCGGCGGCCGCAGCCTCGCCGCCAACCTGGCCCTGCTCGAGGCCAACGCCGGCCTCGCCGGCGAGGTCGCCGCCGCCCTGGCCGTCGCCTGACCGCTGGCCCCGGCCGAGATGTCACAGTACCGTCCGGCTCGGCGGGCAACCGACGCCGCCGGGCGATACGGGTCGCGTGTTTGGACCGCGGCAACCGCGTGGTGGTCGACCGCGAGCGCGTCTGACCTTCGCCAGGAGACGCCCCGGAGGATGGCTCCGGGGCGTCTCTCGACTGTCGGGTCTAGATGTCGTAGTAGAGGTGGAACTCCCACGGGTGGGGGCGCAGGCGGACGGCGTCGACCTCGCGCTCGCGCTTGTAGCTGATCCAGGTCTCGACCACGTCGGGGGTGAACACGTCGCCCTCGAGCATGAAGGCGTGGTCCTTCTCGAGCGCGTCGAGCGCCTCGTCCAGCGAGCCCGGCACCTGCGGCACGGCCGCCATCTCCTCCGGCGGCAGCTCATACAGGTCCTTGTCGAGCGGCCCGTAGGGCTCGACCTTGTTCCGCACCCCGTCCAGACCGGCCATGAGCATGGCCGCGAACGCCAGGTAGGGGTTGCAGGACGGGTCAGGCACACGGAACTCGACCCGCTTGGCCTTGGGGCTCTTGGAGTACAGCGGGATGCGGGCCGCGGCCGAGCGGTTGCGCTGCGAGTACACCAGGTTCACCGGCGCCTCGTAGCCGGGGACCAGGCGCCGGAAGCTGTTGGTGGTCGGGTTGGTGAGCGCGGTCAGGGCCGGCGCGTGCTGCAGCAGCCCGCCGATGTACCAGCGCGCCGTCTCCGACAGCCCCGCGTAGCCGTTCTCGTCGTAGAACAGCGGCTCGCCGTCGGTCCACAGGCTCTGGTGGGTGTGCATGCCCGAGCCGTTGTCCTCGAAGATCGGCTTGGGCATGAAGGTGGCGGTCTTGCCGTTGCGCCACGCCACGTTCTTGACGATGTACTTGTAGAGCATCACCTTGTCGGCCATGCGCAGCAGCGTGTCGAAGCGCATGTCGATCTCGGCCTGGCCGGCGGTTCCCACCTCGTGGTGGTGCACCTCGATGCCGATGCCGGCCTTGCCCATCTCCAGGACCATCTCGCTACGGATGTCCTGATAGTGATCGGTGGGCGGGACCGGGAAGTAGCCCTCCTTGTAGCGGGGCTTGTAGCCGAGGTTGCGCCCACCCTCCTCGGCGCCCGAGTTCCACGCACCCTCGATCGCGTCGACGTAGTAGTACGCCGAGTACTGGTTCTGGTCGAAGCGCACCGAGTCGAAGATGTAGAACTCGCACTCCGGGCCCCAGTACGAGACCTCCGCGATGCCGGTGCCCTTGAGGTACGCCTCGGCCTTGCGCGCGATGTGGCGCGGGTCGCGGGTGTAGGGCTCGCCGGTCACGGGGTCGCCGACGAAGCAGTTGAGGATCAGCGTCGGATGCTTCGCGAACGGGTCGAGCATCGCGGTGCTGGCGTCCGGGAACAGGAGCATGTCCGACTCCTGGATCTCCTGGAACCCACGGATCGACGACCCGTCGAACCCGAACCCCTCCTCGAACGACGCCTCGGTGAGCTCAGAGGGTGGCACCGAGAAGTGCTGCATCAGACCAGGCAGGTCCGCGAAGCGCAGGTCGATGATCTGGACCCCGCGGTCCTTGACAAGGTTGAGAACGTCGCCGACCGATTCCGTCACTCGGGATGCCTCCTTCACCTGTGGGAGTGGTCCTCGGCGCTGGCCGAGGCCATGACGACGCTAGCAACGCGGCTTTGCCGCGTGATTGCCGAAGTGTTTCGCGCCCGTTAACCGAAAGCCCGGCCGGGCGCGTCGCCCGCTCCGGCCGATCATCGCGCCTGGCGGCAGCGAAAGTCCAGGCCCGTTCGCCCGCGGGTGCACGCCGATGCGCCCTGCGTGGGACGGCGGAACGGCGGGAGCGCCTCCGGTGTACCCAGTGCGATCACCTCCTCAGACAATCGACACGAGAGGAGCCGGACATGAGCGCGAAGACGCATGCGCTCGGCGTGGCGCCGGGGACCTCGCCGCGGGACCGCGCCCGGGTCCTTGCCGCGCGTGTGGGGACCTTAATGCGGGAAGGACAAGCCTAGCCGGCCCTGGCGAAGTCGAAGGGGACGGCGCGCTCCGGTGCCAGGGAGGCGTCGAACCAGTGCAGCAGCGGCGCGCCGTGGGGATCGCTCGAGGCATCGTCGGCGTCGCGCGTGACGATCACCTCGAAGATCGTCGGCGGCCGCAGGTCGGCGGCGAAGCGGACCTGGGCGTCGCCGCGAGCATCGCCCCCCACCGCGCCGGCCAGCAGCCAGCCGGTCCAGTTGTGCAAGAACACCAGGTAGCGCTCGTGGCCGCTGGTCGGCGGCAGGCCCCGCAGGCTCACAACCGTGAGCCACGTCCCCGGCCGGTACTGCATGCGGCCGCGCATGCCGTCGCGCCGGCCGGCGCCCACGGGCGGAAGCTCCCTGGTCACCACGTTCGGGGCCGTCGTCACCTCGCGTGCCAGCGCCGCGTGGCGCCGCTCGTCGAAGGCCTGGGAACCGCGCACCCCGAGCAGGGCCAGCACGGCGAGAGCCACGATGGCGAGCGCCGCCGTGGCCGGGCGCGTGCGTGCGATCGTGCGGAGCACCGGAGCCGCTACGCCCCCGTCGCCTCGGGGGCCTCCGCGGCCGAGGCCTCGGCGGCCCCGGCCGCGACGGCCCAGCGGGGCGGCACGCCGTGCCGCTTGGCGTAGGCGGCCTTGTGCATCTGGCCGGCGTGGTAGCTCGAGCGCACCAGCGGGCCGGACTCCACGTGGGTGAAGCCCAGCGACAACGCGACCTCCCTGAGCTCGGCGAACTCCTCCGGGGCGACGAAGCGCTGCAGGTTCAGGTGCTGCTTGCTCGGCTGCAGGTACTGGGTGATCGTCAGCAGCTCGACGCCGACCTCGCGCAGGTGGCGCATGGTCTCCTCGACCTCGCCGCGTTCCTCGCCCATCCCGAGGATCAGGTTCGACTTGGTGGCGTGGCCGGGTGGCAGCCAGGCGCGGGCGCGCGCCAGCAGCTCCAGGCTGCCGGCGTAGGTGAAGCCGGGGCGGATGCGCTTGTAGAGCCGGGGCACGGTCTCGACGTTGTGCCCGAGCACGTCGGGCAGGGCGTCGGTGACCTGCCGCAGCGCCTCCGGGCTCCCGCGGAAGTCCGGGATCAGCACCTCGATCCCGCAAGTCGACAGCAGCTCGCGCACCTGGCGGATCGACTCAGCGAACAGCCAGGCGCCGCCGTCGCCGAGGTCGTCGCGCGCAACGCCGGTGATGACCGCGAAGTTGAGCCCCATGCGGGCGACGGCGTGAGCCACGCGGCGTGGCTCGTCGACGTCGTAGCCCTCGGGCCTGCCGTTGGAGATCTGGCAGAAGGGGCAGGCCCGGGTGCACTGCTCGCCGCCGATGAGGAAGGTCGCCTCGCGCGCCTCCCAGCACTCGAAGATGTTGGGGCAGCCCGCCTCCTCGCAGACGGTGTGCAGCTCGGCGCCGCGCATGAGCGACTTCAGCTCGCGGTAGTTCGGCCCGTAGGAGGCGCGCACCTTGAGCCAGGAGGGCTTGCGGGCGAAGGTCGCCTCCGTTGGCGCGGGCGCCGGCGTGCGCGGCAGCACCGAGAGAGTGCGCACGCCGGGTGGGACGATCGGGTCGGGGTCAGGCATTGGCGTGCTCCTCCACCGGCAGGTCCAGGCTGGCGAGGTCGATCAGGGCCGGGTCCCGCTCGAGCCGCTCGGCGAGGTCGCGCTCCACCAGCGGCAGGGTCTCCTCCACGGTGACCGGGCGACCGAGCAGGCTCGACAGCGAGCAGGGCGACTTGTCCGGCATGCCGCATGGCACGATCGCGTTGAACTTCGCCAGGTCGGTCGTGCAGTTCAGCGCGAAGCCGTGGCTGGTCACCCGCCTGGAGACGCGCATGCCGATCGCGGCGAGCTTGCTGTCGCCCACCCAGACCCCGGTGAGCGCGCCGAGCTCGCCGCGCGCCTGAAGGCCGAAGCCGGCCGCCACGTCGACCAGCGCCCCCTCGAGGTGGTGCAGGAAGGGCCGGATGCCCGCCGCCTGGTCCAGCTTGGCGATGGGGTAGCCGACGAGCTGGCCGGGACCGTGGTAGGTGGCCTGGCCGCCCCGGTCGGTGTGCACCACCTCGGCGCCCTGGGCCGCCAGCCACGCGGGGCTGGCGAGCACGTCGCCATCCGGGCTGCGCCTGCCGAGGGTGTACACGTCCGGGTGCTCGAGCAGCAGCACCGTGTCGGGGATCTCGTCCGCCACCCGGCGCTCGACCAGCTCCCGCTGCCAGGCCCAGGCGCGCCGGTAGCCGACCAGCCCGGCGCGGACCAGCCAGAGGGGGGGCCGGAGCGGGCTCATCACGCCAGCCCCAGCTCAGCGGCGTAGTCGGCCTCCTCCAGCACCTCTTTGATCTTGACCAGGAAGCGGGCGGCGTCGGCGCCGTCGATGATGCGGTGGTCGTAGGTGAGGACGGCGTACATCACGTGGCGCACCGCCACGACCTCGCCGAGGTGCGGGTCGTCGACCACCACGGGGCGCTTGACGATCGCCGGAGTGGCGAAGATGGCCGCGTTGGGCTGGTTGATGATGGGCGTGTCCCACAGCACCCCGCGGCTGCCCGTGTTGGTCACCGTGATCGTCGAGCCGCTCAGCTCGTCGGGGCTGATCTTGCCGTCGCGGGTGCGCGTCGCCACGTCGGCGATAGCCTTGGCCAGGCCGGCGAGGTTGAGGTTGTCGGCATGCTTGATCACCGGCACGAACAGGCCCTTGGGCGTGTCGACCGCCACGCCGAGGTGGACGTCATGGTAGACGTGGAGATTGCCGTCGGCGTCCAGAGCGGAGTTGACGTTCGGGTACTGCTTGACGGCGGCGATCAGCGCGTGGAGGCAGAAGGGCAGCGGCGACAGCGACACGCCCTCGCGCTGCCGGAACGCCTCCTTGGCGCGCTCGCGGAGGCGCATCACCTCGGTCATGTCGACCTCGACCGCGGAGGTGAGCTGGGCGCTGACCTGGAGCGAGGTCACCATGCGCTCGGCGATGATGCGGCGCGTGCGGGTGGTCTTGACGACCTCCTCGCGCACGCCGGAGGGCAGCGGAACCGCCACCGCGATGCCAGCGGGTGGCCGCGGCGCCGCGGCGGCCGCGGGCGCGGCCGCGGTCTCAGGTGGCGCCTCGGCCGGCGCGGACGGCTCGCGGCCGCGGCCCGCCAGGTAGGCCTCGACGTCCTCGCGGCGGACGCGGCCGCCAGCGCCGGTCCCGCGGACCTGGGTCAGGTCGATGCGGTGCTCGCGCGCGAGCCGGCGGACCAGCGGGGAGACGACCATGCCCTCTGGCACGACGCCACGGCGCCCGCCGTCGGTCTCCACGGCGGTGGCGGCTGGCTGGCGCGCGGGCGCCTTCTGGGCGGCGGGGGCGGCTGTGGCCCGGGCCGGCGCCTCGGCCGGAGCGGGCGCTGGCGCCTCGGCGCGCCCGCCTCTGGGGGCCGCGCCCTGGGCGCCGATCTCCACCAGCTCCGCCCCGACCGGGACGGTGTCGTCCTCGCCGACCTTGATCGACTGGACGACACCGGCGACGGGGGAGGGGACCTCGGTGTCGACCTTGTCGGTGGAGACCTCGAACAGGGGCTCGTCGACCTCGACGCGGTCGCCTTCCTGCTTGAGCCAGCGGGTGATGGTGCCCTCGGTGATCGACTCGCCGAGCTCCGGCATGCGCACCGTGACGGTCTCGCCCTCCTCGGCCGCGGGTGCCTCCTCGGCCGGGGCGGGCGCCTCAGCCGGCGCCTCCGCCTCGGCCTCGGCCGGCGCCTCCTGCGTCTCTGCCGCCGGAGCCGTCTCCTGGCCGTCGCCCGCCGCCGACGTCTCGATCTCGGCCAGCTCCGTGCCGACCGGGACGGTCTCGTCCTCGCTCACCTTGATCGAGGTCAATACCCCGGCGACGGGGGAGGGGACCTCGGTGTCGACCTTGTCGGTGGAGACCTCGAACAGGGGCTCGTCGACCTCGACGCGGTCGCCTTCCTGCTTGAGCCAGCGGGTGATGGTGCCCTCGGTAATCGACTCACCGAGCTCCGGCATCTTGATTGACCTCGCCATCGTCGCTCCCTCTCCCTGCCTCCGCCGTCGCGTCGCCTTACTAGCCCTGGTGCAACGGGCGTCCCGCGAGCGTCAGGTACGCCTCGCCGACAGCCTCCGAGAGCGTCGGGTGGGGGTGGATGAACTGGGCGACCTCCGTCGGGAGCGCCTCCCAGTTGTAGACCAGCATCGCCTCGGAGATCAGCTCGGTGACCCGCGCGCCGATCAGGTGGACGCCGAGCACCGGGCCGTCCTTGGCGGCGACCAGCTTCACAATCCCGCCCTGCCCGTACATCATCCCCCTGGCCACGCCGTTGAAGGGGAAGCGGTTGGTCACGACCTCGTGGCCACGTTCGCGCGCCTGCTGCTCGGTGAGGCCGACACTGGCCACCTCTGGTGCGCAGTAGGTGACCCTGGCCACGCCGGTGTAGTCGATCGGCGGTGAGTCGTGACCGGCGGCAAGCTCCGCGACCAGCATGCCCTCGGCGAAGGAGGCGTGGGCGAGGGCCAGCGACGGCGGCGGCAGCAGATCGCCGACCACGTACACGCCCTGGGCATCGGTCTCCAGCGTGTCCCAGTTGGCCGGTACCACGAAGCCACGGTCGAGCCGCACGCCGATCTCCTCGTAGCCGAGGTCGGCGGTGACCGGCCCGCGGCCGGTCGCCACCAGCAGCAGCTCCGCGGAGACCTCGCTGGTCTTGCCCTTGTTGGTGACGGTGACCGCGACCTGGTCGTCGCCGACCTTGGTGTCCTCGAGCTTGTGGTCGACCATGACGTTGATCCCGTGGCGGCGGAAGGCGCGGCCCAGCTCGCGCTGGACGTCCTCGTCCTCCAGCGGCACCAGGCCGGGCAGGATCTCCACGATCGTGACCTCGACGCCCAGCGAGCGCCAGAACGACGCGAACTCGACCCCGACCGCGCCGGCGCCCAGCACGATCACCGACTTCGGCAGGTAATCGAGCATGAGCGCGTCGTCGGAGCTGATCACCCGGCGGCCGTCGATCTCCAGGCCCGGGATCGACTTCGGCACCGAGCCGGAGGCCAGGACCAGCGCCCGCTCGGCGGTGATGCGCCCCACGCCGTCGACCTCGACCTGCTTGGGCCCGCTCACGCGGCCACTGCCCTTGATGACCTCGACCTTCTCCTTTTTCAGGTGCGCCTCGAGGCCGTTGAAGTTCTTGTTGACGATGTCGTCGCGGTTGGCCACGGTGGCCGAGTAGTCGATCGACTCGATGGCGGCCTTCATGCCCCAGCGCTCCGCGGCCTCGCGCACGCCGTCGGCGAGCTCGGCCGCGTGCAGCAGCGCCTTGGTCGGGATGCAGCCGCGGTGCAGGCAGGTCCCGCCGACCTTGTCCCGCTCGATGAGGGCGACCTTGAGACCGAGGCCGGCGCCTCGTAGCGCCGCCGAGTACCCGCCCGTTCCGCCGCCCAGGATCACCAGGTCGTACGAGTTCGAGGGCATGTCGTCGGCTCCTTTGATTCCGGGCTTACGGGGCGCAGTCTAGTCTCGGGAATGCTGGACGGCCATGAGGACGGAGTGCCCGGCCGCTCGGGGGTCAAACCGGGCATCGAGGGCGTGCAGGGAAGGCCCCGATCGGGTACACCAATGGTCCGGGCAGTATCCCTGGGGTACGCTCGGTTCTGCTGGTTGGGTGGTTCGTACCCCCGGCCTGATCGCGTCACAGTAAGGGAGGATGCCTCGTGGAGGTCTCCGAGATCATGACCAAGGAGGTCGTCACCGTCGGCCCGGAATACAACGTCGCCGACGTGGCGAGCCTGCTGCATTCCCGCGGGATCGGCTCGGTGATCGTGCTCGAGGACAACCGCGTGCTGGGCATCCTCACCGAGCGCGACATCATCGAGGTGGTCGGCTCCGGTGAGGATCCCAAGAACGTCGCCGCCCACGAGGCGCTGACCGACGACCTGATCACCGTCGGCCCTGAGGCGCCCATCGAGGAGGCGGCGCGCGAGATGGTGCGGGCCGGGGTGCGCCACCTGCCTGTCATCTCCGAGGAGGGCGTGATCGGCATCGTCTCCATGCGCGACCTGGTGCGCTGGAGCACGCGCGGGGTGGCCGAGTCGACCGACCTGCCCCACATCGAGGTGTCCAAACAGGTCCTCTCGCTTGTCAACAGGGCGGCAAAGTGAGCTTCCTGGACGCCTTCCGGATCCGGCGCACGCGCGGCGACCGGGTCGCCTCGATGGACCGCGAGGCAACGCCCGAGGACCTGGACGCGCTGCGCACCTTCGCCCGCAGCCGCAAGGGCGTGGAGTTCTTCGTCGAGCCGGAGACGATGGTCACCGACACCACCGCGGTGGCGGTTGCCGCCGACGGCGAGTGGACGCGCCGGCGGGTGGGATCGCCCAAGGTGATCCAGCGGGTCGCCCGTGAGCTCGGCCTGCCCGTGTACGACGTGCAGATCGTCGGCTACCCGGAGCGCATGCGCGCCTACAACGCCAGGCTGAAGGCGGAGGGCCGCAAAGAGCGGCAGCTGCCGGACGAGAGCCCGCCGCCGGTGCGGACCTCGCGCCCGCCCTCGCGCACGCCGCGGCCGTCGCAGCCACGGCGGACCTTGCCGGCCCAAGGTGACCCACCCCGGCAGAGGGAGGGCGAATGACCACCGCCGCCGATCTCAGGCGCTCCCCGCTCGACAAGGTGCACCGGCTGCTGCACGCGAAGATGGGGCCGTTCGCCGGCTGGGACATGCCCATCGAGTACGCCGGCACGCTGAGCGAGCACCGCGCCGTGCGCGAGGCGGTCGGCGTGTTCGACCTCACCCACCTGGGCAAGGTCGAGGTGCGCGGCCCGGGCGCTCACGACGCGCTGCAGCACGCTCTCTCGGGCGACCTCGACAAGCTCGGGGCGCCGGGCGCCGCCCAGTACACCCTGTGCCTGACGGAGCGGGGCACGATCGTCGACGACCTGATCGTCTACCGCGAGGCCGACGGCTACCTGCTGGTGCCCAACGCGGCCAACTGGCCGAGGGTCGCCGAGGCGGTTCGCGCCTCGGCGGCGCAGGTGGGGACGGCAGCCACCCAGATCACCCCGCGGCCGGACGTGGTCGTGCTCGCGGTCCAGGGCCCGCGAGCGCCGGAGCTGGTCGGGGCCCTGTTCCCCGACGAGGCGCCGGCGCTCGGGTACATGCGCTTCGCGCCGGCCGCCTACGGCGGCGAGCCCGTTCGGCTGGCCCGCACCGGCTACACCGGCGAGCGCGGCTACGAGATCCTGGCGCCGCCCGCGGTGGCCGGCCAGCTTTGGCACGAGCTGTTCGACCGCGGCGCCCCGCTCGGGGTGGTGCCCGTCGGCCTCGGCGCGCGCGACACCCTGCGACTCGAGATGGGCTATCCGCTGCACGGCAATGACATCTCCACCGAGACCGACCCGTTCGAGGCGCGCCTGGGCTGGGCCGTCGCGCTGGGCAAGCCCGCCTTCCGCGGCCGGGACGCGCTGGTCGAGCGAAAGGCCACCGGACCGCGCCGCCTGCTGGTGGGGCTGGTCTCGACCGACCGGCTGATCCCGCGGCACGGCATGGCGGTGCTCGCGGGGGAGCGGACGGTGGGGGGGGTCACCAGCGGCACGTTCTCGCCGACCCTGCGCCACGGCATCGCCATGGCCTATGTGGCGCGCGAGCTCGTGGAGCCCGGCACCGAGCTGGAGATCGACGTGCGCGGCCGGCGAGGCGGCGTGCAGGTCACCCGCCCGCCCTTCGTCAGCGCCTCGCCCAAGGACTGAGGACCCCCGCCCATTCACTGACCGACCCTACGGAACCTCGGTAGTGGCCTCGGGGTCCAGCTCGTAGCGCGCGATCGCCTCGGCCACGGCCTCGCGCTTCAGCTCGCCGGCCAGCGCCAGCTCCTGGAGCACGGCGACCGCGATGCTCTCGGCGTCGATCTTGAAATGGCGCCGCAACGCCGCGCGCGTGTCGGAGCGGCCGAACCCGTCGGTGCCGAGGATCGCGTAGGGGCGCGGCACCCAGCGGGAGATCTGGTCGGGAACCGCCCGCATGAAATCGGTGACCGCCACGATCGGCCCCTCGACCTCACCGAAGGTGCGGCTCACCAGCGGCACCCGCTGCTCCTCCGTCGGGTGCATGCGGTTCCACTGCTCGCACGCCAGCGCCTCCGCGCGCAGGCGCTGCCAGCCCGGCGCGCTCCACACGTCCACGGCGACGTCGGAGTCGCCGGCCAGCAGCTCCTGCGCGCGCAGGGCGGCGGGCATGGCGCTGCCGCTGGCCACCACCTGCGCCCGGTGCGCGTGGCGGCCCTCCGCCGGCCGGTAGCGGTACAGCCCCTGCACGATCAGCCCCTCGTCGAGCCCGTCGGGCATGGGCGGCTGCACGAACGGCTCGTTGTAGACGGTGAGGTAGTAGAAGACGTCCTCGGCGCGCTCGCCGTACATGCGGCGCAGGGCGTCCTCCATGATCACCGGGATCTCGAAGGCGAAGGAGGGGTCGTAGGACACGCAGGCGGGGTTGGTGCTCGCCGGCAGCAGCGAATGGCCGTCCTGGTGCTGCAGGCCCTCGCCGTTGAGCGTCGTCCGCCCAGCCGTGGCCCCGATCAGGAAGCCCTTGCAGCGCTGGTCGGCCGCGCTCCAGGCGAGGTCCCCGGTGCGCTGGAAGCCGAACATCGAGTAGAAGACGTACAGCGGGATCATCGGCTCGCCGAAGGTGGCGTAGCTGGACCCGGCGGCGTGGAACTCGCTCATCGAGCCGGCCTCGGTGATGCCCTCGTGCAGGATCTGCCCGCGCGCGTCCTCCTTGTAGGAGAGCACCAGGTCGCGGTCGACGGCGTCGTAGGTCATCCCTTTGACCGAGTAGATCTTGAGGTCGGGGAACAGGGAGTCCATGCCGAAGGTGCGCGCCTCGTCGGGGATGATCGGCACGATCCGCTTGCCGACGTCCTCCCTGAGGAGGTCCTTGACCAGGCGTACCAGCGCCATGGTCGTGGCCACCTGCTGGCGGCCGGAGCCCTTCTTGAGCCGCGCGTAGGTGTCCTTGCCCGGCAGCTCGAGCGGCTTGGAGCGCACCACGCGCCTTGGCACGGGGCCGCCCAGCTTGCGCCGCTGCTCCATCAGGTAGCTGTGCAGGTCGGAGTCCTCCGGCGGGCGGTAGTACGGCGGGTAGCCCTCGGCAAGGTCCTCGTCGGGGATGTCCAGGCGGAGCCGGTCGCGGAAGCTGTTGAGCGTGCCGCGAACGAACTTCTTCATCTGGTGGGTGGCATTGCGGGCCTCGAACTCCGGGCCCAGGCCGCGCCCCTTGATGCTCTGGGCGATCACCACGGTGGGCTGGCCCTTGTGCTCCACCGCGGCCTCGTAGGCGGCGTAGACCTTGCGGATGTCGTGCCCGCCGCGGTCCAGCGACAGCGCCACGATCTCCTCGTCGGACATGCCCTCGACCAGCCGGCGCAGCGGCTGCGAGTCGAACAGGTGCTCACGGATGTAGCCGGCGTCCTCGGCGGCCATGGTCTGCAGCGCGCCGTCGGGCACCGAGTTGAGCTTGGCCACCAGCGCGCCCGAGGAGTCGCGCTCCAGCAGCGGGTCCCAGCGCCGGCCCCAGAGGACCTTGATCACATTCCAGCCAGCACCGCGGAACACCGCCTCCAGCTCCTGCACGATCTTGCCGTTGCCGCGCACCGGCCCGTCCAGGCGCTGCAGGTTGCAGTTGACCACGAACGTGAGGTTGTCCAGCTCATCGCGGGCCGCGACGCTCAGCGCCCCGACGGCCTCGGGCTCGTCCATCTCGCCGTCGCCCAGGAACGCCCAGACTCGCGAGCCGCCGGTGTCCACGATGTCCCGCCGCGCCAGGTACCGGTTGAAGCGCGCCTGGTAGATCGCGTTGATCGCGCCCAGGCCCATCGACACCGTCGGGAATTCCCAGAACTCGGGCATCAGCCGCGGGTGCGGGTAGGAGGACAGCCCGCCGGGCCTGGCCTCCTGGCGGAAGCGGTCGAGCTGCTCCTCGGTGAGGCGCCCCTCGAGGAACGCCCGCGCGTACACCCCCGGCGAGGAGTGGCCCTGGAAGAACACCTGGTCGCCAGGCCCGCCGTCCTTGCCGTGGAAGAAGTGGTTGAAACCGACCTCGAACAGCTCCGCGGCGGAGGCGTAGGAGGCCATGTGGCCGCCGAGGCCGAGCTCTGGCTTGTTGGCGCGGGAGACGATGGCCGCCGCGTTCCAGCGCACGATCGACAGCAGCCGCCGCTCCAGCTCCTCGTCGCCGGGGTAGCCGGCGTCCACCGACGCCGGGATGGTGTTGACGTAGTCCGTCGAGGTCAACGGGGGCAGGCCGACGTCAAGCGAGCCGGCATGCTCGAGCACCCGTCGCAGCAGGAACCGGGCGCGGTCGGCGCCCTCGCGCTTGACCAGGTCGGTGAGGGAGTCCAGCCATTCCCTGGTCTCCTGCGGGTCCGGGTCGGGAAGCTGATCCAGCGTCCGGCCCATGGTGACGTCGTCGTGATCGCTCACCGTCTTGCTCCCAGGCTTAGGGGTGGTCGCCGTACTTGTCACTACCTTAGTCGTGCCAGGCCGCATTCGTCCCAGCCTACCCGGCGGCCGCGCTTGCAGCCGTACCCGATCGGCTGGACACCCCGGGACAAAGTCTCCCTTGTCTTGTTGTACCGGCTCGAACCGGATAGTACGGTGCGGCGATGTAGTCGAGGGCCGTGCCCGGTGCTCGTGGTTCCAGGTGCGGCCTCTATCACAGCCGAGCGCGCTGGGAGGAGGTGAGGCCCAGAACCCCGCTCGTCCCCGTCGTCGATCCTCCAGCAGTGCTCTATCCGAAATGGAGGGGAGAGCCGTGACGGGACACCAATCGTGGAGTGGTCTACCAGGGCCCGGGCAAGGTGGAGGTCCAGGACCTCGACTACCCGATACTCGTGCTCCCTGACCAGAACGACCGCCAGCTTCAGCACGGCGTGATCCTCAAGGTGATCGCCACCAACATCTGCGGGTCGGACCAGCACATGGTCCGCGGCCGCACCACCGCGCCGGAGGGCCAGACGCTCGGCCACGAGATCACCGGCGAGGTGATCGAGACCGGCCGCGACGTCGAGTTCATCAAGCAGGGCGACCTAGTCAGCGTGCCCTTCAACATCGCCTGTGGGCGCTGCCGCAACTGCAAGGAAGGCAACACCGGCGCGTGCGAGAACGTCAACCCCGCGCGCGACGGCTGCCTACGGCTACGTCGACATGGGCGGCTGGCGCGGCGGCCAGGCCCGCTACGTGACCGGGGCGGCCCCAGTCGCGGATGGTCGCCTCGATCCAGCCGCCACCGACCCTGACGGTCACCGTGACCGGCTGCGCGTCGCCGGACCCATACAGGACGGCGTTGGTGGCGGCCTCGCTGACGGCCAGGACCACGTCGTCGACGACATCGTCCGGGATGGCACCTGGTACCGCGGCCAGGCTGCTTCGGATGGCACGCCGCAGCTCGGCAAGGCAGGTCGGCGAGCCGGCAAGCGAGATCTTCATGTCCTGCCCCCTTGCCTTGCGTTGCGGCTGCTGCCGCGGCGCCTGCCCGTGGGCGGACGCGACGGCCGGCGCGTCATCGGCGACGGTCCGCTGCCCGGAAGTCCGGGTGAGAGGCCACCGCCGTGCCCTACGCGTGCGCGTCGACCGGCGACTGGCTGGCCCGCTCCCGGGCCCTCTCCTGTGCTTGTGCCTCGCTGGACGCCTTGCGCAGCTCCGCCAGCCGGCCGAGGCGCTCCCGCTCCTGGCGCAGGATTGCGTTGTCGCGTTCGAGCTCGGCGACT
>WNGA01003502.1_pt1 | contig 23538 bp, 21 predicted proteins | sample 5400061 | NCBI WGS metagenome assembly WNGA01 (sample SAMN13153366, study PRJNA577476) | soil metagenome | isolation source: 100 cm soil or saprolite under grassland replicate 2 | place: USA:California | collected 2016-06-15
CCGCGCAGCCCACGCAGCCGACCGACCTCGCCGAGCTGTGAAGGAGGGGGCTCGTGGGGGAACCATGGGTTCCCCCACGCAGGCGAGCCGAGGAAGCCACCGCCTCCGGTGACAAGGACCTTCATCCGCGGGGCGCCACCGTTGGCCGGCCGATGCTGAGCCAGTCGACGCGGCCGATCCAGCGTTGGCGACTCTCCGCGTACCAGGCGATCGTCTTGGCAATGCCGTCTTCCCAGGAAACGAGCGGCTCCCAGCCCGTCTCTCTGTGCAGCTTCTCGTAGCCGACCCGCAACGCCAGCACCTCGCTCCCGCCCGGTCGCAGGCGCAACGGCGTCGTCACGATCTCGCGCTCCCCCCAATGGCCCAGCTCGCGACCGATCTTGAGGATCAGGTCGGCCCAGTCCTTCATGGCGATGTTCTTGCCCTGGCCGTAGACGTAGACGTCGCCGGGAATGCCCTTCGCCGCGACGGTGAGATGGCCGCGCACGCCGTCCGTGCAAAAGCAGAAGTCGCGCATCGGCTCGAGTGCGCCGAGCTCGATCGTCTCGCGCTCGAGCGCCTGCGTGATGATCGTCCCGGTGACGTAGCGTGGGTTCTGGCGCGGGCCGTAGTTGTTGAACATCCGCGTCACCACCCCCGGCACGCCGTACGCGTCGTGATAGTTCATCGTCAGGAAGTCGGCTGCGACCTTCGCCGTCGCATAGATCGACTTCGGGTTGATCGGCGAGCGCTCGTGGAGGATCAGCTCGCCGTCCTCGCCGTATTCGTGGTGGTGAGCGACAGCCTCACGGACGTTTCCGTACTCCTCGGACGTTCCGGCCGTGTCGAACTTCTCGAGCTCGAGCCCGTTGTCGACGACGGACTGGAGCAGGTTCAGGGTGCCGACCGTGTTCGCCATCACGGTCTCGTACGGGCGGTGCCAGGACTCGCCGACGTGCGCCTGCGCGCCGAGGTGGAAGACGTACGGCTTGTCGGGCGCTTCGCGCAGCTCCCGCATCAGGAAGTCGATCGACGTCTTGTCCGTGAGGTCTGCGAAATGCACCTTCAGCCGGTCGCGCAGATGCCCGATGTTGTTCAGGGCGCCGCTCGAGGTCGCACGTACGAACGCGTTCACGTTCGCGCCGAGGGCAACGAGCGCCTCGGTGAGGTGGGAGCCCATGAAACCGTCCGCACCGGTGACGAGAATCGTGCGTCCCTCGTAGGACTCTGCGAAGTCGTCGCGAAGGCGCGCGAGCGCCTCTTCGGTCCAGGTCGCAGCTTGTCTGTTTGAGTTCGCCGTCGAAGCCATGAGCGCCGAGACCAGACAGCCTAGCCTTCCGCTTCGCAGGAGTGCGCTGCGAAGCGGCGTCGCGACGGGCGCCTCGATCCTGACGGGGAGCGCCGCCGCGGCGGTCGCGGGCGCATATCTGGCGCACAAGTTCGGACGAGATGCTCGAACCGACGGCTTTCTCGCTGCGTACGGCGTGTACCTCGTGATCGTGCTCGCGGCGCAGGCCTTCCGGCTCGTGATCGTCCCCGATCTCACGCGGGCTTCCGCGGACGAGCGCCTGCCCGCGGAGTTCGTCTCGTATGCGTCCGTGCTGCTGACGCTCGCCGTGCCCGCCACGGTGCTCACCGGCATTTTCGCAGGCCCGTTCGGCGATCTGCTCACGGGCACACTGCCGTCGGAAGCCGCAGACATCGCCTCGAGCGCCGTGGTGTGGCTCGTCCCCGCCGCGTTCGCGCAGATGCTCGCCGCGCTGGGCGCGAGCGCGCTGGCCGCGCGCGACAGCTACATCGTCGCGGCGGCGGCCTACGCGCTCGGGGCGATCTCGGGCCTCGTCGTGTTCGTCGCACTGGCGGGCTCGCACGGGCTCATCTCGCTCGCCTGGGGGCTCGCGCTGAACGGGGCGCTCGCCGCGGGGATTCCGTTCGTCGCGCTCCTGCGTTACGGCCACCTCCTCGGCACCCGTAGCGGTGGCGTGGCGATCTGGCCGCGGCTGCTGAAGCTCGTGCAGGCGGCGGCCGTTCCGATCGCGCTCCAGGGCCTCTACCTGATCGCGCTGCGCGGCGCGTCCGGGTTGGGCGAGGGGAACCAGACGAGCCTCACGTACGCGTACCTGTTCGCGGCGACGCTCGTCGCCGCGACGGCGTCGTCTCTCTCGCTCATCTCGTCGGCGCCGCTCACCCGGCGCGGCCTCGACGCGGAGAGCGCGTCGGCGCACGTGCTTCACGCGGCCTGGCTCAGCCTCACGCTGATCGGCGCCGCGGCAGGCGTCTTCACGCTCGTCGGCGGGCGGGTCGTGAGCTTCGTGCTCGGCGACGCCTTCGCGGGCGACATCGGCAGCGATCTCGGACACCTCGTCGTGTACCTCTCGCCCTGGGTCGCCGCTGCCGTCGCATTCTCGGTGACCTTCCCGCTCCTGTTCGTCCTCGAAAAGACGCGGATTCTCGTGCCGCTCGCCGCCCTGGCGCTCGCCGTCGACGTCCCGCTCTCACTCGGTCTGCGCGAGCTGCTCGGCCTGCGCGGGCTCGTGCTCGCGCTTGCCCTGGCGACGTTGGTCGTCGTGCTCGCGCTCATGGGCGCCGTCTCGTTACGAATGCTCGTCCTCACCGCGGTCGGTCTGGTGCGGACGGCCCTGTTCGTCGCTGCGCTGACGATCGCCTCGTTCGGCATTCCCGAGCTCGTGACCGGCGGTTTCGCCGCCGCGATCGCCGGCGTTCTCCTGTACGTCCTGGGCTTCGCCTCGCTTCGTCCGCGCGGGCTCGTCGATGCATGGCGCTACGTGCGTGTGCTTCATCATTAGCCGTTAACCTCGCGTCGGTGCGCAACGAGCGGCCTGTGCTGTCTGTCGTGACGCCGGTCTACAACTCGGCGCGTTATCTGTCCGAGACGCTCGAAAGCGTGTCCCGCCTCGCGACTCCGCATGAGCACCTCGTCGTCGACGGGGACTCGACCGACGGAACCGTCGAGTTGCTCGAGGCACGCGACGATCCGCAGCTTCGCTGGGTCTCGGAACCCGACCGCGGCCAGACACACGCCGTCAACAAGGGCTTTGCACAGGCTAGAGGCGAGTTGCTCGGCTGGCTGAACGGCGACGACGAGTACGTGGCCGCCGCCGTCGATCGGGCCGTCGCACGCCTGCTGCGCGAGCCCGGCATCGACGCCGTCTACGGCTCGATGGAGATCACGGACGAGGACGGGATCACACGCCGGGTCTACCGGCCCTGGCGGTTCAACTGGCGTCTGTATCTGTTCCTCGGCGACTACGTGACGACGCCGACCATCATCTTCCGACGCAAGCTGCTCGACCCCGTTGGACTGCTCGACGAGACGTACGTCGACGCCGCCGACTACGACTTCTACCTGCGGCTCCTCCGGCGCGCACGCGTCGAACGCGTGCCCGAGCCGCTCGTGCGCTTCCGCTACCACCCGGAGAGCAAGACGGGTCGTGACTACGTCCGCGGTCAACAGGAGGCGCTCCGGATCCGGCTCAAGTGGGCGCGGAGTCGGCGCGAGCGGCTGCTGATGGACGGCCTGCACCGGCTCAAGCATTCCGTTCTTCCGCGGATCTCTCGCTGGCCGCGAATGTATTCCTAGCGCCCCACGATCCGACCGAGCAGCCGGCCGACGGGTTTCGTGAGGGGCTCCCACTCCACGCGGGAGATGTAACGGCTCGCGAGCAGGACGGAGGCGAACAGCAGGGCCGACACGACTCCCGCCAACAGTCCTGAGACCGGCCGCAGCGCCACGACGACGGGAACCACGGGCGCGCCGGCGATCAGCGGCTTCACGAGGATCTGCGTCAACGGAAGGTCGAAGACGCGGCGGTGAAGCAGCGCCGCCTGTCCCAGGACCACGAAAGCGTCCGACGCGATCAATGACGCAGCGGCGCCCTTCGATCCGTAGGCGGGGATCAGCCCGAAGTTGAGCCCGACGTTCAGCGCCAGCCCGGCTGCCATCAGCACCGCCACTTCACGTTCCCGGTTGGCGGCGAGCAGCCCGTACCAGAGCAGGAAGATCTGGAAGCCGAGGATGACGTTCCAGCCGAGCAGGAGCAGGACGCCGCCGGACGCGTGGTACCGATCGCCGAACAGGATCGTGACGATGTCGCCGCCGCCGGCGATCAGCACGAGGGCGAGCGGCACGCTCGCGAACAGGAACAGCCGCGAGACGAGGAAGAACGACTCCCGCGCCGACGCAGGGTCTGCCCGCAGCGTGTTCGCGAACAGTGGAAAGAATGCCGTGCCGATGATGGCCGGTACGAGCAGCGAGTACTGCACGATTGTCAGCGGAATGCTGTAGATCGCAGCCGCCGCGGAACTGTCGAGCTTCGAGACCATCACCACGTCGACCCGTTCGTAGATCGCGGTGATGGCGCCGGTGAACGCAATCGGCGCCGAGGCACGGAGGAACGGGAGCATGCGCGTCCACGCGTCGTCGAAGCTCGGGACGATCCCGAGCCTTTCTTTCAGGAGAACCAGCCCGACCGGGACCGCGGCGATCGTCCCGGCCAGGAGCGCGATCATCAACCCGGCCGGTCCGGCGCCGAGTGCGACAAGCGTGAAACCGACCGCGGCTGTTACGGCCGATTGCACGAATATGAGCACCGCCGCGTAGACCAGCAGGCGGGTCGCCTTGAACGTCGCGTCGATCGGCGGAAGCAGACCCTGGAAAAGGAGCACGCCGGCCGCGAGCGCGAGCAGCACGAGGACCGCGGAGGGGTAGCCGAGCGCGAGGCCGACGGGCACGAGCAAAGCGGCCGCGGCGGCCGAGGTCACGATCTCGGCCACGAGCGCGACGCCGAGGATCTGCGCGCGCCGCGCGTCGTGCGGAGACATCTCGCGCAACGACAGCGACGAGATGCCCAGCTCGGAGAGCAGCGCGAAGATCGCCATCATCGCGACGGCGACGGCGTAGTGCCCGTACTCGGAGACGGTGAAGGTGCGGGCGGCGTACACGATCAGCGCGCCGCCGGACGCGAGCGTAAACGCCCGCGCGAGCAGCATGAAGGTGGAGTTCGCGAGGAGGGTCGCGGGCTCGTGCGTCGGCGACCCGCCGGGCGGAACCTCCGTCAGGCCGGGCTCGATCTCAATCGCCATCGAGACCCTGGTTCTCGATCCTCCAGATCGTCGTCTGGGTCAGGTCGGTCGAGTACGGCGCGATCCCCGAGAAGTCGAGCCGCTCGTATCGCGCGAGCGCGGCGACGGCTTCGCGGTAATGAGGACGCTCGGAGTTGTCGAGAAGCATCAGACCGCTCGGCTTGACCTTGCTCAGTGCAGCGAGCACGCAGGCAGGCCGGGCGCGGCCGTCGACGCTGACGAGGTCGAAGCTCCGATCTGGATACGCGTCGATAGCGGTCACGTAGTCGGCGAAGTCCATGCCTTCGTACGCAGGGTCACTCGAGACGAACCGCGCATCCGGATCGGGCGTCGGCTCACGCAGGAGGTACGTGCAGTTGCGCACGCCGCGCGCGGCAAGCTCGTCGTTCGTGCAGGCGTACCAGTTGCGATCGTGCTCCACGGAGATGATCTGTCGGACGCGATTCGCGAAGAACAGCGTCGAGCCCCCCGATCCGTACTCGAAGACGTGCATCGTCGGATCCATGTTCGTCGTCAACCAGCGGATGGCTCTAAACGTGAGCCACGGCGTCGCGTCCGCGAGCGACGAGCTGCTCGCCGTGAGCGAGCGAAGGAAGGGGACGATGAAACGGGTGCCCGCGACGTCTCGCCGGAGCAGGGCGATCCCGGTGAGGAGACGCAGCGCCGTCGAGTGCGAGGCAGCGGATCGGTTCTCTTCGTCGTGCACGCCTGACACACATCTTCACGTAGCCTCGACACGCGTGAGGATCATCGACCGGTGGCCCGAGGGCGAGGGGGTCGAGACGCTCGCGTCGTACGGCGTCGGCGGCGGTGTCCTCGAATTGTGGCTCTTGCACATACGGCCCGAGCGGCACTTGGTGCTCGCCGACGACGCGCCCGAGACCGTCGAGCGGCTGCGGAAGCTGTTCCCCAGCGCCGGGGTGCACCGGCTTTCGAGGCGCTGTGGCGGGACACGCACGACGGTCGCCTGCTGCGGCTGCCCGACCTCGAAGGATGGGCCTTGACTCCGCGTCGCCCGTAACATCGCGCCGTGGCCGTTCCCTCGTTCTCGCCCTACGACGGGGCGCGCGTTCTCGTCACCGGCGGCCCCGGCTTCACCGTCGGCGGCATGGAGCCGGTGTCTTTGCTCGAGGTCGCCACGATCTGTCAGGAGCTCGCGGGCAAGGGCGCCCCGGTCGAGAAGGTGGCCTGGCCACCGGAGCGCAAGAAGATCGACATCGGCTGCATCTACCTCGACCACGAGCGACTGACGGAGGCCGTCGGCTGGGAGCCGAAGGTGACCCTCCGCGACGGTCTCTCCGAGACCCTCGCGTTCTACCTCGAGCACGGCGAGCACTACTTCACCTGAGCGCCCTTCCTTGCGGGTCTTCGTTCTCGACACCTACTACCCGGCGTTCCTCGCTGCGCATTACCGCCGGCATCCCGAGCTCGCCGTGCGCGGGTACGACGAGCAGCTGGCCGCTCTCATGGACCAGTGCTTCGGCACGTCCGATGCCTACTCGCGCAACCTCCGGGAGCTCGGACACGAGGCGATCGAGGTGGTGGCCAACTGCGAGGCGCTTCAGCTCCGGTGGGCGCACGAGCAGGGCTACAGCCGGCCGGCGCTACGGCGTCTCGGCGCCGCGCTTCCCGGCCGCGCCGGGTTTCTGGCAAGACGAGCGCTCCTCCGCCGCATCGCCCTCGAGCAGATCGATGCGTACGACCCGCAGGTGGTCTACCTCCAGGACTTGTGGTTCCTTCAGAACCGGGACCTCGATACGTTGCGGAAAGCGGGACGGCTCGTGGCCGGGCAGATCTCGAGCGTCCTGCCCGGCGAGCCGATGTTGCGGCGCTTCGGCCTGCTGCTCACGTCGTTCCCGCACTTCCTCGAGCGCTTCCACGCCTTGGGACTCGACGGCGAGTATCTGAAGATCGCCTTCGACGCAAATGTCCTGCAGCGCCTGCGCAACCTGGGTGTCGATGCGGATCCGGCGGCGGTGCGCGAGCACGCCGTCGCCTTCGTCGGCGGTCTCGGCCGGAAGGCCTGGGGCGCGGGAACGCGCGTCCTCGAGCGAGTGGTGGAGGAGGTCGGCCTCGAGGTCTGGGGCTACGGCGCCGACGCGCTCCCCAGGACCTCGCCGATCTGGTCGACGTACCACGGCGAGGCGTGGGGGCTCGAGATGTACGAGGTGCTCGCACGCTCGCGTCTCGTGCTCAACCGCCACGGGGAGATCGCGGAGGGCTACGCCAACAACATGCGCCTCTACGAGGCGACCGGCGTCGGCGCCCTGCTCCTAACCGAGGCCGGCCGTAACCTGAGCGAGCTGTTCGAGCCGGGACGCGAGGTCGTCGCCTACGAGAGCGAGGACGACCTCGTCGAACAGCTTCGGCACTACCTGGACCACGACGACGAACGGCTGCGCATCGCGGCAGCCGGCCAGGCGCGCACGCTCCGCGAGCACACCTACGCGCACCGGATCGCCGACCTGTCGGCGATGCTGGAGGCCCGGCTCCGGTGACCGGCGTCAGGGAGTTCTGCACGCTCTTCGACAGCGGCTACCTGTTCAAGGCCGTTGCGCTCTACGACTCGCTCGAGCGCCACTGCGAACGGTTCCACCTGACCGCGCTGTGCTTCGACGAGGAAGCCGAGTGCGTGCTGAAGCTGTTGTCGCTCCCGCACCTTTCGATCTTGCCCCTGGCCGAGCTCGAGCGGAGCGATCCCGGCCTGCTCGCCGCGAAAGCCGACCGCAACCGGTTCGAGTACTGCTGCACGACGACGCCTGCGCTGCCCCAGCACCTGTTGCGCACGAGGCCGGAGCTCGCGGAGGTCACGTACCTCGACGCCGACCTCTTCTTCTTCTCCGACCCCGAGCCGCTGTTCGAGGAGATGGGCGACGCGTCGGTCCTCATCACCCCGCACCGGTTCCCGCCGTATCTTCGCCATTACGAGGCGAACGGCCTCTACAACGTCCAGTTCATGACCTTCAGGCGAACCGACAGTGGCCTGGCGGCCTTGCGCTGGTGGCACGATCGCTGCCTGGAGTGGTGCTACCTCCGGCTCGAAGAGGGCAAGTTCGCCGACCAGAAGTACCTCGACGACTGGCCTGAACGCTTCGACCGGGTGCATGTTCTGCGGCACAAGGGAGGAGGCGTGGCACCGTGGAACCTCGACCTCTTCGAGCTCGGCCGCGAGGGCGGAACGGTGACGGTCGACGGAGAGCCTCTCGTCTTCTTCCACTTCCACCGCGTGCGGATCCGGGAGGACGGAGGGTACGACTGGCGTGCGCCGGGCTACCTCGGCACGGCGAAGGCGTACGACCTCGTCTATCGGCCGTACCTGGCGGCGCTGGACGAGGCGAAGCGGCGCGTGTGGGCGGTCGAGCCCGCGTTTCGGGCGGGGCTCCTTCCCGCGCTTGACGTGCGCCAGCGCCTCAGCGCGGCACGGGCAAACGTCGGCGTGCGCGTCGCGCGTCTCGCGCCGGGGCTCGCGCGGCTCCGGCACCGCCGCGTCCTCTAGCGCCGAGCGACGCGGGCACCCAGCGCGCCGAAGGCGGCGAGCGGAAAGCGTACGAAGCCGGCCCTGACCCGTCGCAGAGCGGTGCGCTCGAGCTCCTCGAAGGGAGCCCCGAAGCGCGCGCGACCCTTCGCGGCCAGCTCGAGGGCGAACGCGTAGTGGCCGCGCAGCAGCGCGAACGCATAGCCGAGGAGGAGCTCGCGCCTTCCGAAGGCCTCGTCGTCGGCGAAGTCGTTGAAGTATTCGACCTCGACCCAGCCCGGGGCCGTCTTGTGGCACGCGTCGAGGTACCGGGTCGCGCGCTCGCCGAGCGCTCGCCGTGCGAGGTCGCTGTCGACGCGGGTCGAACCCTGGACGGTCAGATCGGAGACCCAGAAGCCGCGCGTGTGCATCTCCGCAAGCACGTCCTCGAGCCTGTCCTCGCCCTCGTAGGCGTCGATGATCCCGGGCTCGAGCTCGACGACGAGGGCTTTGCGCGTGAGCTCCGCGCCGAGGCTCCGCAAGAGCCTCAGGTCGGTCCCTTGTGAATCGATCTTGAGCCAGTCGACGTGATCGAGCTCCAGCTCGGCAAGCGCCGACGCGACGTCCCGCGCGCGGACGTCCACCGTCCGTTCGACGCGGAAGAGCGGGGCGAACGCGTAGCGTGCCAGCGCATCCAGGCGTGGACGGAGCCGGCTCGAGCAGAACGGCGACGCGGTGAGATAGAAGGGCTCGGCGTCCGACGGCCGCTCCGCGGCGATGCAGTTGTACGTCGTCAGCCGGCGAAAGCCCGCGGCGCTTCTGGTGACGCTCTCGAGCTCGCGCGTGTCCGCCTCGAACGCGACGCAGACCGAGTACTTCGCGATTCTCCGCCATGGGGGATGCATTCCCTGCGCGGCGCCGATATCGACGAGGACTGGCGGCGCTGCCTCGAGCTCGGGCAGCCGGAGGATCCGGTCGACGACCCTCAAGCGACCGTCCCGAGGGCGTCGACAATGCGCTCGACCTCGTCGTCGCGCGGAACCGGGCCGTCGGCGAGCCGGCGATCGGGGGGAAGTCGGTGGATCGGGGTGGGATAGTGGATCAGGGTGGCGACGCCTGCCTTGTCGAGATGCGCCCCGAGCACGTCGCGATCCGGCGCCTCGACGACGAACAGGTGGAAGACGTGGCGGCGCCCCTCGAGCCGGGCGAGGGGCCGGACTGCCGTCTGCGCGAGCGCCTCCGCGTTGCGAGCCGCGATCCGGGTCCGGCGGCCGGTCCAGCGCGAAAGGTGCGGAAGCCTCGTTCGCAGATCCCCCGCCCGGCGCAGACGCCGGCGATCGCGCCGACATCCGCGCATTGCCCGTGCAGGTGGACCGGCACGACCTCGCGGGTCTTCTGGCCGAACGCTCCGGCGAGGGACTCGGAGCTCATCGTCCCTGCTTCGGGCTCGACGTAGCAGAGAACGGGTGTCGCACCCGCGCGCTCGATCGCCGCAATCGTCGGCACGCAGGTGTTCGCCTGCGGGACGACCTCATCTCCCGGCCCGATCCCGGCCGCAGCGCCAGCTCGATCGCATCGGTTCTCGACGCGACGCCGACGGCGTACGCCGCTCCGCACGCTCCGGCGAACTCGTGCTCGAAAGCGTCCCCTCAGGGCCGAGCACGAACCACCCGCTTCCAGGACGCGGGCGACAGGGTCGTCGAGCTCGGCCCGGTGCTCCGCAACGCTGCGACCCACGTCGTTGAACCGAATCACCGGAGCCGCTTGCATGGACGCCGAGTGTACGGCTTGCGTGCTCGCGCACCGCCTCATGCCGAGCTGCTGCTCGAGCACGGCTACGACGTTTCCGGCCTGACGCCCCGCAGCGTGTCGAGCTATCCGAACCTGACGGAGATCAAGGACCGCATCGAGGTCGTCCGAGCGGACGTGAACGACCAGCTCGCGCTCGTGCGCGCCCTCCGCGCGTTCCGGCCCCACGAGGTCTACAACCTCGCGTCGGTCTCGTTCGTGCCGATGTCGTGGGAAGAGCCCGTTCTCACCGCCGAGCTCGCTGCCGTCGGTGCGACCTCCCTCCTCGAGGCGAGCTTCGAGGAGCTCGTCACCCTGCTCGTCGACGCGGAGCTCGAACGGCTCGGCCGCGCGCGTCAGCGCGAGGAGAGCTCGCAGTAGACCTCGTCGTGGGCGCGCGCGCACGCGTCCCACGTGAACACCCGGGCCCGTTCGAGGCCGCGGGCGATCCACGGTCCCGGCTCGCGCAGCACCTCGTCCACCGCCGCCGCGATCTCGTCGACGTCGCGCGGATCGAACAGTCGCGCCGCGTCGTCCGCGATCTCCGGGAGCGCCGCAGAGCTCGAGCACGCGACGGGACAGCCGCAGGCCATCGCCTCGAGGAGCGGCATCCCGAAGCCCTCGTACAGCGACGGAAAGACGAGTGCTGCGGCGCTGCGGTAGAGCTCGACGAGCTCGTCACGCGAGACGCGACCGCGCGCCTCGACCCCGGCCGGCAACTTTCCGAAGTTGCCCTCCCCCGTGAGCACGAGCCGCAGTTGCGGGCGATCGCGTCGGAGCCTGGCGAAGGCCTCGAACAGGCGGGCGTGATTCTTGTGCCGCCAGGGCCGCGCCGGGTACAGAAGGAACTCGCCTCGTGACACCATGCCACTCGGGGTGAAGGTGTGATGGTCGACGCCGTGGTGAATCGATCGCACGCGATCGGGCGCGAGGCGGTGGCGCTCGAGCAGCGCGTGGCGGGCGTGCTCCGAGATCGTGATGACGATCTGCGAGCGACGGATCGTCCAGCCATACACGAGCTTCCGGTAGGCGAGCTCCGAGCGGCTGAAGAACTCCGGATGCTCTTCGTGTTGCAGGTCGGCCACCGTCGTCGCGGCCGGCGGCCGCTCGACGGGCGGCAGCATGACGCTCAGCGGGAAGTGGATTGCGTCGAGACGATCGAGCTCGAGCTCCTGCCTGAGCGGCTGCGGCCGGATCGCCGCGAGGGACATCGCCGCGATCCGGCCGGGCATCGTCCCCGATGCGCGATAGCGATCGACGATGGACCACGGAAGTCCGTCGGACGCGTCGGGTGCGATCGTGGGCAGGAAGACGCGGTACTGCAACGTCCCGACGCGCGCGAGTGCGCGGCAGAGCTCGCGCGCGTGCGTTTCCGAGCCGCCGCTGATCCCCGGGACGAGCGTCAGCAGGCTGATGCCGATCACGGAGCGAGCCTAACGGCGACCGCTAACAGTGCCGTAACCGGCTCGCACTAGAATCGCCGCGATGCCGGCTGAGGACACAACGGCCTCCCCGAAAGGGCCGGCTCACGACGACATTGCGGCGCTGTACGCCACGCTGCAGGAGGAGGTTCGCTGGACCGACGTGTCGGCGGAGCGGCGCCTCGTGCGGCGGCCCGGGGTGAGAGGTGCGCTCGCCTACGCGGTGAAGCGGCTCGCGCGATCGTCCCCGCGTGTCACCGGCGCGCCGCCCGCGCTCGACAAGGTCGCAGAGCCCCGCCGCCGCGCCTCCCGTGTGAGTGTCGCCTACTACAGTCCGATGCCTCCGGACCGCTCCGGAATCGCGGACTACTCGGTGCTCCTGCTGAGGGCGCTGAAGCAACGGCTGGACATCGAAGTGGCACCGCGCGGTAAGCACGCCGACGGCGACGTCGCGCTCTACCACGTCGGCAACGACCCCGACGTTCACGGCTGGATCGTCGAACGCCTTCGCCGCGAGCCGGGCATCGTCGTGCTGCACGACTTCGTTCTGCACCACCTCGTCGCGAGCCTCACGCTCGGACGCAAGGACAACGCGGGCTACCTCGCCGCGCTGGAGCGCGACTCCGGCCTCGCGGGCAGGCTGCTCGGCCTCGGAGTCATCGACGGCTGTATCCCGCCGCTGTGGGAGGTGCGCGCCGAGGACTTCCCGCTCTGCGACGAGGTCCTCGACCATGCGACCGGCCTGATCGTCCACTCCCGGTACGTCGAGCAACGCGTTCGCGGGCGCGGCTATGACCGGCCGGTGTGGCGCATCCAGCATCCGGCGTGGCCTGCGCCGGACATCCGGCCCGAGCGGCTCCCCGGCGAGCCCGTCTTCGGTGCGTTCGGGAATCTCAACGACACGAAGCGGATCCCGCAGGTGCTCGAGGCCTTCGCACACTTTCGCGAATCGCAGCCGAGCGCCCGCCTGCTCCTCGTGGGCGCGGTCGGCGTCGGCGCGCGAATCGAACGGTTCGGTAAGGCGGATGCGGTCGTGCGTGAGGGCTACGTCGACGAGGACCGCCTGTGGGCGCTGATCGCGGGCGTCGATGCCGTGATCTCGCTGCGCTCGCCGACGATGGGCGAGACGTCGGGTACGGCGATCCGCGCGCTCTCACTCGGCAAGCCGCTGCTCGTGAGCGACGTGGGCTGGTTCTCCGAGCTGCCCGGCGACGTCGCAGTCAAGGTCGCCCCCGGCGACGGCGAGGTCGAGCGGCTGGCGCTCGCGCTGGAGACGCTCTCCGATCCCGCCGTGCGCGAACGGATGGGAGCGAACGCTCGCGCGCTGGCGGCGGAGCACGACGTCGAGCGCGTCGCCGGGCTGTATGCCTCCGCTCTCCAAGAAGCTGTCGGCGGCGTTCGCGCCCTCAGCGCAGCTCAGCATTGACGGACGTGACAGCGACGCGGACCGAGGTCCGTGCGCGAGCGCTCGTCCGCGCGGTGCCGGCCTGGGCGTGGCTCGCAGGGATCGTCGTCGTCTCGGCTGCGATTCGCTTCCTGCTCGCGCGGCGGATGGTCGCTCCGTCGATCATGGTCGACGAGCTGATCTACTCGGAGCTCGCGAAGAGCTTCGCCGCGCACGGCCACTTTCTCATCCGTGACGCACCCGCAGGGGACTCGTACGGTTTCGTCTACCCACTGTCGATCAGCCCCGCCTACCGGCTGTTCTCGGCCGTGCCGGAAGCGTACGAGGCCGCGAAGGCGATCAACTCCGTGATGATGTCCCTCGCCGCGGTGCCCGCGTACTTCCTCGCGCGGCGCGTGCTCGCAAAGCCCCCGGCGCTGATCGCGGCGGTGCTGGCGGTCGCACTTCCGTCGCTGCTCTACACGGGCAACTTGATGACCGAGAACGCGTTCTATCCGATCTTCCTCTGCGTTGCGGTGACGCTGGTGCGCGTGCTCGAAGCGCCGACCCGCTGGAACCAGCTCGGCGTCCTCGCCCTCTGCCTCGTCGCTTACGAGACGCGCCATCAGGCGCTCGCCCTCTTCCCCGCCGTGCTCACGGCGCCGCTGCTCCTCGGTCGGCCGGGCCTGGGCCGTTTCCGCGTCCTCTACGGCGCCGTAGCGGGCGCGGCTGCAGTCGCCGTCCTCGTGGAGGTTGCGCGAGGGCGAACCGCGCTCGCGCTTCTCGGCGCGTACGAGACGGTCGGCAGACACCGGTACTCGGTCGCCGCCGTGCTGAAGTGGCTGCTGTGGCACGTGGCCGAGCTGGACCTCTACCTCGGCGTCGTCCCCGTCGCCGCGTTCGTCGTGCTCGCGCTGTCGTGGCGGAAGCTCGAGCCGCCGCAGCGCGCATTCTTGGCAGCGGCGTCGGCGATCTCCGCGTGGCTGATCGTCGAGGTCGCCGCGTTCGCGACGCTGCCGGGCGTGACACGCATCGAGGAACGAGACATCTTCTATGTCGCGCCCTTCTTCCTGATCGCACTCCTGGTCTGGATCGATCGCGGCGCTCCGCGCCCCCGCCCGAGTGCGCCGCTCGTCGCCGCCGGCTCGGCAGTGCTCGTCGGCGTGCTGGTGTTCTCGGACCTGATCGGCAAGACACCGACGGCGGACGCCCTTCAGATGACGCCGTGGTGGCGGTTGCAGGCACACGGGCTCACCGCCCACGAGGCGTGGCTCGCCGCGACCCTCCTCGCGCTGTGTGCCGCCGCCCTCTTCGCGTTCGGGCCGCGGCGGTTCGTCCTGGCGCTACCGCTGCTCGTCTTCGTCTACTTCGCGGTCACTCAGCGACCGATCGAGCGGCTCCTCACACGTGCCTCGCGCGACTCGCTCTCCGTCGCAATCCGCTCAGTCCCGCCCGACTGGATCGACCGCAGCGTCGGCAGGCGCGCGGATGTCGCGGCGATCTCTACGGGGAGGACGAACCCGTACATGATCTGGGAGAACGAGTTCTTCAATCGCAGCGTCGGCTCCGTCTATCGCGTGGGCGCGTACGGGATCCCGGCGTCCGGCGTGTACGTCGGCGCCGACGGCTACCTGCGCGACGCGGAGGGCAGGACGATCCATCATCGCTACGCCTTCTCCGACGGATCACTCGAGCTGAACGGGGTCAAGCAAGCGGCGGACAGGTCGCTCGGAATAACTCTTTGGGAAGTCAACGGCCCGATCCGTGCGCTCACGCAGGTCACCGGCCTGTACCCGGGCGGGTCGTGGTCCGGATCGTCCGTCGGCTACCACCGGCGCCTGTGCGCCGGCGGCTCTGTCCGCGTGACGCTTGCCGCCGACCCGAGTCTCTTCCACGTGCAGACGGTTCGCGCCGGCGGAGTCACACGCCGTGTCGTCCCGTTCACCGCCACGACGATGACCGTGCCGCTCACGCGCTGCCGCGCCCGCTTCGTCGTCAGCCCGACGAAGGTGCCGGGTCACGGCGACACGCGCCGACTCGGCGTTCACTTCCTCGTCTTCGAGTACCTACCGCCCCGTTGATAGTCGCGTTCGACGTGTCGCCGCTCTCCCATCCGAGGGCGGGCGTGGGCAACTACATCCTCTGCGCGCTGCGGGGGCTTGCCGAGGCGGGCGCCGACGTCGTCGCGTTCGCTCCGGTGTCCGTACGCGGCAAGCGCCGCGTCGAGGAAGCGCTCACCGGCATCGACGTCGAGCACCGCCTGCTCGTGCTGCCGGCCGCGCACGCGTGGCGAACGGCGTGGTCGCGTGTGCAACGGCCGGCGGCGGAGCGCTGGCTCGGCCGCTTCGACGTGCTCCATTTCTCCGACTGGATGTACCCGCCGCAGCGTGACGGCGTGCGTGCGACGACGATCCACGACCTCGTCCCGCTCCGTTTTCCCGAGTGGACGCACGGACGGACGGTCCGCATGCACGGTGCGAAGTACCGCCACGCCGCACGCAGCGCGCACCTCTTCGTGTGCAACTCGGCGTACACGGCGCGCGACGTGCAGGAGCTGCTGCACGTCGAAGACGAGCGCGTGCACGTCGCGCATCCATTCCCGGCGCCGGTCTTCAGGAGCGACGGCGAGCGCGCGGAACTCGGCCCGCCGTACGCGTTGACCGTCGCGACGCTGGAGCCGCGCAAGAACCTCGAGACGCTGCTGGACGCGTACGAGCTGCTCGGCGGCGAGCTCGCGCTCGCCGTCGTCGGTGCGAGCGGCTGGGGCCTGCAACCGCGGCTCGACCGGCCCGGCGTGCTCCGCCTCGGCTACGTGGACGACGAGGAGCTCGCGCGCCTCTACCGTGGCGCATCCCTGTTCGTTTACCCCTCGCGCTTCGAGGGCTTCGGCATTCCGGTCCTGGAGGCGATGGCCAGCGGCGTTCCCGTCGTCGCGTCCGCGCATCCGTCGCTCGACGAGGCGTGCGGCGACGCGGCGGTCCGTGCCGATCCGGAGAACGTCGACGCGTTCGCCGCAGCCGTCGGGGAGGCACTGCAGCGTCGCGACGAGCTCATCGCGCTGGGCTCGGCCCACGCGGCGCGGTTCTCGGCCCGCGCGATGGGCGAGGCCTTCCTCGCGGCGTACGCAGACGCCGCTGCGAGACTCTGAGGCGAATGCGCATCGGCATCGACGTCTCGCCGCTTCGCCAGACGCGCGCCGGCACGGCGCGCTACCTGCGCGGCCTGCTGCCCGAGCTCGAGCGCCTCGTCGACGTCGAGCCGCTGGCCTGGGGCGGGTCGCGGAAGGCCGCGACCGTCGCCCGCGACGTCTGGTGGTACCCGCTCGAGTTGCCGCGGCGCGCGCGCGGGCTCGACGTGCTCCATTGCCCCAGCTTCCGCGGCCCGTTGCGCGCGCCCGCCGCGCCGCTCGTGCTCACCGTCCACGACCTCGCCGTGCTGCGCCACCCGAACACGTTCAACCGCTGGACGCGCACGTACAGCCGCCTGCTCGTCCCGCGCGTCGTGCACGCGGCCCAGCGCGTGATCGCCGTCTCGGACTTCACGAAGCGCGAGCTGCTGGACGTGCTCGAAATCCCCGAGGAGCGGATCCGCGTGATCCCGAACGCGGTCGCGAAACCGTTCGTGCCGGACGGCGGCCGCGCGGAGGGTGAGTACGTGCTCGCCGTCGGGACGCGCGAGCCGCGGAAGAACCTGCCGCGCCTCGCCGAGGCGGCGCGGCTCGCCGGCGTCGAGCTGCGGATCGCCGGCGCGCAAGGGTGGGGTGAGGTGGAGGTCGCCGGCGCCGGCGTCCGCGTGCTCGGCTACGTCGACGACGAGGAGCTCGCGCGCCTCTACCGCGGCGCCCTCTGCGTCGCCTACCCGTCGTTGTACGAAGGCTTCGGAATCCCCGTGCTCGAAGCGCTCGCCTGCGGCGCGCCGGTCGTGACGAGCGCGGGATCGGCGATGGCCGAGGTCGCCGACGGCGCGGCCGTGTTGGTCGACCCGCAGGACGCGGACGCCATCGCCGACGGAATCCGTGAGGCGATCCGGCGGCGGGAGGAGCTGGCGGCTCTCGGCCCGGAACGCGCGCTGGGCTTCACCTGGCAGGCGGCCGCCGAGGCCACCACCGCGGTGTACCGGGAGCTCGCGTGACGCCGCCGCTCGTCTTGCTCGATGCGGACGTGCTCGGGCGGGAACGCACCGGGGACGAGACGCACGTTCGGAACCTGCTGCAGCAGCTCCCCGTTGCGGCAGCCGGCGCGCTGCGCTACGCGGCGGTGACGCGTCACCCGGAGCTGGTTCCCGAGGGCGTCGAGGCGATCACGCTTGCCGCGCGTTCGCAGGAGCTCCGCATGGCGTGGCAGCTGCCGCGTCTGCTGCGCCGCCGCCGACCGGCGCTCGCGCACTTTCAACACGCTCTGCCGCTGAGTTGTCCCTGTCCCGCCGTGGTCACCGTGCACGACCTCTCGTTCGAGCGGGACCCACGCGTCATGCACCGGCGTGACCGCTTCGTCTTCCGCACGGTCGTCCCGCGCTCGGTGCGGCGCGCGGCGCGCGTGTTCGCCGTCTCGGAGCGGACGCGCCGCGACCTGATCGACCTCTACGGCACGCCGCCGGAGAAGATCGTCGTCACGCCGAACGCGGTCGATCCCGCCTTCACGCCCGGCGGCGAGCGCGACGGCTACCTCCTCTTTGTCGGCGCGATCCAGGAGCGCAAGAACCCGCTTGCCGCCGCCGACGCGGCCGGCGAGGTCGGCTTGCCGCTCGTCGTCGCCGGTCCCGAGAAGGAGCCCGCGCTCGCGCGCGAGCTCGAGCGCCGCGGCGCTCAGCTGCGCGGCTACGTGGACAAGGCACAGCTCGCCGACCTCTACCGTGGCGCCGCCTGCGTCCTGCTTCCGTCGCGCTACGAAGGCTTCGGACTGCCGGTGCTCGAGGCGATGGCGTGCGGGACGCCGGTCGTCGCGACCGACGACGCGGCGCTGCGGGAGGTGGGCGGCGAGGCTGCCGTCTACGCGGCGCCGGACGGCTTCGCGGAAGCGGTGCGGCGTGCCATGCGAGAGAGCGAGGCAAGGTCGCGGGCGGGCCTCGAGCGCGTGCGGCTCTTCTCATGGGAGGAGACGGCACGCCGCGCGGTCGCCGCCTATCGCGAGGTGCTCGCGCTGTGACGCGTGTGTCGGCGGTCGTCGTCTCGCACGGCGGCGCCGGCGAGCTGCGCGGGTCATTACCCCTGCTCGCGCCGCAGGTGGACGAGCTCGTCGTAATCGCGAACGTGCCGGGCAGCATCACCGAGGTCCCTCCCGGGACGCGGGTCGTGCACAACGAGCGCCCGCAGGGATTCGCCGCGAACGCGAACCGCGGCATCGCCGAGACGTCCGGCGACTTCGTCGTGCTCGCGAACCCGGACGCGGTCGCCCAGCCCGACGCCGTCGCGGAGCTGCGCGCGTTCGTGGAGGCGAATCCCCGCGCCGGCGTCGCCGGGCCCCGCATGATCGGCCTCGACGGCGAGCTCGTGCCCTCGCGCCGGCGCTTCCCGACCGTGCGCGGAACCCTCGTCCGGCGCACGCCGCTCCGTCGCCTCCGGCGCCCCCTGGAGCATCAGCGCGCGCACTACCACCTGGGCGAGGACGCGACCGAGCCTGCGCAGGCGGACTGGCTGCTCGGCGGCTTCGTCCTGCTCCGCCGCACGATGCTCGAGGAGCTCGGCGGCTTCGATCCCGGCTTTCGCCTCTACGGCGAGGACATCGACCTCTGCTATCGCGCGGCGAAGGCCGGGTGGGAGCGCTGGTACGTCCCCGCAGCGGTGGTGCGGCACGAGTGGAAACGTGAGACGGACCGGCGCTTCCTCACGCGCCGCACGCTCTGGCACTGGCGCGGCATCCTTCGCTTCGCGCGCAAGCACCCGGAGGCGCTAGCGCGGCTCTGACGTGACGCTGTAGTCGATGCTCGCCCCGAGGTCGCGCGGGTCGCCGATGCTGGGATCGCGCTCGTGCGGAAACGGCGTGACGGACGTCTCGACGCGGAACGGCGGCGGCGGGGCGTCGAAAACGAAGGTGTGCTTCAGGTGGTTGGGCACGTGCAATGTGCGCGTGTGCAGGACCTTGCCGATGACGGGCCGGCCGCTGCTGATCGACAGCGTCCCGATGCGCACGCGCACGGTTGCGGGATACAGTCTCGCCGCCCCGGCGCGGTAGACGTCGACCTTGACGACGCTCGGGGCGTTTCCGGGAATCGAGTACTGGTTCAGCGCCGTTTGCGGCTTGCCCCAGCCGTCGTGAAAGACCCCCTCGAGCGTTTGGCGGACGCGGAGCGGCGGAGTGACGCGGACGAGCGTCCACGCCTTCGCACCGCGGCCGCCGTAATGAACCTTTCTCGCGATGACCCGGCCGACCGGCGAGACGCCGTAATCGGCAACGAGGTAGTCGACGTCCGCCGCCGGCTCCAGGCGCCCATCGGGCGCGATCACCTGGGGCACGACCGTCGGGCCCGGCCCCGGCGCGGTGTCGTCGATGGTCCAGACGTGCTCGAGCCTCCGGTTCCAGAACTCGAGCTGGAGCACGTCGCTGGCGTCGTCGAGCGATTGCCCGACGTAGTAGACCTGCGCGCCGTGCGGAACGGATCGGTCGATCCAGTCGAGTGGCCGCGGCATCGTGTCGAGGAGCGATTTCCCAAAGCGATGGGATGAGCGGGCGAAGCTGATCTCACCGTACGCATTCCATGCGAGAACGAGCGCGCCGGCTGCCGCGAGGACGAGCGGTCGAGACGTCTTCGGCAGGAATCGAGCGAATCCGAGGATTGCGAAGGACACGAGCGCCAGCGCGACCAGCACGATCTTCGCGCCCTGCGGCGTGAGCCCGATCGCCCGGTTGAGGCCTGGCAGGATGGCGAGGCCGGGCGCGTCGAAGAAGACGGGTATATCCATGTGGTACGGCGTGGTCGTTACGAGGTAAACGGCCAAACCCGTCGCTGCCGCAAGCGCAGGCAACCGCGCGCGGCGCCCCTCGAGGACGATTGCAGTGCCGACGAACAGCAGCGGCGCGACGTAGATCAGGTTCCGCTCGATCAAGTGGGTCAGGCCGAGCGTCGACACATACGCTGCCTTGGCCGCCGTGTACAGGCCGAAGGCGCCGAGCATCGTCGCGGAGACGCATACGAATGCACGCTCCTCCCGTGAGCGGGACTCTCGTCGCGGCTTCACGAGCGCGGCCACTCCGGCGATCGTCGGAAGCACGCCGAGCCCGATCGTGAGCGTGCCCGTCGCCCAGAGGCCGTAGGTGAGCATGCGGTCCTTGTGATACTGCGTCGCCACCTGCCACGCACCGAACCGATGCGCCGCGAAGACGTCGACGGCGCTGACGGCGCAGACCATCAGGGCGACGAAGCCGGCCCAATCCCAGGGCGTCCAGTTGCGGCGAAGGCGCCGGCCGCCCTCACCGGTGAACCAGAACAGAACCGCTGCGACGACCGCGCACGGAGCGAGAAGCAGGAGCTGGCCGCGCACCTCCGGTGCGAGCACCAACGCCAGCACCGCCGCTGCGATCCACCCCGGCCGGCGCGTGGCGATGGCCTTCACCGTCAGGTAGAAGCACAGAGCCGCCCACGGGTAGGCGAGCGGCTCCAGCAGCAGCATCTCCGAGTACGCGAGCGCCGGGATCATGGCTGCGCCGGCGGCGGCGAACAGCGCCCAGGAGCGCGATACGAGCATGCGTGCGAGCAGATATGTCGGGAACACGACCGACGTCATGGCCGCGACTCCGATCGCCTTCGCGATGTTGTACGCCTGCGACGTGTCGTGCATCCACCACGCCGGCGCGATCAGGTAGACGTAGAGCGAGTCGAACGCGTGCGGGATCGTCCGCTGCGCCTCGTGTCCTGTCGCTGCGACTGCGCGCGAGAGTTGTGCGTGTTCGAACTCGTCGCTGTTCAGCCACGGTGCGAGGTTGCCCCACGCTTCGAAGCCGTAGACGAGGCACAGCCAGAAGAAGATCGTCAGGAGAGGGAGCGCGGCGCCGAGCGCGATCGAAAGCCGCTGCGAGAGCCCCCTCCGGTGGTTCGTCGCCGGCCGCCCGGGCTCAGCGACGTCCACGGCTGCGAAGCGGTGTCACATTCTCCGACGGTTCGGGATCGATCGGAATCGGCGCCGGCTCGACCTCGCGTCGCACGAAGTGGCACTCGACGCCGGACCCGGCGCACGCCTCGCGCACGAGGTCCAGCCGCTCGCTCGGCGCGTGCGGAATCGCCACGAAGACGATGTCGGGGCGGGCTTCCGCGACGATCCGCTGCATCTCGTCGGCGCTGCCGAGCACGGGAAGGCCGAGCAGCCGCCTGTGCCGGAGCCGCGGGTCGTCGTCGATGAACCCGACGATCCGCTCGCCCGGCGTCTCGCGCAGCTCGCGCGCGAAGCTCCGCCCGCTCCGCCCGGCGCCCACGACGAGAACACGGCGGCGCGGCCCCAGCGTCCGCCACATGGTCACGCCTCGATAGGCGGCGCGCTCCCAGAAGCGAGAGGCGCCGACGAGCAGCGTGCAGAGCAGCGCGTCGATGACGAAGATCGCGCGCGGAAAGTCGCCGCGCGTCCGGGTCATCGAGAGGAAGCCGAACGCGATGAGCTCGGAGACCATCACCGCGGCGGCGACGCGGGCCGCGTCCCTCGCGTCGACGTAGCGCCACACGCCGCGATAGAGCCCGAACGGAATGAACGCGAGATACCGCGCGAACAGCAGGACGGGCAGCATCGCGATGAGGTACTTCTGCTGCGACGGAGTGTCGTTCGAGCCGAGTCGCAGGACATAGGCGCCGTAGAGCGACACTCCGACCACCACCGCGTCGACGACGACTTCGACGAAGCGGCCGCGGTGGATGATCACGTCACGCAGGAGACCCGGCCGCTGCTCGGGGACGGCGTCCGGGCTGCGGTCGACGTCGGCGAGGAAGCTCGCGAACTGGACGACGAGCGCGAAGGTGAGCAGGACGCCGATCACGGTGATCTTCGGGTCGTCGATCACGCCGTAGGCGAGACTCGTGCTTCCCAGCGCAGCGGACATCGTCGCGAGCAGGATCACCGCGCGCCGGTCGGAAAGGCCGTGGTACACGAGCCTGTGCGACGTATGGTCGCGCCCGCCCTGATAGATCGGCCTCCCCTCGAACAGGCGCACGATCGTCACGAGCGTCGTGTCGAGGATCGGGACGGCGAGGACCAGCAGCGGCAGGAGCAGCGTCGCCACCGTCGTCTGGGCCACCTTCAACGTCGCCGCGATCCCGCACGCCGCGAGCGCGAAGCCGAGCACCTGGCTGCCCGAATCGCCCATGAACACCCTGGCGCTGCCGGCGCGGCGCATGTTGAACGGCAGGAAAGCGAGACACGCGTTGAAGAGCGCGAGCGCGATGATGAGCACGCCCCGGTTCGGATGCAGCGTCGCCGCGTCGATGGCGAAGAACAACGATGCGATCGCGGCAAGCACCGCAGCGAGGCCGTCCATGTTGTCGAGCAGGTTGAAGGCATTCGTCATTCCGACGAGCCACACGCCCGCCAATGTGAGCGCGAGCCAGTGGTTCGACACGATCGTCACCGAGAGCCCGGTGGAGAGGACGACGGCTGCCGCGCCGAGCTGCGCGGCGATCTTCGCGATCGGCGGCAGGCTGAACGCGTCGTCGAGCAGGCCCGCGATGAAGAGGATCGCGCACCCGCCGAGAATGCCGAGGACCTGCTCGTGCGAGCCCGGGACCGCACCGAGCGCGAGGGCGGCGCCGATGCCGGCCGCGAAGCCGGCGAAGATGCCGATGCCGCCGAGGTAGGGCGTCGCGCGCGTGTGCCAGCGGTCCTCGCGCGGCGTCGAGACGAAAAGCCGGGCGGCGGGCGAGCGGAGCAGCAGAAGGAGGACGAGTGCGGCGACGGGATACGCGAGGACTGACGCGGCGGCGCTCACGGGCGGGAGGTTAACCCCTCAGTGTTAGGTGTCTGTTTAGGCCGCGGAGGGGTCGCAGCGCGTCCCTAGACTAATCGGAGCCTGTGACGGAGCCGCAATGAGTGTGTATACCGAGCTCTTCTCCTACCGGGAGCTGTTTGCGAACCTCTTTCGCAGGGATCTCCAGAAGCGGTACAAGGGCTCGGCGCTCGGGATCGTCTGGGTGCTCCTGCCGCCGCTGATCCTGATGGGCGTCTACCTGCTCGTGTTCCACGTGCTGTGGCGGGTCACCTCCGAGGTTCAGGACTATTCGCTCTACCTCCTCGCAGGTCTCGCGTCCTGGGTCTTCTTCGCGACGACGCTGCAGATCGGTTCACGCGCGATGCTCGACAACGCCGAGCTGATCCGCAAGACCCGGTTCCCGCGCCAACTCGTGGCGTTCTCCGTCGTCGGCGCCAACGTCGTCACGTACGCGGTGACGCTCGTGATCCTGCTCGTCGCGTGCTTCGTCTTCGTCCCCGAGTCCCG
>WNGA01003504.1_pt1 | contig 23528 bp, 32 predicted proteins | sample 5400061 | NCBI WGS metagenome assembly WNGA01 (sample SAMN13153366, study PRJNA577476) | soil metagenome | isolation source: 100 cm soil or saprolite under grassland replicate 2 | place: USA:California | collected 2016-06-15
AAGTGGATCAATCTCCTCATGTCCGACCGGCCGTTCGGGCACTTCGATCGGTTCATTCCATTCAGCCCACCGCTGTTCTTATGAGGGCGCTGAATGGCCGTCCGTTGGGCTGCGCGATGCACCGAGCGGAGGCACCGGGGTACCGGGATCGTTCCTCTGGCCGCTCAAGGTCGGCCAGGGACCGCCGGTATCGGCTTTTTTTTTGGTACTTACATCAATGTAGTTACATCTGTGTCATTCTCCCAGAGACGGCGAGAAGGGAGGCTGTCGGGGTCCAAAATCCGCCGTGGGGATGCTGCTGCTGCGTCGCCTTGGCCGGGACCGGCCCGAGTTCGACTGGGTCCGCCCCCGGATCGCTCCGGTGCTGACCGTCGCCCTCGTATCCGGTATCGCGGTGGTGTGGGGGGAAGCCATGACCGCGGCCGGATCGCCCTCGCCGGCCGCGTTCTGGAGTTACGTCACCGTGGGACTCCCCGGCCTGGCCCGCCTGACGCGCCTGGGACTTGAGGGCCTGGCCCTCGCCGCCGCCCTGGTGGGAGCGTCCAGCCTGTGGCTCTGGGTCCTCGGGGCGATCAGCAGCCTTGCGGGCTTCCGGCCACGGGGCGGCTATCGCCCCGGCCTGGTGGGGGATCACCGTCGGCGCCGGCCACCTGCTCGCGGCCGGACTCTGGGCTGGCGGGATCCTCGCCTTGGGGACCCTCCGCCCCCCGGGCGGCTGGCGGACTGACGCGGGGCGAGACCTGCTCATCCGCTTCTCCCCTCCCGCCCTGGGCGCCTTCGCCATGACGGTGGGACTCGGAGCGATCCAGGCAATCCAGGAACTGGGGGGCCTCGGCCAGCTCACCGGCTCGTCCTACGGGAAGGTCCTGCTCACGAAGATGATCCTGGTGGCCCTCATGGTCCCCCTCTCGCTGGCGGCCTGGCGCCTTCGTCGGCCCCATTTCCGCGCAGAGGGGACGTTGGCCGTGCTGGTGGTCGCCGCCGCCGGCCGTCCTGGCGGCCTTCCCCGTGCCCCCCAGCAGGCTGGTCGAGGAGGAGGCCGCCCGGAAGGTCACCCCGCAAGGCTCCGCTCTTCCACGCCCGGGAGACCTGACGATGGCCGATCATGCTGGCCAGGTACTGGTCGGACTCACTCTTCGACCCGGCCGCCCCGGAACGAACGACCTCCTGGTGTACCTCCTCCCCCTGGAGGGAGAGAAGGCGGCCGGTGCGCTGAGCGGGCATGTGATCCTCAACAAGTCGTCGCAGCCCCTGTCGAAGTGCGGCGACACGTGCCGCACGGCAAGCGTGATCGTGCGGGCCACCAGGAACTCTCGGTTCGGGTCGACGGACCCAAAGGCGGGGTGGCCACGCTCAAGCTGCCGGACCTGCCCGCTCCGGATGGCAGCGCTCTCTTGCAGCAAGCCCAGGCCCGGATCCACCAGCTGCGGACCTATCGCCTGTTCGAGACGCTGTCCTCGGGGATCGCCACCATCGCCAGTCGGTACTCCTTCCAGGCCCCTAACCGGATGGAGTCCGTCGTGAACGACTCTAGGACCGTGTGGGTCGCCGATACCCGCTACACGCGCGAGCGTCCCGGCGATCCCTGGAAGGTGGAGAGAGGCGGTCCCTCGATCCCGGTCCCCACCTTCATCTGGGACTACTTCAAGCCCTTCGTCGATCCCAGGATCGTGGGCACGGAGCAGGTCGACGGACGGCGGGCCTCTCTCGTGTCGTTCTTCGGCGGCCGGCGCCAAGACACTGCCATCTGGTTCAAGTTGTGGGTCGATCCCCGGGGTCTGGTGCTACGCGCGCACATGCGGGCGATCGGCCATTTCATGAACGACCGTTACTACGACTTCGACGCGCCGCTGCAGATCCAGGCTCCGGTCGGATGACGGGAAGGCAAGCAATGGCCGCGAATCGGGGCGGCCGCCGCCAGAGATGATCCTCCGTTCGGCCTTGCCGTGCAGGGATGGGCGACGGTCCTCCTTGGTCAGGTCATAGTCCTACCACTAGGAGCTCACTGGGGACTCCGAGTTGCTCGATCGTTTCGCTCAGCTCGATACGGAGGCCCACCTCGCGCGCGAGCGAGGAGAGATCGAGAGGGCGACACCCGCCGCAGCAAATCGGGTACACCCGGTACAGGGCCTTCCACGTGCCTACGACCAGCCGGCTTGCTGGGCTGCGGCCTTGCGTCAGCGAGACAAGCGCCATCCGTCCGCCCGGTCTGGTGACACGGGCGAACTCCTCCATCGTCCGGGACAGGTCCCCGTCCGGCAGCAGGTCGAGTACGTATGAGCAGAACAGGCGGTCGAATGCACCGTCTGCGAACGGAAGCCGCCGGGCATCGGCATGCAGTACGGGTGAGCCGGTCCTTTCCCGGACAAGGCGCAGCATGACGGCGGAGAGGTCGACGGCCACGGCGAGCCCGCCTCGCCCGATCGCCCGGACGATCGCTCGATGCTCCAATCCGGTGCCCGCCCCCAGGTCGAGAACACACTGGCCGGCCTCCAGGTCCAGGGCCTGGAGGGCTCTGGCCTTGGCCCGCCCCTCGTAGCGCTCGGCCCAGTCGTGGCGGCGACCGATCCGGTCGTAGAGGCGACGGATCCGCGCGGACGGGAGGGCCGCCGCTGTTCCCGAAAGGCGGGGTACCACCCGAAGCTGCTCCTCCTGACCGATACTATCCAGCGCTTCCTGGCGTCAGAGGGACGATCTCTTCGATCGCGATGAACCGCCCGCTGCGTTCATCGAACTCGAACTTCCCGGTAACCTCAACCCGACGCCCCACGTAGCGCGAAACCAGACGACCGGGGAGGAGCTCCACCCGGTTCTGGTGTGCATCCTCGATCACGTAGTAGCGGCTGCTGGCGTCGAGGAAACTCCTGACCGTCCCGATCGTATCGACCAAGCGCCCGGCGTACGCGTCCTGTTTGGCGGCAAGCTGCGCAAGCGAAACGGTGGCCGCCGAGCGGGAGCGACAGTCGACGAGCAGGCCTGACAGCAAGAGGACAGCCATCATTAGGAGACTCTTCCGGGCGACGGTGGCTGAGATCACGCGACGCAGAACGGTCCCCGCGGTGATTCATGGATGGTGTCCGTACCCCTGGGAGGACCTGCTGTCACGGTTCCCGTGTCGACCACCACCCGGTCCCCCTCGACCTTCACCGGGAACCGGAACATCCCCGTGGGGGCCGGGCCCAGCTCATACTCGCCCGCGTAGTTGTACTTGGAGCCGTGGCAGGGACACTCGAACCACTGGCTCTGCTGACAGAACGGCACCCTGCATCCCAGGTGAGCGCACTTCTGGTAGATGGCCATGAGGCGCCCCGGGAAGCCCGGCACTTCGGCAGTGATCCCCTCGTAGATCCCACCGGGCTCGTCGCCGTCGCCCGTGTAGCTGATCAGATAGAAGCGCCCAGCCCCGAGATAGTAGGGCTGTTGGCGGTCGACGACCTGCTGCAGGATGGCGTCTGGCGGGTCCGTCAGGGTGATCTGTGAACCGAATCGTCTCTTCAGGTTCGGCCACAGAAAGGCGAGGGTCGTCCCCCCGAACTGAGCGGCGAAAACACCCAGCGATGCGAGGAGGCTACCCCGGAAGAAGTCGCGCCGACTCAGGACCCGGGCCGACCCCTGTGGGCCTGCCCGGAGGTTGCGTCCGTCGGCGCCGGGTGCCGGCCGGGGGCCGTAAGTCCGCGAGATCCGCGCTCGACGGAACGAGGCCGCCAGCAGAAGCGCGAACAATCCCCCCAACACGGCCACGATCGCCGTGGCGAAGGTCGATGCTGTGACGGCGACCATCATTCTGGGCTGACTCCTGACCCGGCGGCGCCAACAAGGTCGACGCGATTCCAGGTTGAGCCCGCACCGGCGGGGTGCGTCAACTGGCATCTACAATCCGGAGGGGCGGAGCAAGGATGGGCGACGATCCTCTGGCTCGGAGACTGTCAGACCTCGAAACGGCCCGCCTTGCTCTGGTGCGCGAGCTCGAGGCCCTGGGGCAAGCCGTGGAGCTGAACCGGGAGCTCAGACGCAGAGGCACCACGGTGACCGACATCTTCCGGCAGAGTCCTGGCCCAGCCACCCGGCGAAGGGTCCGCCAGGCCTTGAACAGGCTGAATGAGGCTCTCCATGCCTACCGGGCCGAGGCAGTCCGCTGTCTGGTAGAAGAAGAAGGGCTGTCGATCGCGGAGGTGGCAAGGCGCACCGGCAACGCCCGGCAAGTCATCTCAAGGCTCTACCAAGCAGCAAGGCGAGACTAGAGTCTCTCGAGAGCCGTTATTGCCGGGCCAGCGACCCTGTCGTGAACCGGGGGATGGCCGGGTTTCGCCCTCGTGCCTCGCACCGAGCGAGATGTGTCGTCCTCAGAGCAGGATCCGGGCCCTCACGCCGTGCCACGAGCGACGTGCTACAGTGCAGCTTGGAAAAACCGACCAGTCGGTTTCCATGAGGAAGCACTGCGGAGGAGCAGATGCCCAAAGTAGCGACCGCGGTTCGAGAGGGGCGCCGTCAGCAGGTGATCGAGGCGGCCTGGCGGTGTGCTGCCCGGAGGAAGTTCGCAGAGCTGACCGTGGACGAGATCTGCGCTGAGGCCAGTCTGAGCAAGGGCGCCTTCTACGCCTACTTCGTCAGCAAGCAGACGCTTCTCTTCGCCCTGCTCAACGAGGAGGCGTCATCGATTGACCGCCTGATGGCAGAGCTCGAGGCCGCCGACCTGACGGGAGTCGAGCGGCTCAGGCGATTCGCTCGGGGCATGCTGGAGCGAGGGGAGAGCCCGGGGCATGCGCAGGTCCGGGCCGATCTGTGGGCGGAAGGCCTGGCCGACGAAGGCGTCCGCGATCGCCTGTCCGTCGTGATTCGGGAACGGCGGGCCAGGCTCCGGCGATGGATCGAACAGGGCATTCGCGTCGGCGAGTTGCCGCCCGTTCCTGCCAACGCGCTCGCGGCCATCGTGCTCGCGCTCGGCGATGGGCTGCTTCTGCACGCAGGCCTGGACCCCGCGGCGTTCTCGTGGTCGAACATCCGACGGGCCTTCGAGACCCTCGTGGAGGGCGCGTCGAAGGTCCGGTGACGAAGCCGGCCCGAGGGCCGGCAGCCGGGTGGAGCGCGATGGCGAGGTTCTCCCGCTCGGCGAATGTGAGAACGAAAGGAGGTAACCCTAGCTCCAATGACCGTGACTCCTGGGATGAGGAATACGCCTTCGTGTGTTTGCGGTGCGGCCATGAATGGAGGGCCAAGTACGAGGTTCGGCGATACCGAGGCTCGGGTGACCATGAGTGGATCGTGTACTGCCGGGGCGGGCAACCGGTTCGCCCACCCCACCTGGACCTCTCGTGTCCGCGCTGCGGAGGTCTCCGGGTGAAGCTCCTGCCGCCGGGGGTGGGCAAGATGGACGCCCGGTCCGACGCGCCAAACGGCGCACCCGCGAGGATGAGCGCTATCTAGATGAGGTCCGGGCCCGGCTCTTCCGGCTCGGGCCCCCCGAGCGGCCCTCCTCGAAGGACTTGACGCAGCGCTTCGGCCGACTCGATGTGGGTCAAGACGCTCAGGACATCACCGGGTTCCAGCACCGTCTCCGGTTCGGGGAAGTGCAGCTGGTTCCCCCGCTGGATTGATACGACAACGGTCCCCGCCGGCCATCCCACTTCGGCGATCGTCCGGTTCGCGAACCTGGATCCTTCACTGACTTGCTCCTCCAGGAGGGCGGTCCCCTGGGGAGCGCTGGCGACGCGTCGAAGCGCCGCCTGGAGTGCCATCCGCTGCCCCCGAATGAGGTCTGAGGCGGCGACGATCCCCACCACCCGACGATCCGCATCGAGGACGGGGACCCAGTTGGTCCGGTTCGCCGCCAGGGCTTCGACCGCCGCGTCCAGCGTCGCCTCGACCGGGATAGCCGGCGAGCCGACCTGAGCGAGTTCCCCCACCGGCCTGTCCCCGTCGGGTTCCGCCAAGCGTGAGGTGTCCACGGAGCCCCTGAACGTTCCCTCCCCGTCCACCACCGGAGCGCCGGCCAGCCCATCGGCCCGGAGGCGCTCCAGTGCAGCTTCTGTTGAGCCATCCGCGTGAAGGATCAGCCGGGGGACCGACATCACGTCCCTGACCGGCACGGAGGCCAGGAGGGGGAGGCCGAACCGGAATCGGTGGGCCGGGGATTCCGCCCTGGTCTTCAGCTGGCCGCTGTAGATGGTGTGGTCGCCTGCCAGGAGGGTGGCCAGCCCGACGGCGACCATGGCCGGAGCCAGGAGCTCCAGACTGCCGGTCATCTCCGCCACCATCAGCATCACCGCCAGGGGAGCATGGGCGATGCTCCCGAAGCAGGCGATCATCCCCACAATGACGAACGGAGCCGGGGTGTGGGGGACAGCCGGGGCGACCGGGGACAGGAGGCGCCAGGCCGCCGCGCCCACGAATCCTCCGATGACCATGCCCGGGCCGAAGATCCCTCCCGAGCCGCCGGACCCGATGGAGAGGGAGGTGGCCAGGATCTTGGCGAAGGGCAGGGCTAGGACCACCCACAGGGAGAGGGTGATCAGGTCGGGTCCCATGGCCTTCTGGACCCACCCGTAGCCGGTCGCCAGCGAACCGGGGAAGGCCAGGCCGAGGAGCCCCACCAGGACGCCGGCCACGGCGGGCTTGAACATCCGGTTCCCGGGCAGGCGGTGGGTCACGTGGATGAGCCCGTAGAACGACTTGGCGTACAGAATCCCGACCAGCCCCGCTGCGAGGCCGATCCCCGCGTAGTAGATCAGTTCCAGAGGATGGCTGAACCGATACCCGCGGAGGAACCCGAAGATGGGGGTGAACCCCTCGAATGCTCCGAAGATGGAGAACCCCACGATGGAGGCCACGACCGACGGGATGAGCGCCTCGACCTCGAAGTCGTCCCGGTACAGGATCTCCGCCCCCAGGACGGCACCTCCGAGGGGGGCCCGGAAGATGGCCCCGATGCCCGATCCGATGCCGACGGACACGGCGATCCTGGCGTCGGCGGGCGTGAGATCGAGCCGTCGTGCCAGGAGCGACCCGAACCCGGCGCTGATCTGAGCGGTCGGCCCCTCCCGTCCCCCCGAGCCGCCCGACCCGATGGTGGCGGCCGAGGCGAGGATCTTGATGAGGGAGACCCGGCCCCGGATTCCCTTCGGACTGTGGTGGACGGCGGTAATGGCCGCGTCGGTCCCGTGCCCCTCCGCCTCGGGGGCGAACCGGAAGACCAGGATCCCCGAGATGAGGCCCCCCAGCCCCACCACCAGGGGCAGGGCCCACGGCCGGACGAAGTGGGCCGATCCGGCTGCGTTGCCCTCACCGACGGGAGACGGCGGCGTGTAGCCGGCCAGGACTGAGAGGAAGAGACGGTTCGCCCATTCCAGGGCGGTGATGAAGAGGACGGCTCCCAATCCGGCGACGATCCCGATGAGGGCGCCGAGGATCAGCCACTTTCGCAGGTAGCTGGCTTGCTTCAAGCGGGCCAGAGCCCGACTCGCCACTGAGTCCCTAGTCGATCTATCCACAGGACATCGCCGTCATTCCCGGAAGAGGAAGGGCGGGACGGATGGGATCGGGGATGGGAAGCAGACGACCCGGGGTGGGATTATGCGGGTCGCCGGGGCGGTCGAAGCCCCTCAGCCGATCCTGGGTAGGCCTCAGGGGTGCCTCGAGCCAGACGGTAGGCGTGGCCTTGGCCCTTGGGGCCGCCCTGGCTCTCTTGGGGGGCGTCCTGGTCTGGTGGAATCGGCGAAGAAACTCAGCGTTCACGCTCTCCTATGCCACGTCCCACGAGCCCTGCTCGAGGGCCCCATCCAGCAGGCTCATGGCACGCGCCTTCACGAGGTCGTTTGGCGTGACTCTCAGAGCCTCTTCGATCCGCTGTCGAGCCAGGACCACGGAAACCCGTCTCCCCGCGCTGCAGTCCAGCAGTTCCGCGACTGCATCCTCCGTCACGGAATCTCCTTCTGCGAGCGCAAGGGCCCGTTGCAGCACTTCGTCCGCGGTCGTCATGACTGACCCCCTTCTCCGATGCGACCCAGACGGCTGGCAAGAAGGACGAGAAGGAATGAGCCCGATGCCAGCCAAGCCGTCACGGCAGGATAAAGGATATAGGACATCTAATGACGGCATGCAACTAACATATTGCCGTTCGCCCGGCCGACGGTGCGGATCGTGGCTCAGGTGTCGGGCGACAGGACGTCACCGATCGCGTGCAGACCCTGATCGAGGTTCTGCGGCAGGCGCCCTGCATGCGACCGGAACAACCTGGCGACCAGGCGACGGCGACGATCGATCACGGTAGAGCGGACTCGAGCGCCGGCAGCCGTCAGTCGGACCAGCGTTGCCCGGCGGTCGCTCTCGTCCCGTTCGGTTGTGACGAATCCGGCCCGCTCCATGCGGCGGATGAGCCGGCTCGCGGAGGGCGAGGAGGCTCCGATCCGCCGGGCGATCTCGCTCACCCGAACGCCCGAAGGTCGCCCTCCGACCACGACCAGGACCCTCCACTGGGGAAACGTCAGCTCCCCAGCCCGGTTTGCCTGGGCGAGGGCCACGGTGGTGATCCCCACCGCGGCGACGATCACCTTGTCCAGTGCATCTAGAGTCGATCGCTCTATACGCACGGTCGACGTGGGACACCACATGCCATAAGAAGAGACATTGTATGGGAGGCTGGCCGAAGCCTTGCTTGTGGCGTGGGGTGACGAGATCAAGGCGCCATGATCAGAAGCGCGTCGATGCCGGCAGTCTGACGGCGGCGTATTGGAATCGACGATGCCTGGGCGATCCTCGGCGCAGCGGGGCTCGGCAGGGGCATGCCATGTTCACTCGACCTGGCTGAGCTCGAGGGTGTTGCCCTCGCTGTCCTTGAACCAGGCCGCCTTGATGTTGCCCATCGTCATCAGGCCGTTCTCGGTCCTGAAGGGATGCTCCTATTGTTGGTCAACCCCGTCGAGACGGTGATAGACCTCCCGCGCCACGTATGGTTTGAGACACCGGATGATCTCCTTCTTGGACAGTCCCTCCTTGATCCGCCGCTCCACGTAGTTCCTCGTCCTGGGGTCGGTGCTGATCCGGACCATGACGATCCGCCACAGCGCGTTGGTGGCGATCCGGTCCCCTCCCCGGTTCAGCCGGTGCCGGTTGGTCTTGCCGGAGGAGGCCGGAAGCGGTGCCACTCCGCACAGCCGGGCGAAGGCCGCCTCGCTCGACAGGCGCTCGGGGTTGTCCCCGGCGGCGACCAGCAGGGCTCCGGCGACGTCGGTCCCCCCCAGGAAGGGCGAGCAACGCTGGGGCGACCGCCGCCACCAGCGCTAGGTCCGGAGTCGATCTCCGCTCAGCGCGGCGTGCCGACGAGCGAGATGCCGAAGGGCGAGCTTCGTCGCGGCCGCGGGATCGACCAGAGGCCCGCGCCGGAACCGGGCGGCCACCCGGACCACGCTGGGCACGGACAGACCGCGGAGCGATCCACGAAGTCTCTCCGGCGACGTGAGCACCAGCGCCAGGAGCTGGTTGGTCGCCTGGGTCCTCGCTTTCAAGGCCGATCGGCGCGCCACCCGCAGGGAGCGGATCATCTCCACGCGGCCGTCGCCAGCCTTGGGGCACCCGCTGGCCGTTCCGGCCAGCACCGCCCTCGCTGCCGCCTCGGCGTCCACGGGGTCGCTCGTGCCCTGCAGGCGCCGGGTCCTCCGGTCAGGGCGGTCCACCTCCACCACGGTGTGGCCCACCGCTCGCAGGTGCCGGGCCAAGGCTGCCCCGTAGCTCCCGGTTCCCTCCACACCGAAGCACCGGACCGGCCCGAACCCCGTGGCCCCGCCCACCAGTTCGCCGAACCCGGCCGGGGTCGTGGCCACGACCGTGCGCCGAGGCTCGACAGGACAACCGCCACGTGGATTGTCCGCGTGGGTGTCGACCCCTACCACCACTCCGTCCCGTTCTGCCACGATGGACCTCGCCATCCGATCCTCCCTTCACTCGAGCGGACGGGTGGCACCAGCCGGCCGGGAGGGCGGACGGTACGGTGATGGGGCGTGTTGGCCGAGCTCCTGACTTGTTTGGATGCTGTGAGCACCCGGGCAACGCGAGCCAGTAGGGTGCGAGGTCGATGGCCGGCTGGCTCCCAGGCTCCTTGCCCACCCGGCGGTGTGGCTCGCTCATAGCGTGCTGGCCGGTCACCGACCGCCGTTGGCGTGGCTCGATAGAGGCGTGAAGCGCTTGCTTGAACTCAGGTTGCCCGCCGCGGTCCCCACCGTCGGAGCCTTGAGGAAGGAGGCGCACGTGATCACGATTGGTGTTGATCCCCACAAGTGCTCGCACACAGCGGTCGCGCTGGATGAGGGCCGAGAGGTGCTCGATGAACTTCGAGTGCCGGCGAACAAGGCCACCCTGACCCGGCTCCAAAGATGGGCCCGCCACTGGCCCGAGCGAACGTGGGCGATCGAGGGCGCGAACGGTCTGGGCCACCTGCTCGCCCAGCAGCTTGTTGCCGAAGGGGATGCCGTGGTCGATGTGCCGGCGACGCTTGCCGCGCGGACCCGCCAGCTTGACCGGGGCCATGGCCGAAAGACCGACGGCATCGATGCGCAGGCCGTGGCCACGGTGGCTCAGTGCCATCACGACCTGCGACGAGTTGTTTCCGAGGACTACTTCGGTGTGCTCAGTCTCCTCTCTGACCGTAGGGACGAGCTGGCCGGAGAGCGCCGGCGGGGATCGGACAGGCCAGCCTCGGGCCGTCATCGCGACGGGTTCCGAGATCCGATCCGGGCGCTCGTCCCCCAACCACGGCGCTAGGCTCGCCCTCCAAACTTTTCCGCGTGGGATGTCGAGGATCGGCAGGCGGCTACGACCTACGGATGAGAGCGCCCACCGTGGGCCGAGGAGGAGGAAGACCGCATGAAGTACCTGATCGCGTTGTTCGGGGACCAGGCCACGATGGTCGAGACGAAGTCCACGGAGTGGATCAAGGAAATGATCCGGTTCATGGGCGAGCTCGACCACGAGCTCGCCGACTCGGGCGAGCGCGTCGACAGCGTCGGGCTGGTGGATCCGACCCAGGCGAAGACCGTCCGCTTCGTGCAGGGCGCCCCCGTAGCGACCGACGGGCCGTTCGCCGAGGCGAAGGAGTCCCTCGCCGGCTACTACCTCGTCGACGTCGAGAGCGAGGCCCGGGCGCTGGAGATCGCCTCGAAAATCGTCGGGCACATCCACGAGCCGGTCGAGGTGCGCCAGCTCGCCGACGCACCGCCGGAAGAGTTCACGAGCTGAGCCGAAGGTTCACGACCTGAGGCCAAGAGGATGAGGAAGGAGCACACGATGTCGCAGAAGATCACGCCGTTCCTGTGGTTCGACGACCAGGCCGAGGAGGCCGCGAACCTCTACGTCGACCTGTTCAAAGCGCGTCCCGGGACCCCCGCCGGCCAGTCGCAGGTCACCGACGTCGCCCGCTACGGCGAAGCCGGGCCGGGCGAGCCCGGGAAGGCCATGACCGTGTCGTTCGAGCTCGACGGGCAGGAGTTCACCGGGCTGAACGGCGGCCCCGAGTTCGGGTTCACCGAGGCCGTCTCGTTCCTCGTGCACTGCGGGTCACAGGAGGAGGTCGACTACTTCTGGGACGCGCTGACCGCCGACGGCGGCGAGGAGAGCCAGTGCGGCTGGCTGAAGGATCGCTACGGCCTGTCGTGGCAGATCGTCCCCGACCGGCTGATGGAGCTGCTCGGCGACCCGGACCCCGGTCGCGCCCAGCGAGCGATGCAGGCGATGCTCCAGATGCGGAAGATCGACATCGCGACGCTGGAGCGTGCCGCCGACGACGCCGCGTAGGGAGCGGTCGCTGGACCGACCGAACGCCACCCGCATCGAGGACCTGCTGCGCGAGCTCGCGCCGCAGGTCCTCGGCGCGGTCGTACGGCGTCATCGCCGGTTCGACGCCTGCGAGGACGCCGTCCAGGAAGCGCTGCTCGCGGCTGCCGAGCGCTGGCCGGCGGACGGCGTTCCCGACGACCCGCGATCGTGGCTCGTGACGGTCGCCAACCGCCGGCTGGTCGACGAGGTGCGCAGCGAGACCGCTCGCCGGCACCGCGAGGAGACCGACGCCGTGCTCGACGTCTGGGGTCGGCAGCCGTCCGAGCGCGACGACACCCTCACGCTGCTGTTCCTGTGCTGCCATCCCTCGCTGTCGGCGCAGTCGCAGCTGGCGCTCACGTTGCGAGCCGTCGGCGGGCTGACGACGAAGGAGATCGCGAACGCCTTCCTGGTGCCCGAGGCCACGGTGGCCCAGCGGATCAGCCGGGCGAAACAGTCGATCAAGGGCAGCGGCATCGGGTTCGAGGATCCTCCCGAGGACGAGCGGGCCGAGCGCCTCCGGGTCGTCCTGCACGTCCTGTATCTGCTCTTCAACGAGGGGTACACGACGAGCGCGGGGCCGGCGCTGCACCGGGCCGACCTCACCGCCGAGGCGATCCGGCTGACGCGGATGCTGCTCGGGCTCGTGCCGGGTGAGGCGGAGGTCGCCGGCCTCCTTGCGTTGATGCTGCTGACCGACGCCCGACGAGCGGCACGGACGGATCCCGACGGATCCATCGTGCCGCTGGCCGAGCAGCGCCGGGACCTCTGGAACGCCGCGCAGATCGAGGAGGGGGTCGCGCTGCTCAGCCGCACCCTGGGCTCCGGTCCGGTCGGTCCGTACCAGCTCCAGGCGGCGATCGCTGCGGTCCACGACGAGGCGCCGAGCGCCGAGGAGACCGACTGGGGAGAGATCCTCGCGCTGTACGAGGTGCTCGAGGAGGTGTCGCCCGGCCCCGTCGTCACCCTCAACCGCGCGGTCGCGGTCGCGATGGTGGACGGTCCGAGAGCCGGCCTGGCGCTGCTCGGGACGCTCGACTCGGACCAGCGTCTGGCCCATACACACCGCCTCGAGGCGGTCCGAGGACACCTGCTGGAGATGGCGGGGGAACGGGACGCCGCCCGCGAGTCCTACCTCCGGGCCGCGAGGATGACCGCGAGCCTCCCGGAGCAGCGATACCTCTCGCTCCGTGCCGCCAAGATCGGCTGATTTCGTGCATCCGGGCTCTGGTGACGCCGCGGATGTCGAGAGCCGCGAGGCCGCTCCGACCTATGGATGAACGGCGCCCACAAGGCCCTCATGGACGGAGGAATGTCATGTCAGACGAGACGCAGGCACAGCCACCGGCACCGGACCCCGCCCTCAGGCGCCTGGACCGCTTCGTCGGAACGTGGAGCATGGAGGGCCACCTGATCGGTTCCGACGACATCACCGCCAGGGGCCAGACGACGTTCCGTTGGCTGCCCGGGGGGTTCTTCCTCGAGCAGCGCAATACCCTGAACTTCTTGGGCATGGAGATCGACAGCCTGGAGTTGATCGGCTACGACCCCGAGACCGGGACCTTCCCGTCGAGCGTCTACTCGAACCTCTCCCCGGCGCCCCTGCCGTACCGGTGACGGTCGACGACACCGTGCGGATCTCCGTGACCTACGGCCCTCTGGACGCCACCTTCACCGGCAGCTTCGACGACGACGGGGAGAGCTTCCGTGGCGGCTGGCGCCCCAACCCCGGCGCCGACGAAACGGTGAACGTGCCCTACGACATCGGTGGGCGCCGCCTCTCGTAGGCTGTTGTCCGCCATCGAGATGAACGATCCGAAAGACATCCAAGCGGTCGCAAGATCGATCATCGACTCGAACAAGTACATGACGCTCGCCACGGCCGACAGCGACGGGGTGCCGTGGGCATCGCCCGTCTGGTACGCGCCGGCAGAGTACCGCCAGTTCTTCTGGGTGTCCTCTCCCGAGGCGATGCACTCTCGGAACCTCGCGGTGCGCCCCCGGCTGGCCATCGTGATCTCTGCTCGCACAGGGCCGGCGGTTGGAACGCGCTCTACATGTCGGCGGTCGCCGAGGAGCTCGCCGACGTCGACGAAGTGATCGAGATCTTCTCTCGCAGGGGAGAGGAGCAGGGATTGCGTCGATGGACGCGAGATGACGTGCTCCTGCCCGCGCGCCATCGCCTCTACCGCGCGATCGCCTCCGAGCACTTCGTCCTCGATCCGCAGGACCGTCGACTCTCGGTGACCCTCGCGTAGACCAGTCCCCCGGGCCGATCGACCTCAGTCGGCGAAGGTGCTCGCCAGCGGCCGATCCGGTCGCCAGGTCTGGATCAGGAGGTGTGGCGGCGATCCCTCGAGCTTGATCCGCACGACACGCTCGATGTCGAGCGCGAACAGTGGATGCGCGTCCGGCGGCGTGTCCGTATACCTCGCCCGCTCCTCGGGATCGGTGATCTCGCACGCCCGCCTGGAGATGCGACCGTCGCCGGCCCAGGACATGTCTTCGCCCTCGGCGATGAACGACCCTGAGTGGACCTCGGTCCTCGGGTCGCGCCGAAGATCCGGTGCCTTCCGCGAGCGAGGCATCATGCCGAACGTCACATCCCCGGCGGTGAACTCGAGCTCGAGGCCGCAGGCGCGGCGAGCCGTCCCGGCGCAGCGTCGCGATCGTCTTGTGTCTGTGTGCGTCGAAGACCTGCTGCACCTCGGCCGCGAAGTGCGGGTCCGAGTCGACGACATCCTGCCAGCGTGCCATCGGATCCTCCGGATGCGCGTGCGTGGTCGGACGGCCAGATGCTATCGACGGAAGCCATGGCACCTCGTGATCCGATCGCCTCGTCGGAGCGAGGGTCGATCAGGCTGGTCGTCCCGCCGAGTGCAGGGGACCGGTTGGGACACTCCCTTCAGCGGTGGGGACACTCCCTTCAGGAGGACCGAGCCGACCCGCGTGAAGGCGACTCCCTCCGAACCGACGGCGTCCACGACGCCCCGGCTCACCAGCACCTGTCCCGGTTCCGTCTGCTCGGCGATCACCCGCCCTTGCCTCGCGAAACATCCCATGCGGGCATGGACTGCATCCTTCTCCCGCTTCAGGGCCTCGGACACCAACTCCGGCGTGGCCCCGCTCCCCCAGTTCGGCCTCCACCTAGTGCCAGTACCAACCGGCATCGCCGGCGCCGTGGATCAACGCGAACGTTGTCATCGTCGGCCTCCTTTCCTGGACATGGATGCCATCGAATGCTTCTACCGACCCGCCGGGGTTACGGGCGGCGCGCCTTCACGATCCAGGCGCGCGAGTCGAACCAGACGCCGTCCTCCCGAACATGAGCGACGAGCGTCTCGCGCAGGCGCTCGAGCACGAGCTCTCTGGCGGTGGGATCGAGGCGATCCAAGATCTCCTTGGCGCAGGCGAACCCACCGACCCACTCGAGCGCGGTGGCAACGTCCCGACCGTAGTAGATGGGCTGGCGCACGTCGGTGAACGTGATGTCGGTGAAGCCGGCAGCGTCCAGGACCCGCCGGACCGTCGCCGGATCGGCGAGCGAGAACGGGTCGAGTCCCTCTGAGGCCGGAACCGGCGATCCAACCGTGGCCGCAAGAGCGCTTTCGATCGACACGGACCACTCGTTTCGTTCGTGTCCTTGCCACACCATCATCAGCAGGCGCCCGGCACGGCGTAGCCCCCTTCCGATGTTGGTGAATGCGGCGACGGGATCGCGGAAGAACATCGTGCCGAACCTGCTGATGGCCAGATCGAATCGCTCAGGCGGGAACCGGTGGTCCTGTGCGTCGGCCTGTTCGAACGCGATGTTGCGGAGCCCCTCGCCCTCGGCGAGCGCGTTGGCCCGCTCGATCATCTCCTTCGAGATGTCGACGCCGAGCGCCCACCCGTCGCTGGCAAGGCGGGCCGCATCACGGGTGGTCTGCCCCGCTCCGCAGCCGATGTCCAGCACCCGCTCCTCGGGACCGATCTCGTAGGCACGCCGCAGCGCGTCGTTGTGCAGGCGAAGCTCGGCGTCATAGTCGACGTGTTCCATGTCGCGGTCGCTCATGTGCTCTGCCCCTCGGCAGTTGAGCATCGAACTGGCAACCTCTCAAATGCTGGGGGATGTTGTCATGGAACCGACAACTCAGGAGACGCCAACAACGGTTCCGAGGCGGCTTCATCGCAACGAACTCGAAACCGCCGCGCGGACCACTGCGGGGCACGTTCCTCGAGGCGGCCGCCGAACAGCCCGACGCGGCTGCTTGATTCGGCCCTCGCAAGGAGGACGGAACGACCGCACCAGATGTGATCGCCGGCAATGAATCAGCGCTCGAGGGCCGATAGATCGAGCCCACTGAGCCGGTCTGGATCAGCCAGGACGTCGATCTCAACGACCTTGCCGCCCGCGATCGTGAAGCCGAGCACGGAGAACAGACGCCCGTCCGGACGGCGCGCCACAAGGCCGATGTTGCCGTTCACGAGGACCACCTGACTGGACGACGCGAGGTTCGAGAACGTCGCCGCTTGTGCCACGATCGCCTGAGCCCCACGCACCAGGCGCGACATGCCCTTGTTCGCTCCGCCATCAGCCCGCAGCACGATCGCCGGATCCAGGACGGCGACCAGCGCCTCGAAGTCGCCGTCCCGGACGGCCGCGAGGAACGCCTCGACGACGCGGCGCTGTGTCCGCAGGTCCGCGTCCGAGGTCGGCGCCTGGCCCTGGACCCGTCGGCGCGCGCGACTTGCCAGCTGGCGCGTTGCGACGACCGAGCGATCCACGATGGGCGCGATCTCCTCGAAGGTCATCGCAAACACATCGTGGAGCACGAACGCCAGTCGTTCCGCCGGCTCCAGTTTCTCGAGAACGACGAGCAGCGCCAGACCGACCGAGTCGGCGAGCATGGCGTCCGCCTCGGGCCCTTCGTCCCCGCGACCGATCGCGCGGGCGATGATCGGATCTGGCACGTGCACGTCCAATGGATCCTCCCGGCGCGACGCTCGCGTGCGCAGCATGTCCAGGCACACGCGCGCCACGACCGTCGTGAGCCATCCCCGCAGGTTGTCGATGTCCCTGACATCCGTGCGGCTCAATCGGATCCAGGCTTCCTGGACGGCGTCCTCGGCCTCGCTGACCGATCCGAGCATGCGATACGCGGCCGCCCGCATGTGCGGTCGGTGCTCCTCGAATTGCTCGGCGAGCCGCTCAGGTGTGGCCATCACGTACCTTCCCGTCGCGGTCCGTCATCGTACTGACGCACGAGACGTTGCAGTTGTGACAGGAGCAGGCAGTCATGGCGTGGCGACCTGCCGTCCAGCGGCTCCTCGCGGCGGAAGCCGCAGGCGCGCGGCAGGTCCCGCAAGCGGGCCGATGCCGCTCCGGTCACACTTCTCGGTTGAGCTCCGTCATAGCACTAACGGGCCGAGCCGTGCCGATGTGACGGCGGCCGAGGCTCAGCGAGCGAAGGAGGGCAGCGTGCCGGTGCAGGTGATCACGATCATGTATCCAGGAGCTCCGCTGAGTCGTCCCGAGGAGGTGCTTCGCAATGGTTGAGAGGAAACCTGCAAGGACGGCCACACAGAAGTCCGCCACGCGTACCACCGCGGCCGGCAAGACTTCCCGGGGATTCACGGACGAGGAACGAGCCGCGATGAAGGCTCGCGCCGCAGAGCTGAAGGCAGAAGAGCGCGCGAGCAAGAACAGAGCGGAGGGGGAACGCGACGTGCTCGCGGCGATCGCCGCGATGAAGGAACCGGATCGCGTTATGGCCAAGCGACTCCATGCGATCATCGAAGCAACCGCGCCGAACCTCTGGCCGAAAACCTGGTACGGGATGCCCGCGTATGCCAAGGACGGCAAGGTCGTCTGCTTCTTCAAGAGCGCCGGGAAGTTCAACTCGAGGTACGCGACGTTCGGCTTCGAAGAAGCAGCGAACCTCGACGAAGGCGCCATGTGGCCGACTTCCTACGCGCTGAAGGAGTTGAGCGCCGCCGACGAGGCGAGGATCGGCCTGCTCGTGAAGAAGGCGGCGAGCTGAGGACACCTCCTCCCTCGAGTCCGCACCCATCGTGGGTACACGCTCTCGTCCGATGACGGCTCGCCCGGTCCGCGGATCGGCCTGCTTCTCCACGCCGCCACGCTCCACAGCGTGCTCACGCCGGAGTGCAAGGCCGGGGCGTACGTCTAGCGGACCAACACCCCCGAGCAGCGGCCCGTGGAGCGACGCTCGATGAGCGCGTTCCCGGAGAGCCACGTCGCTCTCCTCGACCGCCCCTTGCCCGCCGTACTCACGACGGAGATGCCGGACGGCCGGTTCCAGTCGACCGTCGTGTGGTTCAACCGCGACGGCGGTCACATCCTCTTGAACACGATGCGCGAGTTCCAGAAGGCGCGGAACCTGCACGCGCGGCCACGGGCCACGCTCCTGGTCGTTGAGCCCGAGGGCGACGAGCGCTGGATCGAGGTGCGCGGCTCGGTTCTGCTGGAGGACGACGGAGCGCTCGAGCACCTCGATGAGCTCACTCGCCTCTACATGGGCGCTGGTCCGTACTTCGGGCGTGCCGTTCCCGCCGAGTTGGCCCTGGTCGAGGACCCGTGCGGGTCCGGCTCGTCCCGACCGCGGTCGCCACCGGGCCGAAGCTCTTCCCCGGCGGCCGACGGACGGTCGATCCTGTGCCCGAGCGGTGGAACCGGATTCGGCCGTGCGAGGGCGAGCCACAGATCCCCGACGACCATCGCGATCTGCTGGAGCGTCCGATCACGGCGGCCTTCAGCTCTCGCCTGCCGAGCGGCGCGGCGCAGACGCAGCCGGTCTGGTGCGAACCCGATGGCAACGACGTTCTGGTCAACACGACCCGCGAACGCCGGCGCGGTCGCAACCTGGAGGCCGATCCCCGCGCGACCCTGCTGGTCGTCGACCCCGAGAGCAGCGTCCGATGGATCGAGATCCGCGCCGACGTGGACCTCGTCGGTGACGGCGCGGAGGAGCAGAACGACCGCCTCATCGGTACACCGGGCACGATCGGTTCTACGGACCCGTCTACCCGGTCGCGCAGCGAGTGTGCGAGACACGGGTGATCGTTCGGCTCCATCCCCGCCGGATCACCTGCGACGCGATCCACGGATGAGGAGGCTCGCAGCGGCGGGACAGCCGCCCGTGCCAAGAGGGACATGCAGGCGGCGGCGAACCTCTTCGTCCGGGCCGTGGACCTGGTTCCCGGAAATCCCCGGCGGCCCACCCTCCTCCTGACGCGATCGAACGAACTGACGCGAATTCGCCGTCACGGGGCCGTGTCTCCACCCGCTTGGCGTGGAGACACCCCCAATCCGAGGATGGTGCCCGTCCAGGCCAAGGGCGCCGGCGCATCGAGCGAGACTTGAGAACTCCCGACTCGCCCGCTGGCGTGGATCGTGAGACCGACAGAAGGGTGCTTGTAGCACACTCGCTCGGTGACCCCGTTATGGACTCATCGGTTCCACGCGAGCGGTCGGCGGGTGTGCGACTCTGCCATCCCCCTCACCGACGATGTGCCTTCACGATCCAGGCGCACGAGTCGAACCAGACGCCGCTTCCGCTGGCGTGCGCTACGAGAGCCTCTCGCAGGCGCCTGAGCGCTCGGTCCGCCGATGCCGTGCCCCGCCCGCAAGCGCCTCCCTCGTGCACGTGAAGCCGCGGATCCACTCGAGCGCCGCCGCGACGTTTCGACCGTAGTGGATGGGCCTTTGGACGTCGGTGAAGGTGACGTCCGTGAAGCCCGCCGCATGCAGGATCCGCTCGGCCTTCGCCGGATCGGCCAGCGAGAACGGATCGAGTGCCTCCGAGGCCGGAGCGTCTCTGGGGTTCCCCAAGGCTTCCTCGATCGCCAGGGACCACTCGTTCTGCTCGTGTCCCTGCCAGACCATCATCACCAGTCGGCCAGCGGGTTGTAGGGCCCGTCCGATGTTGGCGAAGGCGACAACTGGGTCAAGGAAGAACATCGTCCCGAACCTGCTGATGGCGAGTTCGAAACGCTCCGAGGGGAAGGGGTGGGCCTGCGCGTCGGCGCGCTCGAACGTGACGTTGCGGATCCCCTCCGCCCGAGCGAGCTCGCGGGCGCGGGCAATCGCCTCCGCGGACAGGTCGACGCCCAGCGCGCTGCCCTGGGCGGCCATGCGTGCCGCCTCACGGGTCGTCTGCCCGGCTCCGCATCCGATTTCGAGGACGTGGTCGTGGCGTTCGATGCCGTAGGCGCGGCGCAACACCTCGTTGGGCAGCCGCAATTCAGCGTCGTAGTCCATGGGAGCCGTGCCTGAGTCCGGTCCCGAGTGCTCATCGTCCATCACAATGCCGTTTCGCATCAGCCAGGGTCGCGACCTGCCCGGCGGCGCGTGATTCAGGACTGGCCGAAGTGCCATCGCGTCGGACCGAACGACACTCCGACCGGCAGGCCGAAGGCAGTCCTCGGGGTCACCTCGTACACATCGTAGGGAGGTGGACCTGCCGTCGGCGCGCCCTCCGTGTCGTGAAAGGCGCCATCACGAACGATGACGTGCCAATCGTAGATCGTCGCGTACCTCTCGGCGACACGCCGAAGGGTTTCGTCGTCGCGGGTCTTCCGGGCCGAGCCCTCGATCACCAGATCCAGTGGTTCCTGCTCGACGGCGACGACGCAGTGGGAGTTGAGCACGAGATTCCTGGCCTTCCGCGTGCCTTGACCCGCTGCGAAGAACAGCATCCCGTTCAGCCAGACGGCCAGGATGGGCATCACATGGGGCCGCCCGTCGGGGCGCACCGTCGCAAGCCAGTAGGTCGCCGGGGCCGTCTCCACGATCTGGCGCGCCGTTTCCCACGGGCCGGAACTTGCCGGTCCGAACCAGGACCCCTCCCCCGCGGCCGAGTCTTCGCCGAGCATCGGGTGCGCGGATACGGGTTCTCCCGTCAATGCACGTCACCTCCACTCATCCGCATGGATCGCCCGGTTCTCAACTGCGCTCCATGTTCGGCGCAGGCACGAACTGACCCCTCATCCCGCCGGGCCTTCTCGGATCACACCGCGAACCTCGTCCAGCGAGACCCCCGGTTCCAACGCAGTCATCCACCAGGTGGCGCCGGCCTCCGCGTATGGGGCGACATCGCTGCCGGGGGACAGCTCCACGGCGATGTCGTAGGGCGCCGTGGTGTCGCCGCGAAGCTCGCGCACGGCCGCGACCGCCCGCGCGAACTCATCCACGTTCTCGAGGCCCACCGGGAAGAAGCCGTCGTACCGGGCGGCGCGGCGCAGCGGCTTGTTGTTTCCCGGGAACGCCGCGGCCCACACCGGTACCCGCGGCCGTTGCGCCGGCCGAGGCAGGAACTGCACGTCATCGACGAGGTAGTGCGTGCCGCGATGGGTGACGGGCTCGCCGGACCAGGCTGCCACGAGGATCTCGACGGCTTCGTCGAGCATCTCGCCGCGCACCCGGTCATCGAGCTCCTCTCCGGTCTTTGAGAACTCCGCGGCGAACCGATCCCCGCCCAGACCGACGCCGAGGATTAGCCGGCCGCCGCTGAGCACGTCCAGACTCGCGGTTTCCCTGGCGACCTTGGTGGGGCGGCGGCGCGCAAGGGGGGTGACCATGGGGCCCAGCCTCACCTGTTCGGTGGCAGCGGCGATCGCCGCCAGCGTGATCCACGGGTCGGCCACCTGCCGAACCGGCTCACGCCAGCGGAGCTGATCCCACACGAACACCCCGTGCCAACCCCGCTCCTCCGCCTCGGCGGCCAGGCGAGCGACGGCGCCCGGGTCGGCAAGCTCCTCGAACAGCGGCAACCACAGTCCCGAGCGCATGGCGTCAGCCGGAGATTACGCCCGCCTCGGCGGCGAATCCCTCGAGGCGCTCGGCCAGCTCCTTCGGACGGCTGAGCGCCGGGGCGTGCCCGCCGTCGATCTCGTCGGGCGTGATGCCCAGGCGCTCCCGAGCCACGCGGCGGAGGTAGGCGGGGGGAAACAGGCGGTCCTCGCGGCAGAGCAGCACCCGCGTGGGAATCTCGGGCCACGCCGCAAGGTGCGACGGCTCCCCTCCCGGGCCTCGGACTGCTCACGTCCCCGCTTCAGGGCCTCGGCCGCCAGCTCCGGCGGAACGTCCTGATAGAACAGGGCGATCGGATCGTCGTAGCTCTCCCGCACCTCCTCGCCGTATCTCGTGTTGACCCAGTAGTCGGCGGGCGCCTCCCCCGGAGCCGGGATCATCGGTGCAACCAGCACGAGCAGCTTCACGGGCACCCGATCACACACGATCGGGCCCGTGAAGCCGCCGGATGACTGGGCCACCACGACGAGGTCGGTCCGATCGCCGATCGCCTGCACCACGGCATCGGCGTACTCGGAGAGCCCGGCCGAGTCGTCGTCGCACGGAAGATCTGGGGCCACGGTGTCGTGGCCTCGTGAGCGCAGCTCTGCCTCCACCAGGTGCCAATACCACCCGCCGTCGCCCGCGCCGTGGATCAGGACGAATGTGGCCACGTACGAGCCTCCTTGCGCTCCTCAGTTCCGCCGGCGTGTGGCCTGGCCATCGAACCGCAGGAACGTCCTATCCGTTCTCGCAGTCGGTCCCGTGCGGGACCGTCACCGGCTTCGATCGACCCTACGGCAGCGTGTTCCCGTACGGCTTGGATCTGCTTGTCCGATTCCCGTCGGCGACCGCTCTGGCCCCGCGGAATCGCCGCCGCAGCTCGGCGGGGGGCTGGCCAATGGCTCGCCTCAGCACCCGAACGAGATGGCTGTGATCGGCGAAGCCAAGCTTCGCGGCCAGGTCGGCCAGCTTCTCCTCCCCGGCGGCCACTCGGTCGATGACAGCCGTCGCCCGAACCTGGTTGCGGTACCGCGTCAGGGTCGTTCTGTCATGCGGTGAAACACGCGGCTCAGGTGGAACGGCGTGCACCCGAGATCTGCGGCCAGCGCCCCGAGATCGAAGGAGGCTGGATCAGCGGCGATGGCCTCACGCGCGAGGTTGACGAGCCGGACGTGGGCCGCTCGCGTCCCAGGACGGCGAGCCGTCAGGCGGCCGGGCGCAGCACGCTCGACGAGGAGACCGATCAGATCGGTCAGCCGCGCGTCGAGCTCCTGCTGGTCGATCCCCACGCGGAGGTTGGCGACGAGGCCCATATGTTGGAGCTGGACCTCGGGGCCGATGGGGATCAGAACGTCCGGCAGTGTCACGTCGCCCGCATAGCGAACCATCGCGTCGTCAGAGAGCAGGACAACCTTCGTGACGCCACCCGCGTCGCGCGGGTGGCTGATCTGCTGCTCGAAGCCCGGCTGCTCGAAGTAGGCCGTCGTGGGATCGACGAGGAACTCTGCGCGCGGGGTCGTGCGGACGAACATGCCGCGACGAACCAGGCACAGCCCGAACTGACTGAAGCGCTCGTTCATCCGCGCGCCGGCCTCCCAGTGGCACGCCACCTCGTGCACGGCGACGCCGCGGGCCGATGCGAGAGTCGTGTATGTCGAGCCGGGAAGGGCGGGATCGGCGTCGAGAGCGGCCGGCGATCTGGCCCCGTCGGGCCGCCCGCTGGAGCTCGGGATCGGGATCTCCAACCAGCTCGTTCAGCTGGCGCGGGCGACATCGATCTTGCCCATCTTGAGCATCGCCTCCATGGCGCGGCGCGCACGCTCCCGGCACGATCTGCCACGACAGCCCGAATCGGTCTTTGAGCCATCCGCACGGGCCCGGCTCGCCTCCGTTCGCCGTGAGCGCATCCCACAGCCGGTCGACCTCGTCC
>WNGA01009228.1_pt1 | contig 23527 bp, 19 predicted proteins | sample 5400061 | NCBI WGS metagenome assembly WNGA01 (sample SAMN13153366, study PRJNA577476) | soil metagenome | isolation source: 100 cm soil or saprolite under grassland replicate 2 | place: USA:California | collected 2016-06-15
CTCGGAGTGGATCCGGTCGAACTCAGCGACGTCACCGGCCGCCGCAGCCCGCTTGGCTAAGTCCCAGGTGTTGAGCCTCACCACTGCGTACATCTGCTGAACCTCCGTGCTCGACACTTCCCTGCCACGGTATCTTCGGCGGCTCCGCCGATCGACCTCACCGGGTCACGTCTGGCCGCGATGCCACGACCGAGCGGATCGCGGCATGGTCGCGCGATGAGCGCGCACGGCGGCAGTTCCGGACGGCCGCAGCGCACCTTGTCTGCGGCACGAGACTAGGGCGGCGTCGACCGGGACAGTCTGCGGCACAACAGGGGGACCTGGCGACGAGTGAGGGACGGAGAAAATAGCGCGCCAAGCGCCGCCAGCCTGAGTTGCTTGTGAAGCCGTAGGGCTACAGTTGTCCCCGATGAGTACCATGTCGTGAGGCAGCTCTACTCCTGTATTTCTGCGGCGTATCGGACAAGCGCTCGAACCACCGAGGGGCCGCTCAGGGGGAGAATTAGCGCACACAGCACCCGGCTGCCGAGGAGGGCAGTTCGATGGCCACAATCGGCCTCTACCATCCGTTCATTCATTTCAAGAATGATGATTGGCTCAAGCTCTCGGCTCTGTACTGGGACCGGATGGCCAGGATCGTGCCGCCCAGCTACTGGAAAGATCAGAATACGGCGGCACTCCCGAAGGACTCGTCAGTTGCGCGCGCCCTTATTGACGACCTCGGGTACGTGGTAAATGTCCCTCCCCAGGAGGTGACCTACCCAGTCAGTTCTGTGTTCACACATCTGCTGACGGCCCATGGAGAGGAGTTGCGCAAGCACTATGACGTGAGAATAGCGGACACGTGGCGAGTTGACTCGGTCACAGCCAGCTACGCTCAGTTGCGCAACCCGCACCTTGAGGGTTATTCAGGCGGTCGTGTAGAAATGTAGTGCGATGACGGTTGAGATGGTTGTGGTGAATGTTGCGAGTGGTCGGCGGTAGTCGGTGTGGAGGATTCTCCAGGTTTTGAGGTTGGCGATGGTGCGTTCGATTTGGTAGCGGATCCTGTTCACGGCTGTGTTGAATTCTCTTTCCCAGTCCAGCAGGCTCCGGTGGGCGGGTTTCCTGATGGGGGTGATCATGTCGTTGCCGATGTATCCCTTGTCGCCCATCCAGGTTCCTGGATCGAGGGTGTCGATCACGCCGGACAGGGCCAGGGCGGCGGTGTCGTGTCGGCAGCCGTCGACCGGGTCGGAGATCCAGGCCAGTCGGCCGTTGAGGTCGCAGGCGACCTGGACGTTCATGCCGGTGGTCTTGTGCTTGCCGGAGTAGAGCTGGCGCTGACCGTGCCATGACCAGCACGGAAGCAGCGTTCCGTCCACGATGTACTGGGTGCGCGAGTCGAGGTCGTCTGCGACCGGGACATAGCCGGCCAGCACCTGTCCCAGTAGGCCGGTGAGGGCCGTCACGGCTCGGCTGATCGTCGACTGAGACACCCCGAACGTCTCGGCGATCTCGGCCTGAACACGGTTCCTGCGGGCATAGGTCAACGTCACAACGACCGAGTTGAACAATCCCAGGATCGGCGGCCAGCGAGCTTTCTCTGATTCTTTAACCGCGTCGTGCACGAGGGCGCACAGTTCAACGATCTCATCTTTCGTGACGCCTGTAGTATGATACATCTCGGGCGGTCCGTTTCTTAGAATTGAGCTTGGTAACCCAATTCTTTCAAGAAGCGGACCGTTCTTCATTTAGGCACACCGATGATCTCATTGATCAGTCATCGTGAATAACCCTCAAAGTGCCCCACGAAATCCAGATCATCACGCCGACCGAGTTCGCTGCCAACACAGTTGCGGTCGCTCCGGAAGTTGCCCGTGGAGCACTTGCCACAATCGCGGCACGTTCCAACCGGCCACCGGTGACCGTGGACGACCTGCCTGGAATCCTTTGTCAACGGTACGCAATGCACGAGGCGGTTGAGTTGATGACTGAGGTCAGCTGACTGCCTTCGGTAATTCGATTCCCGCGGGGTTGTCGCTGTCGCGCAGCACGAATGTCGCGCCTTGCGCACCCGTCACCTCGCGTGCGGCCGACCGCACGATCTGCGCGACCTCGGCAAGGTCGCTCCGAGGGTAAGGCGTGCCTGCCGTCTGCCGCGCGGTCCGATGCGGGCTAGCCTGTCCTCCGTCCGGCAAAGCACTCCGGCAAAGCAGTCCGGCACAGCAGTCCGGCATGGCAGGAGGTGTTGATGGTGCGCGCACGTGCGGGTGAGTTGCTCGCGGCGAACCTGCGAACCCTCCGTGAGGCGCGGTCGCTGTCGTTGTCCGAGGTCGCGCGCCGGTCCGGGATCGCGAAGGGCACGCTGTCGGCACTGGAGTCCGGCACGGGTAACCCGACGATCGAGACGGTGTTCAGTCTGTCGAACGCTCTCCAGGTTCCCGTGTCGTCACTGCTGGACGAGCAGGCGCAGGCCGGCGTCGTACTGGTCCGGGCGGCGGATCGCGACGTGCTGAGCAGCAACGCGGTCGACCTGCGGATGCTGCGCCGGCTGACCCTCACCGCCGCCATCGTCGAGGTGTACGAGCAGCGGGTGCGGCCCGGCGAGGTCCAGCACTCGGAGGGCCATCCTGGGCTGGAGCATGTGCTCGTGACCAGCGGAAAGCTGCGCCTGGGACCGGTCGACGAGCCGTACGAGCTCGGCCCCGGGGACTACCTCTGCTACCCGGCGCAGCGGCCGCACAACTACGAGGCGATCGACGGACCGGTGACCTCGGCGCTGCTGCTCGAGTACCCGTCGCAGGACAGCGACGGCCCCGCACACCCGCACGCCTGATTTCTCAGGCGTCGACCCCTTGACGGCGTTCGCGCCGCGCCTTAGCGTTCCCTCACCGTTCACTGTAGTGAACGATGCGCGCATGATACCGAACGGCTGCAGCTGAGCATAGGGACATCGAACCGCCCACTCGAAAGGAACCCTGATGCCTCGCCTGAACAGGCGGCCGACCGCGATCGCGGTAGCCGCCGCAGCGCTCTGCGCTGCACTCGTCCCGTTAGGCCCGGCCGCCGCCCACGCGTCCACGCAGGCCGCCGCCGTGTGCACGCTCGGCGATCCGCGTAGCGAGACGCCGCAGTGCGTCGCCGTCGCCGTCTCCCTCGACCGGCTGCCCTCGGTCGGCGAATCCGCGACGGTCCGCGTCCAACTGCACTCCCAGGTGCCGATCGACCGCGCGAAGCTGACGATCCGGCTGCCCCGGACGCTGCGACTCGACCAGCCCACGAAAGCCGTCGGCCTCGACCAGGTCTCCGAGCAGGAGGTCGCGCTCACCACCGACCCGCGCGCACTCACCTTCCGCGTCACCGCGCTCGCCGCCGGCCCGGCCCAGATCGAGGCCGCGGTCAGCGACACCCAAGCCAACTCGCCGGAGCGCTCCGGTCGCGGCTCCGCCCTCGTCACCATCGGCAACGACACCTCGCGCGCCGGCGTGACCGGATCGGCGTCCAGAGCGGTCACCCGCCAGCCCCGGACCGCCAAGTTCACCAGTACGGCGACCGCCGGCCAGATCTGCGCCCGCGGCAGTTTCGCCGTCACCGACAAGGCAGGTACCTGGCTGCCGGCGCGCAACGTCGCTGTCGCGGTGCTCGGCAAGGCATCGTCGAGCTCGCCCACCTACACCTACGCCAGCGGCCTGACCAGCGCCGCCGACGGCACCTACAACCTCTGCTTCACCTCGCCGGTCTCGCAGATGTACTCGCTCAACGTCCGGTTCACGTCGGGCATGTCCGTATGGCAGGTCACCAACAACGCCGGCACCAGCCTCTACACAACGGACACGGCCACGCGGTACTACGTATCGTCCGGCACCGACCAGGACTTCGGGGGCTCGGCGCCGGCGTCGATCCACATGCGCGGCTGGCACGCCTTCGAGACCCTCAACCTGCTGTGGGCCCAGCGCGCGTCGGGCACCGGCTGCTGGACGGCGCGGGAGACGAGCAACTGCAGCAAGCTCACCATCCACTGGCAGCCGGGCAGCACCGACGGCACGTACTACCAGACCGGCGCCCGCTACATCGCGCTCGCGGACGCCGATCCCGACTCCGAGCACCTGGTGCTGCACGAGTCGGGACACGCGTTCCAACACATGCTGTGGGGGTTCTGGTGGCCGGCGTCCGACTGCCCGAGTCCGCACTACATTCACCTGCGCAGCGGCGCGATGTGTGCCTGGACCGAGGGCTTCGCGAACGCGATCACGGGCTACGTCAAGGGTGACGGGCGGTTCTACTGGCCGAACGGCGCCTGGGTGGACCTGATGAACACCACGCCGTACGACCCGAGCCAGCCGGCGAGCGGGACGAACATGCAGGACGGCGACTGGGTCGAGGGCCGGGTGGCCGGTTCGATGATCGACCTGTGGCGCAGCGTGGACGGCGGTCCGGCGGGCACGTTCGACAACCTGCGCCGCTACACCGTCGGCAACTACCGCGACTGGTTCAACGACAGGCGGCCGCTGACCGGACTCGACACGTCGAGCGCGACCCGCGACCTGCTCTACCGCTACACGATCGACTACCGGACCGGCACTTCCGGCGCGATCGTGGCCAACGGTGGCTTCGAGAGTGGTACGACGAGCTGGTCGATCACCGGCGGCGTCGTGGGCAACTGGACGGCGTACCCCGCTCAGCAGGGCAGCTGGTACGCGTGGATGGGCGGTAACGGCACCACCAACACCGACACCCTCGCGCAGCAGATCACCATCCCGTCCGGCGTCAGCTCGGCGACGCTCGGGTTCTACCTGCGGATCGCGACCCAGGAGTCCGGCTCGACCGTCTACGACACGCTGAAGGTGCAGGTCGTCGACGGATCGACCACGACGACGCTCGGAACCTGGTCCAACGTGAACGCGGGCAGCAGCTACGCGCTGCGCAGCCTGAGCCTCAGCAACTACCGCGGCAAGACGGTCACACTGAAGTTCGTCAGCTCCGAGGACTACAGCCTCCAGACCGACTTCCTGATCGACACCGTCGGCGTCACCACCAGCTGACCCCTCCCGTGCCCGGGCCGTGGCCACGGCCCGGGCACGCCATCGACTACGCGCAGGGGTCGACGCGTTCAGTCTGATGAACGAAGGTGTTGTGGGTTCTCGCGCCGTCGTGCGCCTTCTCGCAGCCCATGAGGTGCGCGAACCCGCCACGCCGTACGGGAACCCGCAACATGCGTGCTGGGTTTCCTTCACTAGTCTGGTTTGACCAGGGTCGAGGGGCGATCTAGGCTCGTATCGTTCAGTTTAATGAACGATACGATCGAGGAGACGTTTTGTCGCACCCGGATGTCGTGGTCGTCGGCGCGGGGGTCGTGGGGGCCGCGTGCGCCTACGCCCTTGCGGCGCGGGGCGTCCGGGTGCTGGTGGTCGACCGAGCCGGGCCAGCCGCGGGTACGACGGCCGCCGGTGAGGGCAACGTGCTGGTGTCGGACAAGGCCGTGGGACCCGAGCTCGACCTGGCCGTCGCCTCCCGCCGAGAGTGGCCCGAGGTGCTCGCCCGGCTCGCGGAGCTGCTCGGTCCCCGGCTGGCCGACGTCGAGTGGGAGCCCAAGGGCGGGCTGGTCGTCGGTACGACGGATCCGGTCGCGCTGGAGGGATTTGCGACGACCCAGCGCGGCGCAGGGGTCGATGCGCGGGCGATCGAACCAGCCGATGCGTGGGAGCTGGAGCCGTACCTGACGCGTGCCGTGACGGTCGCCGTGCACTATCCGGAGGACGCCCAGCTCCAGCCGGTGCTTGCGTGTTGCCGCGGCGCGGGATGATCCTGGTCACCGCGCCGCTGCCGGAGTTCGTCCGGCACAAGGTGTACGACGCCGACTACGTGGGCGCGGTCGGGAGCGGTGACGCGGATCTGCAGACGTCCACGGTGGTCGAGTCGACCCGGGCGGGCACGGTGCTGATCGGGTCGAGCCGGGAGCGGATCGGGTTCGACGACACCGTGCGGGTGCGGGTGCTGCGCGAGCTGGCGCGAAAGGCGGTCGCGTTGTTCCCGGTGCTGGGGGATGTGCCGGTGATGCGCGCGTACGGCGGGTTCCGCCCGTACGCGCCGGACCACCTGCCGGTCATCGGACCGGACCCGCGGGTGCCCGGGCTGTGGCACGCGACCGGCCACGAGGGTGCCGGGATCGGACTGGCCGCGTCGACCGGCCGCCTGCTGGCGGAGTTGTACGGCGATGAGCTGCCGCACGTGGATCCGGACCCGTTCCGGGTGGACCGGCCCGCCGTGCTCGAGGCGGTCGCGTCATGACGACCGACGAACGACGCCAGGGCGGAGTCGCCGGCAGCGCCGACTTCAGCGGACGAGACGGCAGCGCGGGAGGCCCGCGGGTCGGCACGGTGGCCGTGACGGTCGACGGTGTGACGGTGACGGTGCCGGCGGGACGGACCGTCGCGGCGGCACTCGTTGCCTCTGGCAAGCAGTCGTGGCGGGAGACCCGGATCGGCCGCAAGCCGCGCGGGGTGTTCTGCGGAATCGGCGCCTGCTTCGACTGCCTGGTGACGGTGAACGGCATCCCCGACGTCCGCGCCTGCCAGCGGACGGTCGCCGACGGCGACGAGATCCGCACCCACTACGGCGCGACACTCCCGGACGCGACGACCGCTGACCCGCCTCCGCCCGACTGGGCCGTCGCGCACGCACCGACTTCGGCACCTCGGTCGCCTGAGCGGGCCGATGGGGCTCCAGTGCCGCAGGCGCCCGTGGCGCACGTAACGCCCTCGGTGCCGTCGTTCCCGGCACAGGATACGAGTCGGCCGTCGCCCAGCGCCGCGGAACAGCACGGCGATCGGGTTGTGATCGTCGGGGCGGGGCCGGCGGGTTTGCGGGCGGCGGTGTCGGCGGCGCGGGCGGGTGCGCCGGTACTGGTGGTCGATGCGGGCACCGCGATCGGCGGGCAGTACCACCGGCAGCCGGCTGTCGATCGGCTCCACACCGCGACGGGTGAGTTCGCCGACCTGTGTGACGAGTTGCGCGACAGTCCGCTGGTCGAGGTGCTGAACGAGACGACGGTCTGGGCGATCGAGCCGGTCGACGGCGGGCACCGGCTGCACCTGCAGACCGGACCGGCCGACGCGCCCGGGCGGTTGATGCGCACGGTGGAGACGCGGGCGCTGGTGCTGGCGACCGGCGCGTACGACCGGGTGCTGCCCTTCCCAGGCTGGGATCTGCCGGGTGTCTACACGGCCGGTGCCGCACAGGCGCTGGCGAAGGGGCAGGGCATCGCCGTCGGGCGACGCGTGCTGCTGGCCGGGACCGGGCCCTTCCTGTTGCCGGTCGCGCACTCGCTGCTCGCCGTCGGCGTCAGGCCGCTCGCGCTGCTGGACGCCAACCGGCCGATGGCGATCGCGCGCGGCTGGCTGACCGATGTCGCCGCGGCGCGCCGCAAGGCCGGCGAGGCCGGACGGTACGCCGTGATGCTCGCCCGGCACCGGATCGGAATCCGCCACGGCACCACGGTGATCGCCGCGCACGGCACCGACCGGGTGGAGGCCGTCACCACAGCCCGGCTGGATGCAGCCTGGAACCCGATCGCCGGAACCGAGCAGCAGTTGGAGGTGGACGCCGTCTGCGTCGGCTTCGGCTTCACCGCCCAGCTCGAGCTCGCCGTCTCCGCCCGCTGCCGGATTGCCGGCGGACCCGACGGCGGCGCCGCAGTCGTTGTCGATGGCAACCAGATCACATCCACCGAAGGTGTCCTCGCCGCCGGTGAGCTCACCGGCATCGGTGGCGCCGATCTCGCCGCCGCCGAAGGTGCCGTCGCCGGCGCCACCGCGGCGGCCCTGCTCGGCCACGGCACCGGCGCGACCGATCAGCAGCGCAAGAAGGTTGTGCAAGGCAACCGGTTCGCCCGCGCCCTGGCGAACGCCTACCCGGTCAAGCCGGGCTGGCAGAGCTGGCTCACCGACGACACGCTGGTCTGCCGTTGCGAGGAGGTCTCGTACCAGGACCTGCGCGACGCCTTCGAGCAGCGCCAGGTCCGCGACACCAGGGCGATCAAGCTGACCAGCCGCGCCGGACTCGGCCTATGCCAGGGCCGGGTCTGCGCTCGCAACACCGCCGAGCTCACAGCCGCGCTCGACGCAACCATCGAAGTGGATCCGGTCGCTGGATCCCGTCGCCCCATCGCCGTACCCGTCAGGTTGCGAGACCTGGCCAACGCTCCACAGGAGGAGACATGACAGAGAAGCTCGACGGCGTGATCGTCGCCACTGCCCTGCCCTATGCCGAGGACACCGACGCACCGGCCGGCCTGCGGCCCGATCTGGACCGGTATGCCGAGCACTGCCGCTGGCTGGTCGAGAGCGGCTGCCGCGGGGTCGGGCCGAACGGCTCGCTCGGCGAGTACTCCTCGCTCACCGACGACGAGCGGCGCGCCGTCGCCAAGGCCGCGATCGATGCTGTCGGCAACGATGGCGTCGTCGTGGTGGGCGTGCACGGGGCCGGCGCGCACCAGGCGCGGTACTGGGCCGAGCTGGCCGCCGAGGACGGCGCCGACGGGGTGCTGTGCCTGCCGCCGACGATGTACCGCGCGAACCGCGCCGAGGTGATCCAGCACTTCGAGGAGGTCGCGGCGGCCGGGCTGCCCGTCATGGTCTACAACAACCCGATCGACACCAAGGTCGACCTGACGCCGGACCTGATCGCGGAGATCGCGCAGATCGACAACGTGGTCGCGGTGAAGGAGTTCTCGGGTGATGTGCGACGGGTGCTCGAGATCCGCGAGCGGACGCCGGAGCTGACGATCGTGGCGGGTGCCGACGACGTGGCGCTGGAGTCGATGCTGATGGGCGCCACCGGCTGGTTCGCCGGCTTCCCGAACGTCTTCCCGGCGGAGTCCGTGGAGCTGTTCGGCCTTGCCACGCAGGGGAAGCTCGCCGAGGCGCGGGCGCTGTACGAGCCGCTGGTGGCCGCGTTCCGGTGGGACTCGCGGACCGAGTTCGTGCAGGCGATCAAGTACGGCATGGACTACGTCGGCCGGTACGGCGGGCCCTGCCGGCCGCCGCGCGGACCGCTCAGCACCGAGAACCTGACCGCGCTGGAGGCGGACATGAAGAAGGCCGTCACCGCGCTCTCGGCACGCAGGGCCTGATCATGCGTGCGTCGCGGTACCTGAGCGCGGTCGACTCGCACACCGAGGGGATGCCGACCCGGGTGATCACCGGCGGCGTCGGCGTCATCCCGGGCGCGACCATGGCCGAGCGGCGCGAGTACTTCATGGCGAACCTGGACGACCTGCGGCTGTTCCTGATGAACGAGCCGCGCGGCCACCCGGCGATGAGCGGCGCGATCCTGCAGCCGCCGACCCGGCCGGACGCGGACTGGGGCGTGCTCTACATCGAGGTCTCCGGCTGCCTGCCGATGTGCGGCCACGGCACCATCGGCGTCGCCACCGTGCTGGTCGAGACCGGCATGGTCACCGTCACCGAACCGGTCACCACGGTCCGGCTCGACACCCCGGCCGGGCTGGTCAGCGCCGAGGTGAAGGTCACCGACGGCCGTGCCGAGCACGTCACGATCCAGAACGTTCCGGCCTACGCGCACGAGCTCGGAGCCTCCGTCGAGGTGAAGGGGCTCGGGACGGTGACCTACGACCTCGCGTACGGCGGCAACTACTACGCGATCCTGCCGCTGGAGCAGCTCGGCATCCCGTTCGACCGCAGCGAGAAGGACCGCATCCTGCAGGCCGGCCTGGACATCATGGACGCGATCAACCAGACCGCGAAGCCGGTGCACCCGGAGGACCCGGCGATCACCGGCTGCAAGCACGTCCAGTTCACCGCGCCCGGGCGGGACGGCAGCGACTCCCGCAACGCGATGGCGATCCACCCCGGCTGGTTCGACCGGTCGCCGTGCGGGACCGGCACCTGCGCGCGGATGGCCCAGCTGCACGCCCGCGGCGAGCTCGGCCTGCGGCAGGACTTCGTCAACGAGTCCTTCATCGGCACCCGCTTCACGGGGCGCCTGCTCGAGGAAACCACCGTGGGCGGCCGTCCAGGCGTGATCCCGACCGTCACCGGCCGTGCCTGGATCACCGGCATGGGCCAGTACCTGCTCGACCCGACCGACCCGTTCCCGAAGGGATTCGTGCTGTGAACGACAGTGAACGCAAGCTTGCCGCCCAGCGCGACGCGCACCGCCCGATCCACGCCAAGGGGTTCCGCGAGTCGGTCGGCCGCGGCTGGGGCCCGGCCGACCGGACCGTCACCCTGCCGTCCGGCCTCGCCGAGTCGGCCGCGGCACACCGCGAGAAGCTCAGCCAGGCCCTGCCCGGCCGCCGGATCGCGATCGCCGCGGGCCGCGCACCGGTCCGCTCGAACGACACCGACTACGGCTTCCGCGCCGACAGCGACTTCGTCTGGCTCACCGGCTGCCAGGCCGAGGGCGCGGTGCTGGTGATGTCCCCGTCCGGCGACGCGACCCTGTACCTGCGCGAGGCGGCCGGCCCGGACGAGACCGACTTCTTCGCCAACGCCCGCGACGGCGAGCTCTGGATCGGCCCGGTCCCCGGCCTGAAGGACTGGTCCGCCGCCCTCGGCATCCCGTGCCGGCCGATCGAGGAGCTCGCCTCCGCCGTCCGCGGCGCCACCCCGTCGATGATCACCACGTACGGCGTGGAACCGCTGCTGGACGCGCTCGTGACCACCTCTCCGGCCGAGGTGGGCGAGCTGCGCCGGATCCTTTCCGAACTGCGCCGGATCAAGGACGACTGGGAGCTCGACCAGCTCCGCGAGGCCGTCGCCGCCACGGTCCAGGGCTTCGCCGAGGTCGCCGCCGAACTGCCCGAGGCGATCCGCGGCGGCGGGGAGCGCTGGCTGCAGGGCACCTTCGACCGCCGCGCCCGGACCAGCGGCAACGGCGTCGGCTACGCATCGATCGTTGCCGCAGGCAAGCATGCTCCGTTGCTGCACTGGGTCCGCAACGACGGCGCCGTCAGCGAGGGCGACGTGCTGCTGCTCGACGCCGGCGTCGAGACCCGGAGCCTGTACACCGCCGACGTCACCCGCACCTTCTCGGTCACCGGTGAGTTCACCGCCGCGCAGCGCCATGTCCACGACCTGGTGTACGACTCCCAGCTCGCGGCGCTGGACGCGGTCCGCCCGGGAGCGCCGTACGCCGCCTTCCATGCGGCCGCGATGGAGGTGCTGGCGCAGGGACTGCGGGACTGGGGCGTGCTGAGCGTGAGCGTCGAGGAGGCGCTGAGCAAGGACGGGCAGCAGCACCGCCGGTTCATCGTCTGTGGCACAGGGCACTTCATCGGGCTGGACGTGCACGACTGCGCGTCGTCGAGCCCCGAGGCGTACAACAAGGGCGCGCTCGAGGCCGGGATGGCGCTGGCGGTCGAGCCGGGACTGTACTTCCACCCGAACGACGAGACCGTCCCGCCGGAGCTGCGCGGCATCGGCATCCGGATCGAGGACAACGTCGTTGTCACCAGCAACGGTATCGAGGTGCTCACCGAGGCGCTGCCGATCACCACGGACGGCCTCGAGCAGTGGGTCCGGTCGAACATCGAAGGAGTGTCGAAGTGATTTCCAGCTACTCACCGCAGCAGCCGAAGGACCTGGTGGTCGAGGTTCCCGCGACGGCGCCGGACGAGGTGGCCGTCGCGTTCGAGAACGCCCGGACCGCGCAGCGGGAGTGGAGCGCCGGACCGGCCGCCGCTCGGGCGGGTGCCCTGAACGCGATGGCGGACGCCGTCGCCGGTGCCGCCGGCGAGCTCGCCGACCTGGTGGTGCGCGAGGTCGGCAAGCCGGTGCTGGAGGCGCGCGGCGAGGTCGGACGGTCGGTGGCGATCCTGCGGTACTACGCGCAGCAGGTCTTCGACCCGATCGGCGCCGTGCACGAGCCGTCCGCGCAGGGCCTGCTGTTCACGTCCCGCCGGCCGCTGGGAGTGGCCGGCCTGATCACGCCGTGGAACTTCCCGCTCGCGATCCCGTTGTGGAAGGCGGCGCCGGCGCTTGCCTTCGGCAACGGTGCGGTGCTGAAACCCGCACCGGAGTCGACCGCGTGCGCGCTCCGGCTGGCCGAGCTGTTCGCTTCGCTGCTGGCGGACGGGCTGTTCGCGGTGCTCCCCGGCGAGGCCGAGACCGGCCAGGCCGTCGTGGCGCACGCGGACGTGATCTCGTTCACCGGTTCGGGCGCGGGCGGTCGCGCGGTGGCCCGGGCAGCCGGCGAGCGGGGTGTGCGGGTGCAGGCCGAGATGGGCGGGCAGAGCCCGACGATCGTCCTGCCCGATGCCGACCTCGGAGCCGTCGCGGGCCAGATCGCTGCGGCGGCGATGGGGTTCGCCGGGCAGAAATGCACGTCGACGAAGCGCGTGGTCGTCGTCGGCGACGCGGCCGAGTTCCGCGACACCTTCGTGGCCGCCGTCGAGGCGCTGGTCGTCGGTGACCCGGCCGCGACCGAGACCACCGTCGGTCCGCTGATCTCCGAGGCCGCGCGGGACCGAGTCGTCGATGTCGCCCGGAGTGCGGTCGACGCGGGCGGGCGCGTCCTCACCGGCGGCGGCGTCCCGGACTCTGACGGCTGGTTCGTCGCCCCGACCGTGGTCGAGAGCGTGCCTAGTGATCACGTGCTGGCCCGCGACGAGGTGTTCGGCCCGATCTGCCTGCTGCAGACGGCCCCCGACCTCGACCAGGCGATCGCGGTCGCGAACGCGGTGCCTGCCGGTCTCGCCGCCGCCGTCTACACCCGCGACCTGGCCACGTCGCTCCAGGCGGCACAACGGCTCGACGCAGGCCTGGTCAAGGTCAACGCCCCCACCACCGGCGTCGACTTCTACCTCCCGTTCGGCGGCGAGAAAGCCTCCAGCCTCGGCGGCCGCGAACAGGGCAAGGCCGCCCAGGACTTCTACACCTCCACCCGGACCATCACCATCACCTGACACTTGCCGACCGATCGTCGGCTTGAGGTTGGGGTCCCGCCGCGGGCTGCGAGTCGCCGGCAGTCCGGAGCGTGTTCCACAGGGACCACGAGACGCGACGAACGAACGGAGTAGGTCGGGACCTTCGGCACTGATCGGGGTGGGTGTGGGCGAGTTGGCTGGACTTTGCCGGCTGACGCGCAGACCGGTGGAGAGGACGTGTCGATGACAGCGTTCGAGAGGGTCCGGTTGTGAGCGCTGTGGCGCTGTCCGCGGACGAGTCCGGCATCCTGCTCAACGCGGCTGGGGCCGCGCCGTCGATGCACAACACCCAGCCGTGGCGGTTCGAGGTGGCGGGCCACGTGGTGGACGTGCTGCTCGACGAGGAGCGCACGCTGCCGGCGGAGGACCCGGCCGGGCGGATGATCCGCGTCGGGCTCGGCGCTGCCGCGTTCAACGTGCGGGTCGCCGCCGCGATGCTCGGGTACGACGCCGATCACGCGATCGCGCCCGACCCGGAGCGCCCTGAGATCGTCGTACGGGTCTTCCTCGGCGAGCGGCACGACCGCTCGCACGTGGCCGAGCTGTATCCCGAGGTGCACCGGCGGCGCACCTACCGGGGGCCGATGCTGGAGCTGCAGATCGCGCCCGCGGTGCGCACCGTGATCGGCGCGGCGGCTCGGGACGAGGGCGCCGGGCTGACCTGGCTGAACGGCGGCGCGCGCGACCGGTTGCTCGGTGCGGTGCTGGAGGCCGACCTGCTGGACGCGTACGACGACGAGCGGCACGCCGAGCGGGTCCGCTGGATCGGCGGGCACCGCGAGCGCGACGGCGTGCCGGAGGAGACCATCGGACCGCAGCCTGCCCGGTATCCGGCGCCGCACCGCGACCTCGGCGCCGACGCCCCGCCGCGGGCGACGGCCGAGTTCGAGAGCCGGCCGCAGGTCGCGGTGCTGACCACCACGGCCGACGGTCCGGAGGACTGGGTACTGGCGGGGATGGCGCTGCAGCACGCGCTGCTGGTGGCGTCGTCGTACGACGTGTCGGCGTCGTTCGTGAACCAGCCGCTCGAGCACGCCGAGACGCGGCAGTACGTCCGCGCCCTGGTGCCGGCCGGCCACTACCCGCAGCTGATCGCGCGCTTCGGCTACCCGGCGACACCGGGCGGCCGCCGGGCTCCGCGCCGCCCCTGGCAGGAGACCATCGACGACCCGGGGTGAGCGGATCCGCTCAGCCGCGCAGGTACGCGCGGTGCTTGGTGACCGCCTCGATATCGGTCGCCGCGGCGTGCACCAACTGGTGCGACAGGTCCGACAGCGCCCGTGCGACGGCGAGCTCGTCGCCGATCTCGGCCACCTCGGCGTCGTCCGGGTGTCGGTGCGCGATGCCCTTACCCGTCAGGCGCGTCTTGTCGTTGGTATTCAGCCGCGCCTCCGCGTGCGTCATCCGTTCGTCGGCGTGCTCGTCGATGTAGATGTCGACCGTCCACCGTCTGGTCTCGGCCATCGCCCTCACCTCGACTCGGAGTTCCCCTACCTTCCAAGCCTCGTACGACGTGTCCCGTTAAGCCAGGGCCTTCGGACCCGCGGCACGGGAACTTCTTCTCTGCCGCCGGCCGGTCCGGCCGGATTTGCTGGGGGGAGACGAGCGAGCGGAGGCGGGCATGACCGGACAGATCGTGGTCCACGAAGGCCGGACGCCATGAACGACCAGCCTGTCGGCGCCGGCTGCGTGGTCGTCGAGATCGACGGCAGCGCGGACGGGCTCCGGGTGGTCGACTACGCGGCCCGGCAGGCGCTGCGAACAGGGTCCGACCTGCTGCTGGTCCGGCCGTACCGCACCTTCGGCACCTACTCGGCGGGCGCGCGGTTCCACCCGCCGTGCCAGCGTGACGAGGCCGGTGGCCAGTTGCGGCAGGCGGTCGCCCATGTGCGGCGCCAGATCGGGTACGGCCAGTCCGTCGGCGCGGTCGCCCGCGAGGGGCACCGGATCGATGTGCTGGCGCAGTTCGGGCAACGCGCGCGGATGCTCGTCGTACCGCGGCAGCGAGTGCGCGGGCGGGATCGGCTGGTCGCGGCGCAGGCCGACATCGCGCTGGCCGCTCGCAGCGCCGCGCCGGTGATCGTCGTACCGCGGACCTGGAAGCCGTCGAGTGCCGACCACTCCGTCACCGTCGGGATCGACGGGACCGCCATCGGCGACCCGGTGGCCCGTGAGGCCCTGGCCGCTGCCACCTGCCCGGTAGCCCTGCTTCGCCACCATGGCACCGCGCAGGGTGACCGTCACCCGCACGCCGCCTCGACGAGGTGCTGATCGCGGTCAGCGGCGGGAGAAGCGGGACAACCGAAGAAGTGCTGAGTCAGCGTTCCCAGCCGCGCCGCGGCCGGCGGGTGCCGTGCGCGGTCTCGCGGCTGCGGTAGACCACGTACGGCCGGAACAGGTAGCCGACCGGTGCGCTGAACGCGTGCACGAGCCGGGTGAACGGCCAGATCGCGAACAGCAGCATGCCGATCAGCGTGTGCAGCTGGAACGCGAACGGCGCAGCCGCCATCCGGTCGGCGTTCGGCCGCAGCGCGAACACCGACCGGAACCACACCGACACCGTCGCGCGGTAGTCGTGCGCTTCGCCCGCGACGCCGGAGCCGAGCAGCGTCGTCGCCAACCCGGCGACGATCGCGGCGACCAGCACGACGTACGTGGTCTTGTCGTTCCTGGTGGTGGCGGTGAACACCGGTCCGGTGGTGCGGCGGCGGTAGACCAGCAGCGCCACGCCGGCGAGCGTGCAGAACCCGGCGATGCCGCCGAGCAGCAGCGCCTGCACGTGGTAGCCGCGCTCGCTGAGCCCGGCCGCCGACGTCCATGACTCGGGGATCACCAGCCCGATCAGGTGCCCGGCGATCACCACCAGGATGCCGAAGTGGAACATCGGGCTGCCGATCCGCAGCAGCCGGCTCTCGTACAGCTGGCTCGACCGGGTGGTCCAGCCGAACTTGTCGTAGCGGTACCTCCACACCGACCCGGCGACGAGCACAGTGATCGTCACGTATGGCAGCACCACCCACAGCAACGTCCTCATCGCGGACCTCCGGACGGATAGGGCTCGAGCCCGACGAGCTCGCGGGGCGGACCGCCCGCGGCGATCCGCCGTACGGTCTGCCGGACGCTTTCGCCGGCCGGCGGCAGGGTGTCGAGGACCGCCTCGACCGCGTCGGCGTACGGCGACCGGCGGGCCGTGAGCGCGTCGCGGAGCAGTTCGAGGGCGGCGCGATGGTCGGCCAGCAGCGCCTGCCCGGCGACCGGGTCGCCGACCGCCGCGAACTCCAGTACGACGGCCAGGTGGTCCGGCAGCTCGCCGGCCGGCGGGGTGAGGCCGGCCTCGCGGTACACCTCCTTGAACCACACCAGCGCCTTGCCGCGTTCGCGGGTGTCGCCATGTGTCCACCAGGTCAGGTAGAGGCAGCACCGGGCACGCAGGTCGAACGTGGCCACGTAGTCGCGCTGCAGGTCGCGGCGCGCGGCGCCTGACAGATGTGCGGCGAGCCGGCGCAACGGGTCGCGCAGCCGCGCGGGCAGCCCGGCGATCGCCTCCGCGACCGGTGCCAGCCGGGCGCTGAGCTCGTCGTCGGGATAGGCCAGCAGCGCCGACGCCGCGAGCCGTGCGACGGCCACGTCTGTCGCGCTCATCGCTCCGCCTCGCCGCCCGCCGGCGGGACCGACCCGTCGCGGCGCGGTGGGAACATGCCCTCCGGGCGGCCCTGGCCGTCCCAGTTGAGCAGGTTCACCCGGCTGGCCACGGTTCCGGCGCCGGCCCGCTCGTCGGCGGTCTGCCGGTGCCGCAGCGCGTGGAACGTCTCGACCGCGACCGGCACCGGCCGGCCTGACGCCTCGCCGAACGGTTTCGAGCCGGTCAGGTACATGCCGGGTCCGCCCTCGTAGTCGAGCGAGCAGCCGACCTCCTCCAACTGCTGTCCGGTCTCGGCGAACGCGGTCGGGATCACGTACCGGTCCTCGTACTTCGCGATCGCCAGCAGCCGGTACATCGCCGAGATGTCCTGCTCGGTCATGCCGACACCGGCCGGGATCTCCGCCCGCGGGGGGCGGCCGAGGTTGAGGTCCCGCTGGTACGCCCGCATGGCGGCCAGCTTGCGCAGCACGCCGTCGACGACGGCGGTGTCCCCGGCGGTGAACAGCTCGGCCAGGTAGCTCACCGGGATCCGCAGCGCGTCCACGGCGCCGAACAGGTTGCCGGCGTCCTCGGCGTCGTGGCCGGTCTCGCGCAGCGCGTCGACCACCGGCGAGAGCGGCGGGATGTACCAGACCATCGGCATCGTGCGGAACTCCGGGTGCAGCGGCAGCGCCACCCGGTACTCCTTGATCAGCTTGTAGACCGGCGACCGCCGCGCCGCCTCCAGCCAGTCGTCGCTGATGCCCGCCTGCGACGCGGCCCGGGCGACCTCCGGGTCGTGCGGGTCCAGCAGGACCTCGAGTTGTGCGCCGTACAGGTCCGTCGGATCGGTGACCGATGCGGCGGCGAGGACGGCGTCGGCGTCGTACAGCACCAGGCCGAGGTAGCGCAGCCGGCCGACACAGGTCTCCGAGCACACCGTGGGCAGCCCGACCTCGATCCGCGGGTAGCACAGCGTGCACTTCTCCGCCTTGCCGGTCTTGTGGTTGAAGTAGACCTTCTTGTACGGGCAGCCCGTCACGCACATCCGCCAGCCGCGGCAGGCGTCCTGGTCGACCAGCACGATGCCGTCCTCGGCCCGCTTGTACATCGCGCCGGACGGACAGGAGGCGACGCAGGACGGGTTCAGGCAGTGCTCGCAGATCCGCGGCAGGTAGAACATGAAGGTGCGTTCGAACTCCAGCCGGACGTCGCCGGAGATCTTCGCCAGCACCGGGTCGTGCGCGGTGAGCTCCGGGCCGCCGGCCAGGTTGTCGTCCCAGTTCGCCGACCACTCGATCTTCATCGGCTCGCCGCTGATCAGGCTGCGCGGCCGGGCCACCGGGAACTGGTCGCCGAGCGGCGCGCTGACCAGGTTCTCGTAGTCGTACGTCCACGGCTCGTAGTAGTCCCCGATCGACGGCAGCTTGGGGTTGGCGAAGATGCCGAGCAGCTTGCGGAACCGGCCGCCGCCCTTGAGCCGCAGTCGCCCGCGCCGGTTGAGCTCCCAGCCGCCCCGCCATTTCTCCTGATCCTGGTAGGTGCGCGGGTAGCCCTGGCCGGGCCGGGTCTCGACGTTGTTGAACCACACGTACTCGACGCCCGCACGATTGGTCCACGTCTGCTTGCAGGTCACCGAGCAGGTGTGGCACCCGATGCACTTGTCGAGGTTCATCACCATCGCGAGCTGCGCCATCACCCTCATCAGTACGTCACCTCCTGCGAGCGCCGCCGGACCACGGTGATCTCGTCACGCTGGTTGCCGGTGGGTCCGAGGTAGTTGAACGCGAACGACAGCTGGGCGTAGCCGCCGATCAGGTGGGTCGGTTTCACCAGCAGCCGGGTGAGCGAGTTGTGGATGCCGCCGCGCCGGCCGGTGGTCTCGCTCAGCGGTACGTCGATGGTGCGCTCCTGCGCGTGGTAGACGAACACGGTGCCGGCGGGCATCCGGTGCGAGACGACGAGCCGGCAGACCAGCACGCCGTTGCGGTTCACCGCCTCCACCCAGTCGTTGTCCGCGGCACCGATCGCGGCCGCGTCCGCGGGGCTCATCCACAGCACCGGCCCGCCGCGCGACAGCGACAGCATGAGCAGGTTGTCCTGGTACTCGGAGTGGATCGACCACTTCGAGTGCGGGGTGAGGTACCGCACCGTCACCTGGCGCTCGCCGGCGGGCTCCGCGCCGAACAGCTTGGCCATGTCCAGCGGTGGCCGGAACACCGGCAGCTGCTCGCCGAGCTCGGCCATCCAGTCGTGGTCGAGGAAGAAGTGCATCCGGCCGGTGAGCGTGTGCCAGGGCTTGAGCTGCTCGACGTTGATCGTGAACGGTGCGTACCGGCGGCCGCCGGTCTCGCTGCCGGACCACTCGGGGCTGGTGATCACCGGCACCGGTCTCGCCTGGGTGTCGGCGAACACGATCCGCCGCGCTCCAGGGCGCGGAAGCCCTCGACCGCCAGCCGGCCGTTGGTGGTCCCGGACAGCGCCAGGATCGCCTCCGCGAACTTCACGTCGGTGTCGATCGCGGGACGGCCGTCCGCGACGCCGCCGAGCATCACGCCGTTACGGTGCGCCAGGTCCTCCACCTCGCGGTCGGGCAGCACCGTGACCGCCTTCGTGGTGACGCCGAGGCGGTCTATGAGCGGGCCGAGGGCGGCGAGCTGGTCGGCGACCGCGGCGTAGTCGCGCTCTACCACCGAGAGGTTCCACATCGTCCGGCCCGGCACCGGATCGACGTCGTCCGCCCGCCAGTCCCGCACCACGCCGCGCGGCTGCGCGGTCTCGCCGGGGGTGTCGTGCTGCAGCGCCGTCGCCACCAGGTCGCGGCGGACCCCCAGGTGCGCCGCGGCCAGCTCGCTGAACCGTCCGGCGATCGCGTGGAAGGCGTCGAAGTCCGTCCGCGCCTCCCAGGGCGGGTCGATCGCCGGGCTGAACGCGTGCACGAACGGGTGCATGTCGGTGCTCGACAGGTCGTGCTTCTCGTACCAGGTCGCGGCGGGCAGCACGATGTCGGACAGCAATGTCGTGGACGTCATCCGGAAGTCCAGCGACACCAGCAGGTCGAGCTTCCCGGTGGCCGCCTCGTCCCGCCACACCACGTCTCGCGGGCGCTTGTCAGGCGGCGTCTCGGCCGCCCGCAGACTCGCGTCCGTGCCGAGCAGGTGCTTGAGGAAGTACTCGTTGCCCTTCGCCGACGACCCGAGCAGGTTCGCGCGCCAGACGGTGAGCACCCGCGGCCAGTTCTCCGGAGCGTCCGGGTCCTCGCAGGCGTACCGCAGGCTGCCGTCCCGCAGCCCCCGCGTCACGTGCTCGACCGGATCATTGCCGGCGGCAACGGCCTCGTCGACCAGGTCCAGCGGGTTGCGGTCGAACTGCGGGTACGACGGCATCCAGCCGAGCCGGGCCGACTGCGCGACCACGTCCGCGGTGTGCATCCCGGCGAGCTGTCCGGTGGCCAGCGGTGAGGCGAGCTCGTCGGCGGAGTAGCCGTCGTACCGCCACTGGCCGGTGTGCGTGTACCAGAACGCGGTGCCGATCATCTGCCGCGGCGGCCGCATCCAGTCCTGCGCCGTCGCGAGCGTGGACCAGCCCGTCACCGGCCGGCACTTCTCCTGCCCGACGTAGTGCGCCCAGCCGCCGCCGTTGCGGCCCAGGCACCCGGTGAGCATCGGCAGCGCGAGGATCGCCCGGTACGTCGCGTCGCCGTGGAACCACTGGCAGATCCCGGCACCCATGATGATCATCGACCGGCCGCCGGACTCCTCGGCGTTCGCCGCGAACTCCCGGGCGATCCGCGCGACCGTTGCCGACGGCACCGAGGTGATCGGCTCCTGCCAGGCGGGCGTGTACGGCTGCGTGGCGTCGTCGTACCCGGCCGGCCAGTCACCGGGCAGCCCGTCGCGCGGCACGCCGTACTGGGCGAGCATCAGGTCGAAGACGGTGGTCACCAACTGCCCGGCGACCTGTTTCGCGGGCACGCCACGACGCAGCGTTCCGGGACCGGCGGGGTCGTCGAACCTCGGCAGCAGGACCTCCACGCCCGGCTCGCCGTACAGCGTGAGGCTCGGTGAGATCTCGCCCAGGTCGAGGTTCCAGCGCCCGGCGCCGGACTCGGTGTGGCGGAAGCCGATCGAGCCGTTCGGCACCGCGGGTTCACCGGTGCGGCCGTCGAGCAGCACCGTCTTCCACTCAGCGCCTTCGGACTCGTCGCCCAGGTCGGCCGCGGTCAGCGACTTGCCGGGCACGTAGGTCCCGTCGTCGCGCCGGGTGAGCGTGACCAGGAACGGCAGGTCGGTGTACCGGCGCACGTAGTCCACGAAGGACGGCACCCGCCGGCGTACGAAGCACTCGGTGAGGATCACGTGGCCCATCGCCATCGCCAGCGCTCCGTCGGTGCCGGGCTGGGCAGGCAGCCACTCGTCGGCGAACTTGGTGTTGTCGGCGTAGTCGGGCGAGACGACCACGACCTTCGTGCCGCGGTAGCGTACCTCGGCCATCCAGTGCGCGTCCGGTGTCCGCGTCACCGGTACGTTCGACCCCCACATCAGCAGGTACGACGCGTCCCACCAGTCGCCGGACTCCGGTACGTCGGTCTGGTCGCCGAACACCTGCGGCGACGCCACCGGCAGGTCCGCGTACCAGTCGTAGAACGAGGTCATGCAGCCGCCGAGCAGCTCGACGAACCGGGCCCCGACCGCCTGCGACACCATCGACATCGCCGGGATCGGGGAGAAGCCCGCGATCCGGTCCGGGCCGTGCGCCTTGATCGTGTGCACGTGTGCGGCGGCGATCATCTCGGTCGCCTCGTCCCAGCCGATCCGCACCAGCCCGCCCTTCCCCCGGGCCTGCTGGTAGCGCCGGCGCCGGTCCGGGTCGCCGGTGATCTCGGCCCATGCGGCCACCGGGTCGCCGAGCCGTCCCCTTGCCTCCCGGTAGAGGTCGACGAGTACACCGCGCGCGTAGGGGTACCGCACCCGGGTGGGCGAGTAGGTGTACCAGGAGAAAGCGGCTCCGCGTGGGCAACCGCGCGGCTCGTAGTCCGGGCGGTCCGCGCCGGCCGACGGATAGTCGGTGGCCTGGGTCTCCCAGGTGATGATGCCGTCCTTGACGTAGACGTTCCACGAGCACGAGCCGGTGCAGTTCACTCCGTGGGTGGAGCGCACGACCTTGTCGTGGCTCCAGCGGTCGCGGTAGAACACGTCACCGTCCCGGCCGCCACGGCGGTGCACGGTGCGACCACCGTCGGCGACCTCGTCGCGGCTGAAGAACCGCCCGAGGCGCAGCAGCGCGTCGGCGGCCGGGCCGTCGAGCCCCGGTCTCCCTCGTTGATCGGTCATGGCGGGGCGCCCTCCGGACAGGTCCTCCAACGCAACCGCCCAGCGCGGTTGTCGTCAACCTTTCAGTGCTCGGCGTCGTGTCGCGAGGGGCCGAAGGTCCCGCCCACCCCGGCCGGAAGGACCGCCGTGGACCGGCCCTGCGCCACTGCGATGACCACCACCGCGGTGCCTACCGTGGATGACCGTGAACGCACATCGCAAACCGGAGCAGACCGTGGCCACGACGACGAACCCACAGGTCGCCGCGGCGGCCGGCCGCACCGCGACATCGGCGGTGCAGCTCGCTGTCGCCACGACCGGGTTCCTGCTGACCTTCTGGGCCTGGGCGCTGATCAGCCCGCTGGGCGCCCGGTACGCCGAACGGCTCGGGCTGAGCTCGTTCCAGCAGGCCCTGCTGGTCGCCACCCCGGTACTGGTCGGATCGCTCGGCCGGATCCCGGCCGGCGCCCTCACCGACGCGCTCGGCGCCCGCCGCATGATGCCCGCGGTCGCGCTGCTGACCGTGCTCCCGGTGCTCTACCTCGGACTGGTTGCCGACGGTCTGACCACGCTGCTGCTCGGCGGGTTCTTCCTCGGCCTGGGCGGAACGTCGTTCGCGGTCGGTGTGCCGCACGTCAACGCGTGGTTCGCGCCGTCGCGCCGCGGCACCGCGATCGGCGTGTTCGGCGCCGGCATGGGCGGCACCGCGATCTCCGCTTTCACCACAGTGCCGATGACGAACGCGTGGGGACCGCGCGCGCCGTTCCTGCTGGTGGCCGCGCTGCTGGTGGCGGTCGGGGTGGTGTCCGCGCTGACACTGGTGCCGGCCCCGGGCTGGACCGCCCGGTCCGCGCGCGGGTTCGCCGCCCGGGCGTGGCGCACCGCGCGCCGGCCGGTCACGCGGCAGCTCGCGTTCCTGTACGCCGTAGGGTTCGGCGGGTTCGTCGCGTTCAGCGTGTACCTGCCGTCGTACCTGCGCAACGCCTACCACCTGTCACAGTCCGACGCCGCGTTCCGCACCGCCGGCTTCGTCGTGATCGCGGTGTTGATGCGACCCATCGGTGGCTGGCTGTCGGACCGGCTGCACCCGGTGCCGGTGCTCACTGCCTGCTTCGCGACGGCGGCGGTACTCGCGATCGGTGCGGCTCTCGAGCTCCCGCTGATCCCGGCCGGCACGATCGCACTCCTAGGCCTGGCCGCCGTCCTCGGGGCCTCGGCCGGGGCATGCTTCGCGCTCGTCGCCTTGCTGGTCCCGGTCGAGCAGGTCGGCGCCACCACGGGCATAGTCGGCGCTGCCGGCGGCCTCGGCGGGTTCTTCCCGCCGCTGGTGATGGGTGTGGTGCGCTCGGCGACCGGTGACTACACCGCCGGTTACCTGCTGCTCGCGGCTACCGCGGCGGTGGCGGCCGTCTTCACGTGGCTCAGGGTCAGGACCGAGGCTCGGGCGCATTAGGCCCTGCGCGCGGTGACCGGCTCTGCCGGGCGGACGTCGTACGGGGGTTGCATGGAGCAACGAACCCGGGAGTGGACAATGGGAACACAGCACGAGACCGACCGTGCGTGGTGACACCGTGGAGCTCGACCCGGAACGGTACGACGCGGTGGTATTCGACCTGGATGGGGTCGTCACCGACACCGCGTCGGTGCATCGCGCCGCCTGGCGGC
>WNGA01009489.1_pt1 | contig 23523 bp, 11 predicted proteins | sample 5400061 | NCBI WGS metagenome assembly WNGA01 (sample SAMN13153366, study PRJNA577476) | soil metagenome | isolation source: 100 cm soil or saprolite under grassland replicate 2 | place: USA:California | collected 2016-06-15
CCGCCGACGATCAACTACCAGCATCCTGATCCGCAGTGCGATCTGGACTACGTGCCCAACCAGGCGCGCGAGATGACGGTGGACACAGCGATCAACAACTCCTTTGGTTTCGGCGGACACAACGCCACGATGGTGGCGAAAAAATTCACGGGATAGGCCTGCGATCCATCTGATCCGTCGGGTTGGGCGCACCTTGATACAACCACCGCCTGGACGGCGGAGGTCTTCTCCCTCTCCTCCCGCAGAGGAGAGGGCTGGGGAGAGGAGGCCAATTTTATCGAATGCCCCTCACCCCGGCCCTCTCCCCACTCGTTCCTCGCGGGGAGAGGGAGAAAATTTCTGGTGGTTGTATCAAGATGCGCCCCGTCGGGTTGTCCAACAGAAAAAATCCTTTTCCAATCGGAAGGCGGAATCTAATTTCGCCGGATGAATCCCGTGGCGCTCATCACCGGCGCTTCCCGCGGCATCGGCCGCGGCATCGCGCTCGAACTGGCCGGGATCAGCTACGACCTCGGCCGGACACAAAATTCGCGCGGAAATCTCTCAGGCCGACATCGCGCTCGCCGCCGATCGCCGGAGACTCATCGATTTCACCAGGGAAAACCTGGGCCGGCTGGATCTTCTGGTGAACAACGCGGGCGTGGCGCCGGAGGTGCGCGCGGACATCCTGGACGCGACGGAAGAAAGCTTTGATCGGCTCATCGCCATCAACGCGAAGGGGCCGTATTTCCTCACCCAGCTCGCCGCGCGCTGGATGATCGAGCAAATCGCTCAGCGTAGCGGCGTTCGGGAGAACACCGCCGATCCTTCGCGCGGTCGCCAGGTCGCGGCCGGCGTCCGCCCCGGCCCCGCAACCGGTGCCCGTTTCCAACCCAAAATCATCACCATCTCCTCCATCAGCGCTTACACGGCCTCGATCAATCGCGGCGACTACTGCGTTTCCAAGGCCGCGCTGTCGATGCTCACCCCGCTTTATGCGGCGCGCCTGGCGGAACACGGAATCAACGTTTACGAAATTCGTCCGGGCATCATCGCCACGGACATGACCGGTCCCGTGAAGGACAAGTACGACCAGCTCATCGCCCAGGGACTGACGCCCCTCCAACGCTGGGGAACGCCGGAGGATGTGGGCAGGGCGGTCGCGGCCATCGCGCAGGACCTGTTGCCGTTCAGCACGGGCGAGGTGATCAATGTGGACGGCGGATTTCATTTGCGGCGCTTGTGAACCGTTGAACCGTTGAACCGTTGAACCGGCAGTCGCGCGCGCAGGCCGGATTCGATTCAACGGTCCAACGAACTGAATGAGAATTGATCGAAATCTGACACCGCGGAAACTCGTGCCGAAAATCGAGCGGTTGTTCGCGCTTTCCGGGCGGAAGATTTTGAGCCTCGAGAAGAGCTGGAAACCGCAGGACGGCGCGCCGGTGTTCACCGTCAAAGGGAAGTACACGGCCCGGGGCTGGACGGAATGGACGCAGGGATTTCAATTCGGATCGGCGTTGCTGCAATTTGACGCGACCGGCGACGAGCGGTTTCTGGAAATCGGCCGGCGCAACACGATGGAACGCATGGCCCGGCACGTTTCGCACATCGGCGTGCACGATCACGGCTTCAATAACATCTCCACCTACGGCAACCTGCTCCGGCTGATGCGGGAGGGGAAAATCCCGTTCAACGAACGCGAAAAGGACTTCTACGAACTGGCGCTGAAAGTGTCCGGCGCGGTCCAGGCCGCGCGCTGGACGCGCACCGCCGAGGGCGGGGGATTTATTTATTCGTTCAACGGTCCGCACTCGCTGTTCATCGATACCATGCGCTCGCTGCGGTCGCTGGCGGTGGCGCACCAACTCGGTCACGTGCTGATGGGCGAGCGCGACCAAAAGATTTCCCTCCGGCAACGGCTCATCGAACATGCCGCGACCACGGCGCGGTTCAATGTCTATTACGGCGAGGGCCGCGACGCCTACGACGTACGCGGGCGCGTGGCTCACGAGGCCATTTTCAATGCGAACGATGGCCGGTATCGTTGCCCCAATTCGCAGCAGGGCTATTCGCCTTTCAGCACCTGGACGCGCGGGCTGGCGTGGGCGATCCTCGGCTTCGCCGAGCAACTCGAATTCGTTGGCGGCGGCATCCGGGAGAACGCCGCTGACCTGTCTTCGGTCCGCACTCTATCGAAGGAGGCCGTCGGCGGTCTGCTCACCGCCGCCGCCATCCGAAAGATGTTGGCTCGCGCCGCCACTGTCGCCGCCGATTTCTACATGGAAAACAGTTGCGCCGACGGCATTCCCATGTGGGACACCGGGGCGCCGAATCTGCACCGGCTGGGCGCCTGCCTGAAAAAGCCGGCCAACCCGTTCAACCGCTGGGAACCGGTGGACAGCTCGGCAGCAGCCATCGCTGCACAGGGGCTGGTCCGGCTGGGGAACTACCTGTTGACCACACGCAACACGCGACACGGCACACGTTATCGCCAGGCCGGCCTCACCATCGCCCGCACCCTCTTCGACGAACCGTATCTTTCCACCCACCCGGATCATCAGGGTTTGATCCTTCATTCGGTTTATCATCGTCCCAACGGCTGGGACTGCGTCGCCCCCGGCCAAAACGTGCCGAACGGTGAAAGCTCGATGTGGGGGGATTACCACGCGCGGGAACTGGCGCTGCTGCTGTTGCGCGAGGCGCGCGGCGAGAAGTATCTGACGTTCTTCGATTGCCGCTAGCGGCGGTTTAGTGCGGGTTTAGCGTGCGGCGCCAGATGTAGCGGCAGCCATCCTGGCTGCCCTAAAGGGAGGCATCTTGCCGCGCGGAACCAACGCGCAAAATCGGCGGTGTATTCCCGCACCCCAAGCCTGATCCGCCGGGCATGACCCGTCCTCCGTAGCACTGTCCTCGCCTCGGTTGATGGTGCCAGAGACAGGCGACAATCCTCCTGGCAGGACTAAATCCTCCGTCTCTCTCTCTCTCCCCGCGAGGAACGAGCGGGGAGAGAGTCGGAGAGAGGGGAAATTGATAAAGAGCCCCTCCTCTCCCCGGCCCTCTCCTCCTTTTTTGAGGAGGAGAGGGAGAGAAAACGCGGTTGCGCGCTCAAAGCAAATCTTCTGCCGAACACAACTGGCAAGTTGCCCACCGCTACTCAGCGCGATTTGTCGGTTCGAACCCGCGGGGGCGCGCCCCGGACGGCAACGCTCTTTACACGCGCAACCTTTGCTGTCATACCCTTCGCCAACATCCGATGAATGGAATCCTGCGCACCGTTTCCCTCGGTCTGATTTCTTTGACGGTCACGCTGAGCTTCGCTTCCGACAAGCCCGTCCGGCCGCCTGAAAAATATCTCCGGCTCGTGGACCTTTTCGACCTGGAATTCGCCTCCGACCCGCAGATTTCCCCGGACGGCGAAAGGGTCGTTTTCGTACGAAACTTCAGCGACATCATGAAAGACAAGAAGCGGTCCAACCTCTGGACTGTTGATTTCGAGGGGACCGACGCGCGGCCGCTGACGACCGGCAACGAAAATGATTTTTCCCCGCGCTGGTCGCCCGGCGGCAGGCGTTTGTTGTATGCCTCGAGCACGGACGGTTCCGTGCAGCTTTACGTGCGTTGGATGGACAACGGGCAGACGGCCAAAGTGACGAGCGCGCAGAAAACGCCGGCCGACATGACGTGGTCGCCGGATGGGAAATGGATCGCGTTCTCGATGCTCGTTCCGGAGGAGGCGAAGCCGTTCGCGGAGCTGCCGCCCAAACCCGAAGGCGCCGATTGGGGCAAACCGGCCCGGGTGATCCGGAAGGTCCTTTATCGCGCGGACGGCGAGGGCTACCTGGAGGATGGTTACGCGCAGTTGTTTGTCGTTCCGGCGGAGGGCGGCACGCCGCGCCAACTCACCCGCGGCGCGTTCCATCACCGCGGTCCGCTGGCCTGGGCGCCCGACGGCAAGGACATTGTTTTTTCGGCCAACCGTCACGAGGATTGGGAATATGATCCGCTCAATTCGGAAATTTATCAGGTGTCCGTCGCGGACGGGACGATCAAAGCGCTGACGGATCGCAAAGGGCCGGACCAAAACCCCGCCCTCTCGCCCGACGGTAAGCAGATTGCCTACACCGGATTTGACGACCGGGAACAGGGCTACCAGGTCACGCGCCTTTATCTGATGAACCGCGACGGGAGCGGCGCGCGCTCATTGACCGGTGACCTGAACCGCGACGTCGAGCAACCCCTCTGGAGCAGGAACGGTCGCGGCATCTACTTTCAATATGACGACCACGGCAACACCCGGATCGGGTTTATCACACTCGACGGAAAATTGCAGATTTTGGCCAGAGACCTTGGCGGCGCGGCCCCGGCCCGGCCTTATTCCAGCGGCAGTTATTCGGTGTCGGACAACGACCGGTTTGCCTACACCCAGAGCCGGCCGGAATATCCCGCCGATGTGGCCGTCGGCAGCAAGGGTTCCAGCGAAGTCAGACGCGTCACGCGCCTCAACGACGACTTATTCGGCTACAAGGAACTGGGCGCCGTGGAAGAATTCTGGTTCGACTCGTCGTTTGACCGGCGGAAAATCCAGGGATGGATCGTCAAACCGCCTGAATTCGATGCGCAGAAGAAATATCCGCTGACGCTCGAGATTCACGGCGGGCCGTTTGCGAACTACGGCGACCGTTTCACGTCAGAGATCCAGCTCTTCGCCGCCGCCGGTTACGTCGTGCTCTACCTCAATCCCCGCGGCAGCACGAGCTACGGCGAGGAGTTCGGTAACCTGATTCACCACAATTATCCGGGCCAGGACTTCGACGATCTTATGTCGGGCGTCGATGCCGTGGTTCAACGCGGCTACATTGACGCCGGGAATCTGTTCGTGACCGGCGGCAGTGGGGGCGGGGTACTGACGAGTTGGATTGTCGGCAAGACCAACCGTTTCCGCGCCGCCGTGGTCGCCAAGCCGGTCATCAACTGGTACAGCTTCGTGCTCACGTCGGACGATTACAATTTCTTCTATCGTTACTGGTTTCCGGGGTTCCCCTGGGACCATGCCGAGCATTACCTGAAACGTTCGCCGCTGTCGCTGGTTGGCAACGTTCAAACGCCGACGATGCTGTTGACCGGCGAAACGGACTATCGCACGCCGATTTCCGAGTCGGAACAGTTCTACCAGGCCTTGAAGCTGCGCAAGGTCGATACCGCCCTGGTGCGTCTGCCCGAAACGTCGCACGGGATGGATTCACGGCCGACGCAAGTCATCTCGAAGGTGGCGCACATTTTGAAATGGTTCGAAAAATACCGCACGGACAGGAAAAAGGAGTAACCCCGGCCGTTCGTTCGATGTTCGATGTTCAATGTTCGATGTTCGCTTCCAGTTGGTTCCGGCCTTGCCGCGCCGGGAAATATCCAGGTTGGCAATCCTCAATCGCCCACTTCACCACTCGACTGCTCGGAATCGAGTCGTTCGAACCTGGAACAATTGAAAAAACGCGCTACCCTTCCCCGTGGTGCTGTGGTGAAATGACGCAAATCTTGAAGACCACGCTCATCCACCTCGCTGGTGCAATGGCTGTGGCTGCTTGCGCAGCCGCGGCGCCGGTGGACTACCTTCTCGAGGTCAAGCCCTTGCTCGCCCAACAGTGTTACAAGTGCCACGGTGCGTCGCAGCAAAAAGGGGGATTGCGCCTCGACACCGCGGCGTTCGCTCGCAAGGGCGGCGAGCGCGGCGCCGCCATCCGACCCGGCAGAAGCGGCGAAAGCCTGTTGATGCAGGCCGTCCAGGGTTTGCACAGCGAAATCTCGCGCATGCCCTACAAAAAACCCGCGCTGTCCAATGAACAGATCGCGCTGCTCCAACGTTGGATTGACGAAGGGGCCCAGGCGCCTGCGGACGAGCAGCCGGAAAAATCGAAACACTGGGCGTTCGTGCCTCCGGAACGTCCCGTGCCTCCGCCGGTCAGCCACCGCGACGCCGCGCGTAATCCCATCGATCAATTCATCCTCGGGCGGCTCGATCAGGAAGGCATCGCGCCGTCGCCTGAGGCGGACCGCGCCACGCTCATCCGGCGTCTCAGTCTGGACCTGACCGGCCTGACGCCATCGCCGATCGAAGTGGACCAATTCCTCAGCGACACCCGCCCGAACGCCTGGGAACGGCTGGTGGACCGACTGCTGGCCTCCCCGCACTACGGCGAGCGCTGGGGCCGTTGGTGGCTCGATGCCGCGCGTTATGCCGATTCCAACGGCTACAGCATTGATGCGCCGCGCCAGATCTGGAAATACCGGGACTGGGTGGTGAACGCGCTGAATTGCGACCTGCCTTTCGACCGGTTCGCCATCGAGCAACTGGCCGGCGACCTGTTGCCCAGTGCCACCCTCGAGCAGAAGATCGCGACCGGCTTCCATCGCAACACGCAGATCAACCAGGAAGGCGGCATCGATCCCGAACAGTTTCGCGTCGAGTGCGTCGTGGATCGCGTCAACACGACGGCGACGGTGTTTCTCGGCGTCACACTCGCCTGTGCCCAGTGCCACGATCACAAGTTCGATCCGTTCACGCAGCGCGATTATTACCGGATGTTCGCCTTTTTCAACAACCAGACGGAAGACGGCCACGGGAAGGCGGCCCCGCTCGGGATGCTGGAGGTGCCCGGCGAATTCGAGCCGTCGGACGGTATCGAAAAGCAGATCGCCGAACTCGAGGAAGACCTGGACCGCTACCTCAATACCCGGGGCAGCGAATTGCAGAAATGGGAACAATCATTGACGCCCGAAGAGATCGCGAAGCTCAAGCCGCCCGTCCAGGAAGCCATCAAAGTGGCGTTTGCCGATCGGACGCCCCGGCAAAAACGCGCCGTTTACGCGGCGTTTCGCGGCGACGACCCGGAATTCAAGCAGCGTGATTCGCGCCTGACCAAACTCCTCAGACGCGAACCGAAACCGGTGACCACACTCGTCATGCAGGAACTGTCCGAACCGCGACAGGCGCACGTGCTCATCAAAGGCGATTTCACCCGGCCCGGTGACAAGGTTACGCCGGGCGTTCCGGAGATTTTGCGTCCCCTCGGATCACGGGAGGACGGGACAAGTGAGAGTTGGAACCGCCCTCAACCCGGCTCTCCCTCCCAGAAGAGGGAGCACCATTCTGTCGCGCCTGTGCATCATGCAGCGGCGTCCGTCATCGCGGCCTCAGGAGCGTCGAGGAACGAGCGGCCGCTCCACCCTCTCCCCGGGGGAGAGGGCCGGGGTGAGGGCGGATCAACCTCCGAATTGACGTCGGACGAAACCAAGCAACCCTCCGGACCTTCCTCCAGTGCAGCCAACCGACTCGATCTCGGCCGCTGGATTGTTGCCCCGGACAACCCGCTCACCGCGCGCGTCATCGTCAATCGCGTCTGGCAGCAGTATTTCGGCCGGGGCATTGTGGAGACGGAAAACGATTTCGGCACACAAGGGATTCCCCCGACGCATCCCGAGCTTCTCGACTGGCTGGCCTGTGAATTCATGTCTCAGCCTGCTGCCGCTTCACCCCTTCCACCCGTGAACCCTTCAACGGCCTGGTCGCTGAAACGCCTTCACCGCCTTATCGTCACCAGCGCAACCTACCGTCGGTCCTCGAAGCTGCGACCCGACCTGCGCGAGGTCGATTCCAACAACAGACTCCTCGCCCGCCAGAATCGACTCCGCCTCGACGCCGAAGTGGTGCGTGACGTGGCCTTGGCCGCCAGTGGTCTGTTGTCGCGCAAGATGGGCGGCCCCCCGGTCTATCCGCCGCAACCCGAAGGCGTGATGAACCTCGGCCAGGTAAAACGCGTCTGGAAAGCCAGTGAAGGCGAGGACCGTTATCGCCGCGCCATCTACACGCATTTCTGGCGCGCCACACCGCATCCGGCGCTGGCGGTGTTTGATGCGCCGGACGGTTTCAGCGCATGCACCCGCCGCCTCCGGTCGGACACGCCGCTCCAGGCCCTCACGCTGCTGAACGATCGGCAATTCCACGAATTCGCCCGGGCGCTCGCGGAAAGATTGTTGAATGAGAATCTCAGATCCGACGCCGAACGCATTGATTCCGGATTCCGTCTCTGCCTCGCGCGCCGCCCGGCACCCGAGGAAAGGCAACGCCTCCAGGATTTGCTCGACGCCGAACAACACCGCGGTGCGGGCGATGCGCAGACGAGACAGAACGAAGCCTGGACGACGGTTGCCAGGGTGTTGCTTAATCTCGACGAAACCATTACCCGAGAATAATCACGCGCCGCCACTTCTTCGGTCGCTGCGCGATGGGCCTGGGCGGCATCGCACTGGCGTCGCTGCTCAGCGACAAGCCGTTGCTCGGAGCCGCGCCAGGCGCATCGGCCAATCCGATGGCGCCGAAACCGCCCCATTTCAAGCCGCGCGCCAGGAACATCATTTACCTGTTCATGGCCGGGGGACCGAGCCAGCTCGAGTTGTTCGATTACAAGCCGAAACTCGTCGAGCTGAACGGCCAACCGATTCCCCAATCGTTCATCGAGGGCAAACGCTTCGCGTTCATGGGCAGCAGCCACGGCACAAACCTCCTTGGCACCCGGCGCCAGTTCAAACAATGCGGCCGGAGCGGCGCGTGGGTGGGCGAATTGTTCCCGCACACCGCGACCATCGTTGACGACATCACGCTGGTGAAATCATGCGCCACGAACCTGTTCAATCACGCGCCCGCCAAATTGTTCATGAACACCGGCAGCGGCCAATTCGGCCGGCCCAGCATGGGGTCATGGGTTACCTACGGCATCGGCAGCGAGTGCGATGACCTGCCCGGCTTCGTCGTGCTCCAGAGCGGCCCGCGCGGTCCCCGCGGAGGCGCGGTCAATTGGGGCAGCGGCTTCCTGCCGACGAGTTTTCAAGGCGTGCCCTTCCGCAGCGGCGGCGAACCGATCCTGGACCTGACCGCCCCCGCCGGCATCAGCGCCGCGCGCCAACGCCAGACCATCGATGCCATCCGCGATCTCAACCTCCGCCGGGCGGTCGAGACGGGCGATCCCGAGATCAACACGCGAATCGCGGCCTACGAAATGGCCTACCGGATGCAATCGAGCGCGCCTGAACTCATCGACCTGTCCGGTGAGAGCCAGGCCACGCTCGAACTCTACGGCGTCGAACCGGGCAAACCATCATTCGCGCGGAACTGTCTGCTCGCCCGCCGCCTGGTCGAGCGCGGTGTCCGGTTTGTGCAGCTCTATCACACGAACTGGGACAGCCACGGCGGCCCCGGCGAAAATCTCCAGGGCGATTTCGAGAAGGTTTGCCGCGAAGTGGACCGGGGCCAGGCCGCGCTGGTGAAGGACCTCAAAGCGCGCGGGCTGCTCGACGAAACGCTCGTCATCTGGGGCGGCGAATTTGGCCGCACACCGATGGGCGAAAACCGCGACACCACCGGCCGCAACCATCACATCGACGCCTTCACGATGTGGTTTGCCGGCGGCGGCGTGAAAGCCGGCCGCATCCTGGGCGAGACCGACGAACTCGGCTTCAATGCGGTCGAGGACCGCTGTCACGTCCACGACATCCACGCCACCATCCTCCATCTGCTCGGCCTGGAGCACACCCGGCTCACGTTCCGGTTCCAGGGCCGCGACTTCCGCCTCACCGATGTCCACGGGGAGATCATCCGCAAGATGCTGGCGTGAAACACGGGTCGAACGAACGGCGAAGGCGCCAGAGGGATTTCGAAAAAAGGTCGCGTTAATCGAGCCGGGAAGAATTGATGATTGAGAATTGTTGATGCTCACTACTGATTGAATCGGAGGGCGGCGAGCCGCAAATTGACTGACCCAAGTGAACTTCGCGCCTTTGCGCCTTCGCCGTTGACGCCTTTATGATCCCGCGCGAGTTTTTTCATCATTGCCCGCGATGCGGCGCGAAGCAAGCCGCGCTGCCCGCCGGCAATTCCTTCAAATGCGCCGCGTGCGGTTTCCTTTACTACTTCAATCCAGCCATCGCGGTTGCGGGCTTTGTCTTCGCGGCGGATGGCAGGGCGTTGTTCATCCGTCGCGCGAAAGAGCCGGCCAAAGGCAGGCTCGCGCTGCCGGGTGGCTTCGTGGATTTCAATGAGACTGCGGAAGAAGCGCTCCGGCGTGAGACCCGCGAGGAGGTCACGAGGAGGTCAACCTGGACCTGGCCGACCTCCAGTTCCTCTGCACCCGGACCAACAGCTATCCCTACGGCGGTGTCACCTATCCCGTGCTCGACCTGTTCTTCATTGCGCGTGTTGTCCGTGCCGAGTCCGTCGCCGCGCTGGACGGCGTTGAAAGTTTCGAGTGGACGGACCCCCACGCCGTGGCATTGGAGTCGATCGCATTCCCCTCCATCCGCAACGCGCTGGTTCTGCTGCGCGAACGCCGACTGACCGCCGCGCCACAATAGCAGAGTACCAATTGGCGCTTGGCAGTTCGCGCTCAAGACCTCAGCCCGGCCGAGCAACCCTCATGTTCGGTGTTGGACGTTCGGTGTTGGACGTTCGGTGTTGGACGTTCGATGTTGGACGTTCGATGTTGGATGTTCGATGTTCGCTTCCAGGTGTCTGTGGGACGGACCACCCTGCCTCGCGGTACACGGCAGGTGTTTCCGCCGAGTTCCTTCGCTTGACCGCCGGACCGCTGGATGCTGTCATGCCTGGACACACGATCACCGCGTTCCACGCCCGAACCGCTCAAATTTTGCCATCGCACCGCGCATCTGTCGGTTGGCGGTTTTGGACCTTTTGCCCGGCCGTGTGCGCCACCTGAAATCGAAAGCATCAAAAAAATGAAAGCGCTCGTTTGCCTCGCAACCTGCGCGCTGACCGCGGTGGCGGCGGAACCGCCGGCCGCCGGGTCTGCGAAACCGAACGTCCCGTGGAAATCTTTATTCAACGGCAAGGATCTTTCAGGCTGGGACACGTGGCTCGGCCCGCGCAGCGACGGCCAACGCAATCCGACAACGGACAAGCAAATGCCCATCGGGCTTAACACCGACCCGCTGGGCGTGTTCACCATTGTCACCAAGGATGGGGCGCCGGCCATTCGCGTCTCCGGGCAGGTCTGGGGCGCGCTCACAACGCACGAGGAATTCGGCAACTGCCGCATCCGTGTCGAATACAAGTGGGGCGGGAAGAAATGGCCGCCGCGTCACGAGGCGAAGCATTATCGCGATTCAGGCCTCCTTTACTGGTGCGTCGGCGAACACGGCGCCGGCAGCCTGGCCTGGATGCGCTCGGTCGAGTGCAACATTATGGAAAAGGGTGTCGGCCAATGGTGGAGCGTGGCCGGCAGCTACGTGGACATCGAAGGACGCCCGGTCGTCCTCGAAAAGGACCCGCGCGTGCCGTATCGCGGCGAAGGTCCCGGCGAGAAGTGCATCGTCTGGGAACCGGGCGGGCCGCGATTCACCACCGGCGAGGGCATCACTTCGCTGCTCGATCCGGAAAAGCCCCGAGATTGGAACGTCTGCGAAGTTATCGCCTGGTCCAACGTTGGCATCCACATGCTCAACGGCGAGGTGGTGCTGGTTGTGACCAACCCGCGTTACCGGGAAGCCGGCCGCGAAACTCGGCTGGACCACGGGAAGATTCAACTGCAGTCCGAAGGCGCGGAAGTGTTTTTCCGGAGAGTTGAGGCGCTGCCGATTTCCGAGGTCCCGGCTGAACTGCTGAAGTATGTTCCAACCACCGCAACAGACGAAACCGGCATCGTCCCGCTGTTGAGCCCGGAAAATGCCGGCGCCTGGAGGCAGAGCGGGCCGGGCAAGTTCACCGTGAAGGATGGTGTCGCGACCGGCGAGGGCGGCATGGGCTTGTGGTGGTTCGCGCAGCGTCCGTTCACCAATTTCGTCCTCCGCGGCGACTGGATGCAGGAAGGGCAGGACTCGGATTCCGGCGTGTTCGTGCGCTTCCCTGATCCGGCCAACGATCCCTGGGTGGCGGTGAAGCAGGGCCACGAGTTCGAGATAGGTAATCCCAAGGCGGCCAGGCCCGAGGAGGGCACGGGCGCGTTTTATCCATTCCGCGGCCCGGTGGAAGTGCCGGTCAAGCCGTGGGGCGAGTGGAACAGTTATGAGCTGACCTGTATCGGGCCGAACTATTCGCTCCGCCTCAACGGCCGACTCGTAAACACGTGGACCGACAATCAGAAGCGCCCGCTCTCCGGCTACATCGGCTTGCAGAATTATCCCTGCAAACAAGCCGTTCGTCATCGGAATCTGCGGATTAAAGAACTGCTGTGAACGGCAAGCAGCGGACATCGCAGAAAGCAACCACGAGAACAAAGCAGTTAATGGATTCGTCTCTCGATCTGACCATCCGACTCGCTTCGAGAGTCGCCTTCTGGCACGCTGTCCTGGCTGGTTTGGTTGTCTTCTGCAAATCAAACACCGTCGCTGCTTCGGCTCTTCCGCAACCCTTGGCCGATTGGAAGATCGAAGTTGTCGCCGAAGCGCCGCAGATCAAGCACCCCACCGTCGTCACCTGCGCGCCGGACGGACGCGTGTTCGTTGCCGAGGATCCGATGGACATCAGTTTGCCGAAGGCGGACATGACCGAGGGGCGCATTCTCTGCGTTCATCCCAATGGCCGCATCACCGTTTTCGCCGAGAAGCTCCACGCCGTGTTCGGGATGCAGTACCTGGAAGGGAAACTCTATGTCGTTCATGCTCCGAAGTTCAGCGTGTTCACCGACGACGATGGAGTGGGACGAGATCGCCTTGACCTGGTTGAAAGCCTGAACCCGAACCCTTGGGCGCTGGATTGGAATGATCATGTGCCCTCGAACTTCCGGCTGGCGATGGATGGCTATTTTTACATGGCGGTGGGTGACAAAGGTGTTTACGGCGCGGTCGGCCGTGACGGAAAGCGCGTTGATCTGCACGGCGGCGGCATCCTGCGGCTGAGGCCGGATGGCACGGAATTGGAAGTCTATTGCGCCGGGGCGCGGAACATTCTCGACGTGGCCATCAACTCCGAAGACGAGATCTTCACTTACGACAACACCGACGAGCAGCAATGGATGTCACGCGTCACACACATGGTGGACGGCGGATTTTACGGTTACCCCTATGATTTCATCCCGCGTCGGCCCTACACCCTCTGGTGCATGGCGGACTACGGCGGCGGCGCGGCGACCGGCGCCTTCTGTTACAACGAAGATGCGCTGCCGCCGGAGTATTACGGCAACCTCTTCCTCGCTGACTTCGGCAAGCGGCAACTGCTGCGGTTGCGTATCGAGCGCGAACGCGCAACCTACAAGGTGGTGTCACGCGAAGATTTCTTCGCCGACCCGCCGGAGAATTTTCGTCCGGTGGGTATCGCGCTGTCGCCCGATGGCCTGAGCATCTACGTCTGCGACTGGAACCATCGCGATACAAAAGAAAACGTGTCGGTGGGTCGGCTCTGGAAACTGGGTTACACCGGCAAAAGCCAGGCCGCGCCCAAGCCGGGTTGGTATTTGCCGGCCGCGATGGGGAAGGCGTTTGAAGCGAGCAACGAAGAGTTGATCAAAGGGCTTTCGCACCCGGCGCAGAGTGTGCGGCTGCTGGCGCAACGGCGCATTGTCAAAGGCCTTTCGGATGCCACCAGGGCCAGACTTAAGATGGCTGAACGCACGGCGTTGGAAGATGCGATCGGCGGAACTGAAATTGGAGAGCTTTCACGCTTGCTCGCCAACTCCCGGGTTCCGCCTTACGCCCGTTGGCACGCGCTTTGGACGCTCGATGCCATCGACAAAGGCCAGTGCGCTCGCAAAGCGATTGTGGCCGCGGCAAATGATTCCGATCTGACCGTGCGTCGCCAGGCGATTCGCCAGCTTGGAATGCGGCGCGCGCTCGAAGCGGTCCCCGTTCTCATTTCCCAACTCAAGGACGGCGACGCTTCGATCCGATATCACGCCGCGACTGCGTTGGGTCGCATCAACCAGCCGTCCGCCATTCCGCCGCTGGTCGCCGCACTGAACGAGCAGGATTTCTTTGCGCGCTACGCTGTGTTCACTGCGTTGAACCGAATTGGCCGCGCCGATTACTGGAGTTGGCCGGCGATTTCGAAAGGGTTGGAAAGCGGTGACCCGCGTGTGCGCGAAGGAACGATCTTCGCCTTGCGCGAAACCTACGAACCGCCGCTCGTCCGAACGTTGGCGGACGTTGTTCGTGCGACGGCAAAGCCAGTCGAAGCGCGCGTGGCCGCGGTGGACCTGCTTGCGAATCTTCATCGCAAGAAACCGGCATGGAAAGGTGAGTGGTGGGCCTATCATCCCGTAAACTCACCCCCATCGGCGAAAACAGAGGAATGGGAGGGCACGGCCACTATTCAGGCCGTTCTCCGCGACGCGCTGGACGACCGCGAGTCGCGCGTTCGACTTGCCGCTGTCGAGGGCGCGCGTGAGGCGAAGATCGGCGATGCCGCACCCAGGCTGCGCGACATGTTCCGAACGGAAACCGACCTCGGACTCAAACGCAGCATCCTCGCCGCGCTGGGCGCGCTGGAGGACAAGGCCAGCGTCGAATTGCTTGCCGCCGTATTCGGCAACGCGAAGAGCGACGCGGCGCTGCTTCCCGATGCCATCGCCGCTGCCGGACAGATTGGCACGCCGGACGCCGCGGCGTTGCTCGTGAAACTTTTGAATTCTCAACCAGCGGAAAAAGCGATTTTGCTTCGGACCATTGCTGCGCTGGCCAAGCTCAAGGGAGCCGGGGCGATCGCGGCCATCGCGCCTTTTGCGCGGAACGGGGATTCGGAAGTTCGCCAGGCCGCAGTGACGGCGCTGACAACCATCGGCGGAGATTCCGCCCTGGCCGTCCTCATGCCAATGCTGAACGATTCCTCCGCCGACGTTCGTCGCGGCGCCGTGACCGCGCTCGGCGAACTGAAGGCGCGATCGGCGTTGCCACTATTGTTGAAAGCGTATCGCGACCCTGAAACCAAATGGGAAGCGATTGCTGCGCTGACTCAGGTGCCCGATGCGCGGGCTTTGGACGCCTATCTCGATGGTCTGGGAGGAAAGAATCCAACGCTGCGCGCCGGTTGCCGGAAGGTCATCGAAGCGATTCGCGACCAGGCGCTGCCCGGGATTGAATCGAAATTGAACGAGCTGGCGCTGGAAACGGTTGCCGGGTTGCAAAAGATTTACGCGGACAGTGCCGGGGCGAGAAGGGGCCGGCTGTTCGAAGTGAAGGCGAAGAAACTGGAACCAGCCGATTATCTGGAATTCGTGTTGAAACACGACGGCGACGCGGCGCGCGGACGACGGATTTTCGGCGACCTCAGCAGCGTCGCTTGCATCAAGTGCCACCGGGTCGCGGGTGAAGGCGGCGACGTTGGCCCCGACCTGACTGCGGCTGGGACACAGTTTGGACGAGCCGAGCTGGCCGAGAGCGTTCTTTTTCCGAGCAAAGCGATTCGTGAAGGCTACCAGCGCGTCGAAGTGGAGACGAAGAACGAGGAGACGTTCGAGGGGTTGGTGAAAGCTGAGACGAACGACCGGCTGACGTTGCGCGACGCCGCCGGCAGGAATCATCAGATTTCCAAAGCGGACATCAAGGATCGTCGCAACAGCCAACTCTCGCTCATGCCGGAAGGTTTGGAGGCGGGAATGACGCAGCAGGATTTCGCCGATCTCGTGGGGTATCTGGTTTCCTTGAAGGGCCGGCCCTAATTTTGGCGGCTTGGACTTGCTCATCCCCGGCCGCCACCGGGCGAGATGCTCGCGCTGACATCGCCGCCCGCCGTGTCACCAGGTTTTCGATGGGTCAGGACCGGTTTCCCTCCCCCGCCGCGTTGAGGTTGTCGTCGGGATTCACCCAGCGGAACGTAGCGGCTGCCAGGGCTCCAGCCGCAAGATTTGCGACCAGATAAATCCACAGGTTCGACGCCTTGGCGAGATGCATCACGGTGATGCCGACGGCGACCGCCGGGTTAAATGCGCCGCCCGAAACTCCGCCGAGCGCAAAGGCCATCGTCGCGACGGTGAATCCAATGGCGAGGCCGTAGTTGGAATTGCCCGCCGTGCCTTTGGCGGTGGCCGTGTTGAGAACCACGTACGCCAGCGCAAAGGTTCCGACCAATTCGGCGATCAGCGCGGGCATTACCTTGATTTCGCCAGGCGTGACGGTTGGATCGCCCTTGAGATAAAGCGCCAGCAACGCCGCCACGACGCCGCCCAGGATTTGCGACACCCAATAACCCGGCACGTCGGAAGTCGGGCATTTGCCGCGCAGCCACACCGCGAGCGTGACCGCCGGATTGTAGTGACCACCCGACACGTGCCCGCCGGCATACACCATGACCATCAAGGCCGATCCGATCGCAATCGGCGCGAGGCTGCCCGCGCCCGGCTCGATCACGCACATCCCGACGGTGAGAACGAGAAAAAATGTCCCGATGAATTCTGTTAGGTATTTTTGCATAGGCCAGAATGTTCGGTTCGGCGGCAGCTTAAGCTAACTCGGGTCATTTGCGAGAGGGATTTCGAAGAAGGATCGACCTGCTCTTCATCGCGCGTGCCCTCCGCGCCGCAAAAGCAAATGGCCGATTGGCTCCTGTCGCTTCGCGTTCAAGACCTCGGCCCGGCCGAGGATCACTCAGGAAACAGCGCGGTTCCGACCGGCCAAAGAGGGAGCTGACGAAACTTTGTCACACGTGTGACAAAGTTTCGTCAGCCGATGACCGTGGCGAACTGGAGTTCGGCGCTTCGGCGACTGCTTCCGTCGGGCTGGTCGTGTCCGGGGACACCCCCGCCGAGTTCGTTCGCTTGACCGCCGGGAGTCCGGATGCTGTCATGCCCCAACACACGTTCATCACGTTTCATGTCCGAACCGCTAAAACTCGTTCGCATTCCGACGCTAAAAACGGCGGCGGATTTTAGCAATCATGTCGCCTCACTCGGCCTCGATTTGCCGTGCGAAGACCAGATCGCCACCGGCAATGCCTCGCCACTGACCCGGCCGGTCGCGGATGTCACCATCAACGGCAAAACCATCGACAACCGTTGGGCCATCCAGCCGATGGAAGGCTGGGACGGCACGACGAGCGGCGGCGCCACGGAGGAAGTGCGGCGGCGCTGGCAGCGCTTCGGCCAGAGCGGCGCGAAGCTGATCTACGGCGGCGAGGCGATGGCCGTGCGGCCCGATGGCCGAGCCAATCCGAATCAGCTCATCATCGTCGAGCAGAACAAGAAAGACCTCGCCGAGTTGCGCGAGATTCTCATTCGCGCACACGGAGAACGTTACGGGAACACGGGCGATCCGGTCATCGGTTTTCAACTCACGCACTCCGGCCGGTTCTGCAAGCCGAATGATAAGTTCCGCCTGGAGCCAAGCGTCGCATACCGGCATCCGATCCTCGACAAAAAGTTCAACGTCACAAGCGACGCGCAGGTATTCACCGACGGCGAGATCGAGCAGCTCATCCAATGTTACATCGCTGCCGCGAAGATCGCGTGGGATGTCGGCGCGGATTTTGTCGATATCAAACATTGCCACGGTTATTTGCTGCACGAGTTTCTGAGCGCCTTCACGCGACCCGGAAAATACGGCGGCAGTTTCGAGAGCCGCACCCGCATTCTGCGCGAAATCGTCCAAGGCATCCGCGCGAGCGGGAACCGGATCGAGATCGGCGTGCGCCTAAGTGCGTTCGATTTCGTGCCGTTCAAGCCCGACCCGGCGTTGTCGCAGCCCGGCAAACTCGGCCCCGGTATCCCGGAGGATTTCTCCCATTGCCTGCCGTATCGCTACGGGTTCGGCGTGAACCAGAACAACCCGCTCGAATACGACCTGACGGAGACGTTTCAGTTCGCTGAACTGTGCGCGCAACTCGGCGTGAAGATATTGAATCTGAGCGCCGGGTCGCCCTACTACAATCCGCACATCCAACGTCCGGCCGCCTACCCGCCCAGCGACGGTTACCAACCGCCGGAAGACCCGCTGGTGGGCGTCGCCCGGCAGATCAACATGGTCCGGCAAATCGCGCGAAGGGTTAAAGCGTTGAATGGTTCTACCGATCACCCCGTCACCCCATCACCCCATCGCCCCAGCAGCCCTTCAACGCTTCAACCCTTGAACGCTTCCGCGCCGATCGTGGTCGGCTCCGCTTACTCCTACCTGCAGGAATACCTTCCACACGTCGCCCAATACGTCGTTCGCAATGGCTGGACGGACATGATCGGGATCGGCCGCATGACCCTGGCGTATCCGAACGTGCTCGCCGACGCCGTCGAGAAAGGCGCGCTGGAAAAGAAATTCATCTGCCGCACCTTCAGTGATTGCACCACAGCGCCGCGCAACGGTCTGATTAGCGGCTGTTACCCGCTCGACAAGTACTACGCAGCCAAACCCGAGTCTCAGAAATTGAAGGAGATCAAGAAAGCAGCCGGCGCGTGACGCCAGCGCCTCGGCTCTTCGGAAATCGCGTATGTTGCGTCGCTCTGATGCGCGCAGGTCTGCGAAACTTTTACGCATATGCGCGAAAGTTTCGCACTGCACTCTTGCGTAATTCGCGTTGTGCTTTGCTGGCAGTCGAGGGATAAGTGGGCTATGAAACTCCGGCATGGCTGTGGCCGTACTTTGATGCTTGTGCTCGTTTTCGCCAGCAGTCTCGGCCTCTTTCCGGGGGACTCGTTTGCCGCCGCAACGCGCAAGCCAAACATCATCTTCATGCTCGCTGATGACCTGGGCTACGGTGATCTTGGTTGTTTCGGTCAGAAGATGATTCGCACGCCGAACCTCGATCGCCTGGCGGCGGAGGGGATGCGTTTCACCCGGCATTATGCAGGCAACGCCGTGTGCGCGCCCTCCCGCTGCGTCCTCCTGACCGGCAAACATCCCGGGCACGCGTGGATTCGGAACAACCGCGAGGTGCAACCCGAGGGTCAACCGCCGATTCCTGAATCGGAGATCACCCTGGCCGAACTGCTGAAAGCCCAGGGCTACGCAACCGGCGGGTTCGGCAAGTGGGGCCTGGGTTTCCCGGGCTCCGAAGGCGATCCGCTCAAGCAGGGATTCAATCGTTTCTACGGCTATAACTGTCAGCGGCACGCTCACAATTCCTATCCCACGTATCTTTGGGACAATGATCGTCGCGTAAAGCTGAACAACCCGGAGTTCTCCGCGCACCAAAAGCTGCCGCCGGAGGCCGACCCGAATGATCCGTCGAGTTACGGGCGTTACGTGGGAACGGAGTACGCCCCGGACCTGATTGCCGAGCAGGCGCGGCGTTTTGTCCGCGAGAACAAGGACCGCCCTTTCTTCCTCTACTTCGCCACGACCGTCCCGCACCTGGCGCTGCAGGTCCCCGAAGAGGCGCTGGCGGAATACCGGGGCAAATGGCCCGACCCGCCTTACGCCGGCGGGAAGAATTATTTGCCGCATTACTCACCGCGTGCGGCGTATGCGGCCATGATCACCCGCATGGACCTTGAGGCCGGCAGGATCATGGCGCTCGTCCAGGAACTCGGGCTCGACGAGAACACCATTTTTGTGTTCACTTCGGACAACGGCCCGCTCTACGACAAGCTCGGCGGGACGGACTGTGAATTCTTCGAGTCGGCCGGTCATTTACACGGAAGGAAAGGATCGCTTTACGAAGGCGGCGTGCGGGTTCCGACGATCGTCCGGTGGAAAGGCCACATCAAATCGGGCGCCGAGTCAGAGCGCGTGACCGGTTTCGAGGATTGGCTGCCGACCTTGATGGAACTGATCGGTGCGCCCAGGGCGATTCCGACGGGCGTGGACGGCATCAGCTTGGCGCCAACGTTGCAGGGCAAGCGGCAGGAGCCGCGGCCATTTCTCTACCGTGAATTTCCTGCCTACGGTGGCCAACAGTCTATCCGTATCGGCGACTGGAAAGGAATCCGCCAGAACCTCAATCCGCAGAGCAAGCAACGGAAACCAGAACTGCGAACCGAACTCTACAACCTCAAAGAGGATCCCGGCGAGGAGCGCGATGTGGCGGCACAACACCCGGAGATCGTTGCCAGAATCGAGCGTATCATGCGGGAGCAGCACACGAAGTCGAAGCTGTTCCCGTTGCTGGCGTTGGACGAATAGCTCGCGGACAAACGGGTTCCTGGATGGTTACTCAATGGACCGTGGGATTGGCACTCTCAGTTCCCCCTCACCCCGGCCCTCTCCCTTGGGGCGAGGGAGAATCGTCGCTCTCTCTCGGCCATACCCGCGACGGAGTTGGCCAAGCCAGTGTGCGCTAAACACACGAATAAACATCCAATGTCCAACCAAGGCCGGTATTGGCGCTGGCAATTTTTGTCTGACAATGCCGTGGGGCGGGTTACTGTGTCAGGCAAATGCAGTCGTTTCAGTTCCTTCCAGCCGTTGCTCGGTGGTTCGAAGAGAAATTCGGGTCGCCCACTGAACCCCAGGCGCGCGGCTGGCCCGCGATCCAATCGGGCCAGCACACGTTGATCGCCGCGCCGACCGGGTCGGGCAAAACGCTGGCGGCATTCCTGGCTTCGCTGGACGGGTTGTTTCGCGACGGCCTGGCGGGAAAACTCGCGGACGAGACGCGGGTCGTTTACGTTTCTCCGCTTAAAGCGCTCAGCAACGACATTCACAAAAATCTGGAGGAACCGCTGGCGGGGATCCGCGCGGCACTGCAGGCGAGCGCAGGGCGCGACGTCGAAGTGCGCGCGGAGGTGCGCACCGGCGACACACCGGCGTCCAAACGACAGGCCATCGCCAAAAAACCGCCGCACATTCTGGTGACCACGCCGGAGTCGTTCTATCTGCTGCTCACTTCACAATCGGGAAGGAAGGTGCTGGCCACGACGCGCGCCCTGATCGTGGACGAAATCCACGCGGTGGTCGGCAATCGGCGGGGGTCGCACCTGGCCTTGAGCATGGAACGGTTGCAAGCGCTGGTGAAAGGGCCGCTGCAACGCATCGGTTTGTCGGCGACCCAGAAGCCGATCGAGGAAGTGGCGCGGTTCCTGGTGGGTAATTGTCGTGCGCAGGGAGACCGATTGGACCGAACCCCAGCCTATGAACCGCGTAGCGCAGCCGTCCCGGCTGCGGATCATGGCGGCCTCTCGCCGCCAGTAAGAACACCGGGCGAGACGCCCGGCAGACCCTTAGACGAGGACGCCTGCGCTACACCGATCACGCCGTTCACGGACGCGCTCGAACAGCCGCCCTGCACCATCATCGATGCCGGCCATTCGCGGAAGATGGACCTGGCCATCGAACTGCCCGGTTCACCGCTGGAGGCGGTGATGTCGAACGACGTCTGGTCGGAAGTGTATCAGCGCCTGGCGGATTTGATCGAACAGCATCGGACAACGCTGGTGTTTGTCAACACGCGGCGGCTGGCGGAACGGGTGACGCATCATCTGACCGAGCGGCTCGGGCAGGACAAGGTCACGTCGCATCACGGCAGCCTCTCGGCCGGGCTCCGGCTCGACGCGGAAAACCGTTTGAAACGCGGTGAACTCAAAGCGCTCGTTGCGACGGCCTCGCTGGAGCTGGGCATCGACATCGGGTCGGTGGACCTCGTCTGCCAGCTCGGGTCCACCCGTTCGATCGCCACGTTGCTGCAGCGCGTGGGCCGGGCGGAACACCGGCGCGGCGGTTTGCCGAAAGGCCGGCTGTTTCCGTTGAGTCGCGATGAACTGGTCGAATGTGTGGCCGCACTGCGTTGCGTCCGCCAGGGGGAACTGGACTGCCTGCAAATCCCGGGAAAACCGCTCGACGTTCTGGCGCAACAAATCGTCGCCTCCGCCGCGTGCGAAGCCTGGGAGGAACAGGAACTCTTCGACCTGATGCGCTCGGCGTATCCGTATCGCAACCTGGCGCGCCAGGAATTTGACGACGTGCTCCGGATGCTGGCGTCGGGTTTCAGCACGAAACGCGGGCGGCGCGCCGCGCTGATTCATCACGACGGGGTGAACCATCGCGTGCGCGGTCGCCGCGGCGCGCGGCTGGTCGCGCTGACTTCCGGAGGCGCAATCCCGGACAATGCCGATTACCGCGTGGTGCTGGAACCGGGCGAGACGTTCCTTGGCACCGTCAACGAAGACTTTGCCGTCGAGAGCATGGCGGGCGAGATCTTCCAACTGGGCAACGCCTCGTGGAGAATCCTCGGGATCAACTCCGGCGCCGTGCGCGTGGAAGACGCTCACGGGCAGCCGCCGGGCATTCCGTTCTGGCTGGGTGAAGCGCCGGGCCGAACGCGGGAATTGTCAGAGGCAGTGTCCGAGTTGCGACGGGAAATCGAGAAGAGAATCGGCGGGGCAGCCGTCCCGGCTGCCGCCGCGGGCGTCCCGCCCGCGACGGGTCCGGAGGCCACGCACGCCGGTGGCCAGCAAGACGCCTGCACCACCTCTGGCGGGTTCATGGCCAATGCGGCTCAGTCTGTCGCCACCTGGCTGATGTCGGAAATTGGCCTTTGCGAATCCGGCGCCCGTCAACTGGCTGATTATTTCGTTGCGGCCCACAAAGCGCTGGGAGTCATTCCGTCGCAGACGAAGCTCATGATGGAACGGTTCTTCGATGAATCGGGCGGAATGCAGTTGGTTATTCACGCGCCCTTCGGCATCCGGATGAATCGCGCCTGGGGCCTGGCCTTGCGCAAACGATTTTGCCGCTCGTTCAATTTTGAGCTGCAGGCGGCGGCAACGGACGACGCGATCGTGCTTTCGCTGGGCACGCAACATTCCTTTCCACTGGACGAAGTTTTTCGTTATCTGAACAGCCAGACCGTCCGCGACATCCTGGTGCAGGCGTTGCTGGATGCGCCGATGTTTCCCATTCGTTGGCGCTGGAACGCCACCCGCGCGCTCGCCTTGCCGCGGCAACGGGGCGGACGCCGAGTGCCTGCGCCTTTGCAGCGCATGGAAGCGGAGAATCTGGTTGCCGCCGTGTTCCCCGATCAGCTCGCCTGTCTGGAAAACATCGCCGGCGATCGTGAAATCCCCGACCACCCGCTGGTGCGACAGACGATCGAGGACTGCCTGAGCGAGGCGATGGACGTCGATGGGTTGATCCAGTTGCTTCGGCAGATCGAGGGCGGCGCGATCGAGTGCCTGGCGCGCGATTTGCCGGAGCCGTCGCCGCTGGCGCACGAGATTCTCAACGCGAAACCGTACGCTTTCCTGGACAAAACCCGGCGCGCCGGCGAATCGTCGGACCACCGGGAGCTGGGCATCCTCGACGCCGCGGCCATCGAGCGTGTCTGCGAGGAAGCGTGGCCGCGGGCGGTGGACGGGGATGAAATGCATGACGCACTGCTGTTGCTGGGTGCGATGACCGAGGAGGAAGTGCAACGGTGTGCGCTGACCCCTCGCGCCGACACTCTTCGCCTCGACGGGGAAGAGGGTGTCCGAAGGGCGGACGAGAGCGAGCCGACGCGCGTTATTTTTGAATCGCTGATGACGCAGAAACGGGCCGGCCGATTCGCAATTGGGGCTGATGCGGCGACGCGAATGGGGAGCGTAAAAGTCTCGACCGAGAGTACGCCCGAAAAAGAATTGCAGAGGCAAACCGCCCCCGCTTCCGGCCGATCCCAGGACGTGCGCACATTCTGGATCGCCGCCGAGC
>WNGA01003507.1_pt1 | contig 23516 bp, 20 predicted proteins | sample 5400061 | NCBI WGS metagenome assembly WNGA01 (sample SAMN13153366, study PRJNA577476) | soil metagenome | isolation source: 100 cm soil or saprolite under grassland replicate 2 | place: USA:California | collected 2016-06-15
CGGACGAGGCGCTTGCACTCTGGCGTGGCCCCGCGCTCGCCGACTTCCGCTACGAGCCCTGGGCGCAAGCGGAGGGCGCGCGCCTCGACGAGCTGCGGCTCGCAGCGGTCGAGAAACGAATCGAGGCGGATCTCGCAGCGGGTCGCCACGCCCAGCTGGTCTCCGAGCTGGAGTCACTCGTTCGCGAGCAACCACTGCGCGAGCGGTTGCGCGCCCAGTTGATGCTCGCCCTCTACCGTTCCGGCCGGCAGGCGGAGGCGCTTGCGGTCTACCAGGAGACGCGGCGGCAGCTGGTCGAGGAGCTGGGAATCGAACCCGGGCCCGAGCTGCAGGAGCTGCACCGCCGAGTGCTGAACCAGGAGTTCGGACTTGCGGCGCCGCCGAGCGAGCAGGAGCCGGAGCCGGTGCCGCCGCCGGAGCCGCGCGAGGAGCGCAAGGTCGTGACGGTGCTGTTCTGCGACCTGGCCGGCTTCACCTCACGCGCCGAACAGCTCGACCCCGAAGACGTGAGCGCCCTCCTCTCCCGCTACCACCTGCGCCTGCGCGCCGAGCTGGAGCGCTTCGGTGGCACCGTGGAGAAGTTCATCGGCGACGCCGTCATGGCGATGTTTGGCGCTCCGGTCGGACACGAGGACGATCCGGAGCGCGCCGTGCGCGCCGCGCTCGCGATCCGGGACTGGATCGCGGAGCTCGGAGAGGACCTGCAGGTGCGGATTGGCGTCGCCACTGGCGAGGCGCTCGTTCGTCTGGGCGCCCAGCCGGTCGAGGGTGAGGCAATGGTTGTCGGTGATGTCGTCAACACTGCCGCGCGCCTGCAGCAGGCAGCGCCGCAGGGCGCGGTCGTCGTCGGCGAGGCGACCTACCGCGCGACACAAGACACGATTGCCTACGAAGAGCTCGAGCCGGTCGAGGTCAAGGGGAAGGCGGCAGCCGTTCCGATCTGGCTCGCGAAGGACGCTGTTGCGCGACACGGTGTTCCCGTCGACCGTCCCGCTGCGCCGTTCGTCGGCCGCGAGAACGACCTCGCGTTGCTGAAGCAGACCTACTCCCGCGTACTGCGCGAGTCGTCGGTGCAACTCGTGACGATCGTCGGCGAGCCCGGGATCGGGAAGACGCGTCTCGTCCGTGAGTTGCGCTCCTTCGTGGAACAGGGCTCCGATGGACCGCTCTGGCACCAGGGCCGCTGCCTTGCATACGGGGAGGGGATCACCTTCTGGGCGCTCGGAGAGATCGTCAAGGCCCACGCCGCCGTGCTCGAATCCGACACGCCCGACGACGCGGCAGCCAAGCTTCGGGCGGCGGTCGACGAGATCGCCGACGAGAGCAATCGTGTGTGGCTTCGGACCCGTCTCGCGCCTCTGGTCGGCACCGGGGAAGTGGAACCGGTCGAGAAGGAGGAGGCCTTCTCTGCCTGGCGCACGTTTCTGGAAACCGTCGCCGCCCGGGCTCCGCTCGTCCTGCTCGTCGAGGACATCCACTGGGCGGAGCCCGCCTTGCTCGAATTCATCGAGCACCTGGTCGATCGGTCAACCGGCGTTCCACTCCTCGTCCTGTGCACGGCCCGACCTGAGCTCGACGAGCGCGCGTCTGGCTGGGGCGGTGGGAAGCGAAACTCGACCACCCTCTCGCTCACCGCGCTCAGTGAGCAGGAGATGCTGCGCGTGGTCGCTGCCGTGCTCGATGAAGCAGTCCTGCCGGCCGACACCGAAGCCGCGCTGCTCGAACGCGCCGACGGCAACCCGCTCTATGCGGAGGAGTTCGCCCGCATGCTCCGCGATCGAGGGTTGGTGACGGGGCGGGCGGACGCGCCCGCATCTGTGTCCGACGTTGAGATCGCGGTGCCGGAGACGATCCAAGCGACGATCACAGCGCGCCTCGACGCGTTAGCGCCTGACCGTAAGAGGCTGTTGCACGACGCGGCTGTCATCGGCAAGGTCTTCTGGGCGGGCTCGCTCGCGTCGATCGGCCATGTCCCGAAGGAAGCCGTGCTCGAAGGTCTGCACGAGCTCGCGCGCAAGGAGCTCGTCCGGCGCTCCCGTCACTCCACGCTCACCGACGACGTCGAGTACTCGTTCTGGCACGTGCTCGTCCGCGACGTCGCCTACGCCCAGATCCCCCGCGCCGACCGCGCCCGCAGGCACCAAGCAGCCGCCGATTGGATTGCGCGGATCGCCGGCGAGCGCGAGTACGAGGAGATCACCGGCTATCACCTCGAGCAGGCCTTCCGCTACCGGCTCGAGCTCGGGCCGGTCGGCGAGCACGAGCGCGACCTTGCCACCCGGGCCGCCGCCTTCCTCGGCAAGGCCGGCCGTCGAGCGGTCGTCAGAGGCGACAGACGCGGCGCCGCAAACCTGCTGGAGCGGGCCCGCGCGCTCCTGCCGGCCGGCGACCGAAACCGAATCGAGCTGGCCCTTCCCCTCAGCCACCGCCTATTCGAGAGCGGAGACGACGAACGCTGCCAGCAGCTCCTTGCCCAAGCGCTCGACGAAGCCGTGCAGGTCGGAGATGAGAGGATCGAGATGCACCTGCGTGTACGGCGCGCGTGGATGCAAAGCTGGTGGGCGCCCGAGGGCTTCGTCCAAGAGGCGGACGAGATCGCCACGCGAGCACTCCGGGTCTTTGAGCAGGCCGGCGACGAGTTGGGGCAGGCCAGGGCGTGGGCACTCGCGGCGAAGCGCCTGCGCACACTCGGCTACGCCGGCAACGTCAAGGAGGCGTGGGAGCGAGCGCTTGACCACGCACGTCGGGCCGGCGACCGCGCCGCCGAGCGCGAAACGCTGCATTGGCTTGCGCTGACGCTTTACTGGGGACGCACTCCCGCCGAGGAAGCGACCTCCCGGCTCCAGGAGATTCTGCGGGAGGCCGAGGGCGACCGCGAGCTCGAAGCCCGCATCAAGCGCATCCTGGCCGGGTTCCGGGGTATGCAGGGATGCTTCGACGAGGCACGCGGCCTGCTCTCCGAGGCCAACACGATCTTCGAGGAGCTGGGGATGCGTCGGGCTGCAGTCACTATCAGCTTCATCAGTGGCCCGATCGAGATCTGGGCCGGCAACCCCGACGTGGCGGAGTCGGCGCTTCGGGAAAGCTGCGAGGCGCTCCAGACCGTGGGCGAGCGCGGCGCTCTTCCCTATCTCGCCGGCTTCCTGGCCGAGGCCCTCTACGTTCAGGGGAGACTGGCGGAGTCCGAGCACTGGACGGCCGTCTCGGCTCGGACAGCTGCCACCGACGACCTGGATGTCCAGGCCGATTGGCGTTGCGTCCAGGCGAAGCTCCTGGCGCGCCGTGGCCGCTTCGACGAAGCCGAGGCCATGGGCCGCGAGGCGCTCGAGATCGTCGACCGCACCGGTGAATCCGATCACAAGGGCGACGCCTACCTGGACTTCGCTGAGATCTGCCGGCTGGCGGGCAAGACAGCGGACGAGGAAGAGGCGCTCCGGCAAGCGATCGCTTGGTATGACGCCAAAGGCAACTTGGTCATGGCCGGCAAGGCCCGCATGTTGCTGGCCGAGCTCGGACGCCAGCCATCCTCGGCCCGGGCCTGAATCGTAGGCTTCGTTTCCGTGAGGATCGGAGTTGTCGGCGCCGGCGGCGTGGGTGGCTATTTCGGCGGCCGATTGGCACTGGCGGGCACGGAGGTGGCGCTGCTTGCCCGCGGCGCACACCTCGCGGCGTTACGAGACCGCGGGCTGCACGTGCGGGGGGTCGTCGACGATTTCAGCGTCCGTGTGTCTGCGAGCGACGATCCAGTGGAGATCGGGCCGTGCGACGTCGTGCTCTTCTGCGTGAAGTCCTACGACACGGAGCAGGCGGCCGGTCTGCTCGGGCCGCTGTTGGGGCCAGAGACCGCGGTCGTCTCGCTCCAGAACGGTATTGACAACGAAGAGAAGATCGCTGCCCGGATCGGCCCGGAGCACGTGCTTGGCGGCGCCGCGTTCATCCTTGCGCACATCGCTGAGCCAGGGGTGGTCGAACAGACGGGTGGCCCGGGCCGGATCGTCTTCGGCGAGCTGGACGGCCAGCGCAGCGAGCGCGCGGAGCGGCTACTGGACACGTGCAGGGCCGCCGGCATTGACGCGGCGATCGGCGACGACATCCGGGCCGTCTTGTGGGACAAGTACGCGTTTCTCTGCGCGCTCGCCGGAGTGACTGCGGCCGCGCGGTTGCCAATCGACAGGCTTCTGCGGGTGCCTGAGAGCCGTGAGTTGTTCCGGCAGATCGTGCAAGAGGTTTCGCTGGTTGCGCGGGCCGAGGGAGTCGCGCTCGCCGATGATGTGGTCGATCAAAAGACCGCCTTCGCAGAAAGCCTGGAGCCTGGATCTTTTTCTCTTTTTCCTCTCTGCACCATGACCTGGTGACGGGGCGGCGACTAGAGCTCGACGCGTTGCACGGAGAGCTTGTACGCCGCGCCGCTCGCCACCAGCTCCGTGTCCCGGCCACTGAAGTCGTCCACTCGCTACTCCGGCCATGGGAGGTCGCGCTCCGGCCACTCGCGTCTCAACCGTCCTGGGTGCACGGCTAACCTCTTCGACGTCCGATGGCTCAGAAGAGAGTGAGCCCACCGTCGAGCACGAAGACCTCGCCTGTTGCGAAAGGCGTGCGTGCAAGGAACGCGACGGCGTCCGCAACGTCCTCCGGCATCGCCATTCGGCCAAGCGGTGTCCGCCCGATGACCGCTTCGTTCGCCTCCCACCCCACCGACCAGGGCGTCTCTACCAGTCCCGGTGCAACGGCGTTGACTCGGACATCTGGAGCGAGCGCCTGCGCGAGCGTCCGCGTCAGGTGGTGCAGCGCCGCCTTCGAGACGGCGTAGGGGAGCGAGCTGCCGCCCGCGACGATCCCGGCGACGGACCCGACGTTGACGATCGTCCCCTTTACCTCGCGCAGCGCGGGGACCGCTGCGCGGCTGACGTACCACGGTCCCATCACGTTCACGCCGATGATCCTCTGCCACAGCTCGTCATCCGCGCCCTCGAGGTCCTGAAACGGGACGCGCTTCGTGGTCCCAGCGTTGTTGACCACGACGTCAAGACGTCCGAAGCGCTCGACCGCCGCTGCCACGAGCCGTTGCGCGTCCTCCTCGCGGGAGACGTCGCCCTGCACGTACACGGCGTCCGGGAGGGAGCGAGCGAGCGCCTCGCCCTCTTCGACCGAGCGCGACGAGTTGACGATGACGCACGCCCCCTCGCGAGCGAAGCGTTGCGCGACGGCCCGGCCGATGCCGCTGGACGAGCCAGTGACAACGACGACCTCGCTCATGCCCCGGACAACCGCCGCTCGATCCTCGTTCTTGTCGCGCGCGAACTGCGCACAAAAAGCCGCCAGCTCGTCAGCCGGAATCCCGATCACGACCTCGAGGAACTCCTCCTCGCCGACCGTGCCCTGGTGGGCGCCGGGGTTGACGAGCCCGGTGAAGTGCTGGCCGAAGGGGCCGACGCCGGCGAAGTCACCCTGCGCGATCAAACTGCGCAGCTGGCCGAGGCAGCCGGAGTACTGGGTCGCGAACTCGCTGGGCGGGATGCCCGAGGGCGGCGATTCGACCGCGTGGGCCGGCACGGCGAGCGTGAGCGCCGCCAGGCCGGCGGCTGCGAGGATCTTGTGTCTCATCGTGGACTCCTTTCGCTGGGTGGCGAGTCCGTCTTCGTAAAGCGGAGTATCAGTGCCGGCACCTCCGGCGTGCCTGGAGAAAACTCGACTCCCATGTGCTCGTGCATGTACGCGACGCCGTCGACACGTGCTGCTTCGACCAGGCCGTGATGCTCGTAGAACGACACCGCGCGGTGATTTGCCGCCACGACCATGAGGACGTATGACGCCCATGGCGGTAGCCGGCGATGGAGTTCTCGAATCAGCGCAGCCCCGATTCCTTGACGCTTCTGCTCCGGCTCTACGTAGATCCGATGGAGCTCAGGCTCCGGACCATCGCAGTCGTAGTGGAGGAAGCCGACGATCTGGCTGCCGCGCTCGGCGACGAGGAAATGGGCATTCGCGTCGCGTGAACAACGCGTGATGCATTCGCGCAGAGCGTCGAGCGCGTAGCTTTGCGCCACGATCGCGTTGAGGACGGACGCGTCGCTCACGATGTCCTTGTAGGTCGTTGGGACCGCGGCCTTTCCGATCGCGGCGACTAGCGCGGCATCCCCCGGTGCAGCGTCCCGCACGATCGTCGCGGGAACCGTTCCCCCGTTGACGGAGGTCGTCTCCGGGTCCGGCAGCCAGGGGGAGCGTTCCTCTCGGGCACAACTCCCCATTTCCCTGGTCATGCAAGCTCCCTGACGGTATCCTCCTGGTAGGAGCAATAACTACTCCTGGGAGGAGTATTTGTCAAGAGCCGAGCGGGAACTGACGACGACCTCGTACGCCATCCTTGGGCTGTTGGCGATTCGGCCCTGGTCGACCTATGAGCTTGCGGCACAGATGCGTCGCAATCTCCACTACTTCTGGCCGCGCGCAGAGAGCAACCTCTACGCCGAACCGAAGCGGCTCGTCGAAGGTGGCTTCGCGCTGGCCGAGGCTCAGCCGGTCGGGAAGCGGCGGCGGACGGTCTACTCGATCACGAGCAAGGGGCGCAAGGCCTTGGAGGCCTGGCTCGGGGAGCCGGCCGCAGAGTCACGCTTCGAGTCGGAAACGCTCGTCAAGTTCGTGCTCGCGCCGTACAGCTCGAAGGAGAACCTGCTCGCCCACCTGGATCGGTTTCTCGCTGAGTTCGAGACGAAGCAGGACGCGCTACGCGCGATCTTCCGCGAGTACCTCGATGGCGAGGATCCGTTTCCAGAGCGTGTCCACCTCAACGTCGCCTGCTATCGGTTCATCTGGGAATACATCAAGGCGGGGAGGTCCTGGGCCGCCTGGGCACGCGACACGGTCGAGCGATGGCCAGACGTCTCAACTCCGGGGGATCGCCAGGCGCTGATGAACGTGTTCGAGGAAGCACTCGCAGGCGATGGCGCCTTGCCGGAGTCGGCCATTCAAGTGAGTGGCGCAGGCGGCAGGCAGCTGGCTCGTAAAGCGCGCTGAGTTACAAGGTCGACGCTGTGGCTCTACGTCTCCGCGTAGGGGGCGACGCTCATGTATTTGAAGCCGGTGTCGACGGCCAAAGTCGCGATCACCGCTTCCGGCCCGAGTCGGTCGGCGAGCCGGTGCGCACCGACGACGTTCGCCCCCGTCGAGATGCCTGCGAAGATGCCCTCTTCGCGCGCCAGCCGGCGGGTCATCTCGAGCGCCTCGTCATCGGCGATCGGCTCCATCTGATCGACCTTTTCGGGATGCCAGTGCGGCATGACGAGGCCGGTCCAGCCCTGGATCAGAAACGGCCCGCGGTCGCCGCCGCTGATCGCCGCCGATCCTGCGGGCTCGTGAGCCTGGATGAAGACGCCGCGCGGCTTTAGCGCGTCCGAGACTCCCATCAGCGAGCTCGCCGTCCCAACGCCGTGGCAGAACGCCGTCACCCGTTCCTTGGTCTGCTCCCAGATCTCGCGGCCGAGCCGGTCGCGATGGTCGGGGATGATGTACGGGTTGTTGAACTGGTCGGTGGCGTAGTGGCCGGGCGTTGTCGCGAGCTCGGCGGCGCGCGCGACCATGTTGTCGATGTCCTTCGCGGTCACCTTCGGGCGGCCCTCCACGGACGGAACGACATCGAGCTCCGCACCAAGCGCCCGCATCAGCTGGAACCGCTCCTCGGTGAAGCAATCGGCGATCACGATCAATGCCCGATACCCCTTCGCGCGGCACACGAGCGCGAGCGCGGGCCCCGTGCTGCCGCCGGTGTACTCGACGATCGTGTCCCCGGACGAGATCAGACCGTCCCGTTCCGCACCCTCGATCATCGCGAGCGCCATCCGATCCTTCATCGATCCCGTCGGGTTGCAGTACTCGAGCTTCAACCACAGCTCGGCGCCATTCGCCGGCGCGCAGCGGCGCAGACGAACAAGCGGCGTGTTCCCGATCGCTTCGAGGATCGACTCCACTGGGTCATGGTCTCCTACGGGCTCGGCCGAAGCAACGCCACCTTCTCAGGCGATGTACGCCCCGCCGACACAATGAAGGGCGTGAGGCTTAGGGGTACGGCACTCTCGCTCGTGGCGGCTTTCGCGCTTGCACTACCGGCGATCGCACATGCCCACGCGAGCCTCGTCCGCAGCACTCCGCAGGACGGGGCCGTCCTGGCAGCCGCGCCCACGAGCGTTCGCTTCGTCTTCGACGACGACGTGCGTGCACGGTCGGGGATCAAGGCGATCAAGAACGGAGGTGGGTCGGTCCTAACCGGGAAGCCCCACGTCGTCGGCGGCGGCCGGGTGCTCGTCGTGCCGCTTCGAGCCGGGCTGGGCGACGGTGACTACACCGTGCTCTGGCGGGCGCTCTCAGACGACGGCCACACGCTTGCGGGCGTGACGACCTTCGCTGTCGGAGCAGGACGACCGCCGCCGGAAGCGGCACTCTCGGTCGACAACGGGCCGAGCGCACGCGAGATCGTTTCCCGCTGGCTCTTCTTCGCGGGGCTGCTCACAGCCGTGGGAACTGCGCTCTTCCGGCTCGCGATCGGGCCAATCCGCCCGCGCGTGCTGCTCGGCGCGTTCCTGCTCGTGTTCCTGGGTGGATCGGAGGCGATCGGCCACGCTTCGATCTCCACGCGCTTCGGGACCGTGATGGCGGTCGCCGTCAGCGTCGCCGCGGTCGGTGCGCTCTTCGCCGCCCTCGCCCCGCTCTATTCGCAGCTCGAGTGGCTCGCGATCGCGGCCGCCGTCGTATTGCTTCCCTTGCCGACGCTTGCGGGGCACGCCCTCGATGCCGGGCGGCCCCGAATCGAGATCGTCGTCGACCTGCTGCACGTCGGCGCCGCGTCGCTCTGGCTCGGCGGGTTGGTCTCGCTCGCGCTCGCTCTGCGAGGCGGCGTCGAGCGGGCTCCGCTGCTGAAGCGATTCTCGAACATCGCGCTCGCGTCCGTCTTGGTCCTGGCTGCGACCGGGGTGATTCGCGCTTTCTCGGAGCTCAACGCGGTGAGCCAGCTCTGGTCGACCGGCTACGGGCGCACGCTGATCGTCAAGACGGGCCTGCTCACATTGCTCGTCGGGTTGGGCTGGCTCAATCGGTATCGCCTGATTCCACGCCGCGCAGTCGGCGGGCTGCGGAAGAGCGTCGCCGCTGAGCTCGCCCTCTTCGTCGGTCTGGCCGCCGCCGTCGCGTTCCTCACGGACCTCCGGCCGGGCCGCGACCGCATCGCCGTTGCAGCACCCGCCAAGGAGTCGAATGCCCCGCCGCCGCTTCCGGCCAAGGACATGGTGGTCGTCGCGCGTGAGGACGGCGAGCTTGGGGTTGCCCTCGCGGTGCGCCCTCCTGGTGGCGAGGTAACCGTGCTCAGCCCCAACGGAACGGGGGTGGACGGGCTCGACGTCACGATCGCGGGGGTCAAGGCACGCGCGTGCGGGCCGGGGTGCTATGGGGCCTCCTTCTCGTCCGCCCGCGTAGTGGCCGTCACCGTCGACGGCGCGAGGTTTGCTTTCAAAACCCCGGCCGCGCCGCGCTCGGCAACGGCGCTCCTCGCCCGCGCCACGCGCGCGTTCCGTCGCCTCGAGACCGTCAGCTACGTCGAGAGGCTCGCGTCGAGTCCCCGGAATCGCGTCGTGGCCGACTTCACCCTCGAGCGCCCCAATCGGCTCGAGTACCGGATCCGCGGAGGCGCGTCCGGAATCATCATCGGCCCGCGGCGGTGGGACCGCGAGGCGGGCGGGTCCTGGGTGCTGTCACCCCAGGAGCCGACTGCGCAACCCGAGCCGATCTGGGCGGGCCCGGTTACGAACGCCTATGTCCTCGAGACAACTCCGTCGACATACGTCGTCTCGTTTCTCAAGCCCGTCGGTCCGGCGTGGTTCACGCTGCGGCTCGACCGCCGGACGTCGCTGCCGCGTGACCTGAGGATGACGGCTGCGGCACATTTCATGACGCACCGCTACACGCGGTTCAACGCTCCGGTGCGAATCAAAGCCCCAAGTCGCGGGCGATGACCGTCCGCGAAGCGAACCGGTGGAAGGGGTCTGGGGAAACCGGGAGGTTTCCCCAGTTACAGGCCGAGGTGTCGTGCAATCACCATCCGCTGGACTTCATTGGTGCCTTCGCCAATTTCGAGGATCTTCTGGTCGCGATAGAGCCGTGAGATCGCGTACTCGTCCATGTACCCGTAGCCGCCGTGGATCTGGAGCCCCCAGTTGACGGCCCGGTTGGACAGCTCGCCCGTGTAGAGCTTGGCCTGGGCCGCGGCGAGAGTGAAGTCCCGGCCCTGGTCCTTGAGCCAGGCGGCCTTGTAGACCATCGTGCGGCCGGCCTCGATCTCGGTTGCCATGTCCGCCAGCTTGAACTGAACGGCCTGGAAGCGGGCGATGGGCTGCCCGAACTGCTTGCGCTCACGCGCATACGCGTAGGCCAGGTCGTAGGCGCCCTGCGCAAGACCGACACCCATCGCGGCCACGGAGATCCGGCCGCCGTCGAGTATCTCGAGGAATTGCTGGAACCCGTTTCCGCGTGGGCCGAGCAGGTTCCCTGCCGGCACCTCGCAGTCCTTGAACGAGAGCTCGCGCGTGTCCGAGGCGCGCCAGCCGAGCTTCTTCATCGGCTTCGAGATCTCGTAGCCGGCCGTGCCGTTCGGGACGATGATGTTGGAGATCTCCTCGTCGCCGGTACGTGCCGTGATCGTCACGCAGGCGGTGATGTCGGTGCCTGCGTTTGTGATGAAGATCTTGGAACCGTTCACCACCCACGTGCCGTCACGCAGCTCCGCGCGGGTGCGCGTCGCGCCCGCATCCGAGCCGGCGTCCGGTTCGGTGAGCCCGAACGCTGCCAGCTTCTCTCCCGACGCGAGCTGCGGCAGCCACTCGTGCTTCTGCGCTTCGTTGCCGTAGTAAAAGATCGGCAGCGTCCCGAGCGAGTGATGTGCCGCGAGCGTGATCGCAACGGAGGAATCCACGCGTGTCAGCTCCTCGACCGCGATCGCGTAGGACACGGTATCCGCCCCGGCGCCGCCGTACTCCTCCGGGATCGTCATCCCCATCAACCCGAGCTCACCCAGCTCCGCGACGAGCTCGTAGGGAAAGCGGCTCTCGCGGTCGAGCTCTTCGGCCACAGGTGCGACGCGTTCCTGCGCGAATTCGCGCACGGTCGAACGAACGAGCTCGTGCTCCTGGTCGAGATCGAAGTTCAATTGCTGAGGCGCTGAGCGAGCTCGACGATCATGCGAACGCCGTACCCCGTGCCGCCGCGCTGCGTGAGGTAGTCGCCACGCGAGCGCTCCAGGAATCCAGGCCCTGCCATGTCCACGTGCGCCCACGGGCCTTCGCCCGCGAACTCCCGCAGGAACTCGGCTGCCAGCACCGGTGAGGCCTGGCGGAGCTCGGAGGAGTTCTTCAGATCGGCGTAGGCGGAATCGACATAGCGCCGGTAGCGCGGGTGGAGCGGGAACGGCCAGGCGTGGTCCCCGCTCGTTTTGGCCGCGGCGAGGATCTCGTGCCCCCAGTCGTGGTCGTCGGCGAACATCCCGGCGTAGAGATCGCCGAGGGCAAGTTCCATTGCACCGGTGAGCGTCGCGAGGTCGAGCACGTGCGTGGCGCCTTCGCGGCGGGCGTACCAGAGCGCATCGGCGAGCACGAGCCGGCCCTCCGCGTCGGTGTTCGTGATCTCGATCGTCTTGCCGTTCGCGGCCCGGAGGATGTCACCCGGCCGGAAGGAGGTTCCCCCGACAAGGTTTTCCGCCGCCGCGACGACAGCGACGATCTGCACGGGTAGCCCCAGCTCCGCAACGGCCGCCGTGCCGGCGATCACGCCGGCGCCGCCGGCCATGTCGCCCTTCATGTCGTACATCTTCAGGGCGGGCTTGAGGGAGAGTCCGCCGGCGTCGAACGTGATCGCCTTGCCGACGAGGCCCAGCACGAGATCTCCGCGGGTCTTCTGCGGAGGGTCATAGCGGATCACGATCAGGCGCGGGCCGTTGGCACTCGCGCGGCCCACGGCCGAGAGCGCGCCCATGCCGAGCTCGTCGATCTGCGCCGGCTCGAGCGTCTCAACGCGGACGGTCGGACCGCTCAGCTCGCCGGCTCTGGCCGCGAGCTCCTCGGGCGTGAGCTCGTTCGGCGGCGCGTTGGCGAGGTCGCGCGCCCAGTTCACCCACTTCGCCACCTGTGCGGCGCGTTTGGCCGCGTCGGCGAGGCCGCCCTGCTCGCCGGTGCAGAGGACGATTTTCTCGATCTTCTTCCTGGGCTTCTCCTGCGTCTTCCAATGCGCCGGGTCGTACGAGCCAAGCACGGTTCCCTCGACGATGGCGCGCGTCTGTTCTTCCAGAGAGAGCGGCAGCGACTCGTCGAGCAGCCAGCCGATGCTGCCGCCGATGTCGGCGACACACGTCGTCGCCGCGGCCGCGGCGGTTCGCAGGGCGTCGGTGTCGACTCGATCGAGCTTCCCGATGCCCGCAATGACGACGCGTCGCGCCTTGAGCTCCCCGTCGGTGTGAAGGAGGACGGTCTTGCCGAGCTCTCCCCGCAACTCGCCGTTCTCCGCGAGGCGCCGGAGCCGCCCCTTGAGCTGGTCGTCCAGTATGCGGGCGCCGTCCGAGAACGGGGTGGGTTCGCCTTCGGAGAGCAGGATTGCCAGCGTGTCGGCCTCGGCCTGACCTGGCAGCTTGACTTCGACGGCGACCTCGTGCATCGGGGCGCGATGCTATCCGAGCAGGGTTTTACGGTGTCTTAACGAATTGCGCTAACTCGGCTCAACTTTTTGCGTCGCATGCCGATGATGAACACGAAGATGAGCGCAACGGTCCTGCGGTCCGCCGTTCCTTCCCGCTTCCGGCGTGGGCATTCGCGCCCTACCGTCGAAGTGCTGATGGAACAGATCTCCGTTCTCACTGCAGAGCGGCAGCGTCTGCGTGACCAGGATGCCGGCGCGGCCCGGCTCGAGCGGAACCGCGTCAAGCTGGCGCGTGCGCAGTGGGAGCTCTCCCACGCCCTGATCGAGCGCTACCTGCGGGCTCACTCGCAAGCCGCTTAGAGCGTTTCCGACTGGCCCGTCCTCCGGCAGGACCCAGCGGAGCTGATCCTCCCGTTCGAGCAGCTCGATGAGGTGCTCCCAGCGTTCGTTGCGGTCATCCCACCGCTCGATCCGGATGTCGCTCACCCACGACTAGTCTGCCTGCGTGCGAGCGGAGATCGACAGGCGCGCGATGGCGCTGCTGTCGGGCGGTCACCTGGCGACCGACTTTGCGAACGGCGCTCTGCCGGCCCTGCTGCCGTTCCTGAAGGAGAAGTTCGCGCTGTCCTACACGCTCGTCGGAGCGCTGGTACTTGCCTCCCAGGCGTCGTCGTCGTTGATCCAGCCACTATTCGGCCTCTGGTCGGACCGACGTGGCGCGATGTGGCTGCTCCCAGTAGGCGTGGCACTTGCGGGAGTCGGCATCGGGCTCGCGGCCGACGCGCCCAGCTACTGGCTTGCAGTCGTGCTCGTGCTCGCCTCAGGCGTCGGCGTCGCCGCTTTCCATCCCGAAGGGTCGAAGTTCGCCGGGTACGTCAGCGGCCGCAAACGGGCGAGCGGAATGTCCTGGTTCTCGATCGGCGGAAACCTGGGCTATGCCCTAGGCCCGATTGCGACGACAGCCGTGGTGGCCTCGCTCGGCCTGCGCGGGGGTTTTCTGCTGGCTGTGCCGTCCCTCCTGGCCGCCGTCGCGATCGTCGCCTGGACGCCCTACCTCCGCGGGTTCGCCCCCGAGCCGGAGGCGGCGCACACGGGTGCCGGCGTTGACGACCCGCGGGCGATGAAGCTGCTGCTCGGCGTGATCGCGTTGCGCAGCGTCGCGTGGTTCGGCCTGATCACCTTCGTCCCGCTCTGGGAGGTCTCGCAAGGCCACTCGAAGTCGTATGGCAACCACCTGCTCGCCCTGATGCTGTTTTCGGGCGGGATTGGAACGCTCGCCCTCGGGCCGCTCGCAGATCACTTCGGCCGCCGGCCGGTCCTCCTCAGCAGCGTCGTGGCGACGGGGCCACTCGTGCTGGTGTTCGTGCTCGTCGGCGGGGTGCCGGGCGCGATCGCGCTTGCGCTCGTCGGGGCGTGCGTCGTGGGCACCTTTGGGGTCACGATGGTGATGGGACAGGAATACATGCCGCGCCACATCGGAACGGCGTCCGGGCTCGTCATCGGCCTCTCGGTCGGGCTCGGTGGTGTCGCCGCGCTCGGCCTCGGCTTGCTCGCCGACACGGCTACGCTGCGCATTGCCTTCTACGTTGCGGCGGCGGCGCCGATGATCGCCGTGCTCATGGCGGCCCTCCTACCTTCGGGCCGTGAACGCCGCAAGCTGGAACCGGCTGCTGAGATAGGGTTGGTCCCATGAGCGCAAGAGAGTTCTTCGAGAACCTCGAGAGCCGCGTCGACGAATCGAAGACCGCGGGAATGAACAACTCCTATCTCTTCGACATCGACGGGGCCGGAACGTGGTTCGTCCGCGTCGCGGACGGCAAGGTGAACGTCAGCGAAGGCGAGCAGGATGCCGACGCAGTCATCACTGCCTCCGAAGAGACGTTCGAGAAGCTGGTGAGCGGAGATCAGAACCCGACCAGCGCCTATATGACCGGGAAGCTCAAGGTCAAAGGCGACATGGGTGCCGCGATGAAGCTGCAGAAGCTTTTCTAGCTTCTGCAGTTGCTGGATCGCTCGCTTCGCGAGTAAACGTGCGCGGGCAGAGCCCGCGCACTCTCTATGGGGCGCCGTTGGCGTTTGGGCGTGGTCCGCGCGCGGAGGCGCTTCGCGTCTCCGCGCGCGTTAGTACGGCCTCCGGTTAGGGCGCTTCGCTGCCCTAACCTCCGGCCTTGGTCGTGTCGCAGGCCTAAGGTATTCGACTACTCCTCGAGCTCAAGGAGGACTGCGCCTCCGGCGACGCGGTCGCCTTCTGCAACGTGGACTGCGCGGACCACGGCGTCGTAGGGCGACGTCAACGGCGTCTCCATCTTCATTGCTTCCAGCACGACGAGTGCCTGGCGCGCGCGCACGGAATCTCCTTCCCCGACGAGGAGCTTGATCACCGTGCCGGGCATCGGCGCCGTAACCGCGCTCTGCTCGGTGCCCGGACCACGGTGATCCGACGCGGACGAATCGACGTCGGGGGCGGCCGCGGGCGCGGGGGAGGGGAGATTCAGTCGGAACGGGCCGCGCCAGGGCAGGGCCCACGCGCGCAACGGCGGCAACGACATGGGTGGGTTCTCGACCAGGAACGCGGTCGTCGTTTCGCCCGCACGTACTGTCGGATGCGAAACCAGCCAGCGGAGGAACGGGAGATTCGTCGCGACGCCCTCGATCTCCGTCTCGTTGAGGGCGGTGCCGAGACGATCCAGTGCCTCGTCCCGCGTCGTGCCGTGAGCGATCAGCTTCGCGATCATCGGGTCGTAGGCGAGGCCGACCTCGTCGCCCTCCTCGACCCCGGCATCGACTCGGATCCCGTCCGGCAACCGGAGGCGCTCGATCTTTCCCGTCTGCGGGAGGAACGTTCGCGGGTCCTCCGCGTAGAGCCTCACCTCGACCGCGTGTCCGCGTGGGTCCGGCCACACGTCCAGCGATTCGCCGGAGGCGATGCGGAGCTGCGCCTGAACAAGGTCCACTCCCGTTACGAGCTCCGTCACCGGATGCTCGACCTGAATACGGCCGTTGAGCTCCAGGAACCAGAACTCCCGTCCGTCGAGCATGAACTCGGCCGTCCCTGCGCTCTCGTAGCCGATTGCGTGTGCAAACGCGATCGCCGCCTCGCACATCGCGATCCGAAGCGGCTCGTCGACCGCCGGCGACGGTGACTCCTCTAGCACCTTCTGGTGGCGGCGTTGAATCGAGCATTCGCGCTCGCCAAGTGCGAGGACGCGTCCGTGCGCGTCGGCGAGCAGCTGGATCTCGACGTGGCGGGGACGCTCGACGTAGCGCTCGGAGAAGACGCGATCGTCGCGGAAGGCGGCCTTGGCCTCGCGGCGCGCCGCCTCGCGCGCCTCGTCTAGCTCGTCGGCAGTGCGCACGACGCGCATGCCGCGTCCCCCGCCGCCTGCGGCGGCTTTCACTACGAGCGGGAAGCCAATCTCCTCCGGTTCACCTGTCGGCACCACGGGGACTCCCGCCTCGCGGGCGATGCGCTTGGCCTCGAGCTTGTCGCCGCCTGCTCGGAGGGCCTCCGGTGGCGGTCCGACCCAGGTCAGCTCAGCCGACTGGACGGCCACCGCGAAGTCAGGGTTCTCCGCGAGGAAGCCGTACCCCGGATGTATCGCGTCGGCGCCGGTCCGCTTGGCTGCCCGGATGTGCTCCTCCGAGAGGAGGTAGCTCGCGACCTCTGCAGTCTCGTCGGCGGACCGTGCGTGCAACGACCCCTTGTCATCGGGTGCGACGACGGCAACGGTCGCGATGCCGAGCTCGCTGCAGGCACGAAAGATTCGCAGCGCGATCTCTCCCCGGTTCGCGACGAGCAGCTTCCGGATCACGTGCGGAAGGGCACGCAGGTCGTCCAGCTCACTGGTCAAGTGCCTGCGCGAGTGCAGCCTTCCCGTCGGCGAGAACGGGGTTGCCGTGCGACGGCAGCACCACCTCTATGGGAAGGTCGAGCAGAGCCCGCAGCGCCGCCCGCGTCCGCTCACGCGCCTCGTCTTCGAGGAACCACGGGGCGAGGCGAAGACCGCCTCGCTGGTCGCCCAGGATCGCGTCGCCGAACACCACGGCGCGCGGCCCTTCGAGCCACAGTGCGACCTCGTCACCGCGCTCCGCCGAGAACGAACGAACACCGGCAGGGCTCCCGCCGAGCTTGGCGCCGTGGCGCCGTGCGATCTCGTCCCGACTGCGCACATGAAATTTGATCGTTGTCAGCACCACGACCGGCGCACCGCTCTGCGCGATTTCGGCATCGAGCGCGGGCCACAGCTCGTCGGGCACGAGCGGGTCGACCAAGACGAGCGCATCCGGTCCGTGGAACAGAAGGCTCGCGACTGGGCGGTAAGACTCGTCGAGCTCGTCCTCTTCCGGTTTCCACTCCGGGTGCGGCGCGACCCAGCGCTTCAGTCCGGGGCGGATTTCCTCGATCATGCCTTTTTCCCGGGATTGAGCAGGTTCTGCGGATCGAAGGCGCGCTTGACGGCGCCGTGTAGCTCGAATGCGCGCGCGCCCAGCTGCCGCTCGAGCCAGTTGCGTTTCACGAAGCCGACGCCGTGCTCGCCGGAGATGGTTCCGCCGAGGCGGAGCGCCAGGTCGAAGAGCCCATCGGAGACCTGTGCCGCGAGGGCGAGCTCGCGTTCGTCGCCGGCGGTGAGCAGCAAGGTCGTGTGGAGGTTGCCGTCTCCCGCATGACCCCACGAGCAGGCCGGCAGGCCCACCCGCCTCCCAATGGCGAGCGACTCTTCGATCGCTTCCGCGAGCCGGTCGAGCGGCACCGCGATGTCCTCGCCCGCCTTGCCTCCACGCTGCGCGCCGATGACGAGCGAGAGGCCGTCCCGCCAGCGCCAGAGGGCGGCAATCTCAGAGGGGGTCTCGGGCGCATAGAGAGCGAGTGCCTCCTCGCCGAAGAGCTCGAGCAGATCAACACGGATGCGCGCTGCTTCATCCGTCGAGCCGTCCGCCTCGGCGATGACCGCGAAGGCACCCTCCGGGACCTCAGCGGGGAACGTCGCGCCCGCGTAACGCATCGTCTCGGAATCGAGGTACTCGAGTGCAGCCGCGGGGAGGCCGCTGCCGACGACGCGCTCGATCGCACCGCAGCCCGCCTTCACGCCGTCGAAGAACCCGATCACCGGCCACGCCGCCTCGGGCGCGGGCGTGAGCCGCAACCAGGCCGCCGTGATCACCCCGAGCGTTCCCTCCGAGCCGATCAACAGGCTCTTGAGGTCGTACCCCGCAACGTCCTTGCGGAGCGGCCCACCGAACCGGATCAGCTCGCCGGGCGCGACGACGGCCTCCAGCCCTGTCACCCAGGCTCCGGTGACGCCGTACTTGAATGCGTGCGGCCCGCCGGCATTCGTGGCGATGTTTCCGCCGATCTGAGACTGCTCCGCAGCGCCCGGGTCCGGCGGGAAGAGCAGCCCGCCTTCGCGGGCGATCCGCCGGAGCTCGCCGGTGCGAAGTCCCGCCTCGACCTCGATGCGCCACAGAAGCGGGTCGAACGAGCGCACTCGATCCACACGCTCGAGCGACAGGACGACGCCGCCGTCGAGCGGGACGGCTCCCGCTGCGTAGCCCGTACCACCGCCGCGTGGCACGATCGCGACCTCGTGCTCGTAGCACCAGGCGACGAGCTCGGCCACCTCATCGGCCGTACGAGGGAGGGCGACGGCGTCGGCATGGCCCCGGACTCCCCGGGCTTCGGTCTCGTCCGCGAGGTACGCAGCGGTCGGCGCGACGACCTCCGCCGCCACCGCTGCGCGCAGCTCGCGCTCGACGGACACGATCACGCTCATTGACGGAGCGTAGATGATGTCCCCCGTGCAGCCTGTTCGCTGGGGACTCCTCTCGACGGCGCGGATCAATCGAGCCGTGCTTGCGGGCGTGCGGCAGACCGATCGCGCCGAGGTGGTTGCGGTCGCGAGCCGTGAGCAACAGCGCGCGGACGACTACGCGCGCGAGCACGGGATCGAGCGCGCGCACGGGAGCTACGAGGCGTTGCTCGACGACCCCGACGTCGAGGTGATCTACGTCTCACTGCCGAACTCGCTTCATGTCGAGTGGTCGGTGCGGGCGCTCGAGGCCGGCAAGCACGTCCTCTGCGAGAAGCCGTTCGACAGGCGACCCCGCGAGGTCGAGCGGGCCTTCGATGCGGCCGACCAGGCCGGACGCCTGCTGATGGAGGCGTTCATGTACCGCCACCATCCGCAGACGAAGAAGCTGCAGGAAGTTGTGGCCGCGGGAGCGATCGGGGAGCTTCGGCACCTGCGTTCCTCGTTCTCCTTCACGCTCGACAACCCGGACGACGTGCGCCTGGCGCCCGAGCTCGACGGCGGCTCGCTGATGGATGTCGGTTGCTACTGCCTGAGCATCTCCCGTCTGCTCGCAGGTGAGCCCGAGCAGGTCTTCGGCCTGCAGCGCTCAGGCACAACCGGAGTAGACCTGGGTTTCGTGGGCGTGCTCGAGTTTCCCGGCGGGGTGCTCGGCGAGTTCCACTGCGCATTCGATCTCCCCGACGCCTCCGGGCTCGAGGCGATCGGGTCGGAGGGACAAGTGTTCGTTCCTGAGCCGTTCCGGTGTGAAGATCCGCACCTGGATCTGAACGGTGAGCGCATCGACGTCGAGGACATGGACCGTTACCAGCTCCAGGCGGAGAACTTCAGCGCCGCGATCCGGGGTGAAGCCGAGCCGCTGCTCGGTCGCAAGGACGCCGTCGGTCAGGCACGGGCGATTGACGCGCTCTACCGCTCGGCGGCAAGCGGTGCCGCCGTCTCCCTGTAACGCGCGAGCATCGCGTACGTCGCCAGGCAGATCACGCTGAGACAGAGGTACGGAACCGCGTCGCTCGTCGCGGAGGCGAGCGCGCCGCCGATCGCAGACCCGCCGGCCTGGCCCGGTGCCCACGCGATGTTCACGAGCGCGAAGGCGTAGCCGTAGTCAAGGCCGATCGCCTCCGCCTCATCGGTGACCATGGACATCGCAGGAGTCCAGAAGCTTCCGAACGCGAACCCGGCGTTGACGACGACCGCCGCGAGCAACCATGCGCTCGCCGGCCAGGGGAGGACGAAGCTGACGACGGCCGACGCGACGAGCGCGGCTCGCAGCGGGAGAAAGCGGCCGTACCGATCAGACGCATGGCCCAGCACGGGTGCCCACGCGGCCTCGATCCCGGCCATGACGAGATACGTGCCGCCGACCGCAGCCGCACCCCAGCCGAGCTCGGAGAGCCGGAGCGGTGCGAGCACGGAGAGGTTCCCGAACAGAAGGGCCGGCAGGAGAGTGAGCCAGACCCCGATCTGGACTCTGCGCACCCTCAGCGCCTGAAACAGCATTCGAAGCGGCTGTGGCTCAGCCGGGGTGGCCGCTGGAGTCGTCGACGCGACGCCTGCGAGGATGAGCGCGAGCCCTGCGACCGCGCCGAAGGCAGGCCCCGTGCCCGTGTAAGAGGCGACGGCGCCGAGCACCGGGCCGAAGAGCGCGCCGGCGATCGCCACTCCGAAGGCCGACCCGATCAGCTGCCCTCGACGCCCCGGCGGGGCGGCCGCCACCAGCCACGCAAGTGCGCCGGTCCATGAGAACGCGCTCGACATCCCCTGGAGGAAGCGAGCCAGGTCCAGGATCCAGACGGAAGCGGCCAGACCGAAGGCGACCGTCGTGACGGCCAGCAGGGACAGCCCGATCAGAACGGTCCGCTTGACGCCGAGCCGCGCGGCTGCGATCCCGCTTGGGATCCCCGCGACGAGGGCGCCGGCGGGAAACATCGCCTGCAGCACCCCCGCGCCGGCCTTCCCGAGGTCGAGCTCGCCGACGTAGTGGGGCAACAGCGGTGTCAGCGCTGCGAAGAACAGCGTGTCGACGAAGACGATCGCTCCCGTCAGGAGCAGGACGCGGCGCACTAGCGCCAGCTGGGGGTTCGCCGCTCGAGAAAGGCCCGCAGGCCCTCCTGGCCCTCCTCACCGGAGCGGAGACGCGCGGCGATCTGCGCGGCCTCGTCTCCGGGGGGATGCTCGCGGATCAGCCGTTTCGCCTCGCGGACCGCCTCGGGCCCGGCGGTGAGCAGCTCTCCAACGACGGGCTCAATCGCCTTGTCGAGATCGTCCGCGAGCTCGTGCACGAGTCCGATTCGCAGCGCTGCCGCGGCGTCGAAGCGCTCGCCCGTAAGGAAGTAGCGGCGTGCGTGCGCGCCGATCCTCGGCAGCACGAAGGGTGAGATCACTGCCGGGATGATTCCGAGCTTCACCTCCGAGAACCCGAAGACCGCGTCGGGCGCGGCGATCGCCACGTCGGCGCAGGCGACGAGCCCGGACCCTCCTCCGAGCGCGTAACCCTGCACGCGAGCGATCACGGGTGCCGGACAGCGGTCGATCGCATCGCACATCCGGTACAGGCGCATCGCGTCTTCGACGTTCTCGTCGAAGGAGAGCTCGATCGAGGAGCGCTGCCACTCGACGTCGGCGCCTGCGCAGAAGCTCTCGCCCTCCCCCGCGAGCACGACCACGCGCGCATCGCCGACGTCCACGAAGGCTTGCGTGAGCTCGGCGATCAGGCTCGCATCGAAGGCATTACGGCGCTCGGGGCGCGAAATCGTTACTCGCAGGACGTGCCCGTCACGCTCGATCCGAAGCGCGCTCACCGCGTGAGCTTAAAGTTCGGCGCATGCTACGAGGCGCGCTCGCTGCTGCGGTCACACCGTTGAAGGACGCCGGCGAGGCACTCGACGAGGACGCCGTCGCTCCGTACGTCGACTTCCTCGCCGCCGGCGGGGTCGACGGGCTCCTTGCGCTCGGGACGACCGGAGAGGGTTTCCTGCTGCCGCTCGAGCAGCGGATGCGCGCGGGGCAGCTCTTCGTCGAGGCCGCCAAGGGGCGGCTGCTCGTTGCCGTCCACTGCGGTGCTCAGTCGACCTGGGACACCGTCGAGCTCGCGGCGCACGCCGCCGACATCGGGGCGGACGGAGTCGCGGTCATGGCACCGCCCTATTTTCCGCTCGACGAGGCGGCGCTCCTAGCGCACCTGCTCGCCGCAGTGCGTGCCTGTGCGCCGACGCCCTTCTACGTGTACGAGTTCGCCGCGCGGAGCGGGTACCCGGTGCCCGTCTCCGTGCTCGAGCGGCTGCGGGAAGCTGCGCCGAACTTCCGCGGCTTGAAGGTGTCTGACGCCCCCTGGGAACGGTTCGCGCCCTATCTGCTCGAGGGGCTCGACGTGTTCGTCGGCCCGGAAGCTCTGATCGGGCAGGGGATCGCCGGCGGCGCAGTGGGAGCGGTCTCGGCGCTCGGCTCTGCGTTTCCGGAGCTCGTCGCGGCAGCGGTGCGCAATCCGGAGGCCGCGAACCTCGGGCCCGTCCGGGCCGCGATGGAGCGCTTCCCCCTTCAGGCCGCGGCGAAGGTCGTGCTCGCGCGGCGCGGTGTCCCGGTCGGCCCCGACGTCCGCCGTCCACTGCGGACGCTGACAGACGAGGAGCGGGAGGAGCTCGAGTCGTGGCTCGGATCGTCATTGCCGGCGCTGGTGCCGTAGGCGCATCGATCGCGTACCACCTCGCCCTTCTCGGGGCGCGCGACGTCGTGCTCGCAGACAGGGCCGAGATCGCCTCGGGCGCGACGGGCAAGGCGATGGGCGGGTTCCGGCAGCAGTTCTCCAGCGAAGCGGAAGTCAGGCTCGCCCAGGAGAGCGCGAAACTCTTTCGCGAGCTCGGGCCGCCGCTCTTCGAAGCAGTCGGTTACCTGTTTCTGGCGACGACGGACGCGGGCTGGGAGCGCCTGCGGCAGCGCGCCGAGATGCAGGCCAGCCTGGGCGTGCCTGTCGAGGTGGTCGACGCCGCTCGCGTGCGTGGACTGCGCACCGACGATGTGGTCGGCGCCGTCGCGTGCTGGGAGGATGGCGTTGCGGAGCCTGCGGCGATCACGCACGAACTCGTGCGCCGCGCGGGCGAGCTCGGCGTCGAGGTACGAGAGCGAACCGACGCACGCGAGCTAATGCGAGATGTGCTCGTGATTGCCTGCGGCGCCGCATCGCCGGAGCTGTGTCCGCAGCTGCCCATCCGTCCGCTGTGCCGGCAACTCGTCGACGTTGGGCCGATCGATGACCTTCCGGCTGACCTGCCGATGACGATCGAGGACGAGACGACATTCCACTTCCGGCGCCGTGGAGAGACGCTTCGGCTCGCAATGACGGAGCCCGCGCCGCGCTGGACCTCCGACGAGGTGGTGGACGACGCTCTTGTCGAGGACTGGCGCGCGAGGCTGGCGCATCGCTATCCGCCTGCGGCGGGGGCGCCTGTCGTGCGCGCCTGGGCGGGCTTGTACGACATGACGCCGGACGCGCACCCCATCATCGGGCCGGTCGAAGACGGCCTCTATGCCGCGTGCGGCTTCTCCGGGCACGGCTTCATGCAGTCGCCGGCCGTGGGACTGGCCGTCGCAGAGGAGCTCCTGCACGGGACCTCGGAGCTCGACCTCTCTCCTTACCGCCTCGAGCGCTTTAGCGACGAGGCCGTGTTTCCGGAGACTCTTGTCCTCTAAGCGGCGGACCAATCACCGGGGAGGCCAAAAGACGAAGGGGAGGATCACGCCGACGGGGGCAGCCTGGCGATCAGTGCTTTGACCCGGCGGAGGAGGTCTGCCTCCTCGTGCCCGAAGTCGTCGAGATAGGAATGCAGCGCGGCATGGAGGAGCCGGAGCTCCTCGTCGCTCAGTTCGATCGTGTGCACTTGTGCCCCTTCCAGTGATGTTGTCGATCTTCACCGTCGACGCGGTAAACGCCGGAGCTGCGGATAACGACGTTCACCTCCTCGTGCCGGGACTTGGCCTCGTCGTGCTCGTGCCCCTCGGCCGCCGGCGGGAGCTCGATCCAGTTGATGCCGAACGCCTGGACGCCCA
>WNGA01009567.1_pt1 | contig 23496 bp, 21 predicted proteins | sample 5400061 | NCBI WGS metagenome assembly WNGA01 (sample SAMN13153366, study PRJNA577476) | soil metagenome | isolation source: 100 cm soil or saprolite under grassland replicate 2 | place: USA:California | collected 2016-06-15
CGAAAGCGTGCTACAAGGGCGGCCCCCTCGACGAGCGGACGGCCCGGCTCGTCAAGCTCGGAATCGCCGTCGGCGCACAGGCGGAGGGAGCCGTGCGCTCGCATGCGCGCCGCGCGCTCAGCGAGGGCGAGAGCCGTGACCAAGTGCGCCACGTCGGCCGGCTTGCCTTGACGACGATCGGCTTCCCGCACACGATCGCCGGCCTCAGCTGGAAGAAGAGGTGATCGAAGCCGCGAAGTGACACGACGAACGGGCCGGCCACCCAGCCACCTTCTGGGGTGTGGCCGCCGACGAACTCAAGAAGGTCTCCGGCGGGAGCGCCGGCCTCCGGGTCACCGCCGGTTGGACACGTGGCCACGACGACGCCCTAGCCGAATTGGGAGCCCTCCAGCCGGGGAGTTCGTGCCGTGTTTGTGCATGGCGACCGCGCTCGTGTGCTCCTCGCCGTCTCCGCCCCGTTCGTCTATGCGCTGACCGCGCGGAGCGAATCGGCACCCACGGTACCCGCTGAGGAACGGTGCGTGGCTCCTTGCTGGCGGTGCGGCCCGGGCATGGTCAAGATGGCGGTTGCTCTGGCGCTCCCAGTGCGTACGGGGAGCCGAAGGGCTAGACCACGATCAGTCCCGCAACCCGCGTGGCCTCTCCTCGGATGCTTGGTCGAGAAGCACCCTCTTGTGTTCGACGATCTGCCGGGCGACGTCCGCAAGCCGCAGGTTGCGGTCTCGCGCGGCGCGCTGGATCCGGCGGAAGGCCTCTGCCTCGGAGAGATGGAGCGCCTCCATGAGCACGCCCTTGGCGCGCTCGACAAGTTTTCGGTGCTCGAGCGCCTCCTGGGCACGGTCGACCTCTGCCTCGAGCGCCTCGAGCTCCGCGTGTCGCGCAGCGGCAAGCCGGATCGCCGCATCGAGCTCCCTTTCGTCGACAGGCTTCGTCAGGTAGGCGCCAACGCCGCTCTCTATCGAGCGATCGACCAAGCCTGGATCCTCGACGCCGGTCACCACGACCACGGGCCGGCGGAGACCTTCGGCCGCGAGCCGGCGGGCAGCAGCGAGCCCGTCGAGGCGAGGCATGTCGACGTCGAAGAGGTAGAGGTCGGGAAGCGCGGTCCGCGCCTCCTCGATCGCCTGCTCGCCGTCGTAGGCGGGGCCGACCGGCTCGTGGCCCAGCGCGCGGAGGCGCTCGACGAGGCCGAGTCCGATCACCGGATCGTCCTCAGCGATAAGGATGCGCATCGACCGTCCCCTCGAAGGTGACCTCGGCTCGCGTTCCCCCACCCGGTCGTGACCCGAGGGTGAAGCGCCCGCCCAGCCCCTGCTCCACGACCTGGCGCACGAGCTGGAGGCCGAGCCCCGGAGGGCTGCCGTCGGGGCCACCGCCGGCGTCCTCGATCCGAAGTCGGAGCGGTCGTCCTCGCTCGAGCCGCACGGTGACCGGCGGGCGACCGTGCTGGACGGCGTTCGCGATGAGCTCGTTGGCGACCACCCCGACCTTCTGCGCGACTGCGGCGTCGAGGTCGATCGCATCGGCTTCGACGATGGCTCCGGGGTCGACGGCCCGAGCGACGGCTCTCAGGACCGCCCCTGCCCCCACGGCTCCGCCGCGGGCCTCGGCGAGCAGCCGGTGCACCGCGGCGATGCTGCGGATGCGGACGGCGGTGTCGTCGAACGCGCGCCCGCCTTCGCCCTCCGGGCGGGCGAGCAGCAGGAGATCGGCGACCGTCTGGAGGCTGTTCTTGACGCGGTGGTGGGCCTCGGCGAGAAGGCTGTGCTCGAGCTCCGCGCGAGGGCTCGCCTCCGCTCGCGCCTCCGCCTCGCGCGCCGTCGCACGCGCGAGCGCGAGCGCGAGCACGACTGCGACGGCGAGGAGGAGGGCTCGCATAGCCACGGCCCCCAGCGGAAGGGGCGCGGGAGCGATGGCCATCGCGACCGCGAAGGCAACCGCAGCGAGGCCGAGCCAGAGCGCCCGCCTCCAGCCGACCTGGACGGTGGCGATGAAGGGAAGGACGAGGAAGAGCAGGAGATCGAAGTTCTCGTGCGCTCCCGCGACGATGATGAGCAGGGCGACGAAGGCGATCAGCCCGCCCGACCAGAGGTCGAGGAGGAGCTGCCCTCGCGCCGCAGCGAGCCAGCGTCGCCAGGGGACGGCCATCGCGACGGTGTGGGCGAAGGCGGCGGCGAGAAGGAGGCCTAGGAGGAGAGGCCGCTGGTCGCGCCCAAGGCCGAGCAGGAGCCCGGTGAGGGCGGCGGTGATGGAGAGCCAGCCGAGCCAGAAGCCGGCGCGCACCGCCCGCCAGCGGAACTCGAGCTCGAGCTCAGCGTGAGATACCGACACCTGCCTCGATGGTAGCGGCGTGCCTCTGCTACCTTGATCGCGCGGCGTTCGCGACGACGCCGCGCGAGGTCACGGTCGCCTCACTGCGCTACCGACGCGCTTTCGTGGAAGTGAGGCCATGACCGGACAGATCGCCGCACTTGCCCGCCTTCTGGATTGCGACGGGCCCATTCGCGTACATCGCCGGGTGGCCTCAAGCGATCAAGGAGGTTCGCTCGTGAACGTATTCGAGCTCCGTATCCGTGGATCGAGCGACTCGGCCAGCCTGGCCGCCGTGCGCGAGCAGCTGCTCGTCTTCCCCGAGGTACGCGACGTTCGTCCTACCCCCTGGCTCGATACCGTCGCCGTCGTCTGCGAGGGAGACCGCCGGGCGCCAGCCAAGTGGGCCTGGACGCTCCAGGCGGCAGGCTACGAGGTCGAGCGTACGGAAGAAGGATGGCCGCTCGAGCGGGAGCCGGACGCGGCGGCCTGAGCGGATGCCGAGCCGGTGGAGGAACGAGGACGACGCGCTCCTTGCCCGCTTATACGGCGCCGGGGTCACGCGGCGGGAGGTCGCGACGCGCCTGGGCCGCTCGGAGGACGCGGTCGATGCCCGCAGGCGCGCCCTCGGCATCCCCGCGCGTCGCAGGACGCGACCCTGGTCGTCTGCCGAGGACGCGCTCGTCCGCGCGGCGACCACCGCGAGCGTCCCCGCCTCCGAGCTCGCGGCGCGGATCGGGCGGCCCTCCGAGGCGGTGCGACGACGAAGGCGGGAGCTCCGCCTCGCCGCCATGGCCGCGAGCCGGCGCTACAGCGCGCTCGAGGACGATGCCCTGTGCAGGGCTTGGCTCGACGGCGGCGACCTCGACGCGCTCGCGGCCGAGCTCGGCCGCTCGCCCGAGAGCGTGCGCCTGCGCGCCCGCGCCCTCGGCCTCCACAACCCCAAGCGCCGCTTGCGGTGGCTTCCCGGCGAGGATCTCCTGCTCCGGCAGGCGTACGGACGCGGCCTCACCTGCACGGCCATCTCCACCGATGTGCTTCCCGGCCGAAGCGCCGGCGCGATCGCCGCCCGCGCCCGCAAGCTCGGCCTCGCCGTCTACGGGAGGATCTGGAGCGCGGACGAGGACCGCCGCCTCGTGGACCTGGCCGCCGAGCGAACGCCGCTCGAAGAGGCGGCCGCGCTCCACTTCCGCACGCCGGAGGCCGTTCGGCGCCGCGCCCGCAAGCTCGGCCTCAAGCCATTCCCGGTAGCCGCCCACGAGCACGCACACCGGCGCTGGCGACCCGACGAGGACGCGCTCCTCCGCCGCCACGCGAGCCTCGACCCGGGCTCGCTCGCGCGCCTGCTCGGACGCTCCGACCACGCGGTTCGCCGTCGGCTTGCCGCTCTCGGCCCGCGCCGCGGTCGCGAGCGCTCCCCCCACTACGAGCTTGGCGCCTCTGCGGGCCTGAACCCCGCCGAGCGACGTGAGCTCGCGGGAGGAAGCGCTCGGCGCCTCCTGTCCCTCTCCCGCCGGCTCGGCCGCTCGCCCGGCGCGCTCAAACGGATGGCTCTCGAACCCGACCCAACCGGAGTGGCCGGCCGGCGGTGACGCCGGCGAGCTGGCTCACATCCGGCTGGATCGACGTCGCCCTCACGGCGGCGTGGTCCCTCCTCGTCTTCGCCGTCGCGACGTGGGTCTGGAGGAGGCCGAGCGGTGACTGACTTCCTCGCCGGATGCGCCCAGATGGGCACTCGCTCGGCTTCCATGTCGCGTGGGGCGCACAAATGCGGTCAGGCGGCAGCTTTGTATCGTGTAGTAGGCCGCCGAGGGTCGTGGCGTTGAACCGACGCGGCGGTGGAGAGATCGCTTCGCGGCAAGGGTTCGTCGACTGAGGTCGGCGGTCGCAGCTCGAGCGCGCGATGCGGACGGTGCTGGTTGTAGTGGCAGGCGTAGATGCGGAGGACTGTGTCGAGCTGGCGACGACCGAAGATCAGGATCCGGTCGAGGCACTCCCGGCGCACGCTGCCGACCCAGCGCTCGGCGTAGGCGTTGGCGTTTGGCGCCTGGATGGGTGTGCGGATGATGCTGATCCCGTCGCTGCGAAAGATCGCGTCGAAGGCGCGGCTGAACTTCCTACCGCGGATCAGGAGCAGCATCCGCTGTTGTCGGTCATCGAGTTCGATCAGCAGGTTGTGTGCCTGCTGCGTCATCCACGCCGTATTCGGGTTGGTCTTGCAGGCGACGAACTCGATCCGGCGTGTCGCGAGCGAGATGAAGAAGAAGCACGTACAGTCGCTGCGGCCAGACGGGCTCGACCGTCAAGAAATCGCAGGCGAGCGTCGTCGCCGCGTGCTGGCGGAGAAATGATCGCCAGCTTGTCTGCGCTCGCTGCGGCGCCGGCGGCACGCCTTCGCGCGCCAGTGCCTTCCGCACAGCAGTTGCGGAGGTGCTGATTCCGAGTTTGCCGGCAAACGACAACGTAAAGCGACAAGCAGCGCACTTTGTGCACCCCACGCGCTTAAGCCTCCGCGACCTCGGCCCCCTTCTCGAGCGCCTCCACGACTCACCTCAGCTCCCCCTGTCGCCTGAGAGCTTGCGGTTGCGAACGCTAGATGCAGGGATCTTCTTGGCTCGGATAGGAATCGAGCGGGATGTGCCTCAGGGGCCGCGCGTGACACGCCATGCCGTTCTGCTCGATCTGCAGGCACATCAGTTCCCGCTCGGTCAAGGGCGCTCCGAGCATCTGTTTGAGCCTGATGGCGTCCATCCGCTCTTCCATCCCCGCAGCATCGAACGTGCTCACCGTCGCTCTTCGCACAATTTCGAGTCGATCCACCTGCGTCGCCCCTGTTCTCATCGGCACGGCCGAAGCGGAACCTGAGTCAACGATCCTTGCAGGGGCCTCGGACGACTCCCCCCTTCCGGTTGCGCTTGGCGAGGGGCCTGTCCTCGGGGCCGGACCGACGTGTCAGAGCGCCCCTCCTGCGTCGCTCCGGTTTTCCCGCAAATAGCGGGTGTTCCAGTTTGCCGGGTTCTCACCTGGGCGAGTAGAATCGGCCCCGAGGAGGCGGTTTCACGTGGCCCCGCGGAGGCTCTGCGGTGGACGCTGATTTCTGGGGATGATCGCCCTCGCCTTCGGGCTCGTGATCGCCGTCGTCATCTACGCGTTCGGGACGACGTCGGGCGCTCACATCAATCCTGCTGTCACGTTCTCCTTGGCCGTCACGGGCCGCTTCCCCTGGCGCGAGGTGACCCCGTATGTGATCGCCCAACTGGTCGGCGCATTCGGAGGTGGGCTCCTGATCGTGGCCGCCTTCGGAACGGACGCCGTCGATCTAGGAGGAGCAGGATCGACGAATCTCGCCGACGGTGTCAGCTACGGCTCCGGCATCGTGGCCGAGGCGCTCGCCACCTTCCTTCTCGTCGCCACGATCATGGCGCTCGCGGTCGATCGGCGCGCCCCGGGCGGCTGGGCCGGGCTCATGATCGGATTGTCGGTGACCTGCGCGATCATCGTCATGGGCCCCTTCACCGGAGGGTCGCTGAACCCGGCCCGCACCTTCGGTCCCTATCTGACCACGTCCCTCTTCGGAGGCGATACAACCTGGAGCGAGTTCCCGCTCTACGTGATCGGCCCGTTGATCGGCGGAGCGGTGGCCGCCTTGACCTACGACCGCGTTGCGCGGCCCGACCTGGTCGAGCCTGTCGCGGAGACCCAGGGCGCGCAGGGGGAGGTCGTTGGTCGCCGGCGCGAGAACGCGGAGGGCGCTCCGAGCGAGGCGCAGGGTACCCAGGGCGAGGTGACCGGCCGAGGTCGCTGAACCCCGCGGACTGCGAAGGGATCTCACCGAGAAGGAGGTGAATGAGGCGAGCGACGACCAGTACTGAAGAGCCGGAGGCGCGTCGAGCGCCTAGGCCAAGAGGAAAGGAGCACTATGGCCGACAACAGAGGAGTTGCGTACATCGAGCCGGGTAAGGTCGAGGTTCAGAACATCGACTTTCCCGAGTTCGTGCTCAAGGACGGGCCGGGAGTCAATCCGGCGAACGTAGGCCGCAAGGCCGAGCACGGCGTCATCGTCAGGATCGTCGCGACGAACATCTGCGGCAGCGACCAGCACATGGTTCGCGGCCGGACGACCGCGCCGGAAGGGCTCATCCTCGGGCACGAGATCACGGGCGAGGTGATCGAGGTCGGCCGCGACGTCGAGTTCATCAAGAAGGGCGACCTCGTCTCCGTCCCCTTCAACATCGCCTGCGGCCGTTGCCAGAACTGCAAGGAGCGCAGGACTGGCATCTGCCTCAACGTCAACCCGGACCGCCCTGGTTCCGCCTACGGGTACGTCGACATGGGCGGCTGGGTGGGCGGCCAGGCCGAGTACGTGTTGGTTCCGTACGCGGACTTCAACCTGCTCAAGTTCCCCGACAAGGAGCAGGCCATGGAGAAGATCCGTGACCTGACCATGCTCTCGGACATCTTCCCGACCGGCTTCCACGGCGCCTACACGGCCGGCGTCGGCCCCGGCTCGACCGTGTACGTGGCCGGCGGGGGTCCAGTCGGGCTCGCCTGCGCCCACGCGGCTCAGTTCCTCGGCGCGGCGGTGGTGATCGTCGGCGACATGATCCCCGAGCGACTGCAGCAGGCCAAGAGCTTCGGCTGCGAGGTGATCGACCTGACCACGGACGTCCCGCTTCCGGACCAGATCGAGCAGATCCTCGGCGTTCCCGAGGTCGACGCGGCCGTCGATTGCGTCGGCTTCGAGGCACGCGGACACGGTGCGGACTCAGACACCGAGGCGCCCGCCACGGTTCTGAACTCCATCATGGAGGTCGCGCGGGCCGGGGCGAGTCTCGGCATCCCGGGCCTGTACGTCACCGGCGATCCGGGCGGTGTGGACGAGAGCGCCAAGGTCGGGTCGCTCAGCATCCGCATCGGGTTGGGCTGGGCCAAGTCGCACGTCATGACGACCGGCCAGTGCCCGGTCATGATGTATCACCGCAAGCTGATGCAGGCGATCCTCCACGACAAGGTGCAGATCGCGAAGGCAGTCAACGCGACCGTCATCACCCTTGACGAGGCCCCACAGGGGTACAAGGACTTCGACAAGGGGGCCGCGAAGAAGTTCGTGTTCGACCCCCACGGGTCGATCGGATAGCGCTCTATCCCTCGGCAGGCCGTGCCCCAGCGTACGACCGGTCGGGGAGAGAGGTTAGAGGCCAGGAGCCGCTGGCTCTTGGCCTCGCCTCCGTAGGGGAGGCGCCTCGCTCGACCGGGCGCCGCGGCGTCCGCCCAGGCGCTCGCCCTCCTCGGCGTGCACTGCATGACGCTCGCGAACAACCACGCCTCGACTTCGGGCCGACGGCACTTCCTCAAGTCGGCTGGGATCGCGTGGGTCGGGGTGGGCCCGATCTCGGCCAGGCCCGCGCCCCCGCGTGCTCGAGGCGGGCGGCTATCAGGCTCGAGTTCGCGCACACGCGCCTCGCCGACCGGCGACGACTTCGCGTGGGTACGGCGCCGCTTCCGCGAGGCCTGCGCGGCGCTCGGGACCGAGGTGGCCGAAGAGGACGGCCGCCTCGTCGCTCGGTGGCGTTAGGCCTTCCGCGCCTTCTTCCGCTTCTCGATTCTCGCGGCCCCCGCGGACGGGGTGAAGATGCTCGTATGGCCGTCCTCCCAGCGGATTCGGAAGCGCGCCGGTTGGTCCTCGAGCACCTCCTCGATCACGCCTCTGCGCATCGGTTGGGTAACCCGTTCCGACTCGACGACGATCAGGTCTCCTACTCGTGCCGTCATTCCCTGCTCACCTCCCGAGGGCGACTCAAACCGACTCTAACTCTGCGATCATGAACGCGAGAGGGAGGTCGCGGTGGCAACGGACGACCTGACCCGCGTGCTCGACGAGGCGGGGGCGCGCTATGAGCTCCTCGCGCACGTACGCACCGAGACCGCGGTCGCCGAGGCGGAGGCGCTCGGCATCGCGTCCGCGGACGTCGCGAAGACCCTCGTCGTAAGCACTCCGGAGGGCTACGTGCGGGCGGTGCTTCCCGCCTCGGAGCGGATCGACCTGCGGAAGCTGCGCAAGGTCAGCGGCGGCGGCAAGAAGAAGGTCCACCTCGCGTCCGAGGAGCAGCTGGTGCGAGACTTTCCCGAGTTCGACCTGGGCGCGGTGCCCCCGATCGGCGGAGGCCGACGCGACCCGGTCGTCGTCGACAGCCGCTTGGCCGAGCGCGACTCGCTCGTACTGGAGGCGGGGTCGCACGAGGAGTCAGTGCGCATCTCGACCGGCGATCTCTTGCGCGTCAGCGAAGCTGAGGTCGCGGACATCTGTGTCGACTAGCCTGTCCTGCCTACGGAGTGTGAACCGCGTCGGATGCGCAGATTCGGTCTCAGGCGGCCAGGCCCAAAGTCTCGGGCGCGTGAGCTCGCTAGCCTCTCGAGCACGTCACTCGCGCAAACTCCCTGCAAGTGACCGTGCCTTCCCCGATCCGGGCCTGCCCTATCTTCTCACGCCCCGTAGTACTCGGTGATGGGGGGCAGAGGTCGCCGACCACAACGTCCGGTCCGGGTGGGAGGCCGCCAGCGGCCGCCCTCGATGCTCACGGTGAAAGAGGTACGATGAACACAGCCAACGAGCCAAGTCGCGCCTCCGCCCTGGGGGCAGGCCTCCTGTGGCCTCTGCGACGGCGGCCCTTCTTTCCTCGTTGCGACCGTGGCTCGGTTGATATCGCCCGTGCACTCGAGCGACGGAAAGGAGAGAACACGCAATGCGCAAGCTTCTCGCACAGCTGTCGCGATAGTTGGGGCTCGGTCCGAAAAAGAGCTGATCAGGCGCTCGCCTGAGTCCCCGCGGCTCGAGGCGATCGTCTTGCGGGCAACCCCAACTGGGAGGACCCCATGGCAGCAAAGCCGAAGAAAGGTCATGCGCCGAAGCTGATCGCTCCCGCTGCACAGGCGCGGATGCCCAGCCTCAAGGCGAAGATACAGAAGAAAACTTCGCGCGGTAAGTAGGGCGTGGTCGCCCTGCGGGCCCTAGGAGGCCGGGGCCAGCCGTTTCAGCTCAGGAAGGTGAGGCAGAGGTGGCAAAGGTTCTCTGTGTCCTGTACGACGATCCTGTTGACGGGTATCCGAGGTCGTACGCTCGAGACGCGATTCCCAGGATCGAGCGCTACTACGATGGTCAGACCACGCCGACCCCCGAGCGGATCGACTTCGAGCCGGGTGAGCTTCTAGGCAGCGTTTCCGGAGAGCTCGGGCTGCGGCGGTTCCTCGAAGAGCGCGGCCACGCGTTTGTTGTCACGTCGGACAAGGACGGGCCGGACTCGGTCTTCGAGCGAGAGCTCCCGGACGCTGAGATCGTCATCTCCCAGCCGTTCTGGCCTGCCTACCTGACGGCGGAGAGGATCGCGAAGGCGCCGGGGCTGAAGCTGGCTGTCACGGCGGGGATCGGCTCGGACCACGTTGATCTGGAAGCGGCGAGCGAGCGCGGGATCACCGTCGCCGAGATCACCTATTCCAACAGCATCAGCGTGTCCGAGCATGTGGTGATGATGATCCTGTCGCTGGTGCGCAACTACATCCCGTCCTATCAGTGGGTCGTCAAGGGCGGATGGAACATCGCCGACTGCGTCGCCAGGTCATACGACCTCGAAGGAATGCAAGTCGGGACAGTCGCTGCCGGCCGGATCGGTTCCGCTGTACTCAGGCGGCTGAAGCCGTTTGAGGTGGGACTGCACTACACCGATCGGCACCGACTCCCGGAGGAGGTCGAGCGCGAGCTCGGCGTGACCTACCACCCGGACGCCGAGTCGATGGTGCGTGTCTGCGACGTGGTCACGATCAACGCGCCCCTCCATCCTGAGACCGAGCACCTGTTCGACGACGCCCTCATCGCCAAGATGAAGCGCGGCGCGTACATCGTCAACACCGCCCGAGGAAAAATCTGCGACCGCGATGCGATCGCGCGGGCGCTGGACAGCGGCCAGCTCGCCGGGTATGCCGGAGACGTCTGGTTCCCTCAGCCGGCTCCCAGGGATCATCCCTGGCGGTCGATGCCCCACCACGGAATGACGCCACACATGTCGGGGTCGTCTCTGTCCGCGCAAGCCCGCTATGCGGCCGGAGTGCGCGAGATCCTGGAGTGCTGGTTTGATGGTCGTCCGATACGCGAGGAATACCTGATCGTCGATCGCGGCACGCTAGCGGGCGCCGGCGCTCATTCGTACAGCGCCGGCGACGCCACCGGCGGCTCCGACGAAGCAGCACGCTTCAAGGATCGCTAGCCCGACGAGCGGCAGCGCGCCCACTCTCCCACTCGGTTGAAGCGCAGCAGCACCCGCGCACGAAATCCCCATCGGCGGCCGGGCTACCTGGGGTCAGCGAGTTAGTTGACTATCGAGACAACGAGTGCTGGAAGGGTCCGCGGTCCTCATCTCGTTGGCGGGCGGCGGCTGGGTGTTTGTGCAGGTTGGAGCGTAGGAGTAGTGGCGCTCGAGCGGAGCTTAGGGTCGCCCCAGTCGCCGCCCGTCCCACCCACGATCTCGATCAAGTCGCCCTTGACGATCGGGGGGCCCGGCTCCGGAGTGGTGCCACGGAGCGTGTAGAGGCAGAGATGTGCTTCACGGGCCGTCGCCTCCGTAGAAATCACCTTGCGAGTTGCGAGAAATCTGGCTGAGTTGCGGGCGGCAAAATGCGCTGGTTCTCGAGGTTCTTGGGTCGGGCCTAGCTATTCCGAGGCCAATGCGCCCCGGCGCTCGTCCGGGCTTCGATGGCCGCCCGGAGCTTCGCCCGGTCGGTGGTGGGGATGCGAAACCTGATCGCGGCGCAGGCGGTGCAGAGGGCTTGGCCCGAGGAGAGGATCACCGTTACCCGGGAGTTCTGGCACTCCTCACAGAGCTGATCCTCGAGGGGGTCGGGCACGTGGCTCTCCACCCATCCGAGTCTAGCCCGGCTTCCAGCCGCCAGTAAGGCGCGTGAGGCGGGCGACCAGCCCAAGCTCGGGGTCGAGGTGAAGAGCTCGTCGCGGCCGCCGGCGTCTGCCCGACCTGCGTCGGGGGTCGACGTGGAGTCTCACCCCGTGCTTCCGCCCCGGCAGCGGGTCACCCACGGCTTCCCGGCGGCACCCTTCGCGCGGGCGCTCCGGCGCGCATGCCATCCCGCGAGGAGCGTGCCCATCTCCTCCAAGTGGCACAGTCAGCCGGTGTTGCACTGATGCGCTATCGTCCGGGCCCCAGGCTCTTCTTCGCTCGTCCTCGATGTTTCCTACTGGTTCGAGTAAGCCGTGCGCTCCAAGCCGACTCGCTCCTCACGGTCTTTTTCGCCCCAGTGAGTCAGCGGCGCTTCAAGTGGATCAGTGCGGGAGCCCGCTGACTAGTTCCACTTGGAGGGTCCTAGTCCAGGCGGCGGTCGCAACGCTCGCGGTCAGGAACCGCGTCTCCCCGAGCGATACCTCGGAGCTCGTGCGCGAGCTGTTCGGCGCCGAGCTCTCGACGGGCCCAGGCGATCGTGAGCCGCGCCGGCGAGGCGCTCAGAGCACCCTAGGCACAACCGGTGAATTCTTGGAGAACGCCGCTGTTAGGCGGCGTCCTGCTCGGCGGTCTCGGCGCGGAAGGGGAGCAGGTGGGCGGGCGCGGGCGAGCGCAGATAGTCGATTACGGCGCGCTCGCCCCGCAGACAGGGCAGGAGGGTCTTCCAGGAGGAGAGGTGCTCGGGGCGATGGAAGTCGCCGCTGGCCACCACGGGGCTGTGCTGCGAGGCGACCCGGCTGTAGAGATTGCCTGGTTGAAGAGCTCGACGCGGTCGACGAGGGGTGCGAAGCGGCTCCACTCCCGCCAGAAGCGGCGCGTCGTGTTGCGCGGGATCGCGTCGCCCTTCTGACCGTGCGGATGCGCGGCGATGAGCGCGGCGCCGGCCTCGCGCGCCGCACCGAGGGCCTCGAAGATCCCCGTGTCGAGCGGAACGAAGGCGCGCAGGCCGACGGCGACGGCATGCGCCGCGTTGTTCGGGTCGAGGTCGTTGTACGTGAGCTCGAGCCCAGGGACGAGCAGCATCCCGTAGCGGGTGTGTGCCCGCTCGGCCTCCCGGTCGATCGCGGCAACGTAGGCATCGAAGTTCCCGGAGTCGACGAGGGTGCGACCGTCCCGGGCTCGCTGCTCCACAAACCACGGGTCGTCGCTCGGGAGCGCGTGGTCGGTCACGCAGAGGACGTCGAAGCCGGCTCGACCGTAGAGATCGACCAGCTCCCGGAGGGAGAGCGTTCCGTCGCTCCACGTCGAGTGGGCGTGGAGCTCGCAGAGGAGCGACCGCCGACGGACTCACGCGCTCATGCCTCCAGTCTCGCCGCGCCCGCCGCTTCGGTGGGAAACCGGATGGTGAAGGTGAGGAAAAGCGTTGGTCCTCGCACCGCTTCGCGGTTCGTCCGCAACCGCCAGCGGGGAGGGGGCGGGCTTCGTCCAGAGGCGTTCGCCGAGCCCGGTGCTTTAGGATTCCCGCGCGGCGTGGGGCGGCGCGGGGCTCGCCGCGATCTCTTGGTTGCAGGGAGGCGGGTCACGAATGGCAAGGATCGAGCACTTGGCGGAGGGTGTGCGGCTCGGGGAGCTCCGGGAGATACGGGTGGGGGTGATGCCGTCCGAGGTCGAGTCGCCCGTCGGGGTCATCCTCGCCGCCGGGACGGGCTCGCGTCTGGGCGTCGGTTCGAAGGCGCTCGCGCGAGTGGCAGGGGTCACGCTCCTCGAGCGGGCCGCCAGCACCTTGCGCGCGGTCGGGATCGAGGAAATCCTCGTCGTCGTCGGCCACGAGAAGGAGCGCGTTCGCGAGTTTGCGCGCGAGCGCGACCTCGGTGTTCGGCTGGTCGAGAACGGCGACTTCGGTCTCGGCAACGGCTCCTCCGCCCTCGTCGGCTCGCGCGCGGCCGGACGCCGCTTCCTCCTCGCCATGGTCGACCACGTCGTCAACCCGGAAGCGCTGCAGCGCCTGCTCCGGAGCGAGGAGGCCTTCGCGCTCGCCGTCGACTCGCGTCCTCGCTTTTGCGACGTGGACGAGGCCACCAAGGTGCGGACGCAGGGAGGCCGCGTTCTGGCCGTCGCGCGTGAGCTGGAGGTCTGGGAGGCGGTCGATGCCGGGCTCGCCCTCTGCGATGCCGAGGTCGCCGAGGTGGCGGAGCGCAGCCTCGCCGCGGGGGAGCAGAGCTGGAACGCCGTCAAGCGGCGCTGGCTGGAGGAAGGCGGCGAGATCGAGGCCGTCGACCTCGAGGGTCTCTTCTGGATCGACGTCGACACCCCGGCCGACCGGCGCCGCGCCGAGCGCGCGCTCGTCTCTCTGGCCGCCCGCAAACCGCTGGACGGGCCAGTCTCCCGCCTCGTCAACCGCCGCCTCTCCACGCCGATCTCGCTCCTGCTCCTGCGCGCACGGGTCTCGCCGGGCGCGGCGACCGTAGCCACCTTCCTCTTCGCGCTCGCCGCCGCGGCGGTGCTCGCGCTCGGGGTCGTGTGGGCGGCGGCGCTCGTCGTCGGCGGGATCCTTGTCCAGCTGACGTCAATCCTCGACGGGGTGGACGGCGAGATCGCCCGCGCCTCGCTCCGCGAATCGCCACTCGGGGGCTTCCTCGACTCGGTGCTCGACCGGGCGGCCGACGCCGCCGTGCTCGCCGCGCTGGCGGTCGCCGCGGGCCTGGACGGGACGACCTGGCCCCTCCTGGCGGCCGCGCTCTTCGGCTCCCTCATGACCCCGTATGTGAAGGCGGCCTACGAGGCCGCCTACCGCCGCGCCCTCCCGCGCCCGATCTCGCCGATCAACGCCGGGCGCGACGTGCGCCTCCTCGTCGCCTCCCTCTCGGCAGTCGCGCTCCAGCCCCTCTGGGGCCTCGTCGCGCTCGCGGTCTTGGCGAACGCCGAGGCCGTGCAGCGCTTCGTCGGCGCCGCCCGGGCGCGCTAGCGCGACTTTAGGGACGGCGGGGCGCCCGCGAGGGACGGAGGCCGCGCGCGGGGCGGGATCGGCGCTCAGGTTGTGCATGACCTACGCTGCCCGCTTGGGCGGTGCCAGCTCGGCCGGCCGCGTCTCACGGCACCAACGCAAGGAGCCACGTCATAGGACACACACCCCGGCAGCAGCGATGCCAGCGAGCAGCAGGACTGCACACCGGGATCGCCTGGCGGCACCTGCCGCTCGAGCTCGGCTTCGGCTCGGGCTCGACCTGCTACCGCCGTCTCGATGAGTGGCAGCGGGCGGGCGTCTGGGAGCGGTTGCACAGACTGCTCCTGCGCGAGCTGCGCGCCGCGGGGGAACTCGAGTGGTCGCGGGCGGTCGCCGACTCGAGCCACGTGCAGGCGAAAAAGGGGGCTCCGCGACAGGCCCGAGCCCGGTTGATCGAGCCAGAAAAGCTCCAAGCACCACCTCTTGGTCGACGCGAGCGGGATCCCGCTCGCCTGGTCGCTCACCGGCGGCAACCGCAACGACGTCACCCCAGCCGATCCCGCTGCTCGACGCGGTGCCCGCGGTCGGCGGTCGCGTCGGTCGCCCTCGCCAGCGGCCCGAGCGCCTGACCGCCGACCGGGCCTACGACCACCGGCCGCAGCGGCGCGAGCTGCGCAAGCGGGGGATCAGGGCCGAGATCGCGCGTCGCCACACAGGCCACGGCTCGGGGCTCGGCCGCGTCCGCTGGATCGTCGAGCGCACCTTCGCCTGGCTGCACCACTTCAAGCGACTGCTCGTCCGCTTCGACCGCTGCGCCGAGATCCACGAGGCCTTCCTCGGACTCGGCTGCTGCCTCGTCTGCTACCGACGACTCAGGAACTCATTGTGATTCGAGTTCTAAGGCGTGCGGGCATGCGGATCCTCCACCGTCGTGAAGCGCAGTTTCGGGCTCGTTACGACTGAACCCGTGCCGCGGCGCGCTTGATGCCCTACTTCGTGTAGCGTCGCCGGCCCTGGATCAGCGCGTGTCTGAGCATCGTTTCGTGATCGTCCTCGCGCGCGACCACAACGAACTTGTTCCAGACGCCCGGATGGACGACCCGCTCGCTGTACAGCTGAGTTCGAAAGCGTTCTCTGTAGGCCCGGGGAAGCGCGTCGCCGGCGCCGTACATCCGCCGGCCTCCGTCGCTCCCGCGGATGACTGCGACGAGCTCGCCTGTCTGCTCGTAGTCATCGGCTGCGACGAACTCGGCGAGCGGCTGCTGCGGGGCTCCGCTGCTCAGGAAGGCGACGACGTACTTTCGGTCCCGTCCCCACTTGTTCTCACGAACCGCCTCGCCAAGGCCGATGTGAACTGCGCCTTCGGCTCGCGTCGTACCGATGAACACGCGGTAGCGCGAGTAGCGCTCGCGCCCTTCCGGCCACTTGTACGACTCGCCTTCCCGCTCCCGCACCAGTCGCCAATCCTCTGGGAGATCGGCCGTCCGCCCACCGGCAGGAGCGGCCGCCGTGTCAGAGCTGCCATCGGCACCCACAGGCCTGATGATTGGACTGGGGAAGCCCGCCTGCGCAAGCTGAATCAGAAGTGGGCCGAGCTCCCGATCCGGAACGTGCTGCAGGGTGACCGAGAATGGGGACATCGCCGCCTCCTACCTTGATAACGTAGAAAAAGGTAGCTACGTAAATCTACGTTGTCAAGAAGTCTGCTATGGTACGGGGTGCGCGAAGTCCCCACACGGAAGCCGTTGAGGCTCTGACATTCCCTCTTCGACTGTCACACATCGGGCCTGAGTGCATTGGGAGGACTAAAGAGCCGGCTCTCCATCCTGAACCGTGACAGTTAGGAGCCTCACATGTATGGCACCGTTAGACGCTACGAGGGTGTCGACCAGAGTCGCACCGACGAGCTGACCAAGAAGGTCGGCGAGAGCCTGCTGCCGAGCCTGAGCAAGGTGCCGGGCTTCGGCGGTTACTACCTCATCGAGGCCGGCAACGGCGTCATGAGTTCCATCGGCTTCTCCGACACTTCGGCCCAGGCCGACGAGTCGACGCGCGTCGCAGCCAACTGGGTGCGCGAGGAGAAGCTGGAGACGGCACTTCCGAATCCGCCGAAGATCACGGGCGGAGAGGTGATCGTGCACAAGACGAACGGGGTCCGGGCGTAAGTTCGCGACCGCTGTAAGGGAAGGCCCGCACCGCGGGCCTTCCCACCGCATCGCCTGGACGTCTCCGCTCCCGATTTGTGATTTGAGTACGTGGTTCTGTACAACGCCTTGCTGAGTCAACGGCCCAGCGAGGCTAGCCCAAGAGGGAGGCCCGTAATGGCCGAAGCACTATCCAGAGACCAAAAGCTCGAGCAGACACTCGACGAGAAACGCGCGCAGGGCTACCTGATCGAGTCTCACGACGACACGGAGGCGGTGCTGTCCATGAGAGGCCGGCGCCGGTTCTTCAACCTGTTCCGCGGCGACGAGGAGCGCTACCTGCTGTCGTTCGACGAACAGGGCCACGCGAGCAGCAGAAGGATCGAGCTAGCGGCTGACTAGAACGACACGTTGGTCGACGAAGAACCCTACGAGCTCCGACGCTTGCCGAGCACCTCTTCGACCGGGTGCAGGAGCTGCGCCGCGCGCACGCTAAAGCCGGGCCGCCCCTCGAAGCGCTACCAGGTTGCGCCATCACACCGCGGCTCACGGCCCTTCCCTTGCGCCCGGGATGGGAGGCCCCTCGATCGCGAGCTTCCGAGCTAGCCAAGCGAGCTGATCGCGGTAGGCCCGCGCATTCAGGGCGTGTCCCGCTGCGTACCAGCGTACGATCGTCCCCCGCGGAGCCGCCGCGGCGAGCGCATCGAGCGCACGCCCGGGCACGATTTGGTCTTGGCGAGCGTCCTGGAGAAGGATGGTCCCGGCGTGGGCGCGAGCGATGAAGCGCAGCGGGTCGATCTGGCGGAGCACGCGCACCAGCTCGGGGCGAAGCCTGGCCGGCGCCAGCGCCGAGTAGTATCCGACGGGCAGCGCTCCGCCCGACATCAGCACGAAGACGCGGATGCGCGGCTCGACCCCGGACACAATCGCGCCGGTGCGGGCGCCTGCGCTCCAGCCCACGAAGCCGATCCGCCCCCGGTCGACGTGCGGCATGCTCCTCAACTGGTCGACCGCGCGCCGGACGGCCACGACGTCTCGGATTTGCATGTCGCGCTCCCATCTGAGTGCAGCGGCCGGCGCGAGCCCGCTTGGTTTGGTCGCGGACGCCGACGGAGCGGTAAGCGTAAGCGCGATAGCGTCGTGTGCCGCCAGCCAGGAAGCAGGAACGAGCAACTCGCGGCGGTCTCCACCCGCGCCGTGCAGGTAGATGACTGCAGGTACGCGCCCGCCCTGAGGCGGAACCACGAGATAGCCGCGGATCACCTTTCTGGCGGCGACGAAGGAGACGTCTCGCACGGCAAGCGGATACTTGGCGTTGACCCTGCCGTGGTCCTTGAAGCGCAGGGGCCGGGAAGTGTCATATGCGAAGGGCGCCGTCGGTGTGGCCTCCTTCCCTCGCGAGTGACCGCAGCCGGCTCCGATCGCGAGGAGGAGAGCGCCGACGAGAACGAACGCTGCCCATGGCGACGCGTCTCGCCAACCAGCCGGTCTTTTTCGTATGCGGGGCGTCTTCCAGGGCGAGAGCATTGTCAGAACTGGTGAGCCTGTTTGAGGCAGTGTGGTTCTATCGCGCCTGTGCGCGACTTACACGTTAGACAGGCGGCTCCTTAGGGTGAATGCGCTCGCGGTATCCCAAGGTGGACCTTGGGGATCATCGATCCACAGCCGGGAGGCCCTAAGCTTTCGGCATGAGCGCGCTCGAAGCGGCAGTCCTTATCATCCTCCTTGGTCTACCGCTAGCGATCGTCGCGCTGCTGTTCGTCTGGGGCGCGATCCGCGACGGCGAATACGACCGCGCGCTGCAGAAGCGGCTCGGCATTCGGCGTCGTACGCGTCTCGGGCGCTGACCTTCAGGTACGCGTCTCGGGCGCTGACCTTCAGACATGAGAGAAGGCAAGTAGCTGTTGACCCCGCGTGGAGATGGTCCTGCCGGGCATGAGCAAGAGGGCAAGCCGATCGATTCGTTCATCCAAGCGGTGACGATCCTGAATCGCGGCGCACGGACCGGCGCGCACTCCGGCGAGAAGGGCTGAAAACGGCTAGATCAAGCCATATCGAGCCGAAGGCGCTAACAAGCTTCAAGACCGGTGCGGTCGTGTAGCCCACGGCTCGGTAGGTTCGACTCCTGCGCCGCTCCGTTGAACCAAACGAGAAGCCGCTCGATGCCTACGGAGGCAACGAGCGGCCGATTTTGTACCGAAAGTTTGCGTCGCGCTTGACATGCTCGACGGCGCTTGGCCGCGCGCGGGAAGCGGCAAGTACTTCCGGCTACGGCGCCGGCGGGCAGGGCTCCTGCTTCAGGAACTCGCGGCACTCGGCCGGGGTCCACGAACGCGTGAGCCGGCGGCGCGCGACACTTATCAGCTCGTCGAGCGGAAGGATGTAGACGCGAACGTTGCCGTCGCCGCTCGCTGTTGCGAGGCGCCTTCCATCCGGGCTGAATGCCACGCGGTGGACGGCGAAGGTCGGGCCCGTGAGCGTCAGGAGCAATTCCCCGGTGGCGGCGTCCCAGAGCCTGGTGGTCGTATCGTCGCCGGTAGTCGCCACTTGCTTGCCGTCCGGGCTGAACGCGACGTCCTGGATCGCCCCCGAGTGACCGCTCAACGTCAGGAGCCTGTGGCCCGAGGGAAGGCTCCAGACCTTGGCAGTTCCATCGGCGCCGCCGGTGACCATCCGCGTCCCGTCACCGTTGATGGCGAGTCCGTTGACCTGGTCAGTACCGTGCGCCTTGACGGTCTCGAGCAACCGACCCGAGGAAGTGGCCCAGACCTTGACCTCTCCGTTCCATCCTGCGGTGAAAAAGCGCGACCCGTCGGGACTGAAGGCGACGCGGTAAACGACGCCGCTGCCGCTGAGGTCGCGCGAGTGGGCGAAACGTCGAAGAAGCCGACCCGTTCGCGAATTCCACAACGTCGCCGTGCCGTTCCCGCCGAGGCCGATCATGGCTCCGTCGGGGCTCCACGCCGCGCCGGGATGGAAGGGGTCCCCAGGCGGATCAAGCTTCTGCACGACCTCGCCGGAGGCCGCGTCTACGACAAACGCCGGGCCGTCCCCCGCCAACACGATCCGGCGTCCGTCGGGGCTGAACGACGTGTCGTTGACATCGTGGCCTGAACGCAGGGCAAGGATCCTCTGACCGGTGCGCGCGTCCCACAACCCGGCCGGAATACCGCCTCCGCCCGTCACCAGTCGTGCGCCGTCCGGGCTGTACGCGACGGACTGCGCCCCGGTCAGAGGGACGTCGCCGTGAGCAGTAAACGTCAGGGCATCGCGACCGCCGCCGTCGCTCACGTCCCAGATGCGCGTCGTTCCACCGAAGCTGCTCGTTACCAGCCGCTTCCCGTTGCGGCTGAACTCGAGAGCAGAGACCGGCGTAGTGTGAGCGACAAGCGAGAGGAGCTGACGCCCCGCCGCTGCATCCCAGACCCGCACGGTGCCGTCGCCCGAGCCGGTCGCTATCAGACGTCCATCCGGGCTATAGGTCACGGCGTAGATCCATGCCCGATCGCCCTCGAGCGTTGCGACGAGGCGTCCCGTGCGGGCGTCCCAAATGCGCGCCTTGCCTTCGATTCCCACCGTCGCGAGCCGGCTACCGTCGGGGCTGTAGGCGACATCGATGACGGAGCCGTGACCCCGGTTCACGCTTAGCACTTGCTTCGCGCTCGACAGGTCCCAGACGGTCGCGGCCTCGGAAACGTAGCCGGCCCCGGCTGCGATGCGCCCGCCGCCCGGGCTGAAACTGACGCTGAACGGAGGGGGCCCCTTGATCCGTCGAGCCTTTCTGGTCCGAAGGTTCCAGATCGCCAAGATCGAGTCAGGGCTGGTGGTGGCGAGCTTCGTGCCGTCGGGACTCACCGCTAGCCGGAGGAGCTGCCGCGAATCGGCAAGCGTGAACAGCTTCTTGCCACTGCGCGTGTCCCAGGCATCGACTCCGCGGCCGTTCACGGTCACATACACAGAGGTCCCGTCGGCGTTGAACCCCACCGAGTGCACTCCCTCGGGCTCCGGAAAGGACAGAACTCTCGCTCCGCTCCGCGTCTCCCACAGCGCAGCACTGCCTGAATTCACGGTGCCTCCGGTGGCGACGAACTCCCCGTTCGGGCTCAGGGCGACACGGCCCCCGGCTCCCTTGCCGGATAGTGTGAGCCGTACGCGGGAGGACCCGACTGCGTTGTGAAGGGCGTCAACAGCCTCGCGCGGCACGGCGTTCGAGGTCGAGCGAAAGATATCGACCGCCTCGAGCGCCAGCAGGATGCTTCGCTCGGGATCGACCTCGAGGTTCGCCGCCGAGGCGGCAGTCAACGCCCTGCCGGTGGCGATGCGGGCGGCGTCCTTCGAGCGTCCGCTTTCGCGGAAGGCGAAGATCGTCAGCCCCGCCGCGACGAGCGCTGCGACCGCGAACACAGCCACGAGCGCCCGCATCCTGTTGACGGAGCGGCGCTCGAGCTTCTGCTCGTGCTCCCGGCGGACAGCCTCGGCCCCCTGCTCCGCTTCTTGCTCACGGATGCTCGTCTGCAGGTACGCGCGCTCGAGCTTCGTCACGGCGAGGCCTGACTCTTCGCTCCACGAATCGAACTGGGCTAGGTGCTCGCCGCGCAGGAGGAAGCTGGGATCGCGCTCCGACTCTTCCCACTCCGCCGCCACAGCCGCGAGCCGGCGGTGCATGCGGACGTTCTCGCGTGCGGCATCTATCCAGCCCCGCAGCCGTGCCCACTCGCGCAGCAGGGCCTCGTGCGCCACCTCGACGGTCGGTGTTCCCGTCCGCGGATCACGGTCGAAGGAGAGCAGGCGCGAGGTACCGAAAGCGTCAACGGCCGCTGTCATCGCCGCCTGGTCGACCTCGATCGAGCCAAGCTCCCCTCGCTCGACCCGCCGGCGGGTGTCCTCCGTCCCTTCGCCGAGCGTGACCAGTCGCAGGAAGAGCTGCCGGGCCGCATCCCGGGCGGAGTTGCTCAGGCCTGAATAGATCTCTTCGGCTCGTCGTGCCAGCGCTCCCGAGACGCCTCCGATGGCGCCGTAGGCGTCACGGGTGAGCGCACTGCCTTCGCGCCGCTCGAACAGCTCGGTGAGGGCGTACTGGAGCAGCGGCAGTGCGCCGGGCTCGTTGGTGACATCGGCAACCATCTCGGCCAGCAACCCCGGTTCAAGCGTCACGCCCGCGCGCTCCGCCGGCCTCGAGATCGCCCGCTCGAACTCGTTCGGTGTAAGCGGCACCACGGCCTCGACTTGGTCGCGGAGCAGCTCGGCGAAACCGCTGTAGAGGAGAGGCCGATCGTAGAAGTCGGCGCGTAGCGTCGTCACGATGCGCAAGCGGCTGTGCGGATCGCTGACCGCGCGCTCCAGGATCGAGAGGAAGTGCGTTCGATGCTCCTCGTCCTCGACGAGAGTGAACACCTCCTCGAGCTGGTCGAGGACTAGCACGAGCTCGGAGCCGTCGGCGGGCAGGATGCGCTTGAGCGCGCGCAGCAGTCCCCGCTCGCCGTCCCGGAGCTGCTCGATGAGGCTGGTGGGCGGCTTGTCGGCCATCCGAAGGAGCGCCGCCTCAAGTTCCTCAAGCGGATAGGCGCCCGGGAACATTTCCACGAGCTGCCACTTCTCCGAGCCCGGCAGTGCTCCCCGCCGCAGCGCCGGGACGAGGCCCGCGCGAACGACCGAAGACTTGCCGCTACCGCTCGGGCCGACGACAGCGAGAAAGCGCGTCTCGGCGAGTCGCGCCACGAGGTCCTCGGTCAACTTCTCGCGCCCGAAGAAATCGACCGCATCCCCCTCTTCAAAAGCTCGCAGGCCCTTGTAGGGGTTATACGCCTCCAGTCCTTGAGCGGCCTGGATCGCGGAAGGACCGAGCGCACGCCGGAAGGCCACGTCTTGCGCCAAGTCCTCAAGCTCTGGGCGAACTCCGATCACTTCGATCGGGGCTGTGAGCCCTTTCAGCCGGATCGAACCGCGTTCGACGTATTTGATCCCTTCGACCTTTCGGGCGAGATGCGCGACTTCTCGGCTCGCGAGCACCTCTCCCGGCCCGGCCAGGCTGCACAACCGTGCAGCCAGGTTGAGCGCGCCGCCCCGGTACCCGCCGTCGACGGCGACTGCCTCGCCCGCGTCCAGACCGATTCCAACAGCAAGCGGCAGCGTGGGGTCGGCGACGGTCTCGTCGATGAAGAGGACCTGAAGCGCGATGGCTGCCCGGACTGCCTTCCGAGCCGAATTGAAGACGACGAGCGCCTCGTCCCCGCGCAGCTCGATCAGCGATCCCCCTGCGTTCTCGAGCGACACTCGCGCGAGCTCTCCGAATCTCGTCGCGAGTCGCGCGGCGGCCTCGTCTCCCCGGTCCTCGGTGAAAGCCGTGTACCCGCGGACATCTGCAATCAGAAACGTCTTGATGCCCGCGTCTTGCTCCGCCATCGGATCATTTTGCGCCCTTTTGGCTGTCAAATCAATTCATTCCTCACGGCGTCAGCATCGACGGATGAGGCAATTCGCCGGGGCAGCGGGTGCGGACTCCACCAGAAACTCGTCGAGTGCCTCAAACCGCGCGACACCGTCATCAGCTTCAACTACGACTGCGTGATGGTGCGAGGAAGCCGATCATTGCGCCGAACAAGAAGAGGAACGCCTCTGGAGGCGGACTCGAGTTCTCCGGTCGGAGTCGGCGCCCAGAGCCAAACGAATAGCGCTCAAAGGGCGTAGGCGGCCCCAACCTCAACCGCCACTGTGAGAAGAACGTCAATGAGGTGGCGGAGCACCCGCATCACCGATTCGAGAGCGTATGAGACCGGTTGCTCGCCTGGGCCAGCGTTCGGCAATGTCCCCTGAGCGATGGCGTGGCCGGTGCCGTTCAGGCGTAGGCTTCCTAGCTATGTACCTTGCACGCGTGCGCGGGGGCGCGGACACAGTCACGGAGCGTGCGGCCGGTGATCTTCGGCTCCGGTCGCCCGTTCTTCGCCACCGGCGGTGGCCGAGCCGCTGCGGCGAGAGAACCCGACCACGATCGTGCCAGGCGACCGGGTCACCCACTTGGTCTACGACGTGTGCACGGGATAGCGCAGATGCGTGACACCCACACCGGTGACGACTGTCGGATTCCCGAGGACGACCGGTGTGTTCGCGAGGTGGTCGAACAGCCGCACTCCTGCGCCTAGCAACACGGCAGCCAGAT